>Ga0116171_10000099_pt1 | contig 85098 bp, 48 predicted proteins | sample AD_JPNHW2_MetaG_FD_89798 | JGI IMG/M metagenome (GOLD analysis project Ga0116171, IMG submission 89798) | Active sludge microbial communities of municipal wastewater-treating anaerobic digesters from Japan - AD_JPNHW2_MetaG | ecosystem: Engineered > Bioreactor > Anaerobic > Digestate | place...
ATACGACACGAGCCTTACTGTCGTTGAAAGGAAAAGAATCGAATCGCCCGGATCAACTTTGTTTCAATGCATCGACATCGACGGCGACGGAAAGCAGGAGTATCTTTTCAAAGCAGCAAATGAAAAAGCATTCATAATAACCGATAATGAGTTCTCGCACCCGATCCGGTTCGATAACCCGTTGTCAGGAAATATCATGAGTTCTCAATCGATCAGGGAAGCAGGCAAACGCGGAAAACTGTGTTTTCAGGACGGCAATAAACGGGCGGTGTTTTCGTATGAACCAAACCGCTGGTACTATTTCAGGTATCCGGCCTATTTGCTGATCTACGCGGTTGTTCTGGGTTTTGTCATGCTGGTTCAGTTGCTGCAGCGTAAAAGGATGCAACAGCAGATCGCTGCCGAGAAAAAGATCACTGAATTACAGTTGTTACTGTTAAACAATCAGTTGGATCCCCACTTCACCTTCAACGCCATCAACTCCATAAGCGCCATGATTCTGGACGGGAAACCGGATGACGCCAACCGGAACCTGCTCTCGTTGTCGCGACTGATGCGATCGACCGTACTCCAGACAGATAAGCTTTCACGTACACTGGGTGAGGAACTCGATTTCCTGCAGCATTACATCAACCTGATGCAAAGCCGGATGAACGACGCCTTCATTTTCACCATCGATCTGGATGATCAGGTTGATATGCAGGTGCAGGTTCCCAAAATGATCACACAGATCTTCGTGGAGAACGCTATCAAGCATGGACTGCAACCACTGCTGGCAGATGGAAAATTGGAAATAAAGGTCCGGCAGGAAAAAAGTGAGACAATCATCTCGATCAGCGACAACGGGGTCGGGCGGAAAGAGGCAGGAATGAATGGTGAACACGGCACCGGCAAAGGTATTTCCATCATTGACCAGACCATCCGGATCATCAATAAATTCAATAATAGGAAGATCAGCTATGTCATCGTTGATCCGGAAGATGAGCGGGGAAAATCAACCGGAACCAACGTTACAATCATCATTCCGCTGGATATGAATTACAGTTTTTACAAGAGCTGAAAATCTTGCGCTTAATAAACCTCCGGTTTGTTCCGGTCATGGAGGCTGAATCCGTAGACCGTACCCTGTGCCCCGGTGAAATACCCGGGTTACAAACCATCACATGTTCTTTCAGCTGCTTTTTGGCTGCATGGCGTTTATCATTCCACAAGGGGACTGAATAATCAACCTACTGTGTTCTTTTGTTCTTTTTGTAGTAAAACAATTTGATGGTACTTTTAATCAGCCTTGAGCGGCGTGATTCTTTCCGATCAACTCGGGAAAATATCTGAATGACAGTATATTATACCCCTGAATGCCAGTTTTGAGATTGCATTCACGAATGTGACAGCTATTTCTGATTGGGCGTGGTTTTAACCCCCCGATAAATTTCGTACACGGATCTGTAAAATTTATACTGAGAATGCTGGATCGGAATAAGGAATTTTTAACTTTGGCTGTAATAACAGCCTTTCATTTTGAAGATGGACCAACAGATCACCGCCCTGATTGTTGACGATGACCTGCGGTCGCGCGAGGTACTTTCCTTACATCTCCGATCCATCGCGGGAATAACCGTCATTGGCGCTGCCCGCGACGCCGGTGAAGCCCTCCACATACTAATGGATAAAGTTCCCGACATCCTTTTCCTCGACGTGGAAATGCCCGGCAAAACCGGCTTCGACCTGGTGGCCGATCTGAAACGGCTGAATATTCAGACCTGCGTCGTGTTCCAGACCGCCTTCAACCACTATGCCATCCAGGCTATCAAGACCGCCGCCTTCGACTACCTGATGAAACCCATTGATCCCGACGAGCTGAGCGAGGTAGTGGCGAAGTACCGGGCCGCCAGACCCCACACCCATCTTGCCGGCAAGATCGACGAACTGATGGCCCACCTGAAAGCCCACAAGAAGATCCGCTTCAACACCCGCACCGGTTTCATTATGATCGATCCTGCCGAGATCGTTTACTGCCAGGCCGACTGGAGCTACACGGAGATTTACCTCAGAAACGGAACAAGGCACACAGTGTCGATGAACATCGGCAAGGTTGAGGAGTTGCTGAACCCAAAAATATTTTTCCGGCTGAACCGATCGGTATTAGTCAGAATCGATGTTGTGGTCTCTATTAACCGTAAGACCCATCAATGCATGATCAAATGCGCTTCGAAAGAAATCTCCTTCAAGATTCCGGCTGAGAAATTACGGGAGTTAACCGGCAAATTGGGGGAGTAAAGTTCGTGGGATTTTTCTGTGTTTAATTTTTTCCATCGGTTTTTCGTTTACTACTACCACTATAGATTCCAAGGGGGATTGTGATTGAATAGTAGCGTTCCTGATCGTTCACATATTATCTTCCTCCTTTGTTAACCCATCTTCCTTGCAAATATGTCGCCTTCCTAAAATAACCCGGGGAGAAAGTAGTACACAATGATCATTCGGTTAATTTTCATGTTGAAACAGGCTATAGAAGGTTGCCAGGTTAACGATGCTTTTCAATTTTTTCAATTTCTGTTTCACATGAATAATCAGGTTCCAACAATTAGCATATCAACAATAGTTACATTGCAGTCGTTTGTTTTTAAGTGGATTAAAGAATCATGATCAAATTTCAGAAAACAATAATAAATCAACTAAATATGAGAATATTAACAATTCTGCCGATTGTGATCCTTTTTCCAATGTTAATGATGACGAAATCAGTCATTTCACAAAGCGCTTGTCCGGGAACTGCTACTATTACATACGGAGGTATGACCTATAATACCGTTCAAATAGGAACGCAATGCTGGATGAAAGAGAACCTGAATGTGGGTACACGTATCAACGTAATCCAGGACCAAACCAACAACCAGACGATCGAAAAGTACTGCTACAACGATCTTGAATCAAACTGCGACATTTATGGCGGGCTGTATCAGTGGAATGAAATGATGCAATATGTTACGACTCCTGGAACAAAAGGAGTCTGTCCTCCAGGTTGGCACATTCCAACAAGTGGTGAATGGAGTTCCTCATCGACCTTACTTGGAGGTACGAGTGTTGCGGGCGGAAAAATGAAGGAGACTGGATATTCACACTGGTCAACCCCAAATACAGGGGCAAGCAATACGAGTGGATTTACCGCTCTTGGCGGAGGTTTCAGAACGGGGACTCCTCAAACTAAGGAGTTACTGATATCCGGATATTTTGCTTCCTCGACTTTAGCAACAAGCACCAATATTTGGTTTGTATACCTGGGTTATAATATGAACGATTTTTCATTATTGAATTCACTGTTTATGAATAATGGGTTATCGGTCCGTTGCCTCAAGGATCCCGGATCTTCAACGGCGACCCCGACAGTTACAACAACTGAAGCAACGAATATTTCTTAAACCTCGGCATCATGCGGTGGCACAGTAATTTCTGACGGCGGCGCAGCTGTAACCGAACGAGGCGTTTGCTGGAACACCTCACAAGATCCTACAATATCAAATCCTCATTCTTTTGACGGGGTGGGAATCGGGACTTTTACAAGTACCATCTCAGGGCTGCAACCAAATACGACCTATTATGTCAGGGCATATGCGACTAATAACGTGGGGACGGCATATGGAAATCAGGTTACTTGTACAACCAGTGCCACTGTTCAGGAATTAGCCATAATATTTGGTAATGGCACTGTTTTACAACCTTGGCCATATAATACATTATGGATGGACAGCAGAACACAAATGCTTTACCCTGCTACAGAAATGTTAGAAGCGGGTGGTATTGCAGGAATGTCGATAACCCAAATCGGATTAAACATTTCCACTGTCTCGACTCAAATTATGAATGGGTTCCAGATCAAAATAAAAAATACAACACGGTCAAACTTGTCAGCGGGCTATGAGTCAGGTACATCAACTGTGTATAGCGGAACATATGCAGTGCCATCATCCGGCTGGCAGATGATTCAATTGCAGACTCCATTCATTTGGGACGGATCTAATTTACTCATCGAAATATGTTATGATAATAATTCATATACAACAAGCTCAACCGTTTTTTGTACAACGATTCCAAATTTGACCCAACATTATTATTTTGACGGAACTTCCACCTCCGGATGCAATTCCCCTTACACAGGATTAAAAACAGATCGACCCAATATACAAATGTTGGTATCCGGACCATTTCCCGTTGCTTCCTATTCAATCGGCAACGGTAATTCCTGTATAAATGCAACAGTCAACGGCGGATACTCCTCAGGAATTCCATTAACCGCTCAAAGTACGGTGACGATGCAGGCATTAGTCGCTGCTCCCGGAATATATTCCGTGACAACGGGGGTTATCAACGGTTTTAGTTTTAGCGGCTCAGGATTATTTTTAAATTCAGGAACCCAAACGATCACGTTGACCGGAACCGGAACCCCGATGAATGCAGGTATTAACTCATTTATCGCAACGGCTTCAAATTCAGGCGGGGCTTGTACTTTCACCGTAACTGTATACAATTCAGGAGAGCCTTGTTCAGGAATTCCAACAGTTACTTATGGTGAACGGGTTTATCATACTGTTCAGATCGGCTCACAATGCTGGATGAAAGAAAATCTGAATATTGGACTTAAAATTAACAGTTCACAGTCACAAACAAACAATGGAGAGATTGAGAAATTCTGTTACAGTGATTTAAAATCAAACTGTGATGTTTACGGCGGCCTTTATCAATGGAATGAGATGATGCAATACGTTTCGACGCCAGGCGCTCAAGGGATCTGTCCATCAGGGTGGCATGTTCCGTCGGATTCAGATTGGACAACTCTGACAGATTTTCTTGGTGGAGTGAACATTGCAGGTGGCTCAATGAAAGATACAGGATTTGAACACTGGTTGTCCCCAAATGCCGGAGCAACCAACCAAAGTGGATTCAGTGCATTTGGAGCAGGTTATTACGGCGGGTCTGGAACTAACTTTACGATTAAAGCAACAGCCAGCTTCTCAGCTTCCTCAGAAGCCACCTTAACAGATGGTTATGTCAGGGAATTGGTATATTCTGGACTAACAGTAACCCGAAATAACCGCATCAAAACGAATGCGTTCTCAGTAAGGTGTATGCGAAATCCGGGAAGTTCGACGTATTCACCTACGGTAACAACCTCCGCAGCCACGAATATCACACAAACGACTGCTTTTTCTGGTGGAAATGTAATAAACGACGGCGGTGCATCAGTGACCGCCCGGGGTGTTTGCTGGAGTACCGCTGCTAATCCGACGATATCCGACAATCACACTGTTGATGGATCAGGCACCGGTACTTTCACCAGTACCATTTCAGGATTGACGTCCAGCACTGTTTATTTCATTCGCGCCTATGCCACAAACAGTATTGGAACAACTTACGGTAGTTTAATGAGTTTCGTAACCCTACCTGGTTTTATTTGTGGGTCTCCTTATACAGATAGCCGGGATGGCAGGACGTATAACACTGTTTTGATTGGAAACAGTTGTTGGATGGCACAAAATCTCAATATTGGCAATAGAATAAATTCTTACGATAGTCAAACAAATGATGGTATTACTGAGAAATACTGTTATGACGATCTTGAATCAAACTGCAATATATATGGTGGATTATATGAATGGGGTGAGATGGTTCAGTACCTGAACGGAGCCTCTGACACTTCCTCATGGAATCCCGTTCCCAATACTCAGGTGCAGGGCATTTGCCCATCAGGGTGGCATATCCCGAACGATCAGGAATGGATCGCAATGATATCCTTATTGGGTGGGAGTTATAGTGCAGGTGGAAAGATGAAGGAGACGGGGTTTACTCATTGGCTGAGCCCCAATACCGGTGCAACGAACTCAAGTGGCTTTACCGCCCTTGGAGGAGGTCAAGTTCTATCATGGTTTGGCTGGAGTTTTTTTTCTGGTCTGAAGGAATCATCCGTAATTTGGTCATCCACAGAATCGGATTCTACTCAGGGTAATTGTTATTGGCTATATAATTCTGATGAGGGAGTATATTCGAACTATGATCAAAAGATGAACGGAAATTCTGTACGTTGTGTGATTGATTTATGCACGGCTACTCAAACTCCTACGGTGATAACTACCTCTTTTTCAAATATTACTCAATCGACCTTAAACTGTTCCGGAAATGTTACTTCCGATGGAGGGGCCTCGGTAACTGCAAGAGGTATTTGCTGGAGCGCTTCTCCAAATCCAACTGTTACTAACAGTCATACCAGTGACGGGAGTGGAATAGGGACCTTTACCGGTTTTATTATGGGTTTAGCGACTAATACAGTATATTATTTTAGAGCTTATGCCACCAACTCAGTTGGAACATCTTATGGTAACGAGCTGGTAATCAATCCAAACGCTGTAATTACATTAGGCACATCAGCAAATGGTTTAGGATACGGTGTTAATGGCGGACAACGGACAATGGTTTGGGCGGATGATAACCTTAAAACTGTAATCAATTTTCACCGGATGGGACCAGGAACTACACCTCCCAGCCTATCCGGTTACCTGGCTGCTGATATTGGAACCACCTTGGGTCAATCCTTAGTCAATTGGACTAATAACAGGCAGGTTTATGCCGCTACATTAAATTCGGGCGGTACCTATTATGCTGATGCGGCCCGTTATCCGCAAGCAGCATTATACAATCCACTCGGAAATACGGATCCTTCGAACGCATATATTGGCTATTTTGCGGCAAATTTATCGGATGTAACAAACACATGGGGTGGATACAGCAGGGGTATTCAAAATCTTGTAAATCAGGCAGACTCAACAAAACATCTCATCTGGAACTCACCTCATCCAAATCATTATATACCTGATGGCTTCACAATTTCTCAACAGGGAATCGCATTAAGTGTCGATGTGGCCTTTAACCAATCAGATTTCTTGTATTATGATACACTGATTTTGAACCGGGGTACCTGGAATGCCGCTTCCCGCGATTTTACCTATGCCGAAAGTTATTTGTTCCTATTTTCAGATAATGATCAAAAACCAAAAACACCCCGCGTAGCTTTTTCGCCTGACGGGCAAACGGCCTGGATTGTTGCGCTTGTCAATAATTGGGAAGCCACTCAAACCGGAGCCTATAAAAATTATTACCCGGTTTTATTTAAATCCGTAAATGCAGGATTGACCTGGTCAGGACCGTACTCCATACAACTCGACGGACCAAATGGTATAAATGGGATTAAAACCTTGCTTTCCGATTACCGTATACAGCAACTGTTTTCTTCTCCATATCCCACACGGGATCAGATTGGATACACAACTGCTTATGATTGCGATCTTGCAGTCGATAAGTGGGGAAATCCACACATCGGAGTTGTTGTGGGTTTGACAGAATCAGATTACACGATATCGAATTCAGATAGTTGTTTTGCCGTTTTTGATATTTACTCCACCAATGGTGGTGGCTCTTGGCAGGGACAAAATCTTGGGCATCTGAAAAAATTCAGAGGGAACTTTGGTGGTTCGAGCGAGGACAATCGTGTAAATGTTGCTACATCAATGGATGGAAAGAAAATGTTTTTCACATGGCTCGACACGCAGGTTCCATGGTCAACAGACAATTCACAGCCGGACATTTTTGCCCGGGGTTTTGATTTAGTAACGAACAAATTGACAGGAATAAATATCTCCGGAAACTGTGTTAACCTACCCAACAATGTAACGGAACCAACGCCTTATGCACATAATGCACCTTTTGAATGTACCTCTCATTATGTTTTTACTTCGGCAGGTGATTGGATAATACCGATTGTCTTTGAAGAACTTACCGGTAATGATATAAACATGCCGGTCACTTTTAAATACATCCCTGATTTTAAATATTCTGCAAATGATTTTTGCATCGATGTCACAAATCCTTCAATACCAACACAACCAATGACCATTGCGGCAGCCAGAGCTATGCCTGTCGGATCCACCGTACTGATAAGTGGAATAGTAACGAATGGGTCGGAACTTGGAATTATTCGGTATCTCCAGGACACAACTGCCGGTATAGCAGCTTATGGAAGTCCGGTCAATAACATTTCAAGAGGCGATTCAGTTCTCATCCAAGGCGTTATTAAAAATTACTGCCAATTACTTGAGCTTGACCCGGTCAATTGGATTACTTCTGTCGCCCCAAAACCAATTCCGGAACCTATATTAATTACGCCTGATGGGATGAATGAACAAAATGAATCGACACTGGTGAAGATGATGAATGTCACATTTTACAATGCCGGAGGTATATTTTCAGGTAATACCAATTATAATGTAGCGTCCGGAGGACAGATATGTCAAGTAAGAGTTAACAGCAACTCAAACCTTGTTGGACAAATGATCCCATCAGACCAGGTTATGCTTATTGGAATTTGTTCCCAGTTTCATTATTCCAACCCATCAGCAGGGTATCAACTTTTGTTAAGGGATGTTAATGACATTATTCATAATTCATCATCACTACAAAACATTACGATCGCATCCGGTCAAAGCAATTGCTTTGATGCAGGTTCTACTATTACCGTTGCAGGAGGTGGAACTAACTTTACTGTTCAACCTGGTGGCAGTGCCACCCTGATTGCAGGTCAGAAAATCTCTTTTTTGCCAACCACGACTGTCCAAAATGGAGGGTATCTGTGGGGTTATATAGCTCCCAACGGTCCTTTCTGCCAATCTCCATCATTGCCATCAGCCGTTTCCCAAAAGGATTCCAGTATGAAAATCGAAGAAAGAGATTCACTAAATACTTCTCTTGGAATCACAATCTTACCCAATCCTACTAATGGTCGCTTTGTGCTTGAATTTTCTATCGATCCGGGCGAAAAAAAGGTTGAAGTAGAAATTTACAATTTGATGGGTAGGATGATCCAACAAAAGAACCTTGAACCCGGCCGTAAGCATGAGTTCTCCCTGGAATCGCAGCAACCAGGGCTCTATCTAGTAAAAGTTTCTATCAACGGATTCATTCAAACAATCAAGATCATAAGATCGCCTTGGTAAGTAATTTTTCCTGATCTGCGGTCTGAAATGAATGCCCGTTTCACCGCAATGGATGAACGATTCGACCAGCTTTTCAACTTCCTGTGGCCCATTATCGGAATCTTCACGGCGATGATGGTCAGCGTGTTCGGTTTCGCATACTGGGACCGTAAACTTTCGCTCCGCCCCATGAAAGCGGAACAACGTAAAATATATTGGGTGTTCTGCACGATTATGCCGAACAACAACCCCGCCTCGGCGAAATCCTGAGAAACTCTGGACTTCTGTAGTCCGGTTAAATAAGAAAAGAAAAGCAAATCGACAGTGTAAATCAGGGAGATCTGAAGACACTGCCATTGGTCACTTTTTTATTTTTTGACCTTGAAACTGTATCCGAAACTGATGCCTGCCCATGGCACGAAGGAAGTATTCAGGCCAAATTGTTTATATAATGTTCCCTTTTCAGTGTTCTTTGTCAATTCAATCAGGGGTGTAAACCCCAGCCGAAACAAAAACCCCTTCTTACTTTGAACCCTGATCCCGACCAGGCAGGTTAATAATGGATCGAAAAAACTTCCCTTCACGGTTGGACCAGAATCAAACATCCCCCCACCGCCTTGAGAATCCGGCCAAAAAGTGTAAGTCAGATTTACCCCAATCCCCAATTCAAGCAGAAAGCTATTCGACACCTGGCACATCCCGTTCATCATAAAAGGAACCGAAAGGGTATTATAAAAAGACGGAAAATCGCCAATACCTGTTCTTCCGGATAAATAAAAACATTTTCCAAGGGGGAAAACACGCTCATAGTTAAGCGAAACCAACAACGCCGGTCCGCCCAATTCGAGGTAAACACTGTTTTTGGGAAGGACTCTGAAATCTTTTCTTGCCGTACTCAAAGCTATTGTATCAGCTTCCTGGCACAAACAGTTCATCCAGGATAAAAGAAGAATAATGAATATCGATTTCTTCATATCTCAAGGATATTGAACATGCCATAAAAACAACAATCTACAAACCCATCACCTCCTAGGGTAAATTGCTTCATTTGAAAGATGGAAATATACGAAAAATTATGAAAAAAGCAAAGCTAAATTCGATAGAATCACCTAAATACTGTTACAACATAAAACCCGGTGGAGGAGGGTGAAGGGTTGATAACTGAGATGGCAGAAACCCGTGAGAAGGATCTGATCGCGGGAATGGTAAGTAGAAAACCTCCGGAATGATACACCGGCCAGCCCGGAATCATTAGGGATTTATAACGGACGGAAATACCAATCCATTCTGCCATAGAACAAGAATTATTTTCTTTTTCAGCGGGTGGGGATCGGAAAAAGATATCCACGACTGAAGTGAGCAATTGAAATTCTTCATAATTTTTACCTTATACTTTTATAATATTAAATTATGATTATATTTGAAAGAATTATTGACTTTAAATAAACGGTTTTATCGATTCATTCTTAGTACATGACAATTTTTTAACATATTGATTGTCAATGTTTAATGTTAATAACTTTGTTTGTAACTTAATGTAATAAATGCATGTAAGGCCCTGAATATCATTATCTTAGATTAAAGCACTACCAATAATCTGGGACATATGATAGACAAGGCCTCTAACAAAAGTAACGTATTAGTTGACATTTTCCAAACCCGTTTGGGTTGGAATAAAGCCAGAGTAAAATTCTTTGCTTCGTTCATGTTCGCATTGTGCAAAGTACAGAGTGTATGTTTCACTAAACTCGCCCAGGGATTTGAAGGCAAGGCCAAGGTTGAGTCAAACATGCGTCGCATACAGCGGTTCTTTGCAAGTTTCATTGTAGATACTGATTCAATTGCCCGATTAATATTCAGTTTATTGCCTGAAAAACCTCCATATCGTTTAATCTTAGACCGCACCAACTGGAAGTATGGGACGGCCAACATCAATATTCTCATGCTTGGGATTGCCTATGAGGGAATGACGATTCCTTTGCTGTGGACCATGTTGAACAAACAAGGGAACTCCAATACCAATGAACGTCGTGCACTGATTGAACGCTTCCTCGATTTGTTCGGCGAAGAATGCATCGAAGCCTTTTTGGCTGATCGTGAATTCATTGGTAATGAATGGTTCCAGGGCTTGATTCAAAAGAAGGTTCCTTTTTACATCCGCATTCGAGAAAACCTTTGGCTCAATGTTCCCGGAAAAGGAAGGACTAAAGCCTTTTGGCTGTTTAACAGTTTGCCGCTGAATACTTCCTTTCATTACTCTAAAATCGTTCGTATCGATGGCCAGTTGGTTTATCTTACTGGAATGAAAACAGTGAATCGTGAGAGCGCCATTGAATTTGTTATTGTTGCTTCGTTTAAGCCGGATCCCATGGCCCTTACTGCATACAAGGACCGCTGGCAGGTTGAAACCATGTTTAAGGCCTTTAAATCCGGTGGATTCAATTTTGAAGACACCCACCTGAAAGATCCGAATCGGATAGCCAGACTTATCGCTTTGGTTTGTGTTGCTTTCACTTGGGTATATCTTGTCGGAATTTTCAGAAACAGGAATGTTCAACAGATAAAAATCAAAAAACATGGTCGGCGCGCTTATAGCATTTTCAAATTCGGGCTGATTTTTATTGCCCATTCTTTGCTAAACCCCCTACCAATCAAAGATTTCAAGAGTTGCATTCAAATTTTGTCATGTACTTAGCGATTCATTATTAATGAAATTTGTTCCATTTGACTAATTGCTGCACTAATTGACCCCAGAACCATTTTTTCTCGATTATATCTTGATGCAAAAACCACTTTTACTATGAAAAAAAATGTAATCCTTTTGTGTTTATTTTTTCTCAGTGTTTCAATCTTTTCTCAAGAAGACAAAAAGAATAATGTGTTATTCAAAATTAAATGGTCAGACAACATTCTTGATTTGAAAACGATTCCGGGTTTATCAATCTCATTCACAGCCTACGAGCTAATTGATGATACAACAGTAGCATTTTTGATTTCGGATGAACAAAAAATAATTATTTATTCTATTCCCCAAGGACATGTAACCAGTGTTTTAAACTTACCTTTTCAATCATTGGCTTTTGACTTTAATGATGGTCGTTTCTACATACTTGGGTATAATAACTTTTTTACTATCACAGAAAAAGGAGATCTTATTTCGGATTATAACTTTTTATTTCCTCAGAATACTCCTTTTTCAGTTGAATCCATAAGACATTTTGATGAAAGAAATCTAATCATGGTTGCATCGGGATCAACATATGAAATTGATGAAAAAGGGCTTCATTTGTTGGATAAGGATTACTGGTATTACCCTGATCAATATAAAGGGAGGGTAGAGAAATTAGACTATAAATCCTTTAAATTGTTTCAAATCAAACACAATTCTAATCCAATTATGTATGACCTCACAATTGATAGCCTGAGATTATCAGGAGATCTTGCGACAATTACTATTATAGATGTCAATGATATGGGAACTGTCCTTGATATTGAGACCACCACTGATGATACTACCTCTCCTCCAAAACGGTTCCTTACCTTATTAGATAATAACGGTCATTTTATTTCTTCCTGTGAAATTCCCTTCATTTATTTTTCTTATCTTAAAACCCCGTTTGTGATATTTAATGAAAAGATAATCTATGCATTGTTATCACCGGAGGGTGTTTTTTTTTATTCTATTCCCGAGGATAAAGGGCTTCAATATCTCCCGATAGATTATAATCGTAAATATCATTATAACCTGAATTCAACGGAACGAAAAATAAAAGAAACCGAATTCATTGATTTCCAACCAGAAAATCCAAATATTGGTAGTAATTGTGTTACGCGAAGTCAAGTATATGAAAATGCATATGAATTCCGGGATGTTATATGGTCGGCGACTTCCTCTAACATTAAATCCACATGTGCAACAATTTCCGGAGATTATTACAAAACACCTACATGGGTTACAGTGGGCGCAAAACAATCAGTGCCTTATAAATGGGGAGGGTGGACTGATTGGGATGATTTTCCAGGTTTTGCCTCATTAGGAAAATATTGTGGAAGTTACGCTACAACGAGTACGAGTTCCCCATGTCCTCAGCCCCCATATGACAGTAGTAGTGATACCTATATAATTGGAGATGATTGTAGTGGATTTGTGAGTCGCTGTTGGGAAACTTCTACTAAATACAGTACATCCGGACTTCCTGGTATATGTCAGAGTTTAGGGATCGCCACAACAACCAGCGCTTTTAACCAACTTCAACCTGGGGATGTTATCAATGACCCTGGAAGTCATGTCCGATTATGTCTTTCACAGAATCCTTCCGGAAGTGCCACTTTCATGGAAGCAAGTGCTGTTGATTGGAAAGTTTCAAATCGTTCATATAATATGACTGCTTTAGCAGGATATACCTGCTTAAAATATAATAATATCAATGATGCCAGATTACGACTGGCCCAGGCAATTACAATTAATCCAACAACAGTTGTTCAAGGTGGCCCATTGACAGTCACCTATAAAATTGGGAATTATGGCTCAGAAACATGGACAGGAAATGTCAGATTGTATATCAGACAAGCTGATGGAGACTTTATTAATCTCCAAACTCAAGGACCCATTACGTTGAGTTCTAATCAGACATCTTCGACATTTACCTTTTATACTGCATCAGTCTTATCGCCAATTGGAACGACTGAACTTGAGGTTCGGGTACAAAACTATTCAACTTCATGTAATTACGGACGTTTTTATAAAGTTGGTGCAGATTCCTATTCCAATCCATTTTCTTTTGTTATCACAGGAGGATCCCCAATTCTTTCTGCTCCAATTTTAATAAGCCCTATTGGAAATGTGACCGTAACCTCAGTACAATTGGTATGGCAATCTGTAAATGGGGCGAGTGGATATGAACTCGATGTAGATGGAAATCAGGTTTTAATAAATTCTGGAACAACTACCAGTTACAGCCCATCACTTAATTTTGGCACACACCAGTGGCGAGCCAGGACTAAAAATAGTTCCGGCAATTATGGAAATTGGTCTACATATGAATCCTTTAATTACATTCAGAATCCCTGTTCAGGTGTTTCATTGATCCCAGGATGTGGTTCAAACTATTTACTATCTTTTAGTGGAGGGGGATCAGGGGTCTGGAACACAACTTCTAACAGTGTCTGTGGGTACACTTGCCCAGGAACTGAGAAAATCTATAGTTTCATTGCCCCATATACTGGGACCTATAGTATTCAGGTAACTTCCTCTTCAGGGTACGTCGATTATATGTGGAAATCCGAATCATGCTCTTCAACTGGGTGGACTTGTATTGATGATATCATTTCGCCAGGTGAGTATGGCTCAATGTCTTGGATTGCAGGAATTACTTATTATTTATTGCTAGATGATGAGGACAATTCTGCTGGAATGCATACCTTTTATATCAAATGCTGCACCTTGCCAACTCAACCAGGAACTATTTCTGGCCTATCTTCCATATGCCAGAACACGACCAGCACTTATAGTATCTCACCTGTAACCGGAGCAACTTCATACACATGGACTTTGCCTTCAGGGTGGAGTGGAAGTTCTGCCTCAACATCAATTAGTACTGTTTCAGGATCGAACGGTGGGACGATTTATGTAAAAGCAAATAATTCCTGTGGTTCAAGCCCACAACAAAGTAAAAGCGTCACTGTTAATTCTATACCTTCTCAACCGGGTTCAATCTCAGGTTCATCAACGGTATGTGAGAATTCTTCAAACACCTATAGTATTTCACCGGTTACCGGAGCGACTTCATATACCTGGACCTTACCATCAGGATGGAGTGGTAACTCTAATACGACATCCATTAATGCTACGGCAGGCACAAGCGGTGGGACGATTTATGTAAAAGCCAATAATTCCTGCGGTTCAAGCCCTCAGCAAAGTAAAAGTGTCGCTGTTAATTCTGTGCCTTCTCAACCGGGTTCAATTTCAGGTTCATCAACGGTTTGTGAGAATACTTCAAATACATACAGTATTTCATCGGTATCCGGGGCGACTTCTTATACATGGACACTACCCTCAGGGTGGAGTGGGAATTCAACATCAAATTCAATAAATGCAATAGCGGGAACAATTGGAGGTACTATATACGTAAAGGCAAATAATTCATGCGGTTCGAGCCCTCAACAAAGCAAGAATGTTACTGTCAACAATGTACCCACTCAACCTGGCTCGATTTCAGGTCCTTCATCCGTTTGTGAAAACACAACGAATACTTATAGTATATCATCAGTAAATGGAGCAACATCATATACCTGGTCTCTGCCATCCGGATGGAGCGGGGGTTCAACGACAACCTCAATTAATGCTACAGCAGGGATTAATGGTGGAACGATTTACGTTACAGCAAATAATTCGTGTGGATCTAGTTCTCAAAGAAGTAAAAGTGTTTCAGTTACGAACATTCCCACACAACCAGGCACAATAACTGGTAATTCTCCGGTATGTCAATATACAACAAATAGTTACAGTATTTCTGCTGTAAACGGGGCATCTTCATATACCTGGGTATTACCATCCGGATGGAGTGGTAGTTCTGTCTCAACATCGATCGTGCCAACAGCAGGAACAAGTGGAGGAAACATATATGTTACTGCGAATAATTCTTGTGGTTCAGGTCCACAAAGAAGTAAAAGTGTTACGGTTGAATCAACTTTACCTCAACCCGGTCCAATCACCGGTCCTGACCCGATTTGCATAAATACAACCAATACTTACAGCATATCTTCAATTAATGGAGCCTCCTCGTATATATGGACTCTGCCTAGTGGTTGGAGCGGGAACTCCAGTTCCACCTCCATTAGTACCACTGCCGGAGCAAACGGTGGGACAGTGTTCGTAAATGGAGTAAATTCCTGCGGTTCAGGCCCTCAACAAAATAAAGTGGTCACTGTAAACAATGTACCATCTCAACCCGGTACAATCTCCGGTCCAGGTACTGTTTGCCAGGGCACCACAACAAACTATAGTGTTTCATCAATAAGTGGAGCAACTTCATATACATGGACACTTCCATCCGGGTGGAGTGGGAGCTCTTCGACAACATCCATTAACGTAACCGTAGGCTTAAATGGAGGTACAATATATGTATCAGCAAACAATAATTGTGGTTCAGGGCCCACACAATCAAAGAGCGTGAGTGTCACTTCATCGGTTCAGGCCAGTGTATCCATTTCCGCTTCCGCGAATCCTTCCTGTGCCGGCAACTCAGTTTTATTTACGGCAGCTTCCATCAGTGGCGGTTCATCTCCAGCTTATCAATGGAAAAAAGGCGGAATCGATATCCCCGGGGCTACCAATTCAACCTACAGCTATATTCCACTGAATAATGATGTAATCACCTGTCAGATGACCTCAAACCTGACCTGTGCCACGGGCAGTCCGGCTTTGTCGAATGCCATTACCATGACGGTCAACCAACCGGTCGCGGTGAGCGTGTCCATCGGAGCTTCGGCCAACAATGTCTGCCAGGGAACTTCCGTGACCTTTACTGCCACACCAGTCAACGGCGGCTCATCACCCGGATATCAGTGGAAGAAAAACGGTACACCCATCAATGGCGCCACCAATTCGACTTACACCTATGCACCGGCAAATGGCGATGCGATAACCTGTGAACTGACTTCAAACGCCACCTGTATCTCTAATACCACAGCAGTTTCGAATTCGGTGACCATGATCGTCAACCCGTCGGCTCCTGTCAGCATTTCGATTTCCCCGTCCTCAAACCCGGTCTGTTCGGGGACAAGCGTAACCTTTACTGCCACACCGGTCAACGGCGGCGCTTCGCCCGGATATCAATGGAAGAAGAACAATGTGAACATTAGCGGTGCCACGAATCAAACCTATTCTTATATACCGACCAACGGTGAAGTGATCACCTGCGTGCTCAATTCCAACGCAAATTGTGCCACCGGCAGCCCGGCGACTTCAAATGCGATCACCATGGTTGTGAACTCAGCGCTTACGGCCGGAATAACGATATCGGCCTCCTCAAACCCGGCCTGTGCGGGATCTGTCGTGACTTTTACCGCAACACCTTCAAATGGCGGCTCTTCACCGGGTTATCAGTGGAAGAAAGGCGGGATCGATATACCCGGGGCCACCAATTCGACCTATTCCTATATTCCGTTGAATAATGATGCGATCACGTGCGAAATGACATCGAACCTGACCTGTGCCACGGGCAGTCCGGCTTTGTCGAATGCTATTACCATGACGGTCAACCAGCCGGCTGCGGTGAGCGTGTCCATCGGAGCTTCGGCCAACAATGTCTGCCAGGGAACATCCGTGACCTTTACCGCGACACCGGTCAACAGTGGTTCATCGCCGGGGTATCAATGGAAGAAAAACAACGTGAACATCAGTGGCGCCACCAATTCGATCTACACCTATGCTCCTGCAAATGGCGATGCGATTACCTGTGAACTGACTTCAAACGCCACCTGTATCTCGAATACCACAGCAGTTTCGAATTCGGTGACCATGATCGTCAACCCGTCGGCTCCTGTCAGCATTTCAATTTCTCCGTCCTCGAATCCGGTCTGTTCGGGTACAAGCGTGACTTTCACCGCCACCCCGGTCAACGGCGGCGCTTCGCCCGGATATCAATGGAAGAAGAACAATGTGAACATTAGCGGCGCAACTAACCAGATCTATTCCTATATACCGACCAACGGTGAAGTGATCACCTGCGTACTCAATTCCAATGCGAACTGTGCCACCGGAAGCCCGGCGACTTCAAACGCGATCACCATGGTTGTGAACTCCACGCTTACAGCCGGAATAACGATCACGGCTTCCTCAAACCCGGCCTGCGCGGGAACTGTCGTGACTTTTATCGCAGCACCTTCCAATGGCGGCTCTTCACCGGGATATCAATGGAAGAAAGGCGGGGTCAACATCGCCGGGGCCACCAATTCAACCTATTCCTGTATTCCGTTGAATAACGAAGTTTTTACCTGTCAGATGACTTCGAATCTGACGTGTGCCACGGGGAACCCGGCCAATTCCAACGCTATTACCATGTCCATCAATCAACCGGTTCCGGTTAGCGTGACCATTGATGCATCAGCCAATGGTATCTGCCAGGGGACTTCCGTAAGTTTTACCGCAACCCCGGTCAACGGCGGCTCATCACCCGGATATCAATGGAAGAAAAACAGCGTGAACATCAGCGGCGCAACAAATTCAACTTACATCTATGCACCGGCAAATGGCGATGCGATAACCTGTGAACTGACTTCAAACGCCACCTGTATCTCGAATACCACTGCCACCTCGAATACAATTAACATAGCTGCCATGCCACCAGCGCCTGTGAGCATATCCATCACTGCATCGGCCAATCCCGTTTGTTCAGGCACAGCGGTCACGTTCACTGCGGCATTCGTCAACGGCGGTATTTTCCCCGGATTTCAGTGGAAGAAAAATGGCACGGCTATCAGCGGCGCTACCAATTCGACCTATACCTATACCCCTGCGAATAATGATATAATCACCTGCGTGCTTACTTCGAACGTGGTATGCCCGGTCGGAAACCCGGCAACCTCGAATGCCATCAACATGTCGGTAACTACATCAATTCCTGCAGGCGTGAGCATTCTGGCCAGCACCAATAATGTTTGTGCCGGAACGACTGTCCATTTTACGGCCTACCCGGTCAACGGCGGTACTTCCCCGGGATACCAGTGGAAGAAAAACGGAGTACCGGTCGGAACCAACCAGCCGACGTATTCCTGCGTTCCGCAGAATTTCGACGTGATTACCTGTACCCTGACCTCTAACCTGTCGTGTGCTTCAGGTAATCCGGTTACTTCCAATGCCGTTATCATGAACATCACAACCCCGGCGGTTGTGGGCGTGCTGATCTATGCCTCTTCAAATCCGTCCTGTTCCGGGGCGCCTGTCACCTATACAGCAACGGCTTCGAACCAGGGGACAACTCCTGTTTACCGATGGATGAAGAACGGGATAACCGTCGGCTCTAACAGTTCCGCCTACAGTTACATTCCCTCGGCCGGCGATCTGATCACCTGTGAGCTGACTTCCAATGCTACCTGTATCCAGAACCCTACAGCCATATCGAATGTGATCACCACAGCGCTGATACCTTCCGTTCCGGTGTCGGTCTCCATTATTGCCTCAGCCAACCCGGTCTGCAGCGGCACCCCGGTCACCTTTACCGCCTCCTCTGTCAACGGAGGCAATACACCGGTGTACCAGTGGAAGAAGAACGGAACAGAGATCGGCCCAAACAGTCCGGTCTTTACTTACGCTCCTGGCAACGGCGATGTGATCACCTGCACCCTGATCTCTTCAGTGAATTGTCCTACGGGCAGCCCGGCAACTTCCAATGCCATAACCATGGGTGTGAATACCTCGCTTGCAGCAGGAATTTCCGTTGTGCCTTCAGCGAACCCGGCATGTCAGGGAAGCACCGTGACGTTCACGGCTGCACCGGTTAATGGCGGCACCACACCGGTATATCAGTGGAAGGTCAATGGGATCAACGTCGGAGTCAACACACCTGCCTACTCTTTTGTTCCCCAGAATAATGATCAGGTTTGGTGCGAGATGACTTCCAACCTGGGATGTGCCACCGGGAATCCTGCCCTGTCGAACACTGTTACGATGGTCATGCAACAAATTTATCCGGTAGCGCTCACCGTAAGCGCTTCCGCAAATCCTGTATGCGTCGGCTCCCAGGTCATCTTCACCGCCCATCCGGTGAATGGTGGCGCTGCACCCGCCTACCAGTGGAAACGGAATGGAATCATCACGGGAACAAATGATCCGGTACTCTCATTGGTACCTGATAACAATGATTTGATAACCTGCCAGTTGACATCCAGTGAGCTTTGTACAACAGGGAATCCGGCTGTTTCGAACCAGGTGATCATGACGGTCAATCCGAACCTCCAACCGGGTGTGACGGTTACTGCATCGGAAAACCCGGTATGTAACGGAACGCCTGTTTCCTTCTCGGCGACCCCCGTCAATGGCGGATCATCGCCGGGTTATCAATGGCGGGTCAACAATACCCTCGTGGGAACCAATAACCCGTCGTACACCTACATTCCTTCTGACAATGACTATATCGTTTGTGATTTGGTATCCAATGCTTCATGCATAACCGGAAACCCTGCCACATCCAATGTCATCCGGATGTCGGTAGATAACCAGTTGTTTGTCGGGGTGAGCATCACGGTCGCATCCAGTACCGTTTGCATCGGATCCCCGGCTTACTTTACGGCCCATCCGGTAAACGGAGGATTGTCACCTGTTTACCAGTGGAGGATCAACGGGATCAACGCCGTGTCGGCCGGGCCGACCTTCAGTTATATCCCCGTGCAGGGCGATGTGGTTACCTGTGAAATGACCTCAGGCATCTCTTGTGCCATGAACAACCCGGTCTTTTCCAATCCAATCGAAATGACGACGGTTCAGCCTGTTCCCGTAAGTGTTTCCATTACGACTCCGTTGAGCACTGTTTGTCAGGGAAGACCGATTACCTACACGGCATATCATATCAATGGCGGGCCTACGCCATCGTATCAATGGAAAGTCAACGGGATCAATGCCGGTACCAACAATCAGGTCTTCACCTATATACCTTCAAACGGGGATGTGGTGAGCTGCATTTTAACCACCAGCCTTACGTGTGTTACCAACACAATGGCAACATCAAATGTCATTCAGATGACGGTTGACCCGCTGCAACCGGTAAGTCTAGCGATCACACCTTCTGCCAATCCGGTCTTGCCCGGAACAGCAGTGACCTTCACGGCAACCTGGACGAATGGCGGATCATCACCGGTTTTCCAATGGAAAGTAAACGGAATTAGCGTAGGCTCCAACAGTCCGGTTTATACCTATGTTCCCAATAACCTGGATGAGGTGGTATGTGAGATGACCTCCGATATCATCTGTGTAACGGTGAATCCGGTCATCTCCAATCCGGTGACCATGGTGGTGACCTTCCTTCCTGTCGGGATCACCATTTCCGCTACCGCCAATAATATTTGTGCCGGTTCTTACATCGAGTTCACGGCAACACCGGTGAACGGGGGAACAGATCCGCAGTATCAGTGGAAAGTCAATGGGATTGACGTGGGTACGAACAGTCCGGCGTATGGTTATACCCCGGTCGACCAGGATGTCGTGACCTGTGTCCTTACTTCCAATGCCCCGAATGTGATCGGGAATCCGGCAACATCCAATCCGGTGATCATGATTGTCAAATCCAATCTTCCGGTTTCCGTGACCATAAGTCCGGATGTGAATCCGGTCTGCCCCCAGTCGCAGGTAACGCTGACAGCCGTTCCGGTGAACGGCGGCACAACGCCCTTCTATCAGTGGAAGGTCAATGGGATTAATTCAGGTATCAGCAACCCGGTGTTCACCTATTTCCCTTCGAACGGCGACATTGTAGTTTGCAGGCTGACTTCAAGCGAGGAATGTACCGACGAAAATCCGGTCATGTCAAACGGAGTCACCATGCAGGTTCCATCGGTTATTCCTGTCAGTCTGACCATCGGAGCATCGGCAAACCCGGTGAATTCAGGCACACTGGTTACCTTTACCGCTAACCCGGTGAATCCCGGTAATACGCCCTTTTATCAGTGGAAAGTTGGCGGTGTGGATAGGCAGAACAATAATCCGGTATTTTCTTATATTCCTGTCAACGGGGATCAGGTCGTCTGCCTGATGACTTCAGGTCATTCCTGTGCCTCGGTGAATCCGGCTGTTTCGAATACCATCACCATGACGGTGAACATCGTACCCGCCATCACGGTGCTGACACCCGATGGCGGCGAATACTGGATCCAGGGTTCCGTTCAGAACATTACCTGGACCGATAATATCAGTGAAAATGTGAAGATAGAATTGCTTAAGGGCGAGACCTATTATGAAACCCTGATATCCTCAACACCCTCGACAGGCAGTTGGTCATGGACCATCCCGGCTGATCAGCAGGTCGGGATCGACTACCGGATCAGGATCACCAGTGTCAGCGACAACGCTATAACCGACAACAGCGATGCTTCATTTAAAATCATGGCCAATGTGGTGTCGAACCTGGTGGTACAGAACATGGAAATTTCCAACGGCATGAACAGTTGCTTCGATGCATTAAACACCATAACCGTAGCCGGGAATGGTTCGTTCTTCCATGTGACCGGCGGTTCTTATGTGACCTTTATCGCGGGTGTGAATATTTTATTTATGCCGGGCACCCACATATACAACGGTGGAATGATGCACGGATATATCGCTCCGACCGGGCCTTTCTGCGGTACCATGGCGCCTTCATTCATTAATGTAACGGCCGGCATTGAAGATCCGGTGGAGCCCATAACAAATCAGCGAATTCTGATTTATCCCAATCCCACAACAGGCATCGTGACCCTCGAATTCGTACCTGAAGATATCCATTCGGGAGCCCGGATTTATATCTACAGCATGAATGGTTCAGAAGTACTGCAAAAAGATCTTCCCCAAATGAAAAAGGAGACCTTTATGCTTGATTTTCTTACTCCGGGAATTTACCTGTGCCGGATTGTGTACAACGGGAAGCAGGAACTTGTCAAGATTGTTATGCTTTAACCAGCGGACGAAGAGTTTGACGAAGAGTTTGACAAAGAGCGGACTGGAGACTGAGAATTGCGGACAAATATTGACTGAATGTGCTCATGTGCTAATTTGAGGATTTGAGGATTTTGAATTTCTTTTTCCCTATTCGCTGTTCGCTAATATCTATTCCCTTCATTGAATTTTGAATTCTTTTCGCCATTTCACCATGGCACCACTGCACCATGGCGGTGGCGGACTGGTTAATGACCGGGATTTCTTTTGGGTTGCCATTTTCTTGACAATTAACTTCACTTTTCGTATATTGCACTGGGTTAATGTTGTTTATCCTGTTAAAATCTCACCCATGAAAAGCATGAAAAGATTTATGATGGGTACCTGCTTGCTTTTCCTGCAGGTCAGCCTGATCCAGGCTCAAACCGGTGTCGGCCCGGCACCGGTTGTTAAAAATGCCGTTTATTTCGATGTTTCACCCCGGCTCCGGGATATGGTTGTCGTTCAGCCGGTTCCCGACAAGGTTTTATTAAAAGAGGTTCCGAATAAAACCGGGATGAAGGAAATACTGAATCTTAGCCAGAATGCGAACAGTCCGGCTGACGATCCTGTCTTACAAAGGACCGATGGCCCGCTGGTGCCGATGTGGCCGGTCCTGATCCGGAATTTCGAAGGGATGAATAACCTGATGGGATATTACCCGCCCGACCCACAGGGTGACGTTGGCCCCAACCACTACCTTCAGGTGGTCAACTGTAATTTTGCTGTTTATTCCAGGACTGGAGCGACCCTCTTCGGGCCTGCTGCGCTCCATACCATCTGGAACGGTATCCCATCTCCCTGGAATGGTTCTGACGACGGGGACCCAATCGTTGTGTACGATCAGGCTGCCGACCGGTGGATCATCTCGCAGTTTTCGCTACCTACCGGGAATTATGCCGAACTGGTGGCTGTGTCGCAAACTTCCGACCCGACCGGCGCCTGGTACCGGTACGTTTACACGTTCGGCAATGAGATGCCCGATTATCCAAAACTTGGCGTATGGCCCGACGGTTATTATCTTTCGGTGAACCTCTTTACCGGTGCCCAGTACTGGAGCGGCGTTGGCGCAGCCGCCCTGGAGCGGTCCAAAATGTTGCAGGGTGATCCGAATGCGAGGATCATCTATTTCGCACTGTCGACATCCTACAACGTTTTCGGCATGCTGCCATCCGACTGGGATGGATCGGCAACTCCTTTGGCTAATGAACCTAACTATTTTACCTATTTCGACGACTGGTCTTCAACTACAAATGATTATCTGAAGATCTATGAATTTAATGCAGACTGGGTCAATACCGCCAATTCGACCCTGAACCTTGCCTCAACAATTGTTACGGCCCCCTTCAAATCAACTATTTGTTCGGCATCACGCGATCAATGCATCCCGCAACCGGGCACTACCATTCAACTGGAATCGCTGGCCGATCGGCTCATGTACCGGCTTCAGTACCGGAACTACGGAACCCACCGGTCGATGGTCACCAACCATACCATTGATGTAAACAGCACCGGCATTGCCGGGATCCGCTGGTACGAACTCCGCAACACGGGAACCGGCTGGAGTATCTATCAGCAGGGAACCTGGTCACCCGACGCCAACCACCGCTGGGTCGGCAGCATCGCCATGAATGCCGGCGGTGAGATCGCACTGGGGTACTCCGTATCCAATGGTACGAATATTTATCCCGGGATCCGGTTCACGGGAAGGCGGCCGGGAGATCCTTTGGGGCAGATGACCCTTGCCGAACAAACCCTAATCAACGGTTCAGGATCCCAAACAGGAACCGCCTGCAGGTGGGGTGACTACAGCATGATGTCGGTGGATCCCACGAATGAAAAGACCTTCTGGTACACAACCGAGTATATTCAGACTACAGGAACGGCTTCCTGGCAAACCCGGATCGGAGCATTCCAGATCACCAACGATCCGACCGTTCAGACGCTGCCGGCCACCGCGGTGACCAATACGTCCGCAACACTGAATGGAACTGTCAATCCCAACGGACTGGCTACCAACTACTATTTTGAATACGGAACCACAACCTCTTATGGCAACACTACGCCATTACTTGTAGCCGGCTCAGGAACTACACCTGTGACCGTGAATGCCCCGACAACAGGACTTACCCCCGGCACCCTGTACCATAACCGTCTGGTCGGTATCAATTCCCAGGGCACCGTAAACGGAATTGACAACACGTTTTTACCCGGCGCTGCAGTAGTTACAACAAATCCGGTCACCGCGATAACCCTCAACACCGCGACCTGCGGCGGAAATGTGGTCACCGAAGGAGCCGCTCCGGTAACGGCCCGCGGCGTATGCTGGGGTACCGGTCATGATCCGCTGATTACCGGCGCCCATACCAATGATGGTACCGGAGCCGGCGCATTCACCAGTTCGTTGACTGGCCTTTCTCAAAATACGACCTATTCTGTGAGGGCTTACGCCACCAGTTCAATCGGAACCTTTTATGGGCAGGAAAATACTTTTACCACACCGTGCGGAGTCTATTCGGTTCCCTTCAGCGAAACCTTTGATAATACGACGATCCCCGGTTGCTGGAGCCAGGTTGATCACCAGGGAAACGGACAAATCTGGGCATTCGGGGTCCTTACCAACCAAAGCCCCAATCCGGCATTGACCGGTAATTATGCCTATCTGAACAGCGATGGCTATGGATCCGGAAATTCACAGAACGCCGACCTGATCACCCCTCCGCTGGATCTTACAGGTTATACTACCGTAATCCTTCAATTCAAACATTATTTCCTTTCATATACAGGTTCTTCGGGCAAAGTATATTACAGCATTGACAATGGAACAACCTGGACCCTGATCCAGACATTTACCAGTACCTCGCTTAACAATCCCGAATTGTTCTCTGCCAGTATTTCTGCCGTGGGAGGTCATGCATTGGTCAGATTTAAATGGAATTATACCGGATCCTGGGGATTTTACTGGGCGATTGATGATGTAGTTGTAAAGGGGCCGCTCTATGTGACACCTGCAAACAGATCGCTCGGTCCTATGGCAACGGGAACCTCTTTCACAATTGATTCCTTTTATCCCTGGAATGCCATAAGCAATCAACCCTGGTGTCAGGTTGCTCCGGCGGGGGCGGGTCCCGGCTCAATGACGGTTACTGTGGCGGCCAATCCCAATCCCGCGCCAAGAACAGCGCAGATTACCGTGAGCGTACCATCGGTATTGCCGGTGGTTGTTAGCGTTCAGCAAGCAGGATTGTTTCCACCCACCAACCTGGAGGGAACTCCTTCGGGTAACAGCGTTTTACTTTCATGGAACAGACCTGTCCCTCTCGGAAATTTCCCTGCTCCTTTACCTTCCGGACCTTTTATCACCAAACCCCAACCGGCAGCGGAAATCACAACCGGAGCAGAACAACCTTGGCATTCAGATCCACCACCGGCTCTGTTGAAAGCCAATGCCACATCAGGGACCTTCCTATTTGACAACGGTCCCATAGTCAACAGTCCGGGCACCGGTGCAGGGGGCGCCGATGAAAGCATTTTGTACACCCCGCTAAAGCTTTACGGTCTCGGGGCCCAACAAACTGCTGCCAACAGTCTGGCCGAAGATTTTACCGTTCCGGCAGGGTCTGGCTGGGATCCAAATAAATTCATATTCTATTGTTATCAGACCAATTCAACAACCGCTTCCACCATCACCGGTCTCTATTTCAGGGTTTATAACGGGGATCCTACGGCAGGAGGAACCGTTATCTGGGGAGATCTCACTACCAACCGCCTTACCGCAACATCATGGGCGTCAATTTACAGAACTACCGCTGTGAATGGTGGAACGTCCCGACCGGTTATGACCGTGGAAGGAACGTGTACCGGTCTCCACCTGAACCCCGGAACCTACTGGGTTGAATTTCAGTTTACGGGGGCATCAGGTCTGACAGGGCCCTGGGTGCCGCCAATAACCATTACCGGCACCCTTGCTACCGGAAACGCTTTACAATACACATCGGGAGCATGGATCTCTGTTCTGGATGGTTCTTATGCACAGGGGATTCCCTTTGCCATTGAGGATGAACTTTACGGACTGATCGGTTACAATATTTACCGGAACGGAGCTTTCATCCATTATAACAATCAGCCGGATGCCCTGACCTATAACGATACCGGACTTCCCTCGGGCACATACGATTATACCGTAAAGGCCTGGTATGACCTGACCCTTTACGGTTTTCCCGGACAATTCGGAGAATCATTACCTGCGGGACCCAAAACGGTGGTCATCAATGTGGATCCGGAGAACCTGGTACTGACGGATATCACCATAACGGATCCGGATACCTGCTTTTATGCAACGCAGACCATAACCGTAGCCGGAAATGGATCCACTTTTCTGGTACAGGCCGGAGGCGGTGTTACCCTTGTGGCAGGATCAAAAATCAACCTTTTACCCGGTGTCAGGGTCTTTCCCCAGGGATATCTCCATGCTTACATCAGCGGGCAGGGAAACCCCTGTAACCAGCAATCTGCGCCGGGGAATCCGGCTTTGACTATCGACGGGAGTGCTGATGGATTATCAGCCGGATGGTTCCAGGTATATCCCAATCCCACATCCGGGAAATTTACCCTGCAACTGACAGATCCCGGCATCGTATCCTATGCCCGGGTGAGAATTTACAACATGCTGGGAACCGAGGTTCTGCGGCGCGAGATGCGCCAGACTGACAAGCTTGTTCTGTCACTGGATGATTTTCCCCCGGGGATTTACATCATCAATATTGAAAATGGTGAAAAGATGGAATCGGTTAAACTGATCCGGCAGTAAAAAACTGAATATACGGATGAATGCACCGTTTATCGATAAAAGATGCCTGTTTGCCTATTTCATTTCCCCGAATGAGGTGAGAAGGTGATCTTTGTAAATCTTTATCAGCATTTTGCAGTTTTGTTGGTAAATGTGTTAGTTTTCAGTAATGGAGGGAAGCCCTGACACCACAGGGCTTCCTTGATTATCATACCTCCTTCTTATTTCGGTCGTAATGCGGCATCTCAAACGGGATCTCCAGCGATAGCTCTACAATTCCTTTGAATTCCGCTCCTTCCATCCAGGGGCTTTGGTAGATGAGTTTCTTCCGTCCCCGTTTCTCGATTGTGTAGACATTTTTCTGATGGGTCGTCATAATCTCCCGGATCTTATGGCGCGAAGCCTCTCCGTGGCAATCCATCAGGTTCCTCCCGATCAATGCCGCCCCGCCATCTTTTTCATAATTCCTTATGGCGGTTTCGTTCATGTAAATGATGATGCCGTTTGCATCGCTGACGATCACGTTGCCGTCGAGGTTATCGATCCATTTCATTTTTGAAAAATTTAGTGGTACTAAGGTAGGAATAATGATAAATGATTTCTGTAACTTTGTTCCACCCCATGCATCTAATTTAAAAACCTCAAGAGATGACATATTCTGATATAAAAAGATTATACAGGTCAAAAAAAGACCGGGTTCTGGGTGGCGTCTGTGCCGGAATTGCAAATTATTTCAATGTTGATCCGGTACTGATCCGGGTTGCCTGGGTCGTTGGATTTTTCATCGGCGGCGTCGGCTTTTTAGCATACCTCATCGCCTGGATTATCATGCCGGAAGAACCTGGAATATAAGCTATACTTTTTTCTGTTTCCATTTCCCTTTTCTGAATATCCAGAATGCCGAAAGGGTCATCATGGTCTCGGCGATCACAATCGCGATGAACACCCCCGATTCATTCAAACCCGCATGAACTGCCAACAGCCATGCGAGCGGGATTTCAAGGATCCAGTAACAAACAATGTTGATCAGCATGGGTGAAAAGGTATCGCCCGCCCCGTTCAGTGCATTTACCAGCACCATCCCGAATCCGTATGCTATAAACCCGATGCTGATGATCCGAAGCGAAACGGACCCGGCCGCAATCACAGCGGGATCCTGAATGAAGAAGCGGATAAAAGAGTCGCTGAATACCAACAGGATCATTCCGATTGATCCCAGGAAGAGGATGTTAATCCATCCGGTGATCCAGACTGAGCGTTCGGCACGCTGTGGCTGACGGGCCCCCAGGTTCTGGCCGACCAGCGTCGATGCTGCGTTACTCAGTCCCCAGGAAGGAAGTAAGGCAAAGTTTACCACCCTGATGGCAATGGTATATCCCGCAACAACAATGCTTCCGAAGACGGAAATAATGCGGATCAGAATGATCCAGCTTGAAGTCGCAATGATATGCTGGCTGACACCACCCAATGCCAACTTCAGTAACGACGACATTACCGGCCATTCGATGCGGATATGCCGCAGGTGAAGCTGAACCCTTTTTTTACCCCGGAACAGCAGATAAACCTGATACAAAACCGCAAGGCCTCTTCCGGTGGAGGTGGCCATGGCTGCGCCCTGTACCCCGAATGCCGGTAACGGGCCCCATCCGAAAATAAGCAATGGATCCAGAACAATGTTGATGAGGTTGGCCATCCAGAGAACACGCATGGAGACTGCTGCATCGCCGGCACTCCGGAAAATGGCATTGATAATGAAGAGCAACATGATCACGGTGTTGCTCCCGATCATGATGGCTGCAAACCCCCACATCTCCTGCACAATGACAGCAGAAGCCCCCATCAGGAGCAGCAGTTTTTTAGCGAAGATCACCCCGGGAACCGCGATGAACAAGGAAATCAGGATACCGGTCAGAATGGCCTGGAATGCGGCGGTGGAAGCGCCTTCTAAATTCTTTTCCCCGATCCGCCGGGAAATCAGCGATGAGGTGGCTGTGCTCAGGCCGACCGCCAATGCATAAACAATGGTGATTATCGATTCGGTAAGCCCTACCGTTGCAATGGCTTCGGGACCGAGTTTTGAAACAAAGAAAATATCAACGATTGCAAATACAGATTCCATCAGCATTTCAAGCGCCATGGGAATCGAGAGCAGAAACACCGCCCGGCCCAGCTTGCCCGTCGTGAAGTCCTGCTCTGTGCCGGAAACTGCCTCTCTCAGATCGGACAGCATTTTCGCGGCACGGGTTATGAAGGTATGTTTTAAGGTTTGGTATTTATAGTAAGGATTCATGTTTTTTTCGGTTTCGATTGTGATTCAGCCATTTATTTATCTCGGGGATTTTCCTGATGACCCATGGGGTCGCGTTTGTAGCCGGATTTCCGGCAAATACCAATACAATCATGTTTTTCATGGCTTTTCCTCCTGAATTTTTTATGAAACAATAAATAAAAAGGGGACGGAAATTGCCTTACCTGACAGGTACTACACCTGCCGTTACGGTAAATCGCGGATTACAAATAATGATTACCATAAGGCTTCCGTAAAAATGAGAGAACAAATGTAAGAATAAAATTTAATGTTCAAACTTCAAATGACAAAATTTAAAATCAGGCAATTGGTATTTGGCAATAGGCAATAGCGATTAGGGATTAGCGAATAGTTATTAGCGAATAGGGGAATAAACCACAATTCAAAATTTTCACATTTTCAAATCTTCAAATCCTCAAATCGTTTTCCATTTTCAATTGTCCATTGTCCATTGTCAATTACCACTGCTCCCAGTGAATCCGTTCGGGTTTGAATTTATCCTTGGGCTGATCGACGCCCGTCGGATGTCCGATCGGAATGATGGAGAACGGGATCACAGAATCAGGAAGTTTCAGGATCCGTCGTACCTGATTTTCCCGGTCTTCATAGGGATAGAGAGCGCTCCATACAGCCCCGAGGCGCATGGCTTCAGCTGCCAGGAGGATATTTTGGGTAGCTGCGGCGGCATCCTGGTACCACAGATCAGCGGCCCCCTGATTCAGTTCGATCGTTGTGTCACCGCAAACCACGAGTGCCGCACCGGCCCCGGCGAGCATTTTGGTGTAAGGTAATTCCCGTGCCAATGCGTCGAGGGTCGCCCGCCGGGTTACGGCCACAAATGCCCAGGGTTGTCGGTTTCGCGCAGAAGGAGCAGCCATCGCGGCTTTCAGTAAGGTGGTCAGATCGTGCTCCGCCACCGGTTCTCCGGTAAAGTTCCTGACACTTTTCCGGTTCAGGATGTTTTCGAGTATGATCGTGGTTTTATCGGTCATTGCCTTATAAAGAAAACGTAAAAGTAAGCATTTCTGATTATCCGGGGAGAACCTATCTATTTACGATTGACATGATTGACGATTGACGATTTAGATTCGATTTCGGATTAACAGTTACCATCTTAGGTATGATCATTAATCTGTTCTTGTTGAAATTAACCTGTAACACTAAAACCTGAAAGTAAAAGACGTCAATCGTAAATTTAAAACAGTCTTTAATCTCTCATGGAAAATTTCCCGCTCCCATGGGCGGAATCTGGGTCCAGGGCTTGCTCTAGGGTTCATACCATTTATTGCGTTTGTTGTTACGTGTAAGGCTTTCATTGTCAATTGCCCATTGTCAATTATCAATTTTAATGTACCTTTGCACTCCTTTTACAGGAATTGAATGGTACAGCAACCGGTTCCGGTAAAAATGGTTGATGAAACAGTTTCAGCGAATGAATACGAATTATCCCGAATACAAACACCTGGATCTTACCCGGATCGGTAATGAAATCCGGGCGTACTGGGAAGAACGCCAGACTTTTGAAAAAAGCCTTGAGCAAACCCGGGGAAAAGATCCTTATATTTTCTATGAAGGCCCTCCTTCGGCAAATGGAATTCCCGGCATTCACCATGTCATGGCCCGTGCCATCAAGGATATTTTCTGCCGCTATAAGACGATGAAAGGCTTTCATGTGAGCCGGAAGGCCGGGTGGGATACCCATGGATTACCCATCGAAATCGGCGTTGAAAAAAAACTCGGGATCACCAAGGAAGACATCGGAAAGTCTATCTCCATCGCTGATTATAACCGGGAATGTCGCACCGAGGTAATGAAATACAAAGATCTGTGGGATGAATTGACCCTGATGATGGGATATTGGCTCAATCTGGATGATCCTTACATTACCTATGAGAACAAATATATCGAGAGTGTCTGGTACCTGCTGGGACAGTTGTATAAGAAAGGACTGCTGTACAAGGGATATACCATCCAGCCTTATTCTCCCGCTGCCGGTACAGGTCTGAGTACCCATGAACTGAACCAACCCGGAACCTATAAAATGGTCAAGGACCATACCGTGGTTGCCCAGTTTAAAGTGATACGCGATGCTGCCTCGGAATTTCTTTACAACGATCTGTTCGGAGAACTTTACATCCTCGCGTGGACAACCACACCCTGGACCCTGCCTTCGAACACCGGCCTGGCCATGGGGAAAGATATCCGTTATGTTTTGGTTAAAACTTTTAATCCGTATACCTATACAGAACAGACGGTCATCCTGGCGCGCGAACTGCTTCACCAGTACTTTCCCGAAAAGAATGCAAAACTCGAGCTGGACCAGTACCATGAAGGAGATAAAAACATTCCCTTTCAGGTTGTCGCCGAGTTTACCGGTTCCGATTTTGAAGGAATCCGTTATGAACAACTCCTTCCTTATGCCCGGCCCGACGACGGGGATCCTTTCCGCGTAGTACTGGGCGATTTTGTCACCACTGAGGATGGAACCGGGATTGTCCACATCGCACCGAGCTTTGGCGCCGACGACTTCAGGGTGGGCAGACAATACGGGCTTGGCTCACTGACCCTGGTTGATAAACAGGGCAGATTTACAGAGCAGATGGGCGAATTCGCCGGCAGGTTTGTTAAACCCGAATATGACGAAAATTGTGTTGCAGGCGAATGTCCACCGGTCGACATTGATATCATCGTCAAACTCAAACATGAAAACAAGGCGTTCAGATCGGAAAAATATGAACATTCGTACCCGCATTGCTGGCGTACGGATAAGCCGATTCTCTACTATCCGCTCGATTCCTGGTTCATCAGAACGACCGCCTACAAGGATCAGATGATCGCCCTCAACAAAACCATCAACTGGAAACCTGAGAGCACCGGCACCGGGAGATTCGGGAACTGGCTTGAAAACCTGGTTGACTGGAACCTTTCCCGCAGCCGTTTCTGGGGAACCCCGTTGCCGATCTGGCGAACCCGCGATGGTTTGCAGGAAAAATGTATCGGGTCGTTGGAACAACTGAAAGCAGAGTGTGAAAGATCGGTGAAGGCCGGATTGATGAAGGGAAATCCGCTTGAAAAATATATTCCGGGAGATCTGAGCGGGGATAACTACAACACCTTTGACCTGCATCGTCCCTTTGTCGATGAAATTATCCTGGTGACCCCCGACGGAATCCCCATGTACCGGGAGCCAGACCTGATCGATGTGTGGTTTGATTCAGGTTCCATGCCATATGCCCAATATCACTATCCCTTTGAAAAATCGCATGACCTGGGATCCTATTTTCCCGCCGACTTCATCGCCGAGGGCGTTGATCAGACCCGTGGCTGGTTCTTCACGCTTCATGCCATCGCGGTAATGCTTTTCGATGGCGTCTCCTTTAAAACCTGTGTTTCGAACGGACTGGTACTCGACAAGAATGGCAACAAGATGTCGAAAAGGCTGGGCAACGCGGTTGATCCGTTTGAGACCATACGGAAATACGGTCCCGACGCAACACGCTGGTACATGATCACCAATTCCCAACCCTGGGATAACCTCAAGTTCGATTCGGACGGGATTGATGAGATACGCCGTAAGTTTTTCGGCACCCTTTACAATACCTATGCGTTCTTTGCACTCTATGCCAATATTGACGGGTTTACCTATCGGGAGAATGAAATCCCGGCAGGCGACCGTCCCGAAATCGACCGGTGGATCCTGTCGGAATTGAATTCTCTGATCCGGACCGTCGATGCCTGCTATGATGACTACGAACCTACCAAGGCCGGAAGAGCCATTGCCGACTTTGTGGATGCGCACTTAAGCAACTGGTATGTCCGTCTTTGCAGGCGTCGGTTCTGGAAAGGAGATTATTCCACCGACAAGATATCCGCCTATCAGACCCTTTACCGGTGCCTGGAGGTAATTGCACAACTTTCCGCCCCGATCGCGCCTTTTTTTACAGAACGTCTTTTTGTGGATCTGAACCGCGTAACAGGTCGTCAGAATGCGGATTCCGTGCATCTTACCACATTCCCCGTCGCCGATATGAATTGGGTCGACAAAGACCTTGAAGAACGAATGGAACTGGCCCAGAATATCGCTTCACTGGTGCTTTCAATCCGGAAAAAATCCAATCTGCGGGTTCGTCAGCCGCTCAACCGGATTTTAATCCCGTTGCTTAATGAGCGTCTTAAAATTCAGATTGATGCAGTTCGTAACCTGATCCTCTCCGAGGTCAATGTAAAAGAACTGGAATACATCACCGATACTTCCGGGATACTGGTCAAAAAAGTCAAACCCGATTTCAAAAAACTGGGCCCCCGCTACGGAAAGCTGATGAAACAACTGGCCGGGGTGGTCTCTTCCCTGTCGCAACAGGATATCGCCTTGCTGGAAAAAGCCGGTAAACTGGATTTGACCCTCGAAGGCCAGCCGGTCGGGATCTTACTTGAAGATGTGGAGATTCTTTCCGAAGATATTCCCGGCTGGCAGGTGGCCGTCATGGGATCCCTCACCGTTGCCCTCGATGTTACGGTGACTCCCGATCTGTGGAAGGAGGGAATAGCCCGCGAAGTCATCAACCGCATTCAAAACCTCCGTAAGGAAAAAGATTTTGACGTTACCGATAAAATCATTGTGGAATTCCAGTCACATCCTGAGATTGATGAGGCTGTTAATCAGAATATTTCTTATATTTGCGCGGAAACCCTGGCGCAATCGTTCGATATCGTTCCGGTCATTGAACCGACGGCCGGAACCTTGGTTGAACTGACGGATACAGTATCTACTTATTTGAAAATCAACAGGGTGTATTAAAGAATTGAAATTCCGGTTGGAACAGAACCCGGATTCAACGGACTGTTTCAACGGTTTTTTTATTATAACTTTCAAAAATTGCATCATGAAAAAAGCAACAGGAACACCCCAGGCTGAGAAGAATCGTTATTCAGATGAGGAACTTGAGGAGTTCAAAGAGATCATCCTTCAGAAACTCGAAAAGGCACAAAATGACCTGAAGCTGCTTACCGAGTCGTACACGACCGGAAATGAGCATGATACGAATGATACATCACCTACTTTCAAAGTTTTGGAGGAGGGTTATCAGGTATTTTCGAAAGAGGAGAACAGCAAATTTGCAGCCCGTCAGGAAAAATTTATCAAATCACTCGAAAATGCCCTGATACGGATAGAGAATAAAACCTATGGAATCTGCAGGGTAACCGGTAAACTGATCCCCAAGGACAGGCTTCGGATCGTTCCCCATGCAACGCTTAGCATTGAGGCTAAACGTGTCCAGACCATCCCTGCCAATGCCCGGCCAAATGAACCCGACCTGGAATAATCTGCCAATCCAACTCTTTTTCGATTGAAAAAATCTGCTTTGATTGTTCTCTTCATCCTGATCCTCGATCAGATTCTGAAGATTTGGATCAAGACCACCTTTTATTTGGGTGAAAGCCACGCGGTACTCGGGCAATGGTTTTTTCTTCATTTCACTGAAAACGAAGGGATGGCTTACGGAATGAAGCTTGGCGGAGCCAATGGGAAACTCTTGCTCAGCCTGTTCCGGATTGCTGCAGTTGTCGTGATCATCTGGTGGCTTTACCGGGTGACCCGCAAGAAAGCCTCCAACCTGCTGATCGTCTGCATTTCACTTATCCTGGCCGGTGCCCTGGGAAACATCATCGACAGCGCGTTTTACGGGCTGCTTTTTTCCGAAAGCACCTACATGCAGATTGCCACACTGTTTCCACCCGGCGGGGGGTATGGCACTTTTCTTCACGGAAAGGTTGTGGATATGCTTTATTTTCCGATTATCGAAACCCGCTACCCGATCTGGTTCCCGTTTGTCGGAGGAGAAGAGTTCCTGTTCTTCCGGCCGGTCTTCAACGTGGCTGATTCAGCCATAACAACCGGAGTCCTGATCCTGATCGTGTTTCAGAAGAAAATATTTCCCACCCATGTAACGGGTGAACAAATTAATTGACAATGGAAAATTGAAAACGGGAAATGAAAAATCAATAATTTTCAAATTAGCACATTAGCATATTAGCACATCAGCACATCAGCACATCAGCACATTTTCATGCTTTCATTCGTAAATCGTAAATCTTGTCAATCGTAAATTCTTTCCTTCCTTTATCTAACCCTGATTGATCGTCCGATCCGAAGTGTTGTATTGGGTTTGATTTTATTCATCGCGCAGATCTCTTTGACCGAGGTGTGGTACTTTTTAGCCAACTTACCAATAGTATCGCCTTTCTTTATCTTAACGATCACGGCATTTACATCATAGTCATTCGGATAGAAGACTTTTTTGGTGACCGGAAGCACATTGGATATGAGTTTCTGATTGTCATAGTCGATCATTCTCAAGGGATCGAGGGGTATATCCTTGTACCGAACTTCAAAATGCAGATGGGGTCCCCGGCTTCGGCCGGTAGACCCACCCAATGCTATGGGATCGCCTGACTTTACGACCTGGTTTACCTTAATGAGCATCTTTGACAGGTGGGCATAATAGGTTTCAAGTCCGTTGTAATGCCGTAAAATAATGAGATTACCGAAACCACCCCGGTTGTAACGGGCATAACGCACTACACCGTCGAATGCTGCTTTGATCGTATCGCCTTTATCCAGTTTGATATCAAGTCCTTTGTGGGTGTACATGAAACCTCTGAAAAGCTTACCATACACGGGCAGGGTGAAAATCCTGCCATTGTTGTTCAGATTGATGACGGTATCGCGGATGGAGTCGGGTTTTAACCGGTATGCAAAGATCTGATCATTGACCCATTGGGCCGTAAAGAGTCCGGTGGAGTCATCTTCCTGACTGAGCATCACCGGCTCATCCTGGAGGTATTCCCAGGTGAAGTTTTTGTAAAGGATCGCCGGTCCTTCGGGAGTTTCAACCGTATCGACGATGGCGTCGATATTACGCTGGGAAAAGGATAAAAACGGAAAGGTTATTAACAGGACAAAAAAGCAAGTAAAAAACTTCATGCAAGGGTATTTTTTATGATCTAAACAAAACCACCCCTCAAAAGTACCTTAAATAGTGATCAGGGGCAGACACCAGGGATCGGTATGGGATCCCGGATTTTAACGGGGTACAGGATAGTATTTGACCGGCGTTCGAATACAGGCTGCACCAATGATTAAAACGTCAAAACTAAGGGAAAATTTTTCACCATCAAATATTTAATCGATCAGATATTTTATCTTTGCATAAATTCTAACTTCTTAGCATGGAAGAGAAAATAAAAGGTAAGGTTGCGCAGATTATCGGCCCTGTTATTGATGTCAGTTTCGATGAAGGGGTAAAGCTCCCCGACATTTATGATGCCCTGGAGGTAAAAAATGCAAAAGGAGATGTTATCGTCCTCGAATGTCAATACGATGTTGGTGAACATACAATCCGTACCATAGCCATGGACTCGACCGACGGTTTGCGCCGGGGAGTGGAGGTCGTTGCTTTGGGAAGACCGATTTCCATGCCCGTTGGCGATATGGTCCGCGGAAGACTTTTCAATGTGATCGGGAAGCCGATCGACGGTCTGGATCCGGTCTCAGAAGAGCATGTATACGCCATTCACCGCGATCCGCCTACCTTTGAGAATCTGTCGACTTCCAAGGAGGTTCTCTTTACCGGGATCAAAGTAATCGATCTGATGGAACCCTATTCAAAGGGTGGAAAGATCGGGTTGTTTGGCGGCGCCGGTGTCGGCAAAACCGTCATCATCATGGAGTTGATCAACAACATCGCCAAAAAATATGCAGGGTTATCGGTATTCGGCGGGGTCGGCGAACGTACCCGTGAAGGGAACGACCTGCTTCGCGAGATGATCGAATCGGGTGTAATCCGTTACGGTGCGGCTTTCCTGGAGGATATGGAAAAGGGAGGATGGGATCTTTCAAAAGTCGATCGTGAAGAGTTGCTGAAGTCGCAGGCGACGCTTGTTTTCGGGCAGATGAATGAACCTCCCGGAGCCCGTGCCCGTGTAGCCCTTTCGGGCCTCACCATGGCCGAGTATTTCCGTGACGGCGACGAAAAATCAGGTGGCCGCGATATTCTTTTCTTCATCGACAACATCTTCCGTTTCACCCAGGCAGGTTCGGAGGTTTCCGCTTTGTTAGGCCGGATGCCATCTGCTGTGGGCTATCAACCTACCCTGGCTACCGAAATGGGGATTATGCAGGAACGTATCACTTCAACCCGCAGGGGTTCGATCACCTCGGTTCAGGCGGTTTATGTGCCGGCCGATGACCTAACCGATCCGGCGCCCGCTACCACATTTGCCCACCTGGACGCCACCACAGTACTCAGCCGTAAAATCTCGGAACTCGGCATCTATCCTGCCGTCGATCCGCTCGATTCGACCTCCCGCATTCTTACTCCCGATGTCGTGGGCGATGATCATTACAACACGGCCCAACGGGTAAAAAGGATTTTACAACGGTATAAAGAGTTACAGGATATCATCGCCATCCTTGGAATGGATGAACTTTCGGATGAGGATAAACTGGTTGTATCAAGGGCTCGCAGGGTACAACGGTTCCTTTCACAACCCTTCTTTGTTGCCACCCAGTTTACGGGCATTCCGGGCGCATTCGTGAATATTGAAGATACCATCAAGGGATTTAATATGATCATGGATGGCATGGTCGATGAATATCCGGAATCGGCTTTCAGTATGGTAGGCACCATTGAAGAAGCCATCGAAAAAGGAAAGAAAATGCTTGCTGAAAGCGCCAATTGATATGAAAGTCGAGATTGTAACACCCGATTCGGTCATCTTCACCAGTGAGAATGTGGAACTGGTGCAGCTGCCGGGTATTGACGGCTCTTTTGAGGTGTTGAACAACCATGCTCCCCTGATCTCTGTTTTGCGAAAGGGCAGCGTGAAGATCATCAACAAGGGTGAGAAGAATGAGAATTTCTTTGAGATCAAAGGAGGCGTAATCGAAGTGTTGAACAACAAGGTTCTGATACTGGCCGAATAACCGGGATCATTGAAAAAAGAAAGAGGGCGCTCATTTAAAGTCGCCCTCTTTTTTTTCTTCGAAAACCTGTGACCGCGTCGGCGGAACCCGATTAATAGAACCGAAGCCGGTTATCGGTGATCTTTGCCGTCTTTTCGATCGCGGGATAAAGCATACTGGTCACCTGCTGGGTGAAACTCTGCTGTTGCTGCATCCTTTCGTAGGTGAAGTCCTCTTTGAGCGGAGCATCGATCACATCCTCCACGTAAACAACGTAGGCTCCGAACTTTCCGGTCAATGGTCCGACGAGCTCTCCTTTTTTCTTTGTGAAAAGCTGACCCACCAATTCTCCTTCGCGACCGAGATTTGACTGGTTAAAACCACTGAAAGTAACCATCGTGGTATCGAGTTTACCGTTCAACCGGGCCGCAAGGGCCGTGATATCTTTGGTGTTGTTCATCATATTTTTGATCTGGTCGGAGACCTTCTCGATCTTCTTCATATTTTTCACGGAGGGCTCAATCCGTTGTTTAACGGCCTCAAGGGGTTGTTGTCCCTTGTTTTGGATCGACTTTAAAACGGCGACGGCATATTTTCCGGTCACATCGAAAACCGGGCTGACTTCACCGACCTTGGTTTTTTCGGCATATGCCCAGCGAACCATTTCACGTGCTGAAGGGAGTCCCATAACGTAGCTGTCCATTTCACGTACACCCGGAGCTGATCGTTTCTGGATGCCTTTTGCAGTAGCCCCTTTTTCGAATGCTTCCGGTGTCTTGTTCTGACCGGCAAAGGCGCTGGCCTGCATATAAATATCCTGGAAGGTTTGGTTGCTGGGTTCAATTGCACGGGTCAGGATGGCCGCTTTTACTTTTTTTACGGGTTTTGTTTTTGCAGTAAGCATGAACAGCGAATAGCCGATGCGGGTTTCGACCACTTTCATTTCATTGGGTTTTAACTGCATGCCGGCGTTGAAAAAAGGATCGAAATTCGGGTTTCCATCGGTGAACCATTTCAGCTCGCCACCATCTTCTTTAGCTGAAGGATAATCAGAATATTTTTTGGCTGCTTCGGCAAAAAGAGCGGGATTTTTCTTTAAAGCATTCATCAAACTATCGATCTTTTGTTTTGCTTCGACCTTGGTCCGCTTGATATTTTCATTGCCGGTACCTTCAAAGGCCAGCAGAATCTGGGAACCGTTCATGGAGTCGGGGCGTTCCTGAATATCCATCAATTTGGCCATGTACCAGGTATTGTTAAATTCAAACGGGGGAAGTACGGTCCCGATTTTTGAACTGAACAGCAGGGTATCGAGCTGGGCGGGCAAGGTTCCTTTTTTTACATATCCGGTATCCGTCTTGGCGTCGGAGTTCGCGTTGGCAAAATTGATTACATTGGCGCTCGATTGAAAATCATTAAACAATTGATTCACATCCTGCATGATCCGTTTTCTGTCGTTATCGGAAGGTTTCACCTCGAAGACTACATAATCGATATCGCGGGTGGCATCTTCCTGATAGAAAAAGGATTTGTTTTTATCGTAAAATTTTTGATAATCGGCATCCGTAAGTTGTATCGCTGAATCGGAGATAGCGGTAACCGGCGGGGAGACCACGAGCATTTTCATGATCTTCGACTGACGGATAAAATCTTTCTTCAGGAAAGCGGTGGGCATATAGTAACCTTTGGAAACAAGGTTATTGAATTTCATTTCCTGGCGGTCATCCTTGATGGCTTTCTCAAACTGGAGCCACTGTTCCTTTGCTTTGGGTTCCATTTTGTCAAGGTTCTTCAGGTATTGAAGAATGACCTGGGGATCGTATTGTCCGGTGGCCGGATCCTTAAAATACTGTAATATATAACGATGCGGTTGTTTGCCCTGAACCTGATCGAAAAGTTCTTCGGGGGAAACGGTCAGTCCGAGCTCCGAATATTCTTCGCCCATCACGTACTCCTTAACCACCGATTGCCAGGTGCTTTGGCGGATCTGGTAGGCTTCCTGATCTGAAACTTTATCTTTGCCCGTATTTTGTTTTTGTGCTTCCAGGGTATTTTCAACCTTGGTATTGAACTCAGAATAGGGAATATTCTCTCCGTTTACAATCCCGATATCATTTGTCCCCCGGGCTGATTTCTTTCCGAAGTCGCCGATCACAAAGGCAGCAATAGCCACCCCGACAACAATAACAGCTAATCCTGAATGTTTCCTGATTTTTCCGATAATCGCCATGCTTATTAAGTTTTATTGAGAAATAGGGTGCAAAAGTAGGGATAATTAACGAAATCACAAAGATTTGGTGGAGAATGTAAGCCCGGAACGGCGAAAAAATCACAATTTTTAATGATCATTTTTCCCCGGTAATGGAAAATCATTCGACACACAATGATCCGTATCTTGAAACGGGGCCACCGGTTTATATTGAGTCCCGGTTGACCTTCATCTGTCCGGTGACCTGAATGATGGAGTAGTCGGTAAAGGAATCGTTGGATTCCATCTGGTTTCCGAAGAGAACCTTATCAGGCGTGGTAATGCGGACTTTACCATCAGCAAAGATATGGTGCTTGTTCTCATCCCAGATCAGATGTTCGGTTTGGAGCTGCTCTTTTTTGGTCACATTTTGGACCACGACATTTCCCCATGCCTCCATGATCTTTTTATAATCATAACGAACACCCCGGTTACCCGTTATGGTTGTGGTTACATTCCGGACCGAATCGTATATAAAAATCGCAAACCCGTTTGGTAATTCCATATAGGGCACTTCTCCCGCGTATCGGTTCATCAGGGCTCCGGTCAGCCTGGCCTGTATTTTTCCCGAATCACTGAACAGTACATCAATATTCCGGGCCGACATGACGGGTTTATCTTCTCCCGTATCGAAAGCAGGGTCTGTACCGGGTTCTTTACTGCAGGAAATAAAGGTCAGAAGGAGTAAGATCTTCAGCGCGGCCAGAGTCCCGTAACCGATCCTGTTCAGGATTAAAAGTACTTGCGTTTGATAAACCATCGTTCATAAATGGAAAATCCGATCACCAGCTTGAAGTAGCTCTCCCGGATCAGGTTTTGTTCGGTAGTGCCCCGCATCCCGATCTGGGCTCCCAGGTTCAGCATGGTTTTCATACCGCGGAGGGGCAGTCCGAACCCGAGTGAAAAACCATATTCATTCAGGTTATCTCCTCTCAGTTTCAGATAAGTTCGCTGGTAGTTGAATCCCAGCCGGTAATGGATCCGGGCAAGGTAGTTGTTGTAATTATCAATTTTCGGGATGATCTCCGCGCCTGCATTGATCTGCCAGCTGTTAACCAGCGAATCGCTCATCTCGTATGCTTTGAACTTTTCCCAGTTCTGCCATTTGAAATCCAGGCCGACCTTCCATTGGTCGGTCTTTTCGAGTGCCAATCCGCCGCCAATCATCAGCGGGATGGTAATTTTTCCCTTATAATCCTCCGTAATGACGAGGGTATCGCGCACGGATTCCGATCCGTCGGAAGCCAGCAGGAAGGTGGTACTGATCAGATCGGTGCTGGCCGACATCTGCAGGGTGGGGGCAAAGACAGCCCCCAGGTTAAGGAACAGGTTATTCCTGAGCTTTGCCTGGTATTGGGCCCCGAAATTGAAATAGAGATCGTTCATCGAAACATAAACGGCCTCCTTGAAGTTCAATGCCGTAAGCGAGTCGGGAAAAAGTACCTGGTTTTCCCGGATCATGCTGCCAAAAAGATAAGAAGCATTAAAACCGATTGAAAAATTCCGGAAAGGTTGAAAAGCATTCCCCCAGAAAAGACGGTTGATTCCACCCGAACCCTGGTAGAGGCGGACCACCGTTCCCGATTCCGGAAATTCCTCATAATCGGCCACACTGTATCCGACATCGCTGAAAGGAACCAATCCCAGGCTGGTTTTCCACCATCTGGTGACGGGCATCCCGAAAAGCAAATAGCCGAGTGAAGCATAATTCCGGTTAACGGATTGGTAATTGGATTTCAGGGTGACCAGTTCCCCGTTGAATCCACCTTCGAACACGAACGACAGGGAGTCGAAAGCTGAGTAGGAGGCCGGGTTCATATAGTTAACATGGTACGGGCTGCGCAGTGCCAGGCCCAACTGCCCCATTGAATTGTTCCAGGCGTTGTTGTTGTCGGAAAGATCCCCGATACCGAACCGTGAATAGGGTGATGCAATCCTGATTTGCGAGAAGAGCGTCAGGGAGAGTAACAAACAACTGATTGTAATCGGAAGTCGCAAGGTATCAGGCTTTGTGAACATTAAAAGAAAGAATTTGTTGCAGTCCGGATAACACGATATTCGGGTGTGCAAAGATGCTAATTTTTAGCCGTTTAACAAAATATTTATGATCGCCCCCGCTCACAATGATCTTTAGTTCAGGCCAACGTTCCCGGTACCGGGCGCCGATTCCTTCCACTTCGGCGAGGGTTCCGTTAAGAACGCCTGACCGGATTGATCCGTCGGTAGTGTCGCCGGTAAGTTCTGAATCAGGGTAATCACCGCAGGAGATTAACGGTAATTTTCCGGTAAAAGTATGCAGCGCCCTAAAACGCATTCCGATACCCGGGGAGATACCGCCTCCCAGGTACTCTTTTTCTTGGTTGATAAAATCGTAGGTGATGCAGGTTCCCGCATTGATGATCAGCACATCGTGGCCGGGGAAGCGGGCAGAACCGGCAACGGCGGCGGCAATCCGGTCACTGCCTAACGAATTCCGGGTTTGATACCGGATGGTGACGGGGAGGGGAGTCAGCTCATTCATCTCCACAAAAAAGAAATTTTCGGAAAGAAATTCACGGATACCGGAAGGAAAGCTGACGACGGAGGACAAGATACAATATCCGGCTCCCGGGTTCCGGCTTATAAAACCGTTCAGGATCTCCTGATCGAAACCGGAATGTTGTTCGACGGCAATCAGGTTCAAATCGTCGAACAATGCGATTTTTTTATTGGTGTTTCCCAGGTCGATCACCAGACATTTCATCCGGCAAAGGTATGCAGAATTCGAAGGGAAATTTTAGCTCCGGGATGAAACTGTTGCAGAATAAAAAAATCTTCGTATATTTGCACCTCCAGATCGGAGATGGCGTCGTAGCTCAGTCGGTAGAGCGAAGGACTGAAAATCCTTGCGTCACTGGTTCGATTCCAGTCGATGCCACGGAAAAGATAGCGAAAAGGCGAAATAGTGAAAACTGTTTCGCCTTTTTTTCGTTTTCTCGGATCAGGATCTGTTATTTGCCGAACCGTCTGGAGGCACGGTTCCCGCCCAGGAAGCCCCAGCCGCCGCTGCCGAGAATGAAACCAAAGGCGTACCAGGCCCCGTTGTTGTTGGGGGCAAAAACCGAAACATCATCCCGCCAAAGCATGGCAATCAGATCGATGGGAGCAATGATGCCGTGCCAGAGTCCGCCCCAGAATCCATAGGTATGGCCTTTGAGACACGCGGTGACCGTCTCTTTGTTGGCGCACCCGGTCAGGAGCATCGCCGCAACCACGACGAATATCAGCGCCAGGAGGGTATAATGGCTTGTGAAAAACCGTTTCATAATAAAGTGGTATGAGGAAAGAATTTATTTGACCCTGAGTTTGGTCTTGACTTCTCCGGCGAACTCTTTGGAAGGTTTAAAGGCCGGAATCATGTGGGCGGGGATTTTTACCGCAGTCTTTTTCGTAATATTTCTGCCGGTCTTCTCAGCCCGCTTCTTCAAATGAAAGGTTCCGAATCCCCTGAGATAGATGTTTTCGCCATCGGCCATGGCGTTCCGGATGGTCTCCATGATAGCTTCAACAGTGGCTTCAACAGCGACTTTCTCGATTCCCGTTTTTTCAACGATCTGACTTACAATTTCTGCTTTTGTCATAATATGAAGGTTTTAAGATTTTTGACCGGATTCGTGGTTAAATGTAGTAAATTCCCTGATATCCAAACAAGTTAGTTAGAAATTTATTCTGTTTTGAGGATATCCAAGTAAAATCGTTCAAAATCCCTGCGGATCTCCTCCCGCACCCTCCGGTAAACGGTCATGATCTCGCCGGAGGTCCCGGTTGCATCGGCCGGATCATCAAATCCGATGTGGATGCGTTTTTTCACACTTCCCGTAAATAACGGGCATTTCACCTTTGCGCTGTCGCACACGGTGATCACGTAATCGAAGGGTTTATCGAGGAATAGTTCGACGCTTTTGGGTTTATTGGCCGATATATCGATGCCCGATTCTTTCATAACCGCCACGGCAAAAGGATTGGGTTCCGGAGCCGGGTGGGTACCGGCCGAGAAGACCTCGAGCCGGGGATCGAAGGACTTCAGAAATGCTTCAGCCATCTGGCTGCGGCAGGAATTTCCGGTGCAAAGGATCAGGATGCGCATGGTGATACACGTCGGTTGCAGGTGAATTTCAATTGAATTTCAGATTACCGATCAAATCACGGAACCCTCGCGGCCTGTTATGATATGGATTGCCGCATTTTTTATCACCTGGCTCTTCGGGATTCAAGATCGGAAAAATCAACATGTAAAGGTAAACAGAATCATCGGATCGATCAGGATTTGTAATGAAAAGATATTGGAAGCAATGGTTTTGAACCGGGACGAGGTTGTTTATACGCAAACGAACAGATTGCCCGGAAAATCTATAAATACGCGTTCTGTGGACCCTCCCTGTATTTCTCAGTGGTTCAGCATAAAAAAATTCATGGGGGTCAGAATTCGGGAACAATCAGCGCAGGAAAAGCTAACTTTGTATTTTACGAAATAAAATGAAAGCTTTTTTTCGGGCCGGATTGTTATTACTCTCCCTGTTCTTCGTTCAGAAGCCGGCAGGGGCACAGGGGAGTTGGGACCCCGTTACCCTTCCCACACATCAGTTCCTGCGATGCATTCAGTTTGTTGATAGCCTTAACGGCTGGATCGCGGGAGATTCAGGGACCATCCTCCATACGGTCGACGGTGGGCGAAACTGGGAGTTTCAGGCGACCCACCACCAGTATGATGTTTCGTCGGTGTTTTTTCTGGACCGGCTCAACGGCTGGGCTTCGGCATTGAATTACACGGAAACTCCTTACGGGACGATTCTGATGAGAACCCGCGACGGCGGCAATACCTGGGAACAGTCGGCCTATCCCGATGAAAATATATTCATCACCTGCATGTTGTTCCTCGATTCGTTGAACGGGTGGATGGGCGGCAGACCCCATGCATTGGTGCGGACTGCAGATGGAGGAAATACCTGGGCACAGGCCGAAGTGGATACTTCGATTCTGGCTTTTTTTCCGGTTCTCACCATCAAATTCTGGAATCAGAAATACGGGTATGCCTCGGGTGGAATGTTCGACATCGCCGGCGTGGTTTGGCGGACTTCCGACGGAGGTCAGAAATGGTATGCCATCGATGCCATGGAAGCTCCTGCTGATGAAGTGCACGGCCTTCATCTTTTCGACTCCACCCATGTAATCGGCGCCGGCGGCGACCCCGATTTCGGATATGGCGTAGGGATGATCCGGACCGATAACGGTGGCATCCACTGGACTTATGATGAACTGGAAATACAGGGGAATGCTTATGATATTGACTTCCGGGATGAACGGGAGGTATGGGCGCCGCTGGGTCCCCGGCGAAAGTTAATGTTCAGCATGGATGCAGCGAATACCTGGTCGCAGATTGCCACACCCGACAGTATGGCCATATATAAAATGACCTTCGCCGATTCCCTGCACGGCTTTGCCATCGGGGCTGCCGGCGCTTTACTGAAATACAGACCCCGGGAAATTCCGTCGGTTCCACCCAAATTCAGGGACTACGTTGAAGGAATTACCCTGCTTCAGAATACCCCCAATCCGTTTTCAGAATCCACTGTCATTCGCATCATAGTCGAACCGGAGGCATTTAAGAAGCACGGTCCTGACAGAACGGGAGCCCTTGTGATGCAGGTAATTTTTTATGATCTGATTGGAAACATAAGGGATGTAAGGACTGTTCATGCCGATACTCCCGGTGAATACCAGGTAGTTTTCACGCCTTCATCAGTGGCGCCGGGGATCTATTATTACCGGATTCAGATACCTGATTCAACCGGCGCCGGCAGTTTTACAAAACCATTAAAGATGGTAATACGCTAATTCAGGATGATGAGACGTTTACAGCGTGTTTCCCCGTCAAACCGAAAACGGTAAACATAAACTCCCGGTGCTGATTTTGACCCGTTTTCACTGTTGGGTATCACCAGCCTGACAGAATAGGATCCGGGTTGTTGCTTTTCATGGATCAGGTCGGCCACCAATTGTCCCGAGAGATCATATACCTGTAATGATACAAATCCCGAACGGTAGAGCCGGTACCCGATGGTCGTCTGGTTGTGGAACGGGTTGGGTTGGTTTTGCATCAGTTTAAAGTCGGAATGCTCCTTCTCCTTATCGTCGATGGCGCTGATCTCAGTGAATTTCAAGGGTACGGTCCAGATCTGGTAAATCCCGGTACGATTATCCATCCAGACCGGCCAGAGCGTTTCACCCGAGGAGGTCAGATCGATGTTATCGCCCTGGTATCCCTGGCCCAGACCGCCGATGGGCGTGGGTTTAAAATTACGGTCACTGATCAGGTATTCGCGCCAGGTGTCGCCTCCGTCGAGTGACCGGGCCAACATCATACCACAGGAATCGGAATTAGTATAACGATCGTCATAAAAGACAATATCGATTCCCCCGTACTTATCCACATGAATAGCCGGAAAATACTGGATTTTCCCGTTGTTCAACGCATCCTGGTTGACCCTGATCCCCGGCGACCAGCTTTTTCCTCCATCCGTCGACCGGTTGAGGATGATGTCGGGATCACTTCCGGCAGGACTCAGGTTTTTCTGTCCGGTCACAATGTAAATCCATCCCCGGTGGGGCCCGTGGGTGGTATCGACCGCGATCGAGGGGAGGCCGTTCACCCGGATGGAGTCTTTTTCGCGAAGGATTCCGTTGATTCCATTCATCGCGAAGGCATTTTCGGTGACAGTCCAGGAGGCTCCTCCCGACACCGAAATTGCAAAGCCTGTGTAGACCTCCCGAAAGGGCGATACATCGGTGACTCCCGCCCAGCAGACATAAACCTCACCCCCGGGGCCGATATCAATATCTCCTCCGGCCGAGCGGTTGGGTGGATTGTTGATGGCCTTCGGAACACTCCAGGTTTGTGCACCGTTATCGGTATAGGCCATCATCAGCGGGTATGGAGGTGCAAACTTCACCCAGGCGGCATAGGTACGGCCAAAGAACGGTGAAGCGGGATCGCTGTCGGAGGCGAGCACGGCACGCTCCAGGTCATCGGTCGAAATGACCTTTTGGGCCGACCAGGTCCGGCCCTGGTCGGCCGAATAATGCGAAAACAATCCCACAAATGGTGCACGCCCCAGGCGGGTCAGAATGAACGTACCGTTGCAGTCGATGGTAATACCGGGATCCCCGCCATGAAAGTCGATGGGTTTCCCCGTGCAGGTATCCGAGCCCTGCCAGGTCAATCCCCCGTCGAAGGAGGTAAAGACACCTTCGCTGATGAAAAAGGGAATGAAATTAAGAGTGTTGCAGGAAGAGAACAGGACCTTTTCATCCAGCGGGGAGCGCACGATAAATACTTCTGTCTGGTTCATTGTTCCCGGATACAGACGAAAATTCGGACTGAAAGTATGAAGTTCTCCGTTTGTCATGCTATGCTGTGAACATAATCCAAGCGGGGAAAGAAAGATGGTAATAAACAATAAAAACTTTAAAATTCCTTTTTTCCGGGAGCCTGGCCGACAGCTCCATACAACGCATTTGACAGGCGACTTGACGAACTTCATGATCAGAAAAAGGTTAGAACCGGTAGCCGAGGTTTAAGGAACAGAACCAGTCGCGGGGCGCACCGGCTTCATAAAAACGCTGGTTGGCCGAATTGGTGTTGGTGAATCCTACATAGATCTCATCGAAAATATTGTTCACGCCGCCGGAGAGCATGGCATTGAATTTTCCAAAACGCAGATCCAGTCCGAGCTGGCCATTCAGGAGATTGTATCCCTTGGTTTTGTCGGAGTTGGCATCATCGACGTACAATCCGCTGATACCCTGATAGCTTACTTTTCCGAAAATGTCAACATGTTTTCCGATAGGTTGGGTATAGGCAAGTGAAAGATAGAGGTTGCTTTTCGGGATGCTGGGGACGATATTTCCCGAGAAATCACGATCTTCTTCATGGTAATTTCCTGCCGTATCTATGGTGATGGTGCGGGCGATGTAATCTTTGTAGTCGAAATCGGAGAAGGTATAGGTAATCCCCAGGTTGAGGTTCGGAACAATTTCGAGCTGAACACCCGCTTCAAATCCCAACCGGTTGGTTTTGGCGGCATTCCGGTAGAAGACGTTTCCCAAGACTTCGTAAGGAACTATTTCGTTGTTCACGATGATATCGAAAAATGTCAGCTCAAACAGGAACCGGGGAAGGAACATCTGTTTCCAGCGGTAAATGTTCCCCTTGATCCCCAATTCAAAATTCTGTGATTCCTGGGGTTGCAGATCCCTGTTATAGAGATAGGCAGGATCGGGGCTGTCGAGTTCATTGTTGGCCGGACTGTCGAAGCTGTACCCGAAGGAACCGTAGGCAGAGATCATGGGTGTTATCCGGTAGTCGAGGGCCAGTTTCGGGGTAAACGCAGCGAACGACCGGTCGTCGCTCAGCAAAGGCAGTGACTCTTCATTCTGATGATAGGCCACATCGTCGTAGCGTCCCGTAAGCAGGACAAACAATTTCTCAGGTAGAATTTCAAAATTCTCTGAAAAAAAAAGTCCTTTATTGACAATGTTCTCACTGACCAGTTGCAGGATCTGATCGCCTTTGGCCCCGTTGATGTTTTCATAATACTCGGTCCGGGCAGGTTGGGCATACAGGTCGGCCCCCACCGAAAATTCATTGTGTCGTTTGCCGATGGTGGCTTTGTTCAGGTACTTTGCACTCAAACCGAAGCCATAACGGCTTATGATGCGGTAATCCTTTGCCGTGCGGTCAAAATATTTGATCGTTCCATAAGCGGTCACTTCGACCTCATTGTTCAGGTTGCGCCCGAAGACCGCGTTGTAACGGATCCCGACTCTTCCCTTTCGGGTAATTCTTTTTTCGTCGCGGCTTATCGACCTGGGATCTGCCTGGTACGGATCGGCTTCGAATTCAGCTTTTGTAAGGGATCCGGGCAGTTTGATCAATCCATCGACGAAATACCCGAGGATTTTCAAACTGGTATGCGGCGACGGATTGGCTTCGAGAACCATGTTGAGTATATGCCAGTTTTCATTGTTATGAACCCGGTACCCGTCATAATTCACATAGCTGTAAGTCGTCAGCAGGCGGTATTTGTCGGTTTTAACTGCCGCTTTAAATCCGTTTTTATGCAGGCCGAACGAACCGAACTGGTTGAATTGCAGGATCGACGATCCGTCGAACTCAATGTCGTTGAAAAAGTTGACCACCCCTCCCGGAGCGTTGGTGTACAGCGAGGAGGCATTTCCTTTGACTACTTCGATGCGGCCGATCGAATTAAAATCGAGGGCCTCAAGCCGGGTCTGACCGTCGGGTTCCGATTCGGGGATGTCGTCGAGCAGGATCCGGATCCCCCTGACGCCCGAATTTGACCGGCTTCCGAAGCCACGGATTGAAAAACGTACGTCATGATCGCCATAGCGTGACTGCAGAAATAGACCCGGGATGGCCGACAACATGTCGTTGGACCCGATCAAACGGTCGTATTTGTAACTGGTGTAATTCAGCCTGGCCACTGAATAAGGAATGTCGATGATCCGTTTGGATACTCTGGTTGCAGTGACCACAACCTCATCGAGTTCCCGGTATATTGTATCGAAAGCCGTGATCGAATCGGCCTTCTTCCTGTTTTGTGCTGTGACGTCATTCATACCGGAAAATAAAATCAACAACGACAGCGGCACCATAATCTTTGTGATCGTAAATGTCTTCATTTGTTTAATGATTTTTGAAGGATCAGAGGGAATGCTTCTGTATATTTTTCACCATCACGAATTGATTCCAACAGGCATTTCATTGATCTGATTTTTTTTGAATTAAAAGTTTCAATTCCCCGTGTATTTCGGATTACACATTCAGTTTGCTGCATCCCTGAAGGATGTTATCTGAATGGAAATAAGTATTTATGAAAGGTTTTCATTATGGTACAGTATCGGCGCTCCTTCCCATGGGAACGGTCATGCAAAGGAGCAGGAATATGCTGACACCCTTTTTCAAAACAGAATCGTTGCTAAAATAAGATCAAAGTTACTATTATTATAAGCTGAATTCAAGTTAACCTGATTTATTCACATACATACTGTTTTACACTTCGGCTGATTGTATTTGCGAAAAATCGTAAAATCACAAAAAATCAGTATCCTGTTTCTCTTTGACTTTCCTTAGTTTCGATGATCTCCGGTGAAAGTATTTACACGGAAGCGCCCCATTGAGAAAATTCATCGGATTCTTCCGGAATTATTAATTTTATCCTGTAAAAGAAAATATTATGAAGAAAATCGTTCTGATTTTGACATGTTTCCTGGGCATAGCAGTTGCTGTTGCCGGCCAGGATATTACCCTGCAAAGGGTAGAACCTCCATTCTGGTGGAAAGGATTTAAGAATCCCAATCTTCAGGTGATGGTACACGGTACAGGGATCGGGAAAACGACCGTTTCGATCCGGTATCCCGGAGTGGAACTGGTTAAGGTCCATAAGGTCGATAACCCTAATTATCTTTTCCTCGACCTGAAGATACTGCCCGCGGCCAGACCGGGCAACTTTGCCATAAACTTCGTTAACCAGGGGAAAACTGTTGTGACTTACAGCTACCAATTGATCGACCGGGTGAAGAATTCTGCGAACCGTAAGGGTTTCGATGCATCCGATGCCATATACCTGTTGATGCCCGACCGGTTTTCGAATGGCGACCCCGCGAACGACAACCTGGAAGGGATGCTCGAGAAAGCTGACCGGAACAATCCAAACGGCCGGCACGGAGGCGATTTCACCGGAATCAGCAATCATCTCGATTATATAAAAAACCTGGGAATTACGGCAATCTGGCTTAATCCCGTTCTCGAAAACAATCAGGATATTTATTCCTATCACGGGTATTCATCTACCAATTATTATAAAGTCGATCCGCGGTTCGGCTCCAACACCGATTACGTAAATCTTTGCAAGGCCATACACGCGAAAGGGATGAAGGTGATCATGGATATGGTGTTCAACCATTGCGGATCGGGACACTGGTGGATGAACGACCTGCCGATGGCCGACTGGCTGAACCAGTTTCCTGAATTCACGCAGACCTCGCACCGGGCCAGCACGGTTTCTGATCCCCATGTTTCGGGGTACGATGCCGATAAATATGTGAGGGGATGGTTTGTAAAATCGATGCCTGATCTGAACCAGCACAATCCTTTTATGGCGCGGTATCTCATTCAGAACAGCATCTGGTGGATTGAGTATGCCGGGTTGGACGGGATCAGGCAGGACACCTATCCCTATCCGTTCAAGGATTTCATGGCTACTTGGGTGGCAGAGGTGATGCGGGAATATCCCAATTTTAACATCGTGGGTGAATGCATGATGGGTGTTCCGGCACTGGTTGCTTACTGGCAAAAAGATGCCATGAACCGAGACGGTTATAATTCAAAACTCCCCAGTCTGGTTGATTTCCCCTTAGCGGATGCGCTGAAGGTCGCCTTCATGGAAAAGGATGGCTGGGGAACCGGGATTATCAGGTTGTACGACATCGTTGCGCAGGATTTTCTTTACTCCGATCCAATGAACCTGATGGTGATTGCCGATAACCATGATATCAACCGGTTTCTCGATTTCATGGGTGATGATGTCCGCAAGCTGAAGATGGCTATGGCCTTTATCTTAACGACGCGCGGGATCCCGCAGATCTATTACGGAACCGAAATTCTGATGACGACCGGCATTGATAAAGGCGACGGGATGAAGCGTAAAGATTTTCCGGGTGGCTGGGCCGCCGACACACTCAACGCCTTTGATCCGCGCAACCTGGGCCCGGATGCACAGTCGATGCACGCTTACATGACCCGGCTGCTTCAATGGCGTAAAGAGAAAGCGGTAATCCACAAAGGCAAGTTGATGCAGTTTCTGCCGGTCGATGGGTTATACGTCTACTTCCGTTACAACGCCGCCGATACCGTGATGGTGGTTCTCAATAACCATGAAACAGAGGCAAAGTCGGTTGACGTGAAGGTTTTGGCTGAGATGGTTAAGGGATTCCGGTCGGGCCGGGAGGTTTTAACAGGCCAGGCGATAAGTGATCTTTCAAAATGGATTATTCAACCAAAATCGGCAGCAATCATTGAATTAGGGAATCACTAATTATCCTTTTCTAAAAAATAAGAGAGGGCGGCCTTTTGGGTCGCCCTCTCTTATTTTTACACCGAAAACCTATTTCGCTGTGATTTTAAATGTTTTAGTTATCAGGTTGGCTTCGATGGTGAAGGTTCCTGTTCCCGGTGAGGTAAGGCTCGGAGGATCAGGTACTGATTCAGTCGGGCGGTACACCAGGTTACCGAAATTGGGGGTTGCACTGGCATCTGTTCCCCACTGAGGCGCCCATTGTCCAAGGACTTCCAGTAATTTCATTCCTCCAGCCGTAAGGTTGGTAGTGAGTGTGAAAATACCCGGAGATACTTTGGTGAACTCTATTCCCTTGGTATTGTCCCAACCGGCTGTTGTGGCATCTCCAATCAGGTACAGTTGAGCTGAAGTAGCCTGAACCTGGTAAACAAGGTTCGCCGTATCGGCCATGATCCAGAAATCTCCTTCATCAGCAGGTGAAGGAATTGCAGCAGGATCAGGCACTGATTCAGTCGGTCTGTACACCATGGGGCCTGCATCCCAGGTACCGGTAGCATCGGTTCCCCATTGCGGAGCCCATGCGCCGCGATCGGCAATGAATTTTATGAATTTTCCGGCACCGCCGAGATGTTCAACAATAGCAAATTGTCCTCCTGTCAGATGGGTCATTTCAAGGGCCTTCATATTATCCCAGCCAATGGTTGTTGCATCACCGAGCAGGTAAATCGGGGGAACGATAACAACCTGGGAATAGGGAGTAATATCGAGGCTCAGAACAGCAGAATGCTTGGTACAGGCAGCTCCGGAACCGGAAAGTTGTGATGTGACCCTGAATTCAAAGGTAGACAGGGCATCAGGAATCCCGCTGAAAACACCCAGGATCATGTTATTCATGGTTCCATGGGTTATTGTGAACGAGAAACTGGTAGCGGATGAAGTAAGGACCTTGGGGCTGTTGAAATTATTTCCAGCTGTATCCATTTCGAGCGTATAAACAGGTTTTACAAGATCGGTAGGATTATACGTTGCTGCCGACCATGTGTAGGTGAAGAGTACGGAGTCCTTCAAGGCCTCTTTCAGGATATAGCTACCCTGGGGAGGTGACAGCAATTGGGCCGCGGTATAATCGGTTAAAACAGCTCTGTCTTCGTCCTTTTTACAAGAGTACAGGCTGACCAAACCAATTGCCAGGATTAATATTGTTAGTTTTTTCATATGATTATTTTTTTAACTGTTAATATCCGAGGTTTTGTTTCAGATTCGGGTTGGCCGAAACATCGGAGGATGGCAACGGGAAGAGGTTATAGGTTTCTGCTACCGTTGCACCGTTTTTAACGCCGCCCTTCCATGGCCAGAGGTAGGTGCCCGTACTGAATTTGCCATAGCGGATCAGGTCGGTCCGGCGGTGGCATTCCCAGTACAATTCGCGGGCTCTTTCATCGAGGATGAAATCGAGAGTCATCTCGGAAGCTTTTATTTTTGCTCTTTCATCGTTCCCAAAACCACGGATACGGACCTTGTTCACGAGGTCGAGCGCGGTTCCTGCGTCGCCTCCGGAGCCTCCTCTGAGGACTGCTTCAGCATACATGAGGTACACATCAGCCAGCCGGAACATCGGGAAGTCGGTATCGGTATAGGTTCCGTCGCTGCCGGCAACTCCGGTGCTGGTCACATTCTTCCATTTGGAAATGGCATACCCGTCGTTGAACACGGAGATGTCGTTGATGTCAAGATTCTGACCATCGGTCCAGAACATGGCGCGGTGATCCCACATAGGAGCGATGAACATTTCGATGCGGTAGGTGTAATCGGGCGCACCGAGTTTCATATATACGTTATAAGTTCCTGCCGAAGGGATGGGAATATTGGCGCCATCGGCTTCTAAAATGCCATCTCCGCCGTTATCGCCGTAGTTGATGGTCCATTCGCCATTGGCGCGGAATTTAACTTCACCTGCAGTCAGGTCAACAGTAATTTCCCATTCACCTGTCGTGGGGTTGTAAGTCATCGGCTGATCCGAATCCCAACCACCGGGTGTTGCAGATCCGATGAGCCCCCAGGTGGTCTTGGTCATGACGTATGTCAGATCGTTCATATTTACATTAATCTTGTAGAAGCCGGCCTCGGCGACTGAAACATTGCTGCCGGGATGAACAAGTTTACCGGAGGCAGTTCCGTCGTCACCATAATCATTGCTCCAATCCGGAGTGGTACAGAATTTCAGTTCAGTGTTTGCAGGAAAATTAAGGTATCCTTCAAACTTTCCATCGCTGCCAACTGATTTCAACACGGTGGTTGTGTTTTCAGGTTTCCAGGACGGATCCTGATAAGAGCCCGGGACATAGAGTGTCGGGTAACCACCTTTGGGATGAGGTTTTTTCGATGCCCATCCGCGGTCGGCAACAAAATCGGGGAATTTTTCAACCAGTGCGCTGGTGGTGCGGGTTCCGCCCCATCCGCCTGCTACACCATAATCGGCAGGGGTCATCGATCCGCCAACAGCGGAATGGATGATAAAGGTGGTTCCGCCCCAGGTACGGGTACGAAGACCGTCGAAGTTAACCGTAAAGATGTTCTCATTGGTGTTGTTTTGGTTGTCGGCAAGGAACAGGTTCTGATAGGTGGACTCGAGGGTATACCCGGCTCCGATCACCTTGTTGCAGAAGGTGATACATTTGGTGTAAAATTCGGTGTTATCGATACCGGTATAAACCTTGGCATTCAGATAAAGTTTTGCCAGCAGGGTCCATGCGGCAGCCTGGTCGGCACGGCCATATTCGTTGGTACGTGCGGGTTTTAAAAGTCCCTCGATGGCCAGCAGTTCTTTTTCCACGTACAGGTAAAGATCGGCACGTTTGATCTGGGCCGGGAAGAATTTACCCACACCATCGTCTTCGGTCACGAAAGGTACATTTCCGAACATATCGAGTGCATGGTAGTAACTGAGGGCTCTCAGGAAGCGGGCTTCAGCGCGGTAGAAACCGATTTCGGTACGATCGGCGCCGGTGATTCCCCTTTCGTCGAGTTTTGCCTCGGTTGATTCGCGGATGAACTCATTGCATTGGGTGATCTGGAAAAAGATCCGGTAATACATGGCCTGAATGAACACATCGCCGGAACCCCAGTTTTGATAGTGGAAGTTTTTGATGGTCTGGTCATTCCAGCCGATTACGGCCTCGTCGGTGGTCAGCTCCTGGTGATACCAGTAACCCCGGAGGTATTCACCGAATCCTTCATCAATCCCGCTGATATCTGGATTACCGGCAGCACCCTGCTGTCCTGAAGTGGAAAGGCCGGCATATAATTTGGCAAGAACGTGGTTATATCCTGCCTTGTTGGCATAAACTTTATCCGGTGTCAGGTCGTTCGGATCGATGGGTACCGTATCGAGATCCTTGACGCAGGAGGCAAAAAACATGGTCATTGCCAGGACCAGGAATGTTATCTTATATAATCGTTTCATATTTCTAGGAATTAATGGTTACAATGAAAGATTTACACCCAGAACAAAAACCCTCGAACGCGGGTACATGTTGTTGTCGATACCGACCGTGTAGTTACGATTGTTGTCGGAAGAGGCCAACTCCGGATCCAAACCCTTGTACTTTGTGATGGTAAAGACATTGTTCACGGTAAAAGAAATTCCGAGGCGGAGGGTGTTTTTTACCAGGTTCCCGAAATCGTACGAAAGCGACATGTAATCCATTTTGAAGAAGGAACCGTTCTGTACATAGTAATCCGACAGGTATTGGTTGTTGACGAATTTCGTATCGTTAACATCGGAGGTGACATTGCCCAGGTAGGGTCCTTCCGGACGGTAAAGGTTCGAATACACGCCCCTGTTGGAGGAGATGTTGTTATAAACATAGTTGCCGATAGCAGCATGTCCGGCAGCCGAGAAACTCAGCTTTTTCCAGCTCAGCGTAGTGGCAAAGCCAATGGTAGCATCCGGATTGGCGCTCTTGTAATGATAGCGGTCGTGATCATCGATCTTGCCATCGTTGTTCCGGTCGACATAGAGTCCTTCGATCGGATTCCCGTCATTATCGTACACCTGCTGATAAACGAAGAACGAATACATCGGATAACCTACACTTTGCATCTGAACGGTGTTGCCTACACCACCACTGATGCCGCCAGCGGTAACGCCGAGGTACGACGGATCGTCAGTCAGCGACAGTTTCGTGATCTCGTTTTTGTTATAGGTGAAGTTCACATTGATATCCCATTTCCAGTCCTTGGTAACGATCGGCTTTGCATCGATGGCGAATTCCCATCCTTTGTTGGTCATGTCGCCGATGTTGGTCCATACGTAGTTCGAAAGGTTGGTTCCGGCGGGTACGGGTGCATAGTTAAGCAGGTCGTAGGTGTTCCGGATATAGTAATCGATTGATCCCGTGATGCGATCCTGCAGGAAACCGAAGTCCAATCCAACGTTCCAGGTAGTGGTGGTTTCCCATTTGATATCTGGGTCGTAGGAGTTGGCGCGCCAGGTGGTGTACCATACATTACCGAACTGATACTGGGCATACTGGTCACTGGCGGTATAGACCGACTGGTAGGGGTACCAGTTGTCGGTGATATCCTGTTGTCCGGTTTTTCCCCAGCCCAGGCGGAGTTTCAACTGGCTGAGCACCTTGGAGTCGCGGAGGAAAGCTTCTTCATTGATTTTCCAGGCAAGAGCGGCCGAAGGGAAGAGACCCCAGCGGGTGTTCTTGGAGAATTTCGAAGAACCATCGTCACGCAGTGTGAAGGTGAGCAGGTAGCGGTCGAGGAGCGTATAGTTGAAACGACCGTAGAATGACACCAGATAATATTCTTTCTTCTTGGTGATGTCGGTGGTGCGGGCCGTGTCGTGCGGAACATTCGATTTGTAATCGTTTGCTTCGTAATAGAAATGCTGCCAGGAGTAACCGGCCATAACATCGAATTTGCTGTAGATGCTCTTCACATCTTTTACATAATTCAGATAAAAGTCGAGAACCTTGTTATTCTTGATCTGGTAGTAGGTGTTATCCTGTCCTTTGTCGGTAAAAGTCCAGGTGGCATATTCAGGTATATAAACGGTTCCTTTGCCTTTAACATAGTCAATACCGAGGTTCAACACGGCGCGCAGATCGGGGAAGAAGTGAAGTTTATAATCGATCTGTGCATTTCCCAGGAACCGGTTCACCTTTGAATCATCCTCTTTCAGGTTGAGGTATGCCGCCGGGTTGGTGGTAGCCTGGTTAACCGGAAGGGTGTCGGCCGATTGCAACCATGCCCAGTAACCGCCATAATAATGCTGGCCTAAATTCCGGAATTCATTTACCGGCTGGGTGGGGTCAAAGGCTATTGCTGCCCCGATGGCGGCATTGTCGGCAAAATGGTTCTTCTCAAAGATGTACTTGGCATTCACATTGAGTTTAAGGTAATTTTTAAAGAAGGTCGGATTCAGGTTCAGACCTACCGAAGTCCTTTTCATGTTATCGGTTTTCAGGATACCATCCTGGTAAAGATAACCCAGTGAAAGGCGGTAAGGCATGGTGCTGACGGTACCGTTCAAAGCGATGTTGTGGTCGGTTGAGATGCCGGTGCGGTAGATCTCTTTCTGCCAGTCGGTATTGGAAGTTCCCAGCAGTCCGGTAACATCCGGGCGGTTTGGATAACGTTCCTTGACCAGAGCAGTGAATTCATCACCCGTGAGAACGCTGATGGTTTTGGGAACCGTGGCAATGGAAACGTTGCCTGAGTAATCAACCCCGAATTTTTTACCGGCAGCTCCTTTTTTGGTTGTGATGAGGATAACCCCGTTGGAGGCGCGTGAACCATAGATGGCGGTTGCCGAGGCATCCTTCAAAACTGTTGTGGTGGCAATGTCATCCGGGTTGATCATGCTGAGGGATCCACGGGCGCCGGAGGTGGCTGCATTGTCGATGGGAATCCCGTCGATCACGATCAGAGGATCGTTGGAGGCATTCAGCGAAGATCCTCCACGAATCCGGATCTGGGCGTCACCACCGGGAGCTCCGCCAAGAGTCGTAACCTGAACTCCCGGGATCTTTCCGATGATCAACTGCTGTGGTGAAGAAATGGCCCCTTTGTTATAATCCTTGTCGTCGATGGCGACAACTGAACCAGTGGCATCCTGCTTTTTAACCGTACCGTAACCGATCACCACGAGCTCACTCAGACTGCTAACGCTTCCTGAAAGTTCAATGTTGATCGTCTTTTGTCCCGCAAAAGTAACTTCCTGAGTCTGATATCCTACATAGGAGAATACCAGGATAGCTCCGGGATTTACCTTCACAGAATATTTCCCGTCAATATCAGTCACAGTTCCCAACGTCGTATTTTTTATTACGACTGTAACGCCTGGCAGTGAGCTGCCATCGGCGGCATCTGTGACTTTACCGGTCACTGTAACCTCCTGCGCACTTACAACCGTGGCGGATGCAAATGCGAGGAGAAGAAACAGATAACGCAACCATTGTAAACGTTTCTTCATAAAGATAAAATTAAGGGTTAAACATATTGTTTATTAAAGAATAATCCAGTAAAGATCATGCATTTTAGGAAAAAAACGGTTAAAACAGGTCAAAAATAACTTAATTTTTTAATTGGTGATCATTTTTTATGAAAATTTAAGTATTCACATGCCACATTTATTCTTCCGGCATCGGCAGAAGCATCTTCATTATTTTGAACTTCAATACAAATTTACCTGTAATAATCTAAAAACAAATAATTTTAATAGAATTCCGAGCCCGATTTTTTAAATTCATTTGTTTGGAGAATGATTTGACAAAAATCTTGTTTTAATTAAATTTGCATGAATTCAAAATACTTTTTACCATGTATAAAACAGCGCCCGGCATGATCATGGCTCTGATCGTGATCCCCTTTCTGCTCCGGTCACAAACGGTTGTGACCATCCCGGTTTATCCGACCGATATAGACTCATGTACGGTAATTTATGATGCTTCGCTCGGGAATGCGGCGTTGATCAATTTTTCGGGTTCCATTTACGCGCACACCGGCGTCATCACCGATCAAAGCACCTCACCGACCGACTGGAAATATGTGATCGCCGAGTGGAATCAGAACATTCCAAAAGCACTGATGACCCCCTTGGGTAATAACAAGTATCAGATCAGAATGACGCCATCGATCCGGGCCTGGTATGGTGTTCCCGCGGGGGAAAAAATTGAAAAGCTTGCTTTTGTATTCAGAAACAGCGACGGATCGAAGGTCGGCCGGGAGGCCAATGGCGCCGACATCTATTCCGACGTCTATCCTGCCGCCACCAGCGTAAACATTATCCTTCCCAACCATAAAGCCCTCTTCCCCGATCTGAACGACACCATCGCCGTGAAAGCCACCAGTCCACTGGCCGACAGTCTGAAACTATTTGTCAACAACACCCTGATCAAGGCTATTGCCGGCACTACCATCACAGATACGATCCTGGCCGACCCATTCGGTCATTACTGGGTTACAAACTGGGTTAAGATCGTTGCGGTAAACGACACGGCTGCCCGCGCCGACTCCTTCAGCTATACTGTGGTCACCCCGCCGGTAACGGCTGAATTGCCGCAGGGATTGGTCGACGGGATCAATTACATGGATTCGACCACCGTAATTCTGTCACTCTTTGCACCCGATAAGAAAAATGTGTTTGTGATCGGAAGTTTCAATGACTGGCAGTGCGATTCGGCGCATTACATGATGCGGACACCCGATAACAACCGGTACTGGATCCGTATCGGGAACCTGATCCCCCGTACAGAATACCTGTTCCAGTACCTGGTCGATGGCAGCCTCCGCATCGCCGATCCATACTGCGACAAAGTGTGCGACCCCGACGACAAGTACATCGATCCTGCAACCTATCCCGGACTGCTTCCATACCCTGAAGGCAAAACAACAGATATTTGTTCCTATTTACAGACTGCACAGGCTCCTTATCCCTGGAGGAGTTCCGGTTTTACCCCGCCCGCAGTGACCGACCTCATTATTTATGAATTGTTGATCCGCGATTTCACGGTTCAGCATGATTATCCTTCACTGATCGACACGCTGCAATACCTGAAGCGTCTCGGGATCAACGCCATCGAACTGATGCCCGTCATGGAATTTGAAGGCAATATTAGCTGGGGATACAATCCCGATTTCATGTTTGCTCCCGACAAGTACTACGGGACCCGGGAGGGGTTGAAACAATTTATTGAGGCGGCACATGACCAGGGAATCGCGGTGATTCTCGACATTGTATTGAACCATCAGTTCGGAAAATCACCATTGGTGCGGTTATACTGGGATAACGAAGCCAACCGGCCTGCCGCTAACAGTCCATGGTTTAACCAGATTCCGAAGCATCCTTATAATGTCGGGCTCGACTTCAACCATCAAAGTGTTTATACGCGGGAGTTTTGCAAAAGGGTTATTGGTTACTGGGCATCGGAATATCATATAGACGGGTTCAGGTTCGATCTCTCCAAAGGTTTCACACAAGTGAATTCCTATCCCGACAATGTCGCGTTGTGGGGACGCAGGGACACGGCAAGGATAACGGTACTCAACGACTACCGCAATTCAGTTATGCAAATCAACCCGGAGATCTACTTTATTCTCGAACATTTCGCTGACAACAACGAGGAGAAAGAACTTTCGGACGACGGAATGATGCTTTGGGGGAATCTGAACAATGCATACAGTCAGGGCACAATGGGCTGGAACTCGGGAACGTCGTCCGATTTTTCCTGGATTTCGTATGTCAACAGGGGCTGGGCCGATCCCCATGTGGTCGGGTATATGGAGAGTCACGATGAGGAGCGGCAGATGTTCCGGAACATCTCTTCGGGTAATATTTCCAGTCCGCCCTACAGTTGCCGCGACACATCGGTTGCCTTGCTCCGGTCGGGGATGGCGGCTGCCTTTTTCCTGACGATCCCCGGGCCGAAAATGCTCTGGCAATTTGAAGAGCTCGGATATGATTACAGCATCAATTATCCTTCGGGTACCAGTGCTTCGCGACTTGATCCGAAACCAGTCCGGTGGGATTACCTGCAACAGTGGCGCAGAAAGTATCTGTTCAACACCGTTGCAGCGCTGGCCGATCTGAAAAAGAATCAGCCCGTTTTCGAAACCGCCGATTTCACCCTGAATGTACGCGGCGCCTTGAAAGGAATCACACTCCGGAGTCAGGATATGGATGTTGCCATCATCGGGAATTTCGATGTCGCAGGCGGGACCATCGTCCCCGGATTCACTAAAACCGGAATCTGGTATGACTATTTCTCAGGCGATTCTCTGACTGTTGCCAACCTTACGGATGGAATTGAATTATCAGCCGGCGAATACCATTTATTTACCAACAAAAAGCTCCCGAAACCAATATTCACCACGGTAGATGAACCCGGCACGCAGCCTGATCCGGGAGAACTCCGGCTGGCTGCTTTTCCCAATCCTTCGTCAGAACGGTTTCAACTCGGGTTCTACCTGGAAAGAAAGGATGCGGTCAGTCTGGCGGTCTATGATATGCTGGGAAATCAGATTTCAGGGTTATTCACGGGCACAGCCCCCCGGGGTTATAACCGGTTTCACTGGGATTGCAGGAACGATGCGGGGGTAAGGGTTCCCGACGGATTGTACGTATGCGTATTAAAGACCTCTTCGGGTACAAGGTACTGCAAGGTGATGGTTGTTACTCCCTGAACCTCTTGCCGACCATTGTTCCGGCGATGAAGTTTTTCAGGGATAATGACACGGAACGCTTTGCCGGGACGAAGCCGGCCATTGGGAACGATTGCGGATAAAATGGTTTTTGATTTTTGTTATTTCAGATTATCACAAAGCCGACACCATGCTGAACAAGACCATTGATTTTTCCATCCGGAATAAACTCGTGATCGGAATGCTGACCCTGGCGCTGATCATCTGGGGAATCTATAATTTCATCCAGTTGCCGGTTGATGCCGTACCCGACATCACCAACAACCAGGTTCAGGTCATTACAGTCTCTCCTTCGCTGGCGCCCCAGGAGGTGGAGCAGTTCATCACCTTCCCGGTTGAGACGACCATGGCAAATATTCAGGATGTAACTGAAATCCGTTCGATTTCCCGCTTCGGATTGTCGGTTGTGACGATTGTTTTTAAAGACAAAGTCGATATTCTCAAGGCACGGCAGCGGGTTTCGGAACAGATCAAGGTTGCGGAAAGCCGGATACCTGAAAATTATGGCACTCCCGAGATGATGCCTGTAACTACCGGTCTCGGAGAGATCTACCAGTATGTTTTACAACCCCGGCCGGGTTTTGAGCAAATCTACTCGCTGTATGACCTCCGGACCATCCAGGACTGGATCGTCAAAAGGCATCTGTCGGGGATCCCCGGTATCGTCGATATCAGTTCTTTCGGAGGATTGCTGAAGCAGTACGAAGTGGCGATCAACCCCCAGAAGCTGGTCGGGATGAACCTGACGATCACCGAGATTTTTGAAGCACTGGAGAAGAACAATCAGAACTCGGGCGGAAGCTATATCGAAAAAAAACAAAATGCTTATTACATCCGGACCCAGGGGATTGTAAACAGCCGGGAAGACATTGAAAAGATCGTTGTGAAGCAGATCAACGGTATCCCTTTAATGGTGGGCGATATTGCCACTGTTAAGATCGGTGCACCGCCCAGGTTCGGGGCCATGACCAAAGACGGGAAAGGGGAGGCAGTTGGCGGGATTACCCTGATGCTCAAGGGCGACAACAGCTCGAAAGTCATCGGGCGGGTCAAGGAGCGTATGGCCCGAATCCAGACCTTGCTGCCCCCCGGCCTGGAAATCAAACCCTATCTCGATCGGTCGGTACTGATCAAAAAGACCATTCAAACAGTCACAAAAAATCTGGTCGAAGGCGGTCTCATCGTGATCTTCGTCCTGGTCCTGCTGCTGGGAAATTTCAGATCCGGACTGGTTGTGGCTTCCGTGATCCCTTTGTCGATGCTGTTTGCCATTTCGTTGATGAATGTTTTCGGGGTTTCGGCCAACCTGATGAGTCTCGGGGCCATCGACTTCGGGCTCATTGTCGACGGATCGGTCATCGTGGTGGAAGGGATGATCCATCATCTTCAGCGGCATTTTAACCACCGTACCCTGACGCAGCAGGAGATGGATGATACCGTGTTCCATTCGGCATCCCGGGTAGGGAGATCCGCCATATTCGGTGTTTTTATCATCCTGATCGTTTACATTCCCATATTTGCTTTTTCAGGAACCGAAGGAAAGATGTTCAAACCCATGGCGCAGACCGTGAGTTTTGCATTGCTGGGCGCGCTTTTGCTGTCGTTTACCTACGTTCCGATGATCGCGTCGGTATTCCTGAAGAAAAAGGTTATCGTGAAGGGGAATATCTCCGACCGGATCATGGATTTCATGCACCGTCAGCACGATAAAGCTTTGAATGTAGCCCTTAAAATCCCGGTTGCGGTCATTGGTTCCACACTGGTCATTGTGGTGGTAAGCCTGTGGATTTTTACCCGCATGGGCGGAGAGTTCCTGCCGACGCTTGAGGAAGGAGACCTCGCCTGCCAGATGACGTTGACCCCCGGAACATCGCTGTCGCAGAGCATTGCCACTACTACACGGGTGGAAGAGATCCTGACCGGTAACTTTCCGGAGGTCACGCATGTCGTCTCCAAGATCGGGTCTGCAGAAATTCCTACCGATCCAATGGCCATTGAGGATGCCGACATTATGATCACCATGAAACCCAAAAGCGCGTGGAAGTCGGCAAAAAACCGTGAAGAGATGGTGGAAAAGATGAAAGCGGCCCTCGATGTTCTGCCGGGTGTCTCGTTTGATTTTTCGCAGCCCATCCAGCTTCGTTTCAATGAACTGATGACCGGGGTCAAGGCAGATGTGGCAATAAAAATATTCGGGGAAGATCTGGACCAGTTATTCACTCTGGCCAACCAGGGCGCCAACCTGATCCGGAAAATTCAGGGAGCGGGCGATGTACGTGTAGAGCAGATCGTGGGACTGCCCCAGCTTGTGGTCACCTATAACCGTGACCGGATAGCGCAGTACGGGTTGAACATCAACGAGGTAAACCGGATTGTAAAAACGGCATTTGCCGGTGAATCAACCGGCCTGGTCTTTGAAGGTGAGAAACGGTTCGATCTGGTCGTCAGGTTGGATGAGGAATTCCGAAGGAATCCCGATGCCCTGACAAACCTCCGGATCAACAGGCCCAATGAGGATCTGATCCTGTTGAGCCAGGTGGCCGACATCCGGATGATCAATGGGCCGATGCAGATTTCACGGGAGCAGACCCAGCGCCGGGTCACGATCGGGATTAACGTCAGGAACCGTGATGTGGAGTCCTTCATCGGGGAAGCAGACCGGATCCTGAAAAAGGAGCTTATTTTACCGTCGGGTTACTATATCACCTACGGAGGACAGTTTGAGAATCTGAAGTCGGCCAAACAAACCTCCGCTATTGCGGTTCCTGTTGCGCTTGCCGCGATCTTCGTGATGCTTTTCTTTGCTTTTGGATCCTTCCGGCAATCGGTCATGATCTTTACCGCTATACCGTTGGCAGCCGTCGGCGGGATCTGGATGCTGCTGATCCGCGGTATGCCCTTCAGCATCTCGGCAGGGGTCGGTTTCATAGCTCTTTTCGGGATTGCCGTGTTGAATGGCATCGTTCTGATTTCGCATTATAACCAGCTTGAAAAGGAAGGCGTAACCGATATCCTTGAAAGGATCCGGCAGGGCACCTCCGACCGGTTGCGTCCGGTGATCATGACTTCGCTGGTCGCCGCCATGGGTTTTGTTCCGATGGCCCTATCCACGGCGGCAGGGGCAGAAGTGCAGAAACCCTTGGCAAGCGTGGTGATTGGTGGCATTCTTACCTCTTCTTTTCTGACCCTGGTGGTGTTACCTGTTCTTTATCTCATCTTTAACGCCGGCGTGAAGGGATTTATCAGCAGGCTGAAAAGAACCAAAGCCCTGCCTGCAGCCCCCGCAATACTGCTGATGATCGTGGCATTACCCCTGGCCGTTGAGGCACAGGTAACACCCCGTGAACTGACCATGGAACAGGCGGTTGAATCAGCCCTGAAAAACAATCCCAAGGTGAAAAATTTCAACCTCGAGGTTCAGGCTCAAAAGAAACTGATCCAATCGGCCGTCGACATTCAGTCGCCGGTCATCCTGGTCGAAGACGGGGAGATCAACTCCGATCTGCGTGATTACAAGATCACCATTTCCCAGGAAATAGCCTTCCCGATGGTTTACGTGGAACAGGCAGCCGTACAGAAGCGTAAAACCCGGCTTACCGGCGATCTGGCTGCGCTGAAAACGCGGGAATTCATTGCCGAGGTGCGACTGAAATTCTCCGGATGGAACAACCTGGCTGCACAACTGAGAATCCTTAAAAAACAGGACAGTGTCTTTGCCGACTTCATCAGCGCTTCGAAGAAACAGTATGAGTCGGGGAGCATTAACCGGCTGACCTGGCTAATGGCTGAATCGCGTGCCCTGAGGGTGAAAAACCAGCTTAAATCGTTGCAATCCGACTTCCTCATTGCGGAAGCGGAACTCAAACATCTTCTTTGCCTGGAGGATCCCCTGGTTCCGCCGGCAACGAGACCGGAACGGTTGACCACCGTGATGAAGCCGGGTCTCAATTCTGAAAACAGCATATACCTGCATTATCTCGACTTGCAGGTGGATTATCAAAAGGCGAACCTGCGTAAAGAGTCGTGGAGCGCTGCTCCCGCTTTCAACATCGGATGGTTCACCCAGTCGATCGATCAGATGGGCGACTATACAGGATTCCAGTATGGTCTTTCGATCCCGGTCTGGTTCTGGGTTCCGGCCGGAAAGATCCAGTCAGCCAAAATCAACCGGGAAATCGCCCTGAATGAACGCGAAATCGGTAAGCGGCAACTGGCCTTGGAACTGGACCGTTTGAGTAAAAGTCTGGATCAGCACCGGTCAAATCTTGACTATTACGAACAGGCTGCACTGAACCAGTCGGAAGGCATGATCGAGAGCGCTGAAAAAAGTTACCACGCCGGCGAGATCGATTATTTTGATTATGTGATCTCCCTGGGCGAAGCATTTTCGATACAGTACGATTACATTACAGAGCTGGGGGCCTATAATCAAACGGTAATTGAAATTAACAGGTTAATCGGGGAGTAACCCTAAAAATCAGGAAACATATGGCATTGGATCGCAGATTTTTAACCGTAACAACGGGGATTGCCCTCGTCATTCTTTTTTCGTGCAGCCGGTCGGCTGAAAATGCAACGGAAGAGCCTGCGGCCGTAGCGTCGGGTACCATTGTCCTGACGCGGCAACAGGTGAACAGCGCCGGGATTACATTCGGCCGGATTACCCCGGAAATGCTTTCGATGGATATCCATGCCAAAGGGAAGCTGATCCTTCACCCGCAAAACCTGGCCCAGGTGAGTTCGGTGGTAAGCGGCAGCATTGAAGAGATCCTGGTCCAGGAGGGATCCGTCGTAGTTAAAGGCGCCCCTTTATTATCCGTTATCTCCCCGGAATTCATCAGGCTGCAACAGGATTTTCTGGAAGTCAGGAGCAATTTCCGGATGAAGGAGCAGGATTATAAGCGACAGGAGTTGCTGGTCAGGGACCGGATCATATCAGAAAAGAAGTTTCAGGAGATTACGACGGGGTACGAGGAGATCAAAGCCCGTTATGCTTCGTTGAAGGCGCAATTGAATCTTCTGAATATTTCAGCGGAAACCATCCGTGATGGCGACCTTCAGCGATCGGTACGGATTCTGGCCCCGATCGGAGGCAGTGTGGAAAAGATCCAGGTTCACCTGGGCCGGTACATCGAACCCCAGGTACCTCTGATGATTTTAGTGGATAAGTCGTCGCTTGTCGTTGAGCTGATGGTGTTCGAAAAGGATATCCCCTATGTATCGACCGGTCAGCGGGTCACCTTTAAACTGGCCAACCTGAGCGGGGAGATTTATGAGGCAAAGGTGGCAGCCATCGGCCGGACAGTGGAGGAAAATGCACGCACGGTCAGGGTGCTGGCCCATTTTATCAATAAATCACCGGCGATCCTACCGGGAATGTTCGTAGCTGCCGAGATACACACATCGGAGCAGACGGTCGATGCCTTGCCCGAAGAAGCCGTGATCACGGATGAGGCCAATCCTTACATTTTTATCACTCCCGATCAGGATCAGTCAGCCAACTTTCATTTCACCAGGATCCCGGTACAAACCGGATTCCGGGAAGACGGTTTTATCCAGGTCACACCCCTCAAAGCGATCCCGGCCGGGATGCGGATCCCCGTTAAAGGCACCTTCTTTATCAAAGCACAGGGTTTGAAACAGGCCGAATAACGCATGAACAAGGGCGGGACAACGGAACAGGGACCTGAGGGTCCTGGTGAGTTATTGAATGGTTCCGGTTTGAATGTTTATGTAAAACTTCTTTCCGTTGATGGTCAGACTGCCGGTATAGTTACCTTCATAAACAAAGGCGCCGGTAAATCCGAAGCTCAATCCTCCGCTGGTCGTTCCTTCGACGGTCATCGTTGCTTCCCCGCTCTCAAGGAGTCCGCTGCTCTTACTGAACTTGAAGTTCGAAAAGACAATGTTTATGATTCCCGTGATGGAATTTTTGTTTCCCACTTTCATGGCGAAGGTGCCTTCGCGCTGTGACTGTCCGTTACAGACGTAGGAATCGCCAACCAGAATGCCCGAAACGCTGATGTTCCCGATCCCTTCAATAGTGGCGCTTACGTAAGGGGAAGAATAGTTTCCTGCACTTTCAAACGACAACCCGAAAATGTTCGGGGTCTGGAATCCGTAACTGTATTGCATCTGGTAAGAATAGGTGATCGGGGCTCCCGGTGGACTGATCAGGGTGAATGAGGAATCGTGCAGGGTCGATTTCTGATCCGGCTCTCCCGAGAGGATAATGGCGTCCTCTACCTGACTCAGGGTTCCTTCACCATCGGTACACAGCGATGTAGCCATGATTGAGGCAGCTTCCTCGGCGGTGGCGTCGAGAACAGGAGTGCTTTCCTTCTTTTTACAGGAGGCGGAGAACATCACTGCCAGCAGTAATACGGATAAGATGCGAATGGTTTTCATTGGATAAGGATTTAAGGGTTATCGTGTCTGTTTGGAGGGGAGCATCTTGCCGGTCATAAATCTTGTTTGCGGGTCCCGGTTAAGAATGCCACCGGGCTGTAGTACCGGATAAATCCCCTGTTTTCGATCCTTTTAAAATCTGTTTTCCTCCCGGGAAAAAGAATTTGTCGTCGGGGTGTTCTTTCAGGAGCGCCGACAGAACTTTCTTCCACAGGCTAAGATAAGAAGATTTTTCTTTTTTGTTTTCATGACACTTCGTCTGAAAAAAATGACCGTTTGGAGATATTTTTTCGTTTGATTGAAAAAACCATCTCCTTTTTACCGGATGATGTAACATTGCATTAAATTTGGTATGGAACTCCGGAACCAAGGGAGATCATCGGGAAGTGTGCAGAACCGGTACCAAACCCTGCTGGTCGGCCGTATTTTCCGGGATGAAGTGGTGAATATTTTTTCCTGAATCAAAATGTCTGAAATTTAAATACCCGCATTATGAACAGCGCTCTCCGAAAATCGCTCCGGTTGGTCGTGCTGGCTGTGATCCTCCTGAGTGGACCTTTGGCTGATTCCCAGAACAATCCGCCCCTGCAGGTTATTATTTACGATTCATCGGCAACATCGGGTTATATCTTCCTGGCGCCCTATGTATTATCGCCTCCATACACTTACGACCATCCGCAGATGATCCTCGACCGGTACGGTAACACCGTTTATTACCGGGTTTTTCTGAACGGGGGCATTGCTGCCACCACCGCTGATTTCAAATTGCAATCCAACGGGTTGATGAGTTTTTTCTCCCCGGTGCTTGGAAAATTTTACCTGATGGATTCGACCTTTACGGTCACAGATTCCGTGAGCGCAGTAAACGGTTATGAAACCGACACGCATGAACTGCAAATCCTCAGCGACGGTCATTATCTGATTTTAGGGCGGGAGACCCGGAACATGAATTTGCTTGCCTATCGCTGGTTCGGATCGAATCACAACCTTCCGGGAAGTCCAAACGCGCAGGTAACCGGCTCGGTGATCCAGGAGCTGGATGAGAATAAAAATCTGGTTTTCGAGTGGAAATCGCATGATCATTTCAGTTTCGGCGATGTCGATTCGGTTTGGCTGAGCAGCCCGACCAACGTCGACTGGACTCATTCCAATGCCCTCGAGCGGGACTACGACGGGAACATTTTACTGTCATCGAGGCATCTCAACGAGATCACCAAGATCAACCGAAACACCGGTGCCATCATGTGGCGACTCGGGGGGAAACACAATCAGTTCACTTTTGACAACGACACCATTAGATTTACTGGTCAGCACGATATCAGGCGGCAGGCCAACGGACACGTCACCCTTTGGGACAACGGGCAGTACACCGATCCGCCGGTGGGAAGAGCTTTGGAATTCAGCCTGAATGAAAACACCCATGTTGCCCACCTTGAATTCGGATACATTCAGGATTCGGGAATGTTCAGTTATGCCATGGGGAACCATCAGCGTTTGCCAGGCAACGACAGGTTCCTCACCTATGGATTTATTACGCCTCCCTATCCCATGATCGCCCACATCAGGAACGACAGCACCCCGGTCATGGAGGTGTTCGGTCCCCCGGGATATGGCTGCTACCGGGCATTCCATTATGATTCGATTCCTTTTACCATCCCGAGGCCGGCCGTTCATTGCGAGCTTACCGGCAACAACTGGTACCTGGTGGCTGAATCGGGACATCCGGAATACCTGTGGTCAACCGGCGAAACCACCCAATCCATTCCCGTGACCGCCACAGGCCGCTACCAGGTTTTTGTTCCTTATGGCAACGGCCATTCCGGTTCAGAGGTAATTCCGGTTCAGAACATCGCCAACCCTTGCGCCACCACGCCGGTACCGACAGTCAGAAACATTGAATCCGCGTTGGTGGCGCCGGACCAGAGCCTCTGTTATGATGCCACCCAAACCATACAGGTGGCCGGGAACGGTGGATCGTTTGAAGTCCTGACCGGGGGTACTGCGGATTTCATCGCCGGACAGAAGATCAGATTTTATCCCGGAATGAATGTTCATTCGGGAGGATATATGCATGGCCGTATCACAACCACCGGCAATTATTGCCCTCCCCAACAGGTCAACAGCATGCTCCCAAACCCTCTGGCAGGGGAGCCTCAGATATCTTTACCGGATGATCATTTTTTTACCGTTTATCCCAATCCGTGTTCCGGATATCTCACGGTCAAACTCGACAGTACTCCCCCTGATAATCGAATCAGCATCACGGTATGTGACCTCCAGGGCAGAATGGTGTACCAGGAAGATTTTTCCACCAAAACGCTTCAATCGGAATTCAGGATCCCCGCCGACAATTGGCCGATTGGTATTTGGCTGCTCCGGATCGTTCCGGAGAGCCGGACCGGGTGTGTAAAAATCATTAAAACGAACTGTTGAGCTACCCGGTGGCCGGTTTGACATATAAAAATATTGAAATATTTTAGTATGTTTGCAACCCTGTTCCGAATCGGTATATTTGTCAACGAAGTAAAAAATCGAAAGAATCAAACCTCTTTGTAAATGAAAACCCGAATTATCACTGCAATGGTGTTTATGATCTTTTTTTCCGGCGGATTACAGGCCCAGGTAAAACCGGCAGTACCGGCACTGCCGGTACTCGAAATTTATTACTTTCATCCCAACGAAAGATGTCCGATTGACCAGTCGATCGAGGAAAACCTCCGGAAGCTTATCCAATCGGAATATGCCCGCGAGGTAAAGGAGGGGATCATCCGGTTCAGGGTGGTGAATACCGACGACAAATCCCAGGCAAAGCTGGTCAGCAGCTTCGACATCAATGCCCAGGCGCTCTGGTTTGTTAAGCAGGAGAAGGGCAAGGAGACTAAAACCGATCTCACCGAGTTTGCCTTTGCCAATGGTCTTTCGAATGTTGATAAGTTCAAGGTCGGGATTCGCGATGAGATCGCCAAAGCCCTGAAGGGCGTCAAATAGCAGAGACAGGTATTCGTTTCCGACGGCGGATTCTCACGAGTGAACAGGAACCAGTTCACCAAAAAGTTTTTTCTCCTTGGTCAGCTTTTCGGCGCTGCCATAAACGCAGAGGACGCCCTGGCCCACAACATTCCGGACCATTTCTGCCAGATCCCGGATGTGTCCGGGTTCTGTTGAAAGCACCTCCTCCCGCTCCCGTTGCCGGTCGTCGTTGGTGCGACGGGTGAGCGCCATGCTCAGCGCCTTGTTTCCCTTTTGCGACGGGGTGAGCGGGGTGTCAATCTCCGCGATGGTCCCGAGGATAAAACGGGTCATCTCAGCCATGTCGGGATTGAATTTTTCCAGGAAGTCGGGAGTTTTCCGGTAAACGTTCAGGGTCTCAGCCAGGTTGGGATCCCGGTAAGAGTTAAAGGTGAAATTTCCGGAAGGAGCAATGCTGCTGAATCCCCCGTATGCCCCGCCAACAACCCGTACCTGGGTTTGCAGCCAGTCGGTCGAAAGCACCTGGTTAAGCACCAGCAACCTTCCCGACCAGGAATACCCCAGTTTCCGGAAATTGAATCCGGATGTGACATACTGCACATTCGAAGCTGCCATCAATCCTTCATTTCGGATTTCAGGCCTCAGATTCCAGGCCACCCTGACTGGTTCTATGACGGGCAACATTCCGATGAAACGGGTCAGGTGTTCGTAATAGTCCGGTTTGTCTTGTTCATCACAGGTTACCGCAACGATCAGGTTTTCGCGGGTGAACAGCAGCCGGGCGGTTTGTTCCAACCGGTCGGACAATGATTCACAAACTGCATCAAAGTCGTTCAGTATGCCGGTGACAAACCGATAATAGGACCATCCGCCGGTCAGCTCACCAAACAATCCCTGCCGGCTGAAATAGGAGGTGAGTCGTTTATTCGCGATCTGAAATCCGCTTCCCTTGATCCAGGCATCGAGGTGCGACTGATGCCTGGCGATCAGGGTTTTCATCCGCTGCATGTCACGATACCGGGTGTTCAGCAGGATTTCGGTGGCCAGTCCGAACATTTTCTCCGATTGACCCTGCATGGTTTTCGCGGAGACCATAAAATAGGGGAGGAGGCAATCATCCTCCTGATCCCGGTTATAACTCCGCAGGGTGGTCGAAAATCCGCCGGAATGGATGTTCAGCAGGTTATTGATCTCTTCGAAGGAGTACTCCGAAGTATCGAGACTTCCCGCCAGGTTTGCCAGCAATGCCGCATAGGGTATCAATTCTTCAGGTATCACCTGAAGGTCAAAACCCAGGTTCAGATAAACAACTCCGTTGCAGAACTGGCTGTACTGAATGACCCGCAACCCCCCGATCTCTTCCTGAACAAAGTGGATGGGATCTGCCTGTTTCCGGATGTCGCCGATCGTCAGCATGGGTATGGTGGCCAATGCTTCCGCCGAGTCTTCTCTTTGCTGGAACGCGGTCAGGTCGCGGTTCTCATTAATCAGGTCATCGATGGCAGCCGGTGTGAGCGATGACCGGTAAGATTCAAGGACCCGGACTTCCCCGGCTTCCCGCAGTTTATCAAGGCCGGGTGATGGTTCAAGAGTGAGTAACAACAACCGGGTCGGGTCGAGAAAGTACCGTTCGATCAGGATTTCAAGATAATTTTCGGTAAGTGATCTTTTGACCTCCCGGAGGATGGCTTCATATTCTAATCCTGAGAATGGATCGTCGCAAAAGAACCAGCGCGCCAGGCATTGGTTAAGGCAGGCCAGTCCCTTTTGGGCATCATCACCTTCGCGCAGACGGAATTCCATCCGGTTTATCACCCCCCTGATCACCTCCTTATCGAGTCCCTTGCCGATGACTTCGGTGAGTGTCTGGGTTATTATTTCGTGAAATCTTTGTTTATCGCCGGGATTGGCGTTCAGTGCCGCAATCTGCACCGCATGCTGTTTGAAGTTGGAGCAGGTTGCCGACACCTCCTGCCCGATCCCGGCCTCCTGCAGGGCTTTACGTACCGGTGCCGACTCCTGGTTCACGAGAACCTCGCACAGGATATCCAGCGCCATGGTAAGCGCCAGGTCGCTGTTCTGACCGGCAAGGAAATTGTAGGTTAGGAAGGTCTGATTCAGGGGAGATGCGCCTTCGGTCAGTGGATAATATTCGGTGATCTCCTTCCTGGCAGGATAAGGATCCTGGTCCGGAATATGGAATTCAAGAGCCTTACCGGAATAACCCGAAAGATAGGATTCGTCGATAAAGGCGAGCTCCCTGAGCAGGTCGGCATCCCCGTACAGGAAAATGTAGCTGTTTCCGGGATGGTAGTATTTACGGTGAAAGTCGATGAATTCGCTGGCGGTGAGCCCTGGGATGGAGGCCGGATGCCCTCCTGATTCGAAACCATACGGATGACCGGGAAACAGGTGCCGGAACACCTGGTACCAAAGTTCCCGCTGGGGATTTGAAAAAGCGCCTTTCATCTCATTGTAGACCACGCCCGAGTAAATCAACTCCCCGTCCGGACTGGTAAGCTCGTGGCGCCATCCCTCCTGTTTAAAGATCCGGTCATCGGAATAGATCAACGGTTTAAAAACGGCATCCAGGTAAACGTGCATCAGGTTGAAATAATCCTTGTCGTTCATGCTGGCGACCGGGTACATGGTATAGTCTTTCGAGGTAAAGGCATTTAAAAAAGTACTGAGTGATCCCTTGAGGAGCACATCAAACGGACTTTTCACGGGGAACTTCTCGGATCCGTTCAGTACCGAGTGTTCCATGATATGGGGGGCGCCGTTGTCGGAATCGGGAAGGGTCTTGAACCCGATGCAAAAAGTCTTGTTGGAATCGTCGGCCATGATCTTGAAAAGCCGGGCGCCGCTCCGGATATGGGTGAAATAGAGGCACCAGCCATTCACTTCTTTGATAAACTTTCTCTTCAATAACCGGAACCCTTGATATTCGCGGCCTTCAACAAAATCACAAGTCATCATGTAATGGGTTTTACCGCGTAAAGTTCCGACTTTTTTTTCTGTCCCGACGGGGATTTCTGTTCCATCGGATACAATATCCAAAATTTGAATTGCTTATCTTTATGCAAAATTTTCTTATTGCACTTAGAACCCGCTCCTAAAACCATATTTCAAAATTGTCCGGAAATAGATTTATCAATCTTGAAATCAAATTATTGACACATGACAATTTTATGTAAAAGGATCTTCTTCCTGTTGATGACTGTCAGTTCCCTCAGCCCGGCCATCCGTGCACAGGAGATCAACCCGCCGGATACCGCGGATCTCAGGGGTATTCACATTACCAAAACAGAACTTTACGATCCCGAAACCCTGTGGAATTACAATCCGGGCAATGCCGATCTCTTTATGGAATTTGGTTTCAGGTCGTTGCTGATGCAGGAGTATCAGTATGCTGACCGGTCGGTACGGTTGGAGGTTTACAAACTGGGATCGCCGGAATCGGCTTTCGGCATCTATTCCCTGTCGGTGATCAAATGTAGTTTGCGTGACACGTTGACCCGTTTCGATTGCCTGGGTTCACACCAGTACCAGGCGGCTTACGGTTCTTATTACCTCGTGATGACCCCGATCAGCGGCGGCGGCCTTGATTTTGACTTTTTCAACCGCCTGACCGCTGTTTTCCGGATGAAAAACCCCCAGCCCGAATTTGAACTTCCGGAGCCTTTTAACCATCCCAACCTGCTGAGCAGTCGCAGCAACCTGGCCTTTATCCTCGGCCCGGCGGGGATGCAGAACTGCATGTATCCCTGGCAGGATCTTTTTCTTGGAATCCATTTCGGAATGTATGCTACCCTGTTGGCCCATCCAGATTTTGATGTGTATTTTGCACGGATCCGTTTTGCCGACCCGCAGGGGTTGATGACCTTTCTGGGTAAGGCAGGATTGACCGATCGCGGCATTCCGGTTCCGAACACCAATACCAACGACGGCTTGTACCGGGAATTTCAGCAGATCGACGACCTGACCATCTATTTTCTTCAAAGCCAGGAACCCTTTCCGATCATGGCGATTCTCGAAGTCAGAGGCGGTCAATAGAAATGATATCGTTGCAGCAGGAACAGTGTTTCCTACTTTATCAGCGAAAGTCCTTCGAGAGCTGAAGGATCGCGGGGTTTGTTGAGCAGCACCTTGTTGAACATGACCTGGGCTTCGCGTAATTTTCCCAGCTTCAGGCAGGTCCAGGCATAGAGCACCATGCTGTCGTAGTCGAACGGGTAAAGATTGATAACTTTTTCAAGGAATTTTTCAGCCTTCACGTAATCCCTTCTTCCATAATAGATCGAACCCAAACGGTAATTGGCAAAGGTATTCTGGGGGTCGATCCGGAGGATCTCATTGTACTGTGCGATCACCTGGTCCCAATTCCCCAGCGCCGATGCGGGATAGACGTAGCCGAACTTGGCTTCGATGGCATAGGGACGCAGGTTGATGGCCTTCTGGTAATAGGCCGACGATTCGGTGAACAACCCGGCCTGGTAGGTAAGCCAGCCCAACCTCAGGTTGATCTCATAGGAATCTTCCAGGTAAACCTTCTTCAGGGAGGAAACGGCATCGGTAAAGTTAGCCTTGGCTTCATAGGCGTGACTCCTGCTGAAGGCATCCTGAAGCGCCTGATAATCCTGTGCGTTTAACTTTAAGGTGAAAGCGGCAACCATCAATACTGCTGCCACAGTCCGTATCATCAGTGTGTTAAAAAGGATTCCGTTATCTGTATTTTGCATTTTGCATTCTGCATTCTGCATTTTGAATTTTGACATTTGCATTTTGCATTTTGCATTCTTACCGGTTCCCATGCATTCAATTTTTGCTAAAATTTCCATATTAATCCTCCCATGATGGTGTTAAAATGATAGGGTACCAGTTCGGTCTTGAGCTGGGTATTCATCTCGCCCGATGTGGACCCTGAAGTGTAATAGTAGGTTTGACTCTCTTTTTTAACATATTGATAAACCAGATACAACTGAAGGTGTTTTCTTACAAGGAAATAAAGGTTGGCTCCGGCCCTGTAATCGATTACATCGCTGCTGTTGTAGACCACCGAGCCATTCATGATGTTGGCATTGGTGAAATCCCCGTAGTGAAAGCTTGCTTCACCCCAGCACCAGGGCGTGATTTTAGTTCCAATGGTTTCACTTAGCAGGATGCGGTTCCCCCCTTTCTGGAAAAATCCGATCGCCGAGGTGGTTGAATAGAAATTGAGATTTCCCCACGGCATCCAGGTGAGGGTCATCCCGATCTGCTTCTGCTTGCGGTTGTTGATGTTCGACCAGCTCCCTGAGATCCCCAGGTTAAACCTGCCAATCTCTTTCGAGAGTGCAAGCGAAAACAGGTAATTGCTGAAGGAGGTGTCACGGCGATCAAATGTGTAAAGGGTACGGTTAAAAGGAAAAAACACCCATTGCTTGGTAGCGGCGATATAATATCCCGTATCCTGGACCTCCTGAAATGAGACACGGGCGGTGGTGACGGGATAACTTACATGGATCATGTGAAATGCCGGCATGATCCGGAACCCGCCGTTCAGGTAAAAGGATAAACCAGCGTGAAATTCATGTTGATTTATGCGGTATTGAAAATTTGTATCATAAGTCACCCGGGGGTAAGAATAGCGGTAGTAGGTTCCCCAGGCCGAGTCGGCAGTTGCTTCAAAGTGATCTTCCCAGCGTGCATACTGGATGTATTTGGTCTTTGAGAAATTGAGATAGTTGTATTCCAGGTTCAGTTCGATCCTTTTCGACAGGTTGAATTTCAATCCGAGGTGTTCATATATGTAGTTTCCGTAGAGATCGGTTTCTCCGTACAGACTGTCATGTTTCATCAGGTCGGGTTTATCTTTGGGCGACTGGTTGCTGCTGAAGGTATATCCCGATTCGGCGGAGACCTGGTTGAATAATCCGGATTTTATCCCCGGCTGTGCCAGCGTCTCTTTCGGGAGGGAAGGCTCAAGCAGCCGCGCCTCTTCATCCCGGTTCGTGTAACGGTAGGAATAGTAAAGATACTCGGCAATTACCGGATCGGCAGGATCGGCAAGACGGGCCTTTTTAAGGTGAACCGATGCGGGAATATACTCGTTCCGGGCAAAGTAGGCCAATCCCATCCGCACCCTGAGATAGTAGTAGTCGATGTTTTGGTTTAATGCCATCTTTCCGATGTAGATCACACTGTCCCATTTTTGTTCCAGATAATACCGATACGACAGGGCATCAACCGTTGTAAAGTCGATAGTTCCTGCATTTGCATGGTTTTGGCCGACTGCCGTTACTAACAATAAAAAGAGAAGGAGTTGCTTCATCGTTCGCTTACGAGGGTTACTTCAGTTTTGAATCCATTTTCTTCAAGGATGAATCGTTCCAGTCCGCGGCTTCCGATGAACAAATCACACTCCAGATTTCTGAGTACGCGGCGGGCAAGCAGGGCGCTGGTCTTCGAACGGAGCCGTATATTCGATTGCATCAGTTCATCCTCCATGGCGAGGTAATGCAACGAAAAATGGTTACGGGTGAAGAGCCAGAACGGTGCGGTAAAATCCTGAAGCCAACCCACGAGTAATTTATTGAACGTGTTTACCGGCAAATAATCGGTAACCGTCATATTTTTGTAATAACCCATCATCACTTTATAGGCTGCAAGATAAAACTTGAAAAGCAGCGACGATTTATCGCCTTCAAAATGGGTGAAGTAATGAATGTCGCCGTCGTTGTAAAACCATGCGCGCGAACGGGTCTTCTCACAATAGATGCAGGTGCTGTTCACGGCATCGACCTGAACTTCCCATCGTACTTCGCAGGATTCATCCCGGTCATTTCTGACCTTCAGCCGGAATTCCTGTCCCGGAATGAAATGAAAGGCTTTTTCAAGGGCATGATTTCGGGTGATGTTGGAGATGAGATCCCCTTTTCCGGGAATTTCGTACGATTTCAGTTCAAAGGTCCCGTTTACCAGCCGGATATAATGGCTTACCGGATAATCGAGGGTTTTGGAGCCGATGTAAGGAGTGCCTTGTACCTGGAAGTGCAGATGGGGGTAAGGCGAACGTCCCGAATTGCCGCACTGTGCCAGCGCCTGGCCTTTGACCACTGCATCGCCGACCGATACCTTGATGCTTCCGTTTTTCAGGTGCGAAAGTTTCGTGTATAGCTGATCTGCATGTTTAAGGATGATGGTATTTCCCCAGTTGTGTTCCAGGTCAACGTTTCCGATAATATTTTCTTCCACCCCGTCGACCACCTCTTCGACGTGTCCGTCGGCCGGGGCAACTACGGGTTTGCTGAAGGCAAAATAGTCGTCGGGATAATGTCCTTCGCCGGTATAGGTCAAACCTTCTTCGTCGGTCACTTCAAAATCCCAGGCATGTTTCCAGTCGCCCTGATGGGTGAAATCGCCCAGATGTCCCTGGGTGACCTTCCAGGTTCCCCAGAAGGGAAGTGCAATCGGGTAATATCGTGACCGGCCGAAACGTGCCTTGTAATTAAGGTGAGCATACAGGTTCCGCTCGGGCGAATATTGCTGGTATGCGACCAGCTCGGGTTTTGTGAAATAGCGATCGCGGAACTTCAGCGAATATAGGAACAGCAGAACAACCATGTTGAACGGAAGGGAAAAGACCGAAAGCTGCATCAAGTTGAACACGGCCTGGGTGCTGGTGAGGATGATCGAAATAACCGGGGTGAGCAGGATGACCCACAGGAACGACCACCGGGAGGGGACAATGAAAAACCCCCCGATGGCAATGGCGGTCAGGATGTAATTAAATCCGATGAACGAATAGCCCAGATCCTGTAAGTTGGCCCCGACGATCTGATAATAGAAATAGGCGGAGAAAAAGCCCAGCAGCGATAAAACAAATGAAATACGTGAATAAATGATTAGTCCGGCCGCGATCAGGATCCCGGCGAAGAGGTGGTACTGAAAGAAGATTGCACCCAGGGAGGTGAAGTAGAGTTTGAGCGGAACAGGTAATCCCAGGTTTTTGAACCAGTTATAGGAATCCACCATCGGGTGGCCACCGAGGGAGAACATTTCATTGGTCATAAAGATTCCCCGCTCGCTGATCTGAAGGGTTGTGAATTGCCTTGCAGCAAGCGTCACCAGCCATATTCCGAATAAAAAAGAGATGCTCATGAAGGGAAGGCCGTACTTTCCGATGACCCCTTCAAACCAGAGGGTCAGAAAAAGGGTCAGCAGGGATGCAAAGATCAGAACGATATAAAAGGCCGGTCCCGGCTGATAATGCAGCCCCAACCCCAGTCCGACCAGCAGGCTGTTGAAACCGTAATATCCCTTTTTTATGTGGCTCTGGTTTAATCCCATGAGGTATGCCATGAAATTGGCCGTGATGGTCGCAACCAGTCCGCTGAATCCCGCCCAGAAATCGAAGAACGACACGACGAAAAGGATACCCGCGAATATCCGGTTATTCGAAAAAAAGATCTGGGTGTAGCTGTTAAAAACACCGGTCGCGAACGACGGGAATGTTGTCGATAACTTATGTTGTTCCAAGGATGAAAAGTTAAAAGGTCATGAGATGCGGGGGAACCTGTTCCAGGTCATTGAGGTTGCTGATCGACTCCTTCTCCCGGATCAGGTGCGGTTTTTCGTCCATATCGATCAGCACGACATTGGGCCTGAACTTGATGAACTGCATCCATTGGGTCATGTTATAGGCGCCCACGTTGTGAATCACCACATGTTCCCCTTTGTTCAGCAGGGGCAGGGAGGTGCTCTCCCGCACCACATCGATGTTCATGCACAGCGGACCGTAAACGCAGGTATCTTCGGTGTACTGTGTGAACGACTGGGCAGGTGTGATCTTGTGATCATACCAGAATGAGGTGAACAGGATGTTGATGCCGACGTCGATGATGGTATTGCGCCGGCCGGTACTCGATCTTTTATTGGAGATCACCGTCCCCAGCAAAAATCCGGCATCATCGATCAGCGCTCTGCCCGTTTCGAGGATCAGCAGCGGCAGTTTGTCCTTCTGAAAATTACTGTTGATAAGGGCTGTGGTTATAGCTTCGGCAAAGTCGTTGAAGGACGGATTGGTATCGGATCCTGGCAGGTAAGATCCCTTGAGGGTGTTCTTTGAAGCAAATCCGCCCCCCATGTCGATGTACCGGATCTCGTGTTTGAATTTCTGTTCAAGCGCAAGCGCAAGCTCGGCCAGTTTGGTTGCCGCCACGGCATAAGCGTTCGGCGAAAGCATAAAGGTGCCGATGTGGCAGTGAAGTCCGACCAGATCCATCTTCCCTGTATGCATGATCTTGTTGATGGCATCCCAGGCCTGTCCGTTTTCATAGTTGAACCCGAAACGGTCCCACATCGGGTAGACCCCGGTATCCATGTTTACCCGGATGGCCACCCGGGGTCGTTTCTTCAAGGTATCGCAAAGCTCGGTGATGGTGTACAACTCATCCAGATGGTCAATGTGAATCAAAGAATCATTCAGGATGGCTTTGGTAAGATCCTCTTCGCTCTTGTCGGGCCCGTTAAAGATGATCTTACGGCCGTCGATCCCCAGGCCGATTGCCTTGTCGTACTCAAATCCCGAAACCACCTCAGCCCACGATCCCTCCTGGTGAAAGATGCGGCAAACGGCATTCAGGTAGTTGGTCTTGTACGACCAGGCAAACTGGACCTTTGGGTACCGGTTCTCAAAAGCTCTTTTCGCTTTTTTCATGGATGCACGGATCATGCGCTCCGACAGTACAAATAAGGGAGAACCATATTCCTTGATCAGCCGCGACACTGCGACACCGTCGATGTTTGTGACAGGTTCATAATCCATCCGCGACCCGAATTTATTGGGCATGCCGGTCTCCAGCTTTTTGATTACCGGCCGTTCATAACGAAGTTTGCTCATACTGATTTATTGATTGACTGATTGACAGATTGACTGAATGACTGAATGATTAATTGACTGAATGACAATGGACAATTGAAAACTGAAAATGGAAAATATAAAGCTCTATTCCCTAATCCCTATTCGCTATTCGCTAATCTCTTATCCCTATTTTGAATTGATTCCTTTCTAAAGTTCTCCATAAACGCTGATCTGTTCAAACTCTTCGCGGTTGACGATCATGTCCCACGCGTAGCGGATGAACATCTTTCCGACCTCAAACGATTCAAACGGTTTGACCTTGACGCCAAGCGCCAGATTCACGAGCGCTTCGGGAATGTTCTGTCCGACCCCAACGGCCAGGTAGATCCAGGCGGGCAATCGCGGATTGATTTCGAGCAGATACAGTTCTCCCTCTTTATCTTTCATAAGCTCCAGCTCAAATCCGCCACGCCACTTTGTTTCGTGCAGAAAACGACGCGTCATCTCGAGCATTTTCTCATCGGAGATGGTAATCCCTCCCCATGCCTTTCCCTTGTCGGTGATGTATTGCTTTCGCATCGGAACGGCAGCAATCGTGTTTCCTTTTCCGTCGCCCAGTCCCGTCACATTAAACTCGGTACCATGGATAAATTCCTGGATGATGATCGGAACCCCCCACTTGGCGCTGATTTTATTGAAGCAACTTTTCACCTGATCGATGTTATAGGCAACCGAAGCATCATAAAACTTTCCCTTGACGAGCAGCGGAAATGAAAATTCCGATTGCAGGCTGTACACCTTATTCAGATCGTAAATAACCTTGCTTTTAGGCACCTTGATCTGGTACTTTTCCCCGAAATCGTTCAGATTCATTTTGTGCCGCTCCTCAAATTGGTGCAGGGTTGGCAGGAACATATGGATTCCCGTGTTCCTGAGTTTTGCTTCCAGCTTGATGAAGGTATAAAGCTCGGCATCGAAATTCGGAATGATCACATCGAGCTGTTCCTTCTCATGGATATATTCGAGACGCGAATGGATAGCCTCGATCCCCGTCGAGGGATAGGGAATAGCATAGGTCCGGTCGACCAGATCGTGCATGTAAATGCCGGGTTCGAGCGACTCGTATGATAAGCCGATGATCTTCACGTCGAACGATGTGGCTTCGCGCAAAGCCCGGATCACCGAAACTCCGGGTCCCGGACTGTCGATGGCGTTCAGACCGGTAACGGCAATGTTAACCGTTCGCTTCTTCATGGGTCTCGATGAGGTTGTGATGGTACAGAATTCCGACAAAATCGTGGAAATCCTTTTCAAATGTGGACTGATCCGTGTTGTATTTTTCGAGAATCACTGCCCCGATCTGCTCCATGGTCTTTTCGTCACGCAGCAGGTTGATGATCTCAACCCCGATGGGATTGACCGAGTACGATTCTCCCGTAACAGGATTGAATAACAATCCCGATTCGCTTACCGCAACATTTTTTCGCAGCTTCATATTTTAAAATATTAATATATACACCTTTTGTCGGGTTTACCCTGAACTCCTGATGGATTGCCGGAGTGTTCCGTTACGGCTCCGGCCAAATCCCTGAATCGGGGTATTAAGACGTTGCAATATTACACCAATCCCGGGGGTGGGGTGTTACGAAATTTTGCAAACGTTGTACAAGATTTTATAACGGATCAGAAGAGGTTTATAAACAATGAATAGCAGTTCCTCCTAAGCCCTTACGTTCAAATTTCCCGGCCGATTTGTATTCGGTGACAGAAATGCCGGTGACCGATTTAAACTGGGTTGAAAGGTACTGAACGCTGCTGTATCCCATCATGAATGCAATTTCGCTCAGCGACAGCTCCCCGTATTCAATCAGCTCCCTGACTTTTTCGATTTTATGAAAGATGGTAAACTTTTCGAGGGTTGTCGGTTCGTGTTTTGAAAACAGTGTGGAAAGATAAGGATATGACATACCAAACCGTTCGACGAGATAATCGGAATTTCGCACCATGGCATTGTAGGTGGTGTTGTGGACCAGTTCGATTACGGCTTGTTTGATTTGTTCCACCAGGGCTTTTTCCTTATCCCGGATGATCTCGAAACCATAGCTTTCAAGAAGTTTTTCCACGAAATTCCAGGTCACCCGCTCCGGATCGATCGAGAGGTCGAGAATCCCCAGCTTCAGCTCATGGATTTCGATGCCGTCGATCGAAAGCTCCTTACGCAGCAAGTGAATGCAGCAGCTGCAGGTCATGTTCTTTACCTGAATGATCTGGCGTTGACTTGGTTTGCCTGTTTTCTTCTTCAAGGTTCAGACCAGTTCGAATCGGGATGAATCCTGGCGGATAAAGATAAACAATAAAATGGTAAAGGCCCACAATGAAGAACCACCATAACTGATAAAAGGCAGCGGGATTCCGATAACGGGAACCAGTCCGAGGGTCATCCCGATATTGATGGCGAAGTGGAACAGTATGATCGATGCAACCCCGTATCCATAAAACCGGCTGAATCGCGATCGTTGCCGTTCAGCCCGTTGGATCAGCCGTACGATCATTCCGGTAAAGAGGATTACCAGAAGGGCGGAGCCCACGAAACCCCATTCTTCGCCGATGGTGCAGAAAATAAAATCGGTGCTCTGTTCCGGAACAAAATTGTATTTGGTCTGTGTACCTTGAAGAAATCCTTTACCAAAGAGCTTTCCCGATCCGATGGCGATGAGCGATTGGTTCACATTGTAACCGGCGCCTTTCAGGTCGGTCTGTTTTCCGATCAGCACCTCGATCCGGTTCTGCTGATGGGGTTTCAGAATGTGATGAACGCTGTAATCGACTGAAAACACGAAACCTGAAAGTCCCAGAAACAGGGCCAGGATGAGCAGGGAGGTACGGATCTTTCGTTTGCTGAAAAAGTAAAATCCGCCGGCAATCAGCGCCAGGATTGCAACCAGGATCAGTTTGTTGATCAGCAGGGCAAGAATGGCAAGTACGGGCAGTCCGATGAAGGCAAGGGGAACGAATCCGGTAAGTCCGGCGCGGTA
>Ga0116171_10000102_pt1 | contig 84060 bp, 73 predicted proteins | sample AD_JPNHW2_MetaG_FD_89798 | JGI IMG/M metagenome (GOLD analysis project Ga0116171, IMG submission 89798) | Active sludge microbial communities of municipal wastewater-treating anaerobic digesters from Japan - AD_JPNHW2_MetaG | ecosystem: Engineered > Bioreactor > Anaerobic > Digestate | place...
CTGAACATGGTCGAGATGGCTTTCCGTGCTTACGATCCTTGTTTTTCCTGTGCCACGCACAGCTTACCCGGGAAGATGCCGATGATCTTAAATATCAGGAAGGCAGACGGGGATATCATGCAAACTTTGAGAAGAGATTAGAAATATTTGAGAGGAAAAGGAATGCCAATAGCCAATAGCCAATAGCCATGAGCCAATAGTCAATAGCCAATAGCCAATAGCCATGAGCCAATAGCCATGAGCCAATAGCGGATGTCTCATGGCATGTGGCTCAACAAAAGTTTGAAGGTTTGAAGGTTGTCCCGATAGCTATCGGGAGGTTGGAAGGTTAAAAGGTTGGACGATAATAGTGACTAGTGGCTAGTGGCTTATGGCAAATATTAATACTTGATGAATAAACATACGCTGATCCTTGGCCTTGGAAATGACATCCTGATGGATGATGGAATAGGTATCCGGCTCTGCAGGGAAATGCAGCATTATTTTACTGATGAGGCTATATCGTTCGAAACGGCCAGCCTTGGCGGGCTTGAAATACTTGAACTTATACAAGGGTACAACAACGTAATTTTTATCGATGCCATCAAAACCAAAGACGGAATACCCGGAACAGTATATTACTTCCAGCCTTCAGATTTTAAGGAAACTTCTAATTTGTCGAACCTTCATGATGTTTCATTTTTGACCGCGCTTGAGATCGGGAAAAAACTGAATATGAAAATTCCCGAAAGCATGCATATCATTGCGGTGGAGATTATCGAAGACCTGACCTTCGGTGAGGATTTTACGCCGGAAATACAGGATAAATTTCCTGAAATTATTGTGCAGGTGCGGGATATAATTGATAAAATTTTAAAGCAACCCATAAATTTGGCAGGTTTATGCCATTTATAATTATAAGCAAATTTATATGCCATGGATAATTAACGGGGGACTTTAATGTAAAATAAAACAGGTTTTGAAAAATATATTTCGCATTTCGCGAAATGCGAAATAAGTATTATCTTTGCCACATGAGAAAACATAATGGAATGCGGCCACAAGATATTGCTATTCTTATAAAAATTATAGCAATGGGTGATTTGGATTGGCGTTTGAGCGATCTTTCCAGTTCACTGTTTATTAGTTTGTCAGAGATTTCAGAGTCTCTTAATCGAAGCCGGATTGCCGGACTGATCGATTATAACAAAGACAAGGTTAACCGGCAAAATTTGATCGAGTTTCTTGAGCATGGATTAAAATATGTTTTTCCTGCAGAGCCTGGAGCAATGGTAAAAGGGATACCAACTGCTCATTCGCATCCTTTCATGAAGGACCACTTTAAAAGTGAACTCAATTATGTATGGCGTGACCCTGTGGGCAATTATATGGGATTGGTGATTGAGCCTTTTTATCTAAAACAAGTGGATGCCATAAAACATGATCCAAAGTTTTATAAATTATTAGCATTAATTGATGTTATTCGTGTCGGGCGCGTGAGAGAACAAAAAATTGCGATTCCGGAGTTGGTGCAAATGATAAGTTATGAGCAATAGATTAAATTTATTAAGAATCAAAACTGTTTATGAAGGGCTGGGTGAAATACAGAACCAGGTGGTTTTTGTTGGTGGAGCAACTGCATCACTTTACGCTAGCCGCGAATATACTGAAATAAGACCAACAGAGGATGTCGATGTTATCATTGAGTTACTTAATTACACCGAAATGGCGAAATTTGAAGAACAATTGCTCAAAATGAAATTTTCACCAGATATTGAATCCAAAATTATTTGCAGGTATAAAATTCATGGAGTTACTGTTGATATTATGCCAACAACTAAGAATAATGCTTTTGGATTTTTTAATAGATGGTATCCTGAAGGATATAAGAATGCGGTAGCATATAAAATTGATGATGATCATATAGTAAAAATTCTGAGTTCCCCATATTTTTTGGCTACAAAATTTGAGGCATTCAAAGGCCGTGGTAATGGAGATGGCAGAACAAGCCAGGATTTTGAAGACATCGTTTACGTGTTGGAAAATAGAATAGAGGTATGGCAGGAAATTAAAAATATTTCAGGCGAGATTAAAGATTATTAATAAACGAATTTACTCAAATGATAAATAATCCTTATCATTTTGAATGGATTGATTGCCATGTTGAAAGAGGCGATCCTCCAGCCACATACCATATTATTGATGAAATAAAGAAGATTATTCAGTGAAAATTTGATTGGTTATACCTTCTCTCACAGGTTGTGCCTGCAGCTCAACGAATTTTAAAGTAATACGAAATTAATTATAGATACTCCTAAGGTGTACCATAATTTTATATTTTCCTTAAGGGATCAAGGCAGGCAGGACTATGCCGATAGAAAATTTCCACCTATGCGGAAGCACTAACAATTGATATATTCCCGATAATTATCAGGAGGATTATCCGTCACGTATATTTTTCCAATCGGTATGATTTCAGTATTATTTGTATTGTTATTTTCATAAAATTAGCTTAAATTTGATATAAGGTATTGTTATAGAAAAAATTATGTGAAAGATTTATGTGTTATTTTAAAATGCCATCAAACAGTAAACATAATTATTATGAAAAATATAACAGGCACTCATTTCAGGCGATATAGGTTTATCGGGCTGTTCTTTCTTTTTTTATCGTTTTTATTTTTTGTATCCTGTAAAAGTGAATTATCGGACCAGGAAAAACAACTAAAAAAATATTTTGACCTGGCCGGTAAAAATGAACTCCGTGATCCGGAAAAGTCATTTCTTTATTATGACAGTGTCGAACAAATACTGAGGATTGACCCTGAACTGGATAAAAAATACCGGGATCAATTGAATATCTGTCTTGGCAGCCTGAATTCTTTTAGGTGCGATACGGTGTCGGAAGCATATTATAAAAAAGTTAAAAAAGATTCCAAATTATACCCATTGGCTTTGATTGGGTTGGTATATATCTACCAGGGCAATGCAAAATATGCCGAAGCACTGGAATTGTTTTACAAAATAGATTCAATTGAAAGTGATGACCGTGTTTTCAATTTCAACCGGCATTATTCTAAAGGAACCTACTTATATTACTATGAAAAAGATTATGTTTCCGGAATAAAAGAATATAAGAAAGGCCTTAAGTATGCCCGGAATTTTATTGATTCGTCAAACACTATATACGCCATTGGTGAGCTTTTTCGCATGCAGGCTTTTAATTCGAAGTTCAGCGATACGAGCCAAATGTACCGGGATAGTTCAAAATTATATTTTGTGGATGCCCTGCGATTGAGCAGGGATGATATATATACCAAAGCCAACGCCTTTGAAGGAATGGCTGATTTATTGAGTAATGATACTTCAAACTTTTTAAATTTAAAGGACACCATTTTTAATTTATACACAAATAGTGGCCGTCTGTTTAAACAAACCGGCAGTAAATATCAGGTAGCCGGAATTTATTTAAGGCTTGCAGATTTCTATTTGTCAGACCATAAAAAGGATATTGCAGGTTTATATGCAGATAGTGCATGGGCCTTTGCATCTTCTATCAATGCAAGAGAAGAGATGTTTGAGGCTGCCGACCGTTTGTATAAAACCGCTGCAAATGACTCATTGAAAATTATTTATTTAAATCAGTATATCAGTTTATATAAGGAGATTGTCGATCAAAACAATAAAAGAGTTAGTATCATTAAGAAACACTATTATGACAAAGACCTGATGCTGGAACAGAGGGCTAACAACCGTTACACGGTTTTTGTGATCCTGTTGGCCGTTATCCTTGGTGTCATCCTGTTGCTGCTGATAAGGATCAACAGGCAGAAAATAAAAAATGAAAAATTTTCCATTGCTGCAAAAGAAACCAAATGTGCCGTAACCATTATGGATTCGTTGGGGAATTTTATCTGGGCCAATAAAGGCTTTGAAAAAATGTACGGTTATACGCTTGATGAGTTTGTTTCGGCACGCGGAAGCCGCAACCTCGCCGGGGTATCCTCTGATCCCGCTATCGCTGAAAAAGTGAAAGAAAGTATTTCAAAAAACATCTCTGTAGAGTATGAGTCGGAAATCATGACATCCGATGGCAAGGCCAAAACCCTGAAAACCACGCTTACGCCGGCGTCCACGAAGAAAGGCATCAGGCTGGTAGCCATTGATACCGACATTACAGAACTAAAACAAATACAGTCCCAATTGTTCGAAAACAAGAAACTTGAACAGCTTGGCTATGTTGTCCGCGGCATATCTCATGAGATCAGTACGCCTATCGCGAATTGTGTCAGTGATATCGAATTAATAAAGCTTGAAATCAGCGATTTTTTAGAAAAAAACCATGATCCCGCGTGTGATGAATTTTACGTTAAGCTGGAAATTCCAATACAGCGGATTTTCAAAAACCTTGAATCAATGGGAGAATTATTGAATAGCTATAACAATATTGCCAGGGATGACCTGAAAGGCGAGAAGCGTTTTTTTAATATTGTTGAAAAAATCAATGATTTGCTTTTTAGTTTAAAACACAGGATTGATAGTAAAAATGTCGAGGTTATTACAAGTTTTTCAGGAAGTGAGGATGTTATGGGTTATCCCGGTGCGCTGACTCAGATCATGATAAACCTTATTCTGAACAGCCTGAAACATGGTTTTGAACATAAACCCGATGGGCAAATAAAAATCAATATCAGCGTTGACAAATCATCCGTAACCATTGATTATTCGGATAATGGCAACGGTATTTCCCGCGATAACCTGCCGCATATCTTTGATATGTTTTTTACTACCATGCCAAGCGAATCTTCCGGACTGGGACTTAGCATCGTGAAAAGAATTACTGAAAATATCGGTGGCACGATAAGCTGTACAAGCAAACTCAATGAAGGTGTGAATTTTATAATTAAGTTACCTATGGATTAATTAAATGAACGGGACCATGGTACATAAAATATTAATGATTGAGGATAAGACGGACTTCATAAATTCTACAAAAGAATTATTGTCTCATTTTGTTCACCGGGGAAACACGGTAACGCTTCTGAGCGGCACCAACGAAAACGCCGCGAAACAACTGCTGGATGAAAATCCGGATATTGCCGTTGCCATTATTGATTTATCCCTTGAGCACAGAGATTCCGGAGTGAAGATCATCAATTATATCAGGCAAAGCCCAAAATTGTCCGAGTTGAGGGTGGTGGTGTTGACCAGCGGCCAGGCCGGGGATGATCTCACCGAAAGAAAACTGGTTGAAAGTAATTTCATTAACGATTATATTTTAAAAACAACAAGCGGGTATAAAGACAGGCTTTTTACAGCTATATCCACACAGATAGATGATTATTTATTCATCACAAAAAAAAACCATGAATTACATACGGTAAAAAAAGACCTTGAAGATGCAAGGAATACCCTTGAAAATTACCATAAAAAGCTCCGGGAAGACATTTTCTACAAAATGGGTTATAGTAAATCCATCCAGGATCTGATAAAAAAAGTTGAAAACGCCGCCATGTACGACGTCACTGTTTTGCTTCAGGGAGAGACCGGTGTGGGAAAAGATCTGATAGCGAACTACATCCATAAATACAGCAACAGGTCCGGGAAACCGTTTTTAAGGATCCCGTGCAGTTGCATTTCGGAAGCCACCGCCGAAAGCGAGCTTTTCGGCCATAAAAAAGGCTCTTTCACCGATGCAAAAGAAGATAAGATCGGATATTTTGAATACCTCAACGGCGGCACCTTGTTTTTAGATGAAATCCAGACGTTAAGGCCCGAAATACAGGCCAAGTTGCTGATTGTGATGGAACAAAAAGTGATCATCCGGAAAGGTACCAATGTTGAAATACCGGTCGACACAAGGTTGATCATTGCCGGTAGTGAAAAAATCAACGACCTGGTGCAGTCGGCGGGATTTCTTAACGCCTTTAAAGGAAGGATCGATGAAATTATTTCTGTACCGCCATTAAGGGAACGGAGGGAAGACATTCATCATCTTGCAACCCGCATAGTGAATGAGGCGAACCTGGAATACAACAGGAATGTGTCTCTTTCGGATAAAGCTATGGACAAGTTAATGTGTTATTCCTGGCCGCTCAATGTGAGGCAATTGATCAAAACATTGAAAAGCGCCGTCAGGAATTCGGAAACCGGGGTGATTGTGCCTGATAACTTGTTTTTTGATGAATCCGACACACCGACTTTTCCGGGAAATGACGATTACAGCATCAGATCTGCCGAAAACCTCTGTCACAAAAATGCCATCCTGCATGCTTTGGAAAAAACCAATTACAACAATGAAGAAGCTATCAAGCTGCTTGATATCAATAGGATGACCTATTACAAATACAAGCGGATGCTGGGCATCTCCTGACTGGTTTGTTCCGCCTGTCGCGGATTTGGTTATTGGTTTTTTTGGTTTTAAAATTCCAAATCAGAATCTGCCGCCGATATCTATTAAAAAAAAACGCAAGGACATGCTATTTTATAAAGTTTTTCCTGGCATAATCTGATTTCATTAGCCTGTTTAATCCAATTCTTTGTATTAAAAAATGATACGGCCTTGTAATATTTTTTAATACTAAGCCCATTCAGCAAAAGTTGAGCAGATTGATCACTTAATTTTTATGATATTGATAATCAGTGATTTGAAATTGTATTTATCGTCCTGTTTTTTGTAAAAATTTTAGGGAATGTTATTTGGTTTTTCTCCGGCAGTTACAAAAAAAGTTCCTTGAGTACCAATTAAAGAATAGGAGATAAAAACAATGAACTACGAAAATTTTGAATTAATCGACAGGGTTGAACAAGGATGCAAATTATGGGCAGCAAACAACCCCAACTGGCTGAAAGATTACAAAGCACGTATCCAGATGGAATCCGAAAAATATGGAAACCCTGGCAGTTGCGAACCCGATGAAAATGGAATAGTAAAGAATGAAAAACAGGAAAACGAATAAACTGGAGGGCGAGAGCTATGAATACCATCTTCAATATTCAGTGGATAGCAGCATTACATTACCGTTTAACGGTAGCCAACTTTTTAACCATCTTAAAGGTGATGCTGAATATCTCAGTTTTGTACCAACTGTTGCCCAATCCGGTTTGTTTTGTTTGGTTAAATATGCTGGATATTTATCACCTGTTTATTCCTTAAATGCATTTCTAAAAATTCACGTTCTTTGTATAAAGCGATTCCCGATAGCCGTCACTTCCTTTCCTTCCAAGGCTTGGCTTCTCCATTTTATGAACGCTCGCCTCGATGGCAAAAATCTCAACTCAGGAAAGAACATGTTTGAGCGGCTTTGAATAGAAGATTTTCCGGATATTAAAATCCTCTCAGAAACTTGGTCTTATTTGTCTATTACTTTTATATTTGTAAAAGTTAATGAGAGGATTTTTAAGTTTTAAGGACAATGAAATTTTAAATTTTTAATGTAAATTGTACCGAAAAAATCATAATGTTGAAAAAACAGTAAACATGACAGAAAAAAAACTACAAATACGCAATAGCACCGCCGAGTTTTTAATTTTCACTTCACAGGCAGGTAAAAATGGGATAGAAGTGCTGTTTCAAAATGAAACAATCTGGTTATCGCAAAAAATGATGGCTGCATTATTCAATTGCAGTGCCGATAATATTTCTCTGCACTTAAAAAATATATTCAAAACAAAAGAACTGGATGAAAATTCAGTTGCCGAGGATTTCTCGGTAACTGCATCCGATGGTAAAACCTATAAAACAAAACACTACAATTTAGATGCAATCATTTCGGTTGGCTACCGTGTCAATTCACATAGAGCTACACAATTCAGGCAGTGGGCTACCTCTGTGTTAAAAGATTTTGCAATTCGGGGTTATGTGCTGGACAAAGAACGCTTGAAGAACGGCGCATTTTTAAGCAAAACATATTTTGATAATTTACTTGCCGAAATCCGCGAGATAAGGGCAAGTGAAAGGAACTTTTACCAAAAGATCACCGACATATATGCCACGGCAATGGACTATAATATGGACGATGAAGTAACACACACTTTTTTTGCCTCCGTTCAGAATAAATTACACTTTGCTATTCACGGGCACACAGCGGCCGAACTGATAATGAGCCGTGCCAATAGTAAGAAAGAGCAAATGGGATTAACCACATGGAAAAATGCACCTTCAGGGAAAATAATAAAAACCGATGTGGTGATAGCAAAAAATTATCTCACCGAAAAAGAAATAAAAAACCTTGACCGTTTTGTAACCATGTACCTCGATTACGCCGAAACACAGGCAGAACGTAACATACCCATGACCATGAAAGATTGGGCTGAAAAGTTGAATGCTTTTTTACAGTTTAACGAAAAGGATATTTTGAGTAATTCAGGTAAAGTAACACAAACCATTGCCAAATCATTTGCCGAAAGTGAATTTGAAAAATACCGCATTGTCCAGGACAAACTTTTCGAAAGCGATTTTGACAAAGCCATAAAAAAACTGACTGTTCCAAAAAAGAAAAAAGAGGAATAACAGCGAAATCGCAAGGCAATAACGAATATTGGTTCTCCATTGGCCGCGCCTTCTCCAATTCATGGAAACAGGCATAGACTGCAGGAATATTTGCCACTGATTCAGGTTCATTCGTTCCTTATGGACATTCAAAAGAAATGAACGCAAAAAATTCGTAATTTTGCATCCCCATCAAACCAGCATGAACTACCTCAGCGTCGAAAACCTGACCAAAACCTACGGAGAAAAAATCCTTTTTGAGGATATTACTTTTGGTGTCGACAAAGGCCAGAAGGTGGCGCTGATAGCCCGCAACGGCACAGGCAAAACAACCTTGCTGAATATCCTGGCGGGCAAAGAAATACCCGACGGTGGAAAAGTGATCGTGCGCAATGATATAAGGATCACTTATTTAGAACAAAACCCGGACCTGGATTCGAAACTTTCCGTGATAGATTCATTACTCAATTCCGAAAATGAATTTATCCTGGCCATCAAGAATTATGAAAGCATTCTCGAAGAAATCAACATTCATAATAGCAGCCTTTCAAAAAATTATGAACTACTGACCAAACAGCTTGAGCAGGCCATACAAAAAATGGATGGGCTGAATGCCTGGGATTTTGAGACCAGGATCAAAGAGGTGCTTTCACGTTTGAAAATCTCGAATATCAAACAAAATGTCGGCGAATTATCGGGTGGGCAACGTAAAAGGCTGGCTCTGGCCAAAGCGCTTATCGAAGATACAGACCTGATGATACTTGATGAGCCCACCAACCACCTTGACATTGAAATGATAGAATGGCTGGAAGAGTTCCTGTCAAAGCAAAACCTCAGTATTATTCTGGTCACGCACGACCGTTATTTTCTGGATAATGTCTGTGATGAGATCATGGAGCTGGATTCCACCAGTCTTTATCGGTATAAGGGAAAATATTCGTATTACCTCGAGAAGAAGGCCGAACGGGTCGAGATCGAAAAAACCGAACTGGAACGGGCTCGGAATCTTTACCGCAAGGAACTGGAATGGATGAGGAGGATGCCGCAGGCGAGAACCACCAAATCCAAAGCCCGTATTGAAGCTTTTTCAGGTTTGCAGCAAAAAGCCTCCAAACGTATAGAAACAGAAAATCTGGACCTCCGCATAACTGAAACCCGGATAGGTGGCAAAATTCTGGAGATGAATAACGTTACCAAATCCTTCGGTGATTTTGTGGCGGTGAATGATTTTACCTATACCTTTAAAAAAGGGGAACGTATAGGTGTTTGCGGAAAGAACGGCGTTGGCAAAACCACGTTTATCAACATGATCACCGGAAACCTCCGGCAGGATAAAGGTAAAATATCCTTAGGACAGACGGTGGTTTTTGGATATTTTTCGCAAGAGCCTATACAACTGAAAGAAGACAGAAGGGTGCTCGATGCCGTGAAAGACGTGGCCGAATATGTAAAAATGGGCAAAAACGAAATGTCTGCTTCACAATTTTTAAATTATTTTGGCTTTACACACAGCGTTCAGTATGGTTATGTTTCCACACTAAGCGGCGGCGAACGGAGAAGGTTGCAGTTGCTGATGGTCCTTATAAAAAATCCCAATTTCCTCATCCTTGACGAACCGACCAACGACCTGGATATTCAGACATTAAATGCGCTTGAGGATTTCCTTACTGATTTTAAAGGGTGCCTTATGATCATATCGCACGACCGCTATTTCCTTGATAACCTGACAGATCACCTGTTTGTCTTTGAAGGAAACGGAAAAATCAAAGATTTCCCTGGAAATTATACGGAGTACGCCTTACAGAAAAAGAAAGAAGCATCGAAACTAAAAAAGGCCGAAAAACCTAAACCTCAGCCGGTAAAACCTGTTATCTCGGATAATGCGAGCCGAAAACTTTCCTATAAAGAAGCCCGCGAACTTGAAATGCTCGATAAAGAAATCAGTATGTTAGAGGTGGAAAAAAAGATGTTGCTTGACAAGCTGAACGGGGGAGAAGGTACGGCTGAAGATTTTGCCCGCTACGGCAAGCGCTATAATGAAATTGAAAACCTTCTCGAGGAAAAAACCGACCGCTGGCTTGAGCTGTCAGAGATATCCCAGGCCTGATTACGACTGCGGAAACTATACATCTTTTTATACAATTTATAAGCCCTTTATGCCAACGTTGTAAAAAAGGTTAATATACTCACCACATAGAAACATAGGCACATAGGAACACATAGAAGCAATGATGAAAAATCTACTGTGCTCTTCGTGGTAAAAATAGAATAAAGAAAAAAAAGCAACGTGCCTGTTTTAAAGCACTCTTGCGTTAAACGTATCGCCTTTGTTGATGTCGCCGGTAGTAAATCCAAGTTTAAACCATTTCACCCGTTGTGCGGAAGTGCCGTGCGTGAAAGAGTCTGGTACAACATAACCCTGGTTTTCCATTTGTATTTTATCATCACCAACGGCTGCTGCAGCATTCATGGCTTCGCCAACATCACCGGCTTCCAGTATGTTTTTCATTTTTTGAGCATGGTGTGCCCACACCCCGGCCAGAAAATCGGCCTGCAACTCGCATCTGACCGACAGGTCGTTGTACTCTTCTTCACTGAGACGGTCGCGTTGCCCGTGAACTTTTTCCAGCGTGCCTAAAAGGTTCTGCACATGATGCCCTACTTCATGAGCAATAATATAGGCCTGGGCAAAATCGCCCTGAGCGCCAAGTTTTGCCTGAAGCTCTTCAAGAAAACCCAGATCGAGATAGACTTTGGCATCCCCCGAACAATAAAACGGGCCAACAGAAGCCTGGGCATTACCGCACGCAGATTCTACTGAACCGGTAAATAACACCAGTTTAGGCATTTCATAGGTTTTCCCCATAGATTTAAAGAGTGTACTCCAAACATCTTCCGTGTCGGCAAGTACCACACCAATGAATTTTGCAAGGGTATCCTGCCTGGCCTGGGCTGCCGGGTCAAGTTGTTCTGTCTGGTTCGTGGCGGTTTGCTGAATGGTATTTATCAGTTGCGACGGATCCTTGGTTACAAAAAATGCAATAATAGCAATAATAATAGCGCCAATGCCGCCAATCCCTGCAATCCCCTTACCGCTAATGCCTCTTCTGTCTTCAACATTATCGCTTTGTCTTCTGCCTGACCATTTCATAAAATGATATTTTTTAGGTTTGAATCAAAATTACGATTTTTATTAATAAAACAGAAAATAATTGAGGAATGTTCAATGTATTATGCAGCAGCATTGTTTTTATTTGTTGTAATTGTTTGTAATATCCTGATAATTAAAACCTTTGATAATAATGCTACTATATACAAAATGTTACACCCATTTTTTTTATTTTTTACTCTTGCCATTTGAAATTATAATTTAAATTTGTTGCTGAATTTCTTAGGTTTGTTGCTGAAATTCTTAATAAAATCCATAAATAAATATAATAAAAATCTATGAAAGAAAAAATTATCAGTATTATTGAAGCTTATGGTAAGGATGCAACCCGGCTGATGGACATTTTAGCAGGTGTCCAGTCGGAATTAGGTTGTGTTTCGGACGAAGCTGTGGCGGTGATTGCGGAACAACTTCATATTTCTGAAGTTGATGTGATACAAACCCGCTCGTTTTACCATTTTTTTACAAGCCAACCGGTTGGAAAATATGCTGTTTATTTGAACAACAGCGTGGTTTCCTGCATGATGGGCATGGCTGATGTAGCCGATGAATTCGAAAAACAGCTTGGTATTGGTTTCGGTCAATTAACAGCCGATAAACTTGCCAGCCTTCACTTTACCGCTTGTATCGGCATGAGTGACCAGGAACCGGCTGCCATCATCAATGATGTTGTCTTTACCAGCCTTACCCGCGATAAAGTGAAGAAAATTGTTGCCGATATGCGCGCCGGAAAAGCTGTTGGAGAAATGTTTTCCGAATTAGGTGATGGCAATAATGCCAGTCCTCTTATCAGGTCGATGGTAAAAAATAACATCAGAAAAACCGGCCCGGTGGTTCTTGATGCATACCAGACAGGTACAGGTTTGGCAAAAGCCTTAGGAATGGATTCCAAATCTGTGATCATTGAGGTTAAAGAATCGAATTTACGCGGACGCGGTGGCGCCGGATTCCCGACAGGTATGAAATGGGATTTTTGTGCACGCGAAGCCGGTGACAAATATGTATTGTGTAACGCCGATGAAGGAGAACCCGGAACATTTAAAGACCGTGTGCTGCTCACCGAACGCGCTGAAATGATATTTGAAGGTATGGCCATTGGCGGCTATGCTATCGGAGCCAAAGAAGGAATATTATACCTCAGAAAAGAATATACGTACCTGAAAAAACACCTTGACAATACGCTGAATGAAATGCGGGCCAAAAATTTCCTTGGAAAAAATATTCTTGGAAAAGGCTTCGATTTTGATATCAGGGTGCAACTCGGCGCCGGCGCTTATGTGTGCGGCGAAGAATCAGGCCTGATCGAATCATGCGAAGGCAAACGCGGCGAACCCAGAAACCGCCCGCCATTCCCGGCACAGAAAGGTTATCAGAACAAACCAACCATCGTGAATAATGTCGAAACCTTTTGCAGCGTTTCCAGAATCCTCGATAAAGGCGGTGCCTGGCACAAAGCCATCGGAACAAGCGACTCGTCAGGGACAAAGGTTATCAGCGTTTCCGGCGACTGCAAAACTCCGGGTATCTACGAAATAACCTGGGGCATGAGCATAAAAGAAATGCTCGACATGGTCGGTGCAGAAGATGTACAGGCTGTTCAGGTGGCAGGGCCGTCAGGTATTTGTTTGCCCCCGAGCCAGTTCGACCGCAAAATAGCGCTGGAAGACCTTCCTACCGGTGGTTCTATGATCGTGATCGGAAAGAAACGTGACCTGTTAAAGGATGTAGTGCTGAATTTCATGGAGTTTTTTGCCGACGAATCATGCGGCTCATGCGTTACCTGCCGTTCATTCAACATGATCCTGAAAAATGCTATCGAAAAAGTCGTCGAAGGCCACGGTATCAGAAAAGATGTCGAAGATATGGCTGCCTGGAGCGAGATCATCCGCAAGACGACCCGCTGTGGTTTAGGCCAGACATCTGCAAACCCGATAGCCACTACCATTAAAAATTTCAGGGAACTGTATGATGCAAAAGTTAAGAACGTGGATTACCAAAGTGATTTTGATATGCAGAAAGCTGTTCTTACATCATGCCAGGCTGTTGGACGTGAAGCTAAAGTTCACGAATAATTCAAATAAGATATTAACAAAAAATAAGGAAATATAAATATGAGTGAAACTGTAAAATTCACAATCGACGGCAAGCAATGTCAGGGCGTCAAAGGTCAGTGTATCGTTGATGCGGCTACTGATAACGGCGTTTATATACCGGTGCTTTGCCATATGAGAGATATTGTCCCGGCCGGCTCCTGCAGGATTTGCACGGTAAATGTAAACGGCCGTAAAATGGCTGCCTGTACCACACCTATTGAAGAAGGCATGGCTGTGGAAAGTAATACTCCCGAACTGACGGATATCCGCAAAGCCATCGTAGAAATGCTTTTTGTGGAAGGCAATCATTTTTGCCCTGCCTGTGAAAAAAGCGGAAACTGCGACCTCCAGGGATTAGGCTATAAATATCAGATGATGGTTCCCCGTTTCCCTTATGCTTTCGAGCGCAGGGAAATAGATGCCACAGCTCCCAAGATCTTCCTCGAACGCAACCGTTGCATATTCTGCAAACGTTGTATCCGTATGATAAAAGACAGTGAAGGAAGAAGCATCTTTGCATTTAAAGGCAGAGGTAAAACCCTTGAGATCAATATGGATAAAAAACTTGCCGCAACCATGTCCGACGAATTAGCTCAGAAAGCTATGGATATCTGCCCGGTCGGCTGTATCCTGAAAAAGGAAATCGGTTTTGCAACTCCAATTGGAAAACGCAAGTACGACAAAGAGGTAATTGGATCAGAAATAGAACATTCACATCAATAAATCTGGAGGATTGAAAAATGAGTAAACCAATTGTTGCAACTACATCACTGGCCGGCTGTTTTGGCTGCCATATGTCATTACTTGATATTGATGACCGTATTTTAAAACTGATCGAACTTGTCGAATTCAACAAATCCCCCATTGATGATATAAAGACTTTTACCAAAGAATGCGATATCGGGATCATAGAAGGTGGTTGCTGTAACAGCGACAACATTGAAGTGCTGAAAGAATTCCGCAAGCATTGTAAAATTCTTATTTCACTGGGCGAATGTGCCATTATGGGCGGCCTGCCTGCCATGCGCAACGGAATCTGTGTGAAGGAATGCCTTGATGAAGCATATCTGGGAGGACCAACAGTAGGCCTGAACAAAGAAAAGATCATGCCTAACGACGAAGAACTTCCCATGATACTCGATAAAGTGTACCCATGCCACGAAATCGTAAAGATCGATTATTATCTGCCTGGTTGTGCCCCAAGAGCCGACCTGATCTGGGCTGCTGTTGTAGCGCTGGTTACCGGTGATACACTGAACATACCTTATGAATTAGTAAAATTTGATTAATTTTTTTTTAGTTATTCATTGTCATTAATAGTCATTAGGAAAAATAACTTTTTGAAAATAAAAAAAAATGAATCTGGAAGAATTGCAAGTTTATCAACTATCTATGGAAATGGGTGAAAAGGTCTGGGAAATAGTTATTAAATGGGACATTTTTTCTAAAGATACGATTGGTAAACAGTTGGTCAGATCGGCGGATTCGATAGCCGCAAATTTAAGTGAGGGCTTTGGAAGGTATCATTATAATGAATCAAAACATTTTTATTATTATTCAAGGGGTTCATTATACGAAACAAAAACCTGGCTAACTAAAGCAAATAATCGTAAGTTGATAACAGAGAATGATTTCAATACATTTATGAATAACATCAACGTTATTGGAGTAAAATTAAATAACTATATCAACTCTATCGGTAAAAAATCAAATCAACATTAATCAATTGAGACAGCGAAGCAAGTGACAATATATGACAGCGAAGCGAATGACAATTGATAACAGCGAAGCAAGTGACAATTAATGAAAGCAAAGCGAATAACAAAATTATAAACATAAAAAATAAAGAACATAATGAAAAAAGTAACTATAGAACCTGTAACCAGGGTTGAAGGCCACGGCAAAGTGACCATTCACCTCGACGATAATATGAATGTGGCTCAAACCCGCCTTCATATTGTTGAATTCCGCGGATTTGAACGTTTTGTGCAGGGCCGTCCTTACTGGGAAGCACCTGTCTTAGTACAACGTTTATGCGGTATTTGTCCTGTTAGTCACCATCTGGCTGCTGCAAAAGCGCTGGACGTAATTGTTGGCGCCGGAACCGGCCACGGCCTTACTCCGACAGGCGAAAAAATGAGAAGGCTGATGCACTACGGACAAATGTTCCAGTCACATGCACTTCATTTTTTCCATCTTGCTTCTCCCGATTTCTTATTAGGCTATGATGCCGATCCTGCCATCCGCAACGTTATCGGTGTGGCTATCAACTTCCCGGAATTGGCTGTCCAGGGCGTTATGATGCGTAAATTCGGACAGGAGATCATTGAACATACAGCCGGTAAAAAAGTTCATGGTACCGGAGCAATTCCCGGTGGCATCAACAAAAACCTCAGCATCGAAGAACGCGACCTGTTCCTGAAAGGCGCTGACCCCTTAAACATTGACAAAATGATCGAATGGGCAAATTCTGCTGTTCAGTTTTTCAAAGATTATTATATGAAAAACCGCGAATTTGTTGATAATTTCGCTTATTTCCCGTCAAACCACCTGAGCCTTGTCAGAAAAGACGGCGCTATGGATCTGTATCACGGCGTTCTGAGAGCTGTCGATGCCGACGGAAAAAAGATCCTCAACGATGTTGATTATCAGGATTATTACAACTACATCGAAGAAGAAGTCCGTACCTGGAGCTATATGAAATTCCCGTACCTGAAACACCTCGGCAAAGAAAAAGGCTGGTATCGCGTAGGCCCGCTGGCACGTCTGAATACCTGTGACTTTATCCCGACTCCGCTGGCTCAGAAGGAATTTGAAATTTATAAAGCTCATACTAACGGCAAACCAAACAATTATTGCCTGCACACACATTGGGCACGCCTGATCGAATTGCTGCACGCCGGAGAAATGATAAAAGAACTGTTGAATGATCCCGACCTGCAGAAAAACGACCTGGTAACTAAAGGCACCAAACAAAAAGAAGGCGTTGGATTAATTGAAGCGCCCCGCGGTACATTGTTCCATCATTACAGAATCAATGACGACGACCAGATCGTGATGGCAAACCTCATTGTTTCTACTACCAACAATAACGAGCCGATGAACCAGTCGGTGAATTTTGTTGCTAAAAAAATGATGGGCGGACAAGCCACCATTACCGAACCGATGAAAAATGCCGTGGAAATTGCCATCAGGGCTTATGACCCTTGCCTGAGCTGTGCAACACACGCATTAGGTAAGATGCCACTCGATATTAAAATGTACGATTCGAAAGGCAATGAAGTTGATCATTACAGGTCATAAACAATAGGGATAAGGTTAACCCCCTTATTCTTTGTGAATCAATTTAATAGCCCCGGCCTTAAGGCTGGGGCTATTAAATTATAATCGATAAAGCCAGGGCTTCAGCCCTTTTAATAAATGAATGAACTAATGAAAAAAACTCTTATTTACGGCTACGGCAACGCCGGCAGGCAGGACGACGGCCTGGGCGAACGGTTCATTACATTGATGGATGAGTGGATTGCCCGCGAAAAAATTCAACACCTGTTTACCGATTGCAATTACCAGTTAAACATCGAAGATTCAGCAACCATAGCCGATTATGATACGGTGATCTTTGTGGATGCGTCGGTTGCGGACATTGAAAATTATAAGCTGGAAAAAGTAATCCCGAATGACGCCACTATTGAGTTTACCATGCATGCAGTAAGTGTTTCATACGTGCTTGATTTATGCAAAAAAATCTACAACAAGCAACCCGAAACCTTTGTGCTGCATATCAAGGCTTATGAGTTTGAATTTGTCGAAGAACTGACGCCGCAGGCAGAGAAGAATCTTCATGCTGCTTTTGAGTTCCTGAAAAAATTTATACAACAGGCCTAATGCCCTTTATGGCCTTATTCATGCTTATGAAAGACATAATGTGAATGAAAGTGCCCGTGTACTTCATTGCCATGCTTGTGAACATGCTCATGTATCAGATTTACACTGATCAGAAACTGTTCATCATTCAGGATATCGGAAGCAGATGCGGTTTTTTGAATGGTGTGATCTTCTGAAAGTACTGCTACTGTGGGTTGCAGGTGGTCGATCAGGTCCAGGTGGTGGGTGCTGAAAATGATGGTTTTTCCGCTTTTATTTAACTCGATGATCAGTTCAATAAAAAATGTCTGCGTTTTCGGATCAAGCCCGGCAATAGGTTCGTCAATTAAGATTACATCAGGATTCATGGTGAGTACCGAAGCTATAGCAACTTTTTTCTTTTCTCCACCCGAAAGCATTAATGCCTGACGGCCCTTTAATTCAGTGATGCCAACAAAATTCAGGGTTTGTTGTGCCCGTTCCATGGCCATGTCGTATGGAATTCCCATCTGCAGCGGGCCAAATAACAGTTCATCCATTACAGTCGGACAAAATAATTGTATATCGGGATTCTGAAAAATATAACTAACACGGCTGCGGAAATTTTTATTAAAATCTTTGTTCTGAAGTGATTTCTCGCATATGGCTGACCCGTCAAAAAAAATCTTCCCTGAAGCCGGATATATCAAACCATTCATTAAATTCAGCAAGGTGGATTTTCCACTGCCGTTTTGCCCGATGATTGCAAAGAGCCCGCCCTTCTTAATATTCAGGGTTATGTTGTCAAGAGCTTTGACATTCCCGGGATAAAAATAAGACACATGGTCAAGAAAAAAAAAGTCTTCCATAATTATATAAACAAAATTGTGATTCCAAAAGCTACAACCATAGTCATTACGATAATATCGGTGTATATTATTTTTTGCGGCCGGCCAAGGACGATTTTTCCGGTATATCCTCTCGAAACCATTGCCAGATAAGTTAATTCGTAAGTTTGTTTCGACCGGCGAAATATATAATGAATTCGTCCCGCAATCAATTCACGGACATTCTTGTTCCTGACATGCCCCAGCAGCCTTGATCTCATTGCAAAATATGTTTCTTCAATACACAGGCTCAAAATCATAATGTATTTGTATGCCAGCATGACGACCATCAGAAAAGTATCAGGAACAAACAGCGCCTTCAGTGATTTAACAAGTTCGGCAAAAGGGGTGCTGAACACCACCAGATAGGTGACGGATATTGAATTGAATACCCTGAAAAAGAAACGCAGGACCAGCAGGCATCCTTCTTCAGTAATATCAATGTTTTGGGGCACATGATAGATCCACAACTGGTAATCTTTGGGAAAAGAAAACAAATGCCACAGCGTCTTTCCGGGAGTGATAATATTGAATGCTGCCGGAACAACGACGATAAATCCAAAGAAAAAGCCGAATACCAGAAGCCGTTTGTATGTTTTGACAAGATTGAATGAAGAAAATACAAAACACAGGAACAGCATGCCGCTGATTATTCCCTGGGCTGCCGGGTTGTTCACAATGCTGATGATGACAATGATATAAATCAATGAAAATAGTTTGGTCACAGGGTGAAGCCTTCCGGTGAAAGTTGGCTTTGATGAATTATTTGCCTGATAATACACCGTATTCATTGCCTTTGCCGTAGCCTTCAACGTGCGGTCGACAAAACCAAATCCTGTTTTATGCCCCGGCGTTTGATTTATTATGGGTATTTCCGGCTTCAACAAAAATTCAGGAGTGCTGTTATCCATTCTTTTTTACGATTATTTTGGAAATAATAAACATGACAATCAGAATGATAATAACACCTAGCACACCTGATAAAATATAATACCCCGATTGATGTATTACCGACGCATCTCCGCTATTTGCTGAATAATCAGGCAGTGGAGCTTTATAGCTGTCGGTATATTTTGCCAATCCTTGTGGAACATAACCGATCATGTTTTTAACTGTTTCGGCCGACCATTCGCCCCAGGCATCACCGGCATTAAAGAATATTGGAAGAAAAATTCCGGCAGGTGTCAGTAACGTCAAAGTTATTAGAAAAACCAAAATCTTTTTTTGAAGCTTATTCATGTTTGCCTCCTTTGTTTAACGCGTAGATCAGAGGTTTTTCGTGTTTGTAAAAATACATCACGATCAATGCCGTGATCAGGCCTTCGGCAATACAGAACAGCGCAAGGTGTTCAATAGCCATAGCAGGAATTGCAATTTTCAGGTCGTAGGGGCAATAGAGCGCTTTTCCATCAGGCGCATGAGCGATCATCGGCTGAATACCAAATTCTACGGCTGTCAGCACGGCCGCTAAAAAAAGGCTGATATAGCCGGCAACAAACGACGACCAGAAGACACCTGATTTTTTTTCACCATGCCGGCAAAAGATTTTAAAAAGATAGTATGCTGCAAAAGGCATGAAGATCGCCATGTTGAAACAGTTTGCCCCGATGGCGGTAATCCCGCCGTCGCCGAAAATAAAAGCCTGGATGATCAGTGCAACCGAAACTGCAACCACTGCAGTCCAGGGGCCCAGAATGATCGCCACAAGCGCCGACCCCACCGCATGCCCTGTGGTTCCGCCCGGTATGGGCAGGTTAAACATCATGATAATGAACGAAAATGCTGCAGCCATGCCAAGGTACGGGATGTTTTTTACCGAAACTTCTTTCCGGATTTTTTTAACGGCAACAGCTGTAACGGCAATAAAAGCGCCGTATAAAGGCACGTAGGTCTGCGGACTTAAATAACCATCGGGGATGTGCATAATCAATTTTTACTTATTGAGGTTAAATCAAAAATTTTATTTCTATCAAATTCAAGCCAGTATTTTATAGCAAGGAGTCGTATCTGATACCAATACTGTTCAGTGAAAAGCCCGTTTTTTTCGATAATTATTTTAAAGTCATTCTGAATTTGTCCGACAATTTCTTTTTTTATCGAAATTTTAATCCCGCTATTCTCGTAGTAGAATACTGCCATTACGTTATCAGTTTCCGAGTTTAAAACCGTTATCAATCCATGACCAAGGGTTGCCCCGGTGCTTACCTGGATTCCGTCGTTCATACAACTAACAGGTGGTGTATTTCCGGTATAAGAAATCACTGCCAGTTCATCAATATCGCAATGAAAATAATCGAGCGCCCTGATTCCCATTTTAACGCCAATAATTGCATATACACCCAAATGGCCGTGTAATTCGTTTGCAAGTATGCCTGCACGAAATTCGCGTTCTCCGTATTTTTTTAAAATTGAATCTGAATAAGGATTAAAATCAGGCGCAAATAGCCCGGAAGCGACAGGAAATGTTTTAAAAACAATATTTTGTTCGGTTCCCGGATTAAGCAGTTTATTTATGCAAACTTCCAATTTTTGTTCGTTAACATCAGGTAAAAGCTGAGCTTCAATTATCGTTTGTGAATATTTTCTTTCAGTAAAAAGCTCCGGAAAAACTAAGTAAAGCGGTAGAAGCTCGTCCCAGAGTTTAAAATGGCCACTTCTGATTACAGATAACACTTCTGGAGATGATAACGCGGCAAAGACATTTTTAGCAATAAGATTATCGGGTTGGTTATATAAATTCAGAAAATATTCATTAAAGGTGATTGGCGAACTTTCATTATTTTGAACTGCCACGAGGGGAATGCTTTGAACAAAAATATTTCGGGCTGCTGCCGTATCGCTTTCAAAATTAAAACCGTTTGAAAATAAAGGTGAGCTGTTATACCAGATAATTTTTGAAATTTTTACTTTATTTTCAGGATTTAAAAGCAGCGCATCATTGAGGCTTGTCAGAGACCCCATGGCAAAAAATATAACGGGTACGCTGGTCTCGTTTAATACCTGGTTTATCAGGGCCGAAGAAGAAAAGAATTTGGGATTGGGGAAAGTACAGGAATCGCCCCAACAAATTTTTTCGTTAATTTTTCTGCAAAAACAAGGACTTAAAATTGTTTTTCGTCCGCATGCTGTAAGTATTCCCTGACAATTTAGTGAACAAAGTAAATTTCTAACTTTTTTATAAGCCATTTCAGGCGATAATACTCCATCGGAAGTTGTAATCGCTTCCACTTCAAATTCAGGGCTTGATAATATCAGGCTAATCGCTCTCAGATCATCCGCACCGCCATCGGTGTCAATGATAATTTTTGTTTTTTCATTTGCCGAAACATAGAAAATAAAACAAAAAAACAGTATTATGAATGCTATTATTTTATTCATAGGTATAGCTCAGAGCATCTGTGACAGTTCCATTTTTATCTTTTGAAACTACCGAAATAAGATTGCTTTTGTTGTTATATGAATAGGTATCTGTTTTCATAATTTCGCCTGTAGCGCTGATTTTAGTAATAATACTGAAGTTTTTGTCGTCTGTATAAGTGTATGTGAACTTATAATCGAGTTTATTTTCAGCATTGTAAATAGCCTTTTCAGTGCGAACGCCGTTTTTATCATAAGTGTTAATAACCCGCATTACTAGTGTTCCGATACTGTCACGGTGTTCTATTTCAATGCAGTTCCCGTTAACGATGTCAGTGTCGTATAAATAATTGTATGTATAATTATTCTGTCCCGTTGATTTGTAACAGGTGAAAACAATTCGCCTTTCTTTGGCTTTATATATGTATTCTGCATACGAAGAAACCAGGCCGTTAGTGTCAATATTGAATATCTTTTCAATCAAGCCTGTTCCGTGGTACTGAAAAACACTTTTTTCACTGGTATTGCCGCTTCCTTCAAAGTCGCAGTCCAAAATCATTTTTTTATTAATATCGTAAGTTTTAATGGTCTTTCCTTCAAGTGTATCATTTGATTTATATAATAGAATTGAAGTATTTAAACCATCTGCATTGTAATTCAGCTCGGCATATTTTTGTTTATTTTCAGTCACAATGCCCTTTTCGATATGATTTTCCCATATGGTTATGCGCGTGATTTTATTTTTTAATATTTTATTCCGTTTCGCTTCGGCTTCTTTGTTTTCTTTTTGTGTTTTTGGAGGTTCTTCATGGGCTTTGATCTGAATCGGATTGCAAAGCAGGAGGGCCAGGAGAAAGAAGCAGTATTTGTTTATTCGTTTCATGATTAGTGTGTTATCTTTTTTTAAAATAGTGTTACCATAGAAATAAAAAAAATTAGCTGGTTGTTGTTATAACCAGTTTCCCGTGTTTCACACCCTTTATCGCGATCAGTTTGTCCGCCAGTTCTTTTAATTTGCTGGCCTTGCCCATTACAGCTATAGTTTCAAGGCAATTATGATGGTCTATGTGAACGTGCATTACCGAAAGGATGGTTTCATGGTAATCATGCTGAATAGCGGTGGACTTGCTTTGCAGTTCGCGCTTATGATGGTCGTAAACCAAAACGATACTCCCTGCCACAATTTTATTCTCATCTACTTTTTCTTCAACAAGGTAATTGGAAATCAGAAAACGTATGGCTTGCGAGCGGTTCGGAAACTTCCGCATATTGACAAAATGATCCAGCTCATCCAGGATACTTTCATCAAGCGATACACCAAAACGTTTTACCTTCATGTGTTACTTTATTTTAAAAAGTTGACACAAAAATATAGAATACTTTTGAATTACAAAATATTATCCCATATTTTTTTTCAACCAGGCATACCACGCATCCATTCCCTGGCCTGTTTTGGCAGATAATTCAAAAAACTGCAGGTGGTGGTTTATCCTCAGGGCGTATTCTTTGGCTTTTTCCACATTAAAATCGACATAAGGCAGAAGGTCTGTTTTGTTGATGATACAGATATCTGAAGTGCTGAACATGTTGGGATACTTTAATGGTTTGTCATCGCCTTCGGTAACACTGATCACCACCACACGGTGCGATTCGCCAAGGTCGAACATGGCCGGGCACACCAGGTTGCCGACATTTTCAATGATAAGCAACGAATTGTCTTTCACCTCAAGCTGTTTCACAGCCTTGTTTATCATTTCCGCATCCAGATGGCAACCGTTGCCGGTGTTTATCTGAATCACCGGTGCCCCCGTGGCGTTGATACGGTCTGCGTCGTTCATGGTCTGCTGGTCGCCTTCGATGACAAAAAATGAAATGTCATTTTTCAGGTCCGAGATGGTTTTCTCAAGCAGGGTGGTTTTCCCGGAACCCGGAGAACTGACCATATTTATAGCTTTGATATTCTTTGCATCAAAATACCCCCGGTTGCGTTCCGCGAGCATGTTGTTCTTATCAAGTATATCATGTTCAATTTTAAATTCTTTTCCATGAGGGTGGTCATGGTCATGATCATGACCAGCATGTTCATGGCTGTGGTCGTGGCTGTGAGCATGATCTTCATGAGTATGTTTGTGCGAATACGTATGCTCGTGCTGGTGATGGTCGTGGTCGTGCCCGTGGTCATGTTCATGAGTATAGCGGTGTTCATGGCTGTGTTCGTGAGAATGTTCGTGAGTATGTTCTTCTCCGGGCTTACGGATGGTGGTTTTGGAATTGGGGTCGCTGCAACCGCATGTATCGCACATAAGATGAGTTTTAAATTATTCTGCAAAATTACAAAAATCAGCCGGTGAAAACAGGTTTTATCTGTAATTCTTTTCCTTTGGTGATCACATCATCCAATGATTGGCATGCACGGCAAGGTTAGTATCATGATGAATTTTCTGATAAAGCGTGCAATTATTGGATTCGGCTTTAAATGTTACGCATCATATTTTACTAGAAACCAAGAAATTGTATTAATTTCCCGTTACGGATTTTTCTATATCTTTATGAATAGTTAACTTTGTGAACTTTATACTTTACAAAATGATTCCTAATATCATCATATTAATCTTTATTTCGGTCGTACTCGTCTTTACGTTGATTTTTATTGCCCGCATGCTGAACTATGTCAAGAGCAGGCGGTCATGGATCATGATAGGTTGTGCCATGCTTTTCCTTACCGTTGCACAGTTAGTTGAGATTTATAACCTGTATTACGAAAATAATTATTCGAACATCCTCACCATTTATTTTGTGCTGGTATTGCTGGTGGCGGTACTGTTGTCCATTGGTGTGCTTCGTATAGGTAATTTATTACGGCGGGTAAAAAATTCAGATGCACGGAGGATCGAGTCCGAAAACCGTTTCAAAGTATTATTTGACAATACCGGTGATGAAATTTTTCTGGCAGATTTTGATGGAAATTTCATTGAAGTGAACAACGAAGCGGTTAAAAAGCTTGGCTATTCAAGGGAAGAGCTGATGAAGAAAAATTTTGAGGACATAAAAACGCCGAAGTATATTCCTTTTGTTCAGAAAAATATTGAGATCATTCTCAAACAGGGGCATCATGTTTATGAGACTGAACACGTAGCCAAAAACGGAACCGTTATTTTTCTTGAGATGAGCAGCAGGGTAATCGATTATTTCGGGAAAAAAGCCATCTTAAGCATCGCACGCGATATCACCGAGCGTAAGGAGATAGAACGCAAGATCGCCGCCGCCATTATTGAGACCGAAGAGCGCGAGCGTAAGCGTTTTGCCGCCGACCTGCATGATGGACTGGCGCCCTTGTTATCAACCATAAAACTTTATACGGATTTACTGAAAAAGGGGAACTTTAAAAATATCAGCCCTGCCGAGACTTTGCAATCTGTTGATGAACTTGTGGACAAAGCCATCGTGTCCACACGCGAGATATCCAATAACATTATGCCCAGCATCCTGCAGGATTTTGGGCTTCCGGCCGCCGTTAAAGATTTCTGCAATTATATCAACAATACCAATTCGATAAAAATCATCCTGGATACTTCGCAATATAAGCTTACCGGTCCCCGCATCGAAGAGACCGTGTTATTTCAGAGCATCAAAGAACTGGTTAACAATACGCTGAAACATTCTCAGGCCAAAAATATTGATATCTTCCTGGAAAGCCACGAAAATCAGGTAAACCTGTACTATAAAGACGACGGGGTGGGTTTTGATGTGGATGAAAAAATGACATTGCCGACGGGCCTGGGACTAAATAACATTGTGAATAAAGTAAAAACCATCAATGGATTGTCCCTTATTAAAAGTAAACCCGGAGAGGGCATGTCGGTGCTGGTTTCATTATATGTAAAATAATTCTTATGGAAATAATCCGCCTTTTGATCGCTGATGACCATGAAATATTCCGCAAAGGCTTGCGGATAATCCTTAATGAGTTGGATGAGGTAAAAGTGGTGGGAGAGGCCCAGAATGGCAACGAGCTTTTTGAAATTCTGAAACATCAGGATGCCGAACTGGTGTTGATGGATATCCGCATGCCGGTGATGGATGGCATTGAAGCGACAAAGAAAATAGTTGAAAAATACCCGCACATAAAAGTTATCGCGCTGACGATGTTTGAAGAGATCAGTTATTTCAACCAGATGATCGAAGCCGGTGCGGACGGTTTCCTTCTGAAGAAAACCAACAAAGATGAACTGCAGCGGGCAATAACGCAGGTGATGCAGGGCGAAAATTATTTTTCCGAGGAATTTATCAGCAATGTGAACCGCTCACAAAGGCCGGCTTCAAGGCTGGCATCTATAGAACTCACCGACCGTGAGCAGGAAGTGCTGGAACTTATCTGCAAGGGCATGTCAAATGCCGAGATCTCAAAATACCTCGGTGTCAGCGCCCGCACGGTTGACGGCCACCGGGCGCACCTGCTTGAAAAAACAGGAGCCAAAAATTCGCCGCACCTGGTCATGTTTGCCATCAAGAACGGACTGATCAAAGCATAAGAATCAGCCATCAGGTACGTTGACTTCCCTGACAAATGCTTGTAAATCGGCTAAAATGAGGGTAAACCACCCCCGTAAAAATACCTGTATAAAAAATAAATGAAAATTTTTTTACTTTTTTTTTTATTGTAAAACGCTGTAAATCATTATTCTGGTTTAAGCAAAAGAAATTTTTTCAATAGAAAATTTTGACTCCTTGGTTTGTATGGCTCTCATTACAAGCCACCTGTAAATCCGTACAGGTGTTTTTACCTGCATTGACTGGTGCGGGTTTTACTCTTTTTCAGCCCATATTACCACCGTACTTTTGTATCGTAAAAAAAAGCAAAATGATCAGGGTAATAATAGTCGATAATGATGCAACATTCCGCAAAGGATTAAAAACCATCCTTCTGAATATTGGTGATGTGGAAGTGGTTGCCGAAGCTTCCAACGGAGAAGAGTTTTTGAAGCTCCTGGAAGTGACAACCGCTGATCTTGTTTTTATGGATGTAAAAATGCCCGTCATGGATGGTATGGAAGCCACCAAAAAAGCGAAATCGATGTTCACGGAACTGTGCATCATAGGCTTTTCGTCATACGAGAGTGACGACTATATCAATAAGATGCTCGATGCCGGCGCTATTGGATATCTTTCGAAATCAGCAGATAACTACGATTTGTTAACCCAAATAATAAATAACCCCAAAGCCGGGCTGTTACCGGTTAAAAAAAATTGTTAAACAATAAAAAAAACAAGTTATGGAAACCAAGAAAATTTTAATCGTTGACGATGACATTGATGTGATCACCATCATTGAGACTATCCTCACAAAAGAAGGATACAAAGTTATCGCCGCTGGAAACAAAAAAGAAGGAATGGAAAAGATCAGGAATGAAAAACCTGATATGGCCATTCTTGATGTAATGATGACCACTCACTACGAAGGTTTTGAGATGGCAAAAGAAATTATTGATGATCCTGAACTGAACAAAGTTCCGGTATTGATGCAAACATCCATCGATATTTTAACCACTACCAAACCTGATGTACAGGCTATGGCCCGTGAATTCAGGAAAAACCCGGGATTCAAAGACCTGCATGTTATTCTTGTAAAAGATATTACAACAGGTAAAGCCGGTGTTGATTATTTGTCTGAAGATGGCAGATCGATCTGGTTCCCGGTGGATGGTTTTATCAAGAAACCTGTTGATGCTAAAAAAGTGCTCCCTGAAATTAAAAGGATTTTAGGTGCGTAATTAAAGAAAGTTAAATGTAGCAACACCATAATTGACATGAAAGCTAAAATAGACGAAATACTTAAAAATTACGAAAATAGCGGTCGAGACGCATTGATCCCGCTGTTACAGGAAATACAGGAAAAACAAGGTTATTTGTCGGAAGAGGCGATAGTGAAAACCGGAAGCAAACTAAAAATTCCTACCAGCAAAATCTATGGAGTTGCTACATTTTATAATCAATTCCGGTTTCAACCTGTGGGAAAATACCATGTCATGGTATGCCGGGGCACGGCCTGTCATGTGCTGGGTTCAGCCACCGTGTTGCAGGAACTGGAATCGTACCTGAAAATAAAAGCAGGACAAACAACACGCGACGGCTTGTTCAGTATTGAGGTCGTTGCCTGTATCGGCGCGTGCGGGCTTGCACCGGTTATCAACATCAACGGCGAATTCCATGCAAATGTAACTGCCGAGTCAATTAAAGAAATTATTGATACTTACCGCGCAAAAGAACAACAACTATGAAAACAAAGTCAACCATAAGCGTTCCGGAATACCTGAAACAATTAGCCAAAGGTTTTGAAACAGGAACCATGCCTGATGTGAAAGAATTAATTTCAGAAAATAATAAGCCGGTTATCTTTATCGGAGCCGGAACCTGCGGCCTGGGCGCCGGAGCAGGCAAAACAAAAACTGCCATACAAAATTATTTAAAGGAAAAAAATATTGATGCGGAAATCATCGAAGTCGGCTGTATTGGCTTTTGCACAGCTGAACCTATCGTTGATGTTCAATTACCTGAAAAGAACCGTATTTCTTTTTCGAAAGTGACGGCCGATAAAGTTAACAACTTGCTGGATCATGTTTTTGCAGGGAAAACAGAAGGGTTTTCGATACTCGGACAATTTGAAAATCAAGGCAAAAAACCCTGGAAAGATGTCCCGTTGATCGCTGAACACCCGTTTTTTGTAAAACAAAAACGCATCGTACTGCAGAATTGCGGAGTTATTAACCCGGTAAGCATTACCGAATATATTGCCAAAGGCGGATACCAGGGATTAGTCCAGGTGTTGAAAAAGTTTTCGCCTGATGAAGTTATTACTACTATTGAAAAAAGCGGGTTGCGCGGCAGAGGCGGCGGCGGTTTCCCTACCGGGACAAAATGGAGGCTTGCTCATAAAACTCAAAGCGATCAGAAATACATGATCTGCAACGCCGATGAAGGTGACCCCGGAGCCTTTATGGACCGTGCCGTTATTGAAGGCGATCCTCACAGGCTGCTCGAAGGTCTGGCCATTGGCTCATACGCAGTAGGCGCTTCTGTCGCTTATATTTATATCAGGGCTGAATATCCTTTAGCTATTGAACGATTGAAAATTGCGATCAAACAAGCCGAAGATTACGGATTGTTAGGACATAACATCCTGGGTACCGGCTTTGATCTTAAAATAAAAATAAAAATGGGCGCCGGCGCTTTTGTCTGCGGTGAAGAAACCGCCTTGATGCACAGCATTGAAGGCTACCGCGGAATGCCAAGCCCTCGTCCTCCATTTCCTGCAGAAAAAGGCTTGTTCGGAAAACCATCCGTAATTAATAACGTGGAGACCTATTCTAATGTTCCTGATATTATCCTGAAAGGGTGGGAATGGTTTAGTTCTGTTGGAACTGAAAGAAGCAAAGGTACCAAGGTATTTGCCTTGTCGGGAAATGTGAAAAACACCGGCCTCGTTGAAATCCCGATGGGAACAACGGTACGCCAGATCATTTTTGATATTGCCGGGGGTATAAGAAATGACAAAAAATTCAAAGCGGTCCAGATTGGCGGCCCTTCAGGCGGCTGTATTACAACCGAAAATCTTGATATACAAATTGATTATCAGAACCTGATCGCTGTCGGTGCCATGATGGGATCGGGCGGCCTGGTAGTCATGGACGAAGACACCTGCATGGTGGACATCGCCAAATTCTTTATGGATTTCATTCAACGCGAAAGCTGCGGGAAATGTATTCCCTGCCGCGAAGGTACCAAACGCATGCTGGAGATACTCCAGAACATCACCTCAAAACCCCTGAATGGTAACGGTAATGAAGCACTGGAAAGATTTAAAGGAGTTACCCAGCTGGAAAAACTGGCCCAGGTCATTAAAGAAACTTCGTTATGCGGATTAGGGCAATCAGCTCCAAATCCCGTACTCAGCACCCTTCGTTATTTTCGTGATGAATACGAAGCGCATATTTTTGAACGGGTATGCCCGGCTAATAAATGCACTGAACTGAGAAAATTTAAAATCCTCGTCGATAAATGTACCGGTTGCACCGCTTGTGCTAAAAAATGCCCGACAGGTGCCATCATCGGGTCTAAAAAAACGCCGCATTTTATTGTGGACGACAAATGTATAGGATGCGGCACATGTCACGAAACATGCAACTTTGATGCAATTGAAATGATTTAAAAAACACTGAATTATGAGCTTAAATATAGATATAAACGGAAAAACCTACGAAGCAACAGCTGGTGAAACAATTTTGACCGTCCTGAATCGTAACGGGATCAGGGTTCCGACCTTATGTAATATGAAGGATCGAATTCCATCGGGTGCATGCCGTATATGCGTGGTGGAGGTTGAAGGAAGCGCCAAACTTGCCAGTTCCTGTTCATTCCCTGTCAGCGATGGCATGAAAATAAAAACACATTCACCCCGGGTTATTGAAGCCCGTAAAACCATCGTTGAATTATTGCTGTCGAACCATCCGGATGATTGCCTGTTTTGTGTCAGAAATTCAAACTGCGAATTACAAAAGCTATCAAAAGAATACCACGTAGTGGAACGCCGTATCCGTGGCGTGAAAAATAATCACAAAATCGACTTTTCCAGCCTTAGCGTAATCCGGGATCCCGATAAATGTATTTTATGCGGCCGCTGCGTGCGGGTATGCGAAGAAACCATGGGGGTTTCATGTATTGAATATACAAACCGCGGAAGCAAAACCGTCATCGGGACTTCCATGGGAAAAGGCCTGAATACCTCAAGTTGCGTAAACTGCGGACAGTGTATCATGGTTTGCCCGACCGGCGCCTTATCAGAACGTAACCAGACAGCATTAGTTCAGGAAGCCTTAAATCAAAAAGAAAAAACCGTGGTGGTGCAGTATGCCCCTTCCATCAGCGTTTCTATTGCTGAAGAATTCGGCATGGCTCCCGGTAAAGACCTTAACGGTGCCCTGAATGCGGCGCTGAGAAAAATGGGATTTAACTTTGTTTTTGATACAACATTCGGCGCCGACCTCACAATCATGGAAGAAGCTTCTGAGCTGATCGACCGTATCAGCAAAGGAAAGACTATGCCGATGTTTACAAGCTGCTGCCCTGCCTGGGTAAAATATGCCGAAGAATTTGCTCCTGACTTCCTTGGCAACCTGTCAAGCTGCAAGTCGCCACAACAAATGACCGGCGCCGTTATTAAAAGTTATTTCGCTGAAAAAATTAATCAAAAACCTGAAAACATCATATCGGTTTCGATCATGCCGTGTACCGCAAAAAAATTCGAGTTGCAGCGCGAAACCATGGGAAGAAATGGGATAAATGATGTTGATATTGTAATTACTTCCCGTGAATTAATAGAACTGATCAATCTTTACGGGATTGACATGAACCATATTCAACCGGAAATCACCGACTCACCTTTAGGTGTGAGAAGTTCGGCAGGCAAGATCTTCGGAGCTACCGGAGGCGTGATGGAAGCTGCCTTAAGAACTGCCTACAAATCCCTTACCGGTAACGAATTAACCAATTTTAAAATTTCCGCGATCAGAGGCTTTAAAGGCAGAAAAGAAACCAAAATAAAAATCAACGACCTGGAAATCGGCGTAGCCGTAGTCAGCGGACTGGCTAATGCCGGCGCCCTGTTGGAAGAAATAAGAAATGGAAAAAATGATGTTCATTTTATTGAAGTGATGACTTGTCCCGGAGGCTGTATTGCAGGCGGCGGACAGCGTATCGGCAGTTCACATTCGGTGTTTGAAGCACGCATGGAATCCTTGTACGAAATCGATGAGAAAGAAACCATCAAAGTTTCACACAAAAACCCGGAGATCATAGAACTTTATAATAACTACTTCGGTGAGCCGCTCAGCCATAAGAGCCACGAACTGCTTCATACCAAATACAACAAAAGAGAAGTATTGCTATAAAATCATAGAAGTTAACAAAAAAAAATTAATAAAATGGGCAATCTGATAAATAACGAACTTGTTTACACGGTAAAAGACCGCTGCCGGGTTTGTTATACCTGTGTCAGGGAATGCCCTGTAAAAGCTATAAAGATCATCAACGGGCAGGCAGAGGTAATTTCTGCGCGTTGTATCGGATGCGGCAATTGTACCAAAGTATGCAGCCAGCAAGCTAAGGTGTTCGTTGATACCACGGCTCCTGTTTATGAATACCTGAAAAACGGCCAGAAGACGGCGGCCCTGGTGGCGCCAAGCTTTGCAGCCGAGTTTCCGGAAATCAAAGATTACAAAATCGTAATCGGAATGCTACGGAAGCTTGGTTTTGATTATGTGGTGGAAGTGGGTTTTGGCGCCGACCTGATATCAAAGGAATACAAAAAATTAATGGATGATAAGAATGCGCAAAAATCCATCTCTTCCGATTGCCCTGCCATAGTTTATTACGTGCGTCATTACCATCCTGAACTTATTGATTATCTTGCACCGATAGCATCACCGATGGTGGCCATGGTGCGCGTGATTAAGAAAAAATATGGTGATGACCTGAAGACCGTATTCATCGGCCCTTGCATCGCAAAGAAAGCGGAATCCAAAGAAGTGGATCAGGTGTTGACCTTTATCGAACTGAGGAATATGCTGAAAAATGCCGGGATAACCATGAGTGATGTTACGCCTTCCGATTTCGATCCGCCTATAGCAGGCAAAGCTTCTATTTTTCCGGTCACCCGCGGAAAACTTCATTCCATTAACAAGTCGGATGATATCTGCGATGAAAATATCATTGTAGCATCCGGGAGGGTTCATTTCAGGGAAGCTATCAAAGAATTTGATGAAGAACTGAACAAATCGCAGCATCTCGAATTGCTTTGCTGTGAAGGATGCATCATGGGCCCCGGGATGACCAATAATGGCAAGCTGTTTAAAAAAACTACCGATATCCGGAATTATGTCAGGAACAAGTTGGAGCATTTTGATTATGCAGCCTGGGACAAGGAATATGCTGAAGTTAAAGACCTTGATTATTCTCAGAAATTTCTTCCTGCCGATCGTCGTTTACCCACTCCTTCGGTGGAAGCCATTGCAGAAGTCCTGAAAAATATCGGAAAAACAAAGCCGGAAGACCACCTCAACTGCGGCGCCTGCGGCTACGACACCTGCGTGGAACACGCCATCGCCATCGTGGAAGGTTTTGCAGAAACGGAAATGTGCCTGCCCTACACCATTGAGAAGCTTCATCTTTCCATTAACGATCTGAATCTTTCAAACGAACGGCTTGCCAGTGCGCAACAGTCATTGAAGCAATCGGAAAAACTTGCCAATATGGGCCAGCTCTCAGCCGGAATCGCTCATGAGCTGAACAACCCGCTGGGCATCATTACCATGTATAGCAATATTCTGAAAGATGAAACGCCGGCTGACAGTCCTGTATATAAAGACCTGGAACTGATCGTTGAACAGGCCGACCGTTGCAAAAAGATCGTCGGCGGTTTGCTGAATTTTGCGCGCAAAAACCAGGTGAACCTTGTCGAAACAAATATAGTGAACCTTACGAACCACAGCATTGATTCTATTATCATTCCTGAAAATGTCACAGTGGATGTGCAATCCTCACTCACCAACCCTTATGCTTTTATTGATAATGATCAATGGATGCAGGTGCTCACCAACATCGAAAAAAATGCTATTGAAGCCATGCCGGAAGGCGGAAAACTTACCATAGCCCTGGCTGAAACCAATGGTGATGTGGAGTTTAGTATCGGCGACACCGGAATGGGGATTTCAAAAGAAAACCTGGATAAGATTTTTACCCCGTTTTTCACTACCAAACCTATTGGAAAAGGCACAGGACTCGGGCTGCCACTGATCTACGGCATTGTAAAAATGCACAACGGGCAAATACACCTCGACACCAACGATGATCCTTCAAAAGGCCCTACCGGTACATGTTTTAAAATAAAAATACCACGACAAAAAAAATAAATACAACGTTATGGAAACTAAAAATAAAAAGACGGTTCTGATTGTTGATGATGATATTGATAGCTTAACGCAATTATCTATGCAATTACGGAACATGGGATTTGACGTAATTTCAGGTGAAAACCAGAAAGAGGGTGAGGAACTTATTAATAAAGTAAAACCCGACCTGGCAATTTTCGACCTGATGATGGACAACAAAGACAGTGGATTCATTCTCAGCTATAAGATGAAAAAGAAATTTCCCGATGTCCCTGTAATCATTGCCACTGCTGTTACTGCAGAAACAGGTATGATGTTCGGGCTGAACTCTGAAGAAGAAAAAAAGTGGATCAAAGCAGACTTGTATCTTGAGAAAGGGCTGCGCTTTGACCAGCTGAAAGTTCAGATCAATAAATTATTAAAACTCTAAAAAATCAAAGCCATGGCAACGCTCAAGGTATTGGTAGTAGATGATGAACCCGGCATCCGTTCGGGTTTGTCGAGGATATTAAGGAATTTTTCGGTCGACTTTCCATTTGTTGAAGAGGCTTTTACCTTTGAAACGATCGAGGTTGGCACCGGCGAAGAAGCCGTGGAATACCTGGATTCGATGCCGATCGATATTGTGTTGCTGGATAACCAGCTTCCCGGCATTCATGGTATTGAGGTGCTGGAGCATATCACGCAGAAAGGTATCGACACCAACGTGATGATGATCACCTCGTATGCCTCGCTGGACCTCGCCATAAAAGCCACTAATAATGGCGCGTACAATTTTGTGCCGAAACCCTTTACGCCACAGGAGCTGAAAACAGCCATGGAAGGCATTACCAAGCACCTTTACCTGCAGCGGATGACCAAAAAACTGAACGAAGAAGGAAAACAAATCCGCTTCCAGTTTTTATCCGTGTTGTCGCACGAACTCAAATCTCCGATCAACGCGGTGGAAGGTTACTTGCGCATTATGCAGGACCGGCAGGTAGGCAACAACCTCGACGATTACGATACCATGATAGACCGCTCACTGGAACGTATCAAAGGAATGCGTTCGCTTATTATGGATATGCTCGACCTGACCCGGTTGGAAAACGGAAAGAAAAAAAGAGAAATTGTAAAGGTTGATCTCGTGCAGATGGCCCGCGTGGCGATAGATACGCTGACACCCATGGCCATACAGAAAAATATTAAAATGTATCTCGATACCGACGAACCCAATATTTATCTGAACGGCGACAATTCTGAAATTGAGATTATTTTCAACAACCTGGTCTCAAATGCCGTCAAATATAACAAAGAGAACGGAACCGTGAACTGTCTCATCAAAACCGGAGCTAACAAAATAACAATTTCTGTCAGTGATACCGGCATCGGGATGAGCGAAGAAGAAATTTCCAAAATCTTTCAGGATTTTGTCCGTATCAAAAATGATAAGACCAAAGGCATCAGCGGAAGCGGGCTCGGGCTCTCCATCATGAAAAAAACCGTGGAAGAATATTACCACGGTAATATTTTGGTGGAAAGCACACCAGACGTGGGAAGCACATTTATAGTCGAAATCCCTAAGAATTGCTGACGGATATAATAAAATGAAAGGAACCTGGCCATGAAATTCACTCCCGAAACATATAAAATTCCTGATGTTCCAATGCAGCCATTTATTGATGCAGAGGAGATAGAAGGATTTCTCAAAGATGCCGTTTCGACACCTGAAGCTGTCAGGGCTGTGATCGCAAAATCCTTATCAAAAAAACGTTTAAGCCTGTCGGAGACGGCTATACTCATCAACACTACCGACCCGAAACTTATTGAAGAAATAAAGGAAGGCGCGCGTGAGTTGAAGCGAATGGTCTACGGAAACAGGATCGTGCTGTTTGCACCTTTATATATCGGCAACAAATGCCAGAACAACTGCCTGTACTGCGGATTCAGGGCTTCCAATGCCGAAGCCAAACGGGTTACCCTGACGGATGACGAAATCGTTAAGGAAATTGAATCGCTGGAGGACAACGGCCAGAAACGCCTGATCCTGGTTTACGGCGAGCATGCGCAATACAATCCTGAATACATCGCCCATACAGTGAAAATTGCCTATTCCGTAAAAAAGAACCACGGCGAGATCCGGCGGGTGAACATCAATGCTGCACCTTTGGATATTGAAGGTTTTAAGGTAATTAAAGAAGCTAAAATCGGCACGTACCAGATCTTTCAGGAAACCTATCATCCGGAAGCATACAAAACGTATCACTTACGAGGTAAAAAAGCCGATTATACGTACCGCCTTACATCGCTCGACCGCGCACAGGAAGCCGGCCTCGATGATGTCGGTATCGGCGCCTTGTTCGGATTGTACGACTGGAGGTTCGAAGTGCTGGCCTTAGTGCGGCATACCAACCACCTGGAAGCCTGCTATAATGTGGGGCCGCACACGATATCATTCCCGAGGGTGAAAGATGCTTCGATGCTCCATTTAGGTGAAAAATATTTTGTGAACGACGAAGACTTCGCAAAGCTGGTGGCCATCTTGCGCCTGGCGGTACCTTATACCGGGATGATCTTAACGGCCCGTGAGCCGGTACAGGTCAGGAACGAACTTTTGCAGTTCGGGGTGTCACAGATCGACGGAGGTACCAAACTCGAACTGGGCAGCTACGCTAAAGTAGACCAGCACAACCAGGACCTGAATAAAGGACAGTTCCGGATCAACGACGACAGAACCCTGAGCGAAGTGATCAATGAGCTGATCGATCAGGAAATGCTGCCGTCCTTCTGTACGGCTTGCTACAGGCTGGGAAGGACCGGTGAACATTTTATGGAATTTTCGGTGCCGGGCTTTATCAAACGCTTTTGCACCCCGAATGCCATATTGACGTTTGCCGAGTATATCATGGATTATGCCAACGAGGGCAATGCACGTAAGGGCTGGGCGTTGATAGAAAAAGAACTCCGGGGGCTGAAAGAAAATGCCGACGAAGTCAGGAAAAGAATTGAAGAAATCAAAAACGGAAAAAGGGATTTGTATTTTTAGTAAAAACAAATTGAACATTGAGTATTGAAAATTGATCCGCCGCGGCGGATTGAACATTGAAAATTGAAAATTGAAAATTAAATATTGAACATTGAGCATTGATCCGCCGCAGTGGATCGAAAATCGAAAGAAAAGTGGAAAGTGGTAATTACATAGTGCAAAGTGCAGTAAAAATATCAAGCAAGTGACTTTAATTATGAGCAAGGGCAGAGACATAAAACCACACATCGGCATCTTCGGGCGCAGGAACAAAGGCAAAAGCTCATTCATCAATGTGCTTGTGGGCCAGGAAGTTTCCATAGTGTCGGAACAGGCGGGAACAACCACCGACCCGGTGAGAAAATCCATCGAGATTTTCGGCATAGGGCCCGTCATCATGGTTGATACGGCTGGCATTGACGATACCGGCGAATTGGGCGAAAAAAGAATTAAGAAGACCTTACAGATTTTAAATACCATAGATTGCGCCGTGCTTATCATAGCGGAGAACCAGTTTGGGCCCTATGAAGTGCAGCTGATTAGCGAATTTACCCAACATGAGGTGCCATTCATCATCGTGCATAATAAGTCCGACCTGCAGCCATTAACGGCAGATAAAAGAGAAGAGATCGCCTATTATGCCAATTGTGACATCCTTGATTTCAGCGCACGTACCCCTAAGAACCTGGAAGCGGTCATCGCATCCCTGAAAAAGGCCATCCCTGAATCTTCCTATGTCAGCCGTTCGTTGTTAGGCGACATCATCAGCGAAAGAGATTATGTGGTGCTGGTAACTCCGATTGATTCGGAAGCGCCGGAAGGCCGTATGATCCTGCCCGAGCAGATGGCGATACGCGATGTGCTGGATAACCATGCCATCTGCATTGTCGTCCGCGAAACCGAGCTGGAACATTTTTTAAAAACCTCCGGCATCAGGCCAGGTCTGGTCGTTACCGACAGCCAGGCGTTTGGCGTGGTCAAACACATAGTTCCCGAAGACATACCGCTGACCAGCTTCAGCATCGTGTTTTCCAGGATGAAAGGCGATTTTGACGCCTACATCAAAGGCGCAGAAAAAATTTCAAAGCTTCAGGACGGGGATAAGGTCATGATCATGGAATCATGCACACATCATGTCAGCTGTGAAGATATCGGCCGCACCAAGCTGCCGGCATGGCTGGAAAAATTTACTAACAAAAAACTAAATTTCACTATAATTTCCGGAATGACCGATGTGCCGGAAAACCTGAACGATTATGCATTAATGATACAATGCGGAGGCTGCATGTTCACCCGCAAACAAATACTGAACCGACTCAAGCCATTTACGGATAATGAGGTTTCCATAACAAACTACGGGATGGCTATAGCTTACATGAACGGAATCTTTACGCGGGCACTGCAGCCTTTTTTTCAGAAATCAATGCCAAACGAACATAAATAAAAGGGCCGGCGGACCTGAGAAAATGATAAACGGGCTGATACATAATCCGGATGATCCTGAAAAGGTGATCCAATTATTATCTCTTACCGATGAAGCGGAGATCTCGGAACTTTATGCTGCTGCCCGCGCCATACGCGATGAACGCATCGGCAACAAGGTGTACCTGCGAGGCCTGATCGAATACTCGAACCGTTGTTCAAAAAACTGTTACTACTGCGGCATACGGTCCGGCAACGTCCATGCCTTTCGCTACGAAGTGAATGATGAGGAAGTGCTGGCGGCCGCGAAATTTGCCTGGGAGAACAGGTACGGCTCTATCGTCCTGCAGTCGGGCGAAAGAAGCGACAGGAAATTCACTTCGCACATTTCCGCACTCATAAAAAAAATACACGCTGCGACGGATAATCAATTACGTATCACCTTGTCGTGCGGCGAACAGTCCGAAGCTGTGTATCGCGAATGGTACGCCCTCGGGGCACAGCGTTACCTCTTGCGCATCGAAGCTTCCAATCCGGAATTGTATAAAAAACTGCACCCGGATGATAACACTCACAGCTACCAGCGCCGTCTCGAAGCGCTGAAAACGCTTGTCAATATCGGTTATCAAACCGGTACGGGCGTGATGATCGGGCTGCCGTTTCAAACGGTGGAGGACCTGGCCGGCGACCTGGCTTTTATCCGCGATTCCGGCGTGGCCATGGTCGGGATGGGCCCTTATATCGAACATGCCGAAACGCCTTTGTTTAAATTCCGTGATCAACTGTTGCCGGCAAAAAAAAGAGTGGAGCTGTCATTGAAAATGATCGCCATACTCCGGCTGATGCGGCCTACCATCAACATCGCCTCCACGACGGCTTTGCAGACGCTCGACCCCATGGGCCGCGAAAAAGGGCTGCGTGCCGGAGCCAATGTCATTATGCCGAACCTCACCCCGGTGATGTACAAAAAAAGTTACGACCTATACGAAGGCAAGCCCTGTCTCGATGATGAGCCCGGCGACTGCGCTTCCTGCATCGAAAAACGTATTCAGATGGCCGGCTGCAAGGTAGCCTATGGCGAATGGGGCGATTCGGCATTTTATACCCGCCGTTAGCATGCGCGTGTGCTTAGAAATTGTTTGGAAAATTGGAATTTTAATATTTGAATTTGTTTGTGATTTTTGTTTTTTGTTATTTGTTATTTGTTCCGCCTGTGGCGGATTGTTATTTGGTTCATTAGAAGTAACATAATTTGAATTTGTGTCAGAAATTATTTCCAAAATCCCACATTCCCGTTTTTAATAATTCATACCTTTGCACTCAACTAATTATTCAAAAATCAATCAACATGAAAATTAAATGTAGCAACATCAATTTCATCGTGCTTACTTGTGTTATCGCTGTAGGCATGATGGCAGGCTGTAAAATGAAAAATATGAAAAATGTAGAACCCGCAATCAATATCGCAAACATGGACACCACCGTAAAACCCGGTGATGACTTCTTCAGGTACGCCAACGGAAACTGGATGAAAAATAACCCAATTCCCGATGAGTATAGCATTTACGGATCATTCGAAGCCTTGAAAGAAGACAACAACAAACAATTACGCACCATCATGGAAGATGCGGCCGCCGACAAAAATGCCAAAGAAGGCACCATCAAACAAAAAATCGCCGACTTCTACACCTCAGGCATGGACTCAGCAGCCATCGAAAAGGCCGGTATTAAAGCCATTCAGTCGGAACTCGATAAGATCGACGCTGTGAAAAATACTGCCGACCTCATCAACCTGGTCGCTTATTTCCACACTTCCGGCGTGAGCCAGTTGTTCTATTTCTTCTCAGGACAAGATGACAAAGACAGCGAAAAAGTCATCGCACAGTTGTACCAGGGCGGACTGGGATTGCCCGACCGCGATTATTACCTGTCCAAAGACCCCCGTTCACAGGAAATCCGCACCGAATATGTGAAACATGTCGGCAAAACGTTTGAACTGGCTGGAAATACCAAAGAACAGGCAGATAAAGACGCTGCCATCGTGATGAACATCGAAACACAACTGGCTACGGCTTCTTCTACACGCCTTGAACTGCGCGATCCGGTTAAAAATTATAACAAAACAGACCTTGCCGGTTTGAAGAAAATGGCTCCGCAGTTCGACTGGGAAAAATATTTTGCCGCTATCGGCCTCAAAGCTACCAACGAGATCAACGTCGGCCAGCCCAAGTTCTTCACCGACATGGCCAAGATGGTGTCTTCCGTTCCTGTCGACCAGTGGAAAGTGTACCTGAAATGGCACCTGATCCACGAAGCATCACCCTTCCTTTCATCGGCTTTCGAAAAAGAACAGTTTGCTTTTTACAGTGTGGTGCTTTCGGGCGTGAAAGAAATGAAACCACGCTGGAAACGCGTTTTAAATATGACCAGCGCTTCGTTAGGCGAGGCAGTAGGGCAGTTGTATGTTGAAAAATATTTCCCTGCCGAAGCCAAAAAACGCATGATCACCTTAGTCAACAACCTTAAAGATGCCCTGAAAGGCAGGATCGAAAAACTCACCTGGATGAGCGACGCCACCAAGAAAGAAGCGTTGGCAAAACTGGAAAAGATGAACATTAAAGTCGGTTATCCCGATACCTGGAGGGACTATTCCACACTGAAAATCACCAAAGATTCTTATTTCCAGAACATCATGGCCGCTTCACGTTTTGAATACAACCGCGACCTCAACAAGATCGGGAAACCGGTTGACCGCACCGAATGGGGCATGACGCCGCAAACCGTGAATGCATACTACAGTCCTAATATGAACGAGATCGTGTTCCCGGCCGCTATTTTGCAGCCTCCGTTCTTCTTCATGAACGGTGATGATGCCGTGAACTACGGCGCTATCGGCGTGGTTATCGGGCATGAAATGACCCACGGTTTCGACGACCAGGGAAGGCAATATGACAAAGACGGCAACCTGCGCGATTGGTGGACAAAAGAAGATGCAGTAAATTTCGAAAAGCAGACTCAGGTGCTGGTTGACCAGTTCAACGGATATAAAATGTTAGATTCACTGCATGTTGACGGCAAGCTGACCCTTGGTGAAAACATCGCCGATATGGGTGGTATCACCGTAGCCTATGCCGCTTTGCAAAAAGCCATGGAAGGCAAGGACCAGAAAACCAAAATTGATGGATTTACACCAGATCAAAGGTTTTTCCTGGCTTATGCACAGGTGTGGAGGGGCAACACCCGCGACAAAGAGCTGATGCGCCGCCTGAAAGAAGATGTCCATTCACCAAAAGAAGCCCGTGTTAACGGACAGGTGTATAACATCCCGGCATTTTACGCAGCCTTTAATATCAAACCTACAGATAAAAATTACAAGCCGGAAAATTTGCGCCCGGTGATCTGGTAATTTATTGTTAGTGTCGGGGTGACTGCCAACCGCCTGGCACGGGCGAAGTCACCCCGACACTTATAGAAAAGCAGCTCCCCACCGGGCTGCTTTTTTTGTTTTGCCGACCGTGGCGCACCGCCAGGTATGGAGGTGCGTTGGCCTGCCCAGACAGCGGGCCAGCACTGGTGTGAATCAGAAAATATTAGAAAATCTTCAAAGGCGCCATCGGCGTCTCCCGACCCGCTTAGCGGCGTCGGGAATACTTTGAATAGATTTTCAATATTTTCTGAGTGCGGGTGGCAGCATTGTCTGGGCTGTTTTTTTCCCTGCCTGCCGTAACCGCCAGGTCAGGCAGGTTTGGTTCGTTTCTTTTGAACAAGCAAAAGAAATGAATGATTAAATCCTAAATAATGAAATTTAATTTTTTTACTTGCTTTCTGCCCCTGCCCAAATAGTGAAGCCGCTGAAAATTAATACCCTATAAAAAATTGCAGTTCACCTATGGGCTGCTTTTTTTATTCCCTTTGAAGGTGGCGGTACGGCTGTGCGCTGGCTCATAGCGCGGGCAGTACGTGCTGCCACAAAAAAGCTTTTTATTTCCGGCAAAAAACAAAAAATCATCTAACTTTTAAAAATAGTTTAGTAAATAGTATTGGTTTGCTGATAATTTTTATATTTGCCAGGTTGTTAGTGTCGCGGTGACTTCTCCAAAGTGGGTGCCTCAAAATATTTTTTATTGATTTTCACCGCCTTCTTACCCCTCCCTAAAGGGTGGAAGTCGCTGAAAATCAGCACATCCTTCAGAGACGGGGTAATGATGATTTTCAGCAAAGGCTATATTTGAGGCAGCCTATGTCCCTGGCGGTTGGCAGTCACCGCGACACTTTCAAACGTTATAAATGAATTATTAACTTCAAAAAATAAGTATGAAAATTAAAACTTTAAAAACTGTTTTGTTGTTTGGCGTAGCAGCGCTAATCATGGCTTTTGACTTACCCACCGGATGGTTTAAAGCCGGTGACAAACCCAACAGCTACGACATGGGCATCGACAAAGGTGCGGGCCGGGATGGAAAAAATGCAGCTACCATAAAATCCATAGAAAAAAATATTAAAGGTTTTGGGACCCTGATGCAAAACTGCCTGCCGGGAAAATTTTTAGGAAAAAGAGTCCGTATGGCTGGTTATATGAAGACAAAAGATGTTACCGGCTGGGCAGCGTTCTGGCTGAGAATAGATACCAAAGAAAAAGAAAACAACATGCCTTTTGACGATATGCACGGTAGCAAAAATGACCGGTCAGTTAAGGGTACCACCGATTGGGCCAGATATGAAATAGTACTGGATGTCCCGCTCTCGGCGGAGCAATTTGCCTATGGCGCCCTGCTCAATGGTACCGGGCAACTATGGTTTGATGATATTACGTTTGAAATTGTTGACAATACTGTAAAAACAACGGGTTTCACTGTTGCTGCCAGTGAACCGCCAGTAATACCAGGTGAGCCGGTAAACCTTGATTTTGAGAAATAGTGCCCGGCGTTTGGCAGCCACCACGGCGCTTTTAGGCTAAAAGGAAAAAGCAGCTTTTTTCGGGCTGCATTTTTTATTCCCTTTGAAAGTGGCGGTACGGCTGTGCGCTGGCTCATATCGCGGGCAGTCCGTGCTGCCACTAAAGATATGGTGTCATCTATTTGCATATTCACATAATACTTTTTTGCATACCCAAAAAAGTATTCAAACCTGCCTGCGTGGCGAACACTTCGGCAGGCAGGAAAGGGCAGTCCTGACGCATGCTTCTACGCTCTCTGAAAAAAACAAGAAAATCTAAAAAAGTAATCCCGACGGCATACGTCGGGAAACGCCTGCGGCGCCTTGTTTGATTTTCTATGTTTTTTTCATTCACAGCCTGCCCACGCCGCCGTCAGGACAATCCCACCCGCCAAATATCGGCTAACATTTCCCGAAAACCTGAATTGTTTCATAGTCTGCCGCTGTCGACCGCCAGATACTGAGGACCGTTGGCCTGACTTCTCGCGTGGAGGGTGGTGGTACGGCTATGCGCTGGCTCATAGCGCTGGCAGTCCGGCTGCCACTAAAACGTAGCGGCCCTTGCGTTTTCCATGGCGATCCTTGCGGTAAAAAACAAACCGGCAGCAGCTTCGCAATGGGCTGCATTTTTTATTTCCTTTGAAGGTGGCGGTACGGCTGTGCGCTGGCTCACAGCGCAGGCAGTCCGTGCTGCCACTAAAACATAGCGGCCCTTGCGTTTTCCATGGCGATCCTTGCGGTAATAAACAGACCGCAGCAGCTTCGTAACGGGCTTTTCTTTTATTTCCTTTGAAAGTGGCGGTACAGCTGCGCGCTGGCTCACAGCGCTGGCAGTCCGTGCTGCCACTAAAAAACTATATATTTCCGGCAAAAAATCATCTAACTTTTAAAAATAGTTTAGTAAATAGTATTTTGTTTTGTATTATTTTTATATTTGTGTTAATTTATAAAAAGCGGTTTATTTGTAATTGATAAAACTTGTTATTAAAACATACACAAAGCTAATTATTTAGAGGTAGGTTTGTGTGATTTGTGACTACTATTAATGAATTAGTTACTGGTGTTAAGTAAGATGCTGATGGAAACGACTAACAGCCAATGTGAGAAGTAGTTTTCAACTATCTGAACAAAAAACAGCAGCAGTTTGAAAACCTAAGGCCGGGAACAGTGATAACTGGCCTGACTTAAAATGGGGAAAGCCGAAAACCATATAGAGTAGGCGTTTAAATAATAATGGTCTGCAAATGGAGCGGACTTTAAACTAATATTAAAATGAAGAGGATTTTAGTGATTTTAGCTATCTTAATTGGTATTGGAATTAGTGCAAATGCAAAAACACCAGAAAATGGGAAATATTGTTGTACAGACAATTCCTATGTTATTGTTGATGGAGATGATATTTATCTATACATTGACGGTTATTCTGCTGGAAGTTTCACAATTATACATGATCAAGATACAGATGACCAATATTCAATGTGGTTTACATTTAAAACAGAAGGAGGAGAAGAACGTAGTGGCGAGTATAAGATGATTAATGGAGAATACATACTTAAATTAGGTAATCGTACACTAAAGAAAAGTAATTGTTAATTATACGTACATAAAGTTTTAGAATAATAAGTTTAAAAAAATTATTATTATTCCCGGAATCAGCTTTTTCATGATGAATAAAGACGTGCTACGAAAACCCAACCGTTTCATGTTGTCAACCTTTACCTGCAAAGCGAAGAAAAGATTGCTTGCAGCATACTTGACAAGAAAAATTGAGTTTTGAAAGCAAAATACGAAATGAATAACTATTTTAAACATAGAAAGAGTTCATAATGAAAACTCAAAAAATATTATCCCATGAAAAAACTTTTATTAATCCCTTTATTGCTTTCCTGTTGTGTTGCTTATGCAGGAACGGGTAGCGGCAACGATGCAAGCCTTTTTTACCTGGCCATCATTGCCTTTATGTCCATTATTCTTGCCGGCCTTTATACGGTCAGCTTTTTCAGGAAGATCATCAAAGAGCGCAAGGAAAAGAAATTGGACCATACTGCTGAAGAAGTTAATGATGAAAACATTAATACAGGCTCAGAGAAAATGCAGTAAAAAAATACAAAAAGCGGGTTGGGGGAGGATGGATGGAAATTTTTTTGAGGGGTTCTGCTGGTTTGCATCCGATACCAGCACGCATTCTCCACTCAGCAAATCCTCGGCAACTGTTCCCCCGCCAGCATATCAATGATTCTCTTACCGCCGATGGCGGTCTTTAAAATAGCTTTGCCGCGGGGTTCTTCAACAATTTTTCCGATCACCGAAGCTTCTTTTCCAAACTCATGTTGCTTCATGATTTGCAGGGCTTTTCCGGCATCAGCAGCCACCACGGCACCCCCAGAATAAAAAGAAACAGCAATTCCGTAACGGGCTGCTTTTTTGTTTTGCCGACCGTGGCGCACCGCCAGGTGTGGAGGTGCGTTGGGCCTGCCCAGACAGCGGGCCAGCACTGGCGTGAATCAGAAAATATTAGAAAATCTTCAAAGGCGCCATCGGCGTCTCCCGACCCGCTTAGCGGTGTCGGGATTACTTTGAATAGATTTTCAATATTTTTTGAGAGCGGGCTGAAGCTTTGTCTGGGCTGTCTTTTTCCCTGCCTGCCGTAACCGCCAGGTCAGGCAGGTTTGGTTCGTTTCTTTTGGACAGGCAAAAGAAATGAACGACGAAATCAAAAAAAATGATTTTATTTTTGATTTTCAATAATATCAACAGATCCTCGGCAACTGTTCCCCCGCCAGCATATCAATGATTCTCTTACCGCCTATGGCGGTTTTTAAAATTGCTTTGCCGTGTGATTCTTCGACAATTTTTCCGATGATCGAAGCATCTTTTCCAAACTCATGTTGCTTCATGATTTGCAGGGCTTTTCCGGCATCCGCACCATCCACGATCATGATCACTTTGCCTTCATTGGCCACATAGAACGGGTCAAATCCCAGGAGTTCACAAATACCACGGACATTTTCTTTGATCAGCACATCGGATTCGTTCACCTCCACACCGATGTTATTGTGTTCGGCCAGTTCGCAAAGCACCGTAGCAACGCCGCCCCGGGTGGCGTCTCTCATGAATTTTACCCGGCAACCGGCATCCAGGATCTCCCGGATCATATGGTTCAGCGGTGCACAGTCGGAAGTTATGTCGGTGGTAAAATTTCCGAAGTTCCGGGCAGCCATGATGGTCATCCCGTGATCGGCAATGCTCCCGTTGATCAGGATGCTGTCGCCCGGCATTATTGATTTGCCGCTGCCTATGGCTTTGAATTTTTCGTCTATAGAACCGATCCCGGAAGTGTTGATGAATATTTTGTCGCATTGCCCTTTGCTGACCACCTTGGTGTCGCCGGTGGCGATGATCACGCCGGCCTTTTTAGCTTCTTCGGCCATGCTGGCAACGATGGTTTCCAGGTCGCTGAAGGGAAAACCTTCTTCAATGATAAACCCGGCGCTGATAAATTTTGGCACGGCCCCCGACACGGCGAGGTCGTTGACGGTCCCGCAGACCGCGAGCTTGCCGATGTTCCCGCCTCTGAAAAAGACCGGGTCCACCACATACGAATCCGTGGTAAAGGCAATGTTTGATGTATCTATGTGTAATAATGCCGAATCGCTTTGCTGATCCAGCACCGCATTGCTGAAATATTTATAAAAAAGGTTTTTTATCAGCTCGTGCGACAACCTGCCTCCGCTGCCATGCCCTAGTAATACCGTTTTATCTTCCATTTCATTGTTTTTTTTATTTAATCTCCCAATCTAACCTAAAGGGTACTGAGTCCGCCGCGGCGGATCGAAGTGCCAACCTTCTAACCTAAAGGGCACTGAGCCCGTCGAAGTGCCAACCTTTCAACCTCCCGATAGCTATCGGGTCAACCTTCAAACCTTCAAACCTTCAAACCTTCAAACCTTCTAACCTTCTAACCTTCTAACCTCACCTTCCAAAATTATAATACGCAGCACAAGCCCCTTCGTGCGAAACCATGCAGGAACCCACCGGGTTCGATGGAGTACATACCTTTCCAAACAACTTGCAATCAAGAGGTTTTTTCAGGCCTTTAAGAATCTCCCCGCAAATACATCCTTTTTCTTCTATCGTCTTTTCCACTTCCACCGCGATCTTTTTTTCCGCGTCAAAAGCAGCATATTTTTCACTTAGTCCGAGCCCGCTGTTTTTCAGTACGCCCAACCCGCGCCACCAGTCATCCCGTAAAGAGAAAATTTCTTCGATCAGCGCTTTGGCTTTTAAATTTCCTTCAGGCTTTACCACACGTTTATACTGTATCTCTACTGAGTATTTTTCCTCATCAATTTGTTGTAACAGCATATAAATAGTCTGCAGGATATCGATCGGCTCAAACCCTGAAACGACACATCCTACATGGTATTTTTCAGGGAACCTGTCATAAATATGCGAGCCTGTGATTGCGCTGACATGGCCGGGGGCGATATAGCCGTTGATTTTTACTCCTTCATCGATCAATGCCTCCATGGCCGGAGGCATGATCTTGTGCGAGCTGAAAACATAAAAATTGTTCAGGTTTTCCTTGTATGCATTAAGCACGCCGGCGGCGGTACTGGTAGCGGTGGCTTCAAATCCGATACCCAAAAAGATAACCTGTTTCGCCGGGTTTTCCTTTGCTATTTTGAGTGCATCCAGGATGGAATACACAATGCGTATATCGGCGCCTTTGCTTTTCTCAAGGTTTAGCGATGATGTGGATCCGGGAACACGGATCAGGTCGCCGAAGGTGGTAATGATCACATCTTTCAAACGGCTGTATGCCACGGCTTGATCGATATATTTCCGGCCGGTGACACAGACAGGGCAGCCGGGCCCCGATAACAGCCTGATGTGTTCCGGTATCAGCGAGGGGATCCCGAACTTTTGTATGGCCCAGGTATGGCCGCCGCAGACTTCCATCAGGTTCACTTCTTTCTTTGCCAGCGACGAAATCTTGCCAACCAGCATCTTAACTATTTCAGCATTCCTGAACTCATCAATATATTCCATCTGAAAATTTTATAGGAAATTTAAAAGACTAGTGTTTTTTTTCCCGGGCATCCATGCCATCTTCGATCTCGCCGAGTTTTTTTAACAGTTCCAGCGTTTCCTTTGCTTCTTCATCGCTGATTTTTTCAATGGCAAAACCGGTATGCAACAGCACAAAATCACCGACTTTCGCATCATCCAGCAGTTGGAGCGATGCCTCAACTTCGGTGCCACCTACAGATACGATGGCTGCATCGCCGTCGATAGAAATTATTTTTGATGGGATACCCAGACACATGACTTTATATGATTAATTTCTATGCAAAAGTACTCATAATAATGATGTTATTAATACATCTGAAATCAAAAATCGTTGATCGATATTCTTAAATCTTTCTTTTTAATAACGAACATCCCCGCCTGACTGCCTGGGCGCCATGTCAGACGGGCAGGCGTTAACGAATGATGATGTAAGATCTTTCTTCTGAAATCAATCCGCCGCAGCGGATCGCTGATCGGAGGATGCAGCATGGCTCCGAAGGAGCCAAACATTTATAGAAAATCCAAACATCTCTGCAAGCTTGCCCCGGAGTGGGCAAAACGTTTTCCGCTGTACCAAAACGTCTAAATACTCTAAAAAAACGTCCCGCTCCTCCGGAGCGGGATGTTTGCGCTGTGTTTCTGTTTTACCAATATTAAGCTCCTACGGAGCTATAATTTCATTCCGTAGGAATGTGATGTTGGTAAAAAGTAATATCAGGAAAAGTTCCGCTCCGTAGGAGCGGGATGTACATTTATTTTACCCATAATATGTTTCTCTGCTGCGATCATTTCAATCTATCCTTCACGGCGGATCGTTGATCGGAGGTTGCAGCGCGGCTCCGGAGGAGCCAAACATTTTTAAAAAATCCAAACATCTCTGCAAACTTGCCCCGAAGTGGGCAAAACGTTTTTCCGTTGCACAAAAACGTAATAGTCCAAAAGAACGTTCCGCTCCTCTGGAGCGGGAGGTTGGGGCTATATTTTTATTTTACCAACATTAAGCTCCTACGGAGCTGTCAATTCATTCCGTAGGAATGTGATGTTGGTAAAAAGTAATATTAGGAAGAGTTCCGCTCCGTAGGAGCGGGATGTTAAATGGTACCTATATTTTACCAACGTAATGCATCTTTAGGGTTATCCCTTTCTTCTAAAATCGATCCGCCGCGGCGGACCGTTGATGAGTGTTTTCTTTCACTGCATTCTTCTTGCCGCAGCAATCGCCATCTGCCCGAGCGCTATACCCGCATCGTTGGTCGGGATCTTTGTATGGGTGTAAACTTTGAATCCTTTTTGCCCAAGCTGTTTCTCAATAGCAGAAAGCAGGTATTTATTCTGAAACGTGCCGCCGGATAAAACAACCTTATCTAAACCGCTTTTATTTTTCATAACACCCGCAAGTTCTATGATTACCGACAGTATGGTGTTGTGGAATTTTGCTGAGATCTCGGGAAGCGCCACATGATCATGTAAATCTTTGATAATATGTTTAAAGGTCTCCTCAAAAGATATGGTTGAATTTATGGAAAAAGGGTAATCTTTTGTGATGTTTTTGTCCATGATGGCTTCCAGGCGCATCGGCGCTTCCGCGTGGAATTTGCTGACAGGGCAGAGGTCGATCAGCGCTGCAACCGCGTCGAACAATCTTCCGGAACCTGAGGTCAGCGGGCTGTTGATCTTCTTATCTACCGCCTGGCAAAGCATATCAACCGAAACCGGATTGACAGCCTTCAGGAAAGGCAATTCCATTTTCCTGAAATCTTCCCCGAAATATTTATACAAATACGACACCGCCATACGCCAGGGCTCCTCTGTAACCTTGTCCCCGCCGGGCATGGGCATATATTCAAAATGACTAAACCGTTCATAATTATTCAGGCTGCAAATAAAAAATTCGCTGCCCCAGATATGGTTATCATCACCAAGGCCCGTGCCGTCAAAGCTTATCCCGATCACGGGTTCATCAAGTCCGTGTTCGGCCATGCAGGAAGCAATATGCGCATGATGGTGCTGGACCTTGATATGCGGGAGTTTTGTTTCGGCAGCGTAACGTGTCGACAGGTAATCGGGGTGCAGGTCGCTCACCACCAGGGACGGTTCAAACAGGAAAAGCCTTTTGAAACGGTCGATGGTTTCACGATAAAACTCATACGTCTCCAGGTTTTTGAGATCACCGATGTGCTGGCTGATGAACGCCTGGTTCCCTTTGCCGATGGCAAAACAATTGACGAGCTCAGCGCCAGTGGCCAGGATGCCGTCCACATTCATTTTCAGATTTACCGGCAGGGGGACATAGCCTCTGGATCGCCTGAAAATACGTTCTTTTTCATTTACAACAGTTACCACAGAATCATCGGTGCGGTTATAAATATCACGGTTGTATGTTAAGATCGCATCCGATATGGCTGACAATTTTTCGATGGCTACCTCATTATCCGTGATGATGGGCTCATCCGAGATATTACCGCTCGTCAGCACTATCGCCGGAATGTTGAGATTCCTGAAAAGCAAATAATGAAAAGGCATGTATGGCAACATGCACCCGATCGTGTCAAAACCTACATTCACGGAATATGCAAGGCTTTTCTTCTGGCTTAACAACACTATGGGCCTTTTATACGACAGGAGTGAGGCTTCCTCAAACTCGTTGACAAAAGTGTATTCCTTTAAGGTTTCGATATCGGAAAACATGACGGCAAAAGGTTTTCCTTCTCTGATCTTCAGCTTCCTGAGGCGCGCCACAGCTTCTTCGCACAGCGCATCGCAGGCAATAAAAAATCCGCCTATCCCTTTAATGGCAACGATTTTTTTATTCTTCAATAAATCCTGAACCCTTAGGATGATCTGGTCAATACCTTTTATTGAGTTGCCGGCTTCGTGAAGTGTGTATTCGGGGCCGCATACAGAACATGCTACCGGTTGTGCATGAAAACGGCGGTCGTGGACGTCGGTGTATTCTTTGCGGCAGTCGGGGCACATTTCAAAGGGGCTCATGGTCGTTTTGGCCCTGTCGTAAGGTATATTCCGTATGATCGTGAAGCGTGGCCCGCAGTTGGTACAGTTGATAAACGGGTAATCAATGCGGTTTTTTTGTGTTTTCATGTCTTCCAGGCAGTCTGCACAAACGGCAAGGTCAGGGCTGATCCCGGTTACCTGGTTGGAAACCGTTTGGCTTTTGATGATGCTGAAGTCCGTGAAAACTTCATGTGCAACTAAGGAATAATCTATAGATTCGATATGAGAAGCTTGTGGCGCCTTGTTTTTCAGCGCCTCAATAAAATCAACAATAGTTTCAGGAGAACAATTTATTCTTATACCAACGCCGTCGTTCCGGTTCTCGACATGGCCTTTTAACCAGAATTCTTCAGCAAGCCTGTAAACAAAAGGCCTGAAACCTACACCCTGCACCAGGCCCTTAATTTCTATCTGATATGTATTCAATTTTTTTCTTATAAAACTCGCCCAACATGAGTCAAACCGTTATGCAAAGCTACAAAATTTTCAAAATCTTTTAATGCGTAATTGCATCTACTAAATTTAAATACCAGGCTTTCAATGAAATTGCAATTTAATAATAAATAACAAGCCCCAAAAAAAACCTTTTTTTGTTTCTTAGCCTGCTGCGACGGATAGCCAAGGTGGCGGAGCGTTGGCCTGCCCAGACGGCGGGCCGGCACTGGCGTGAATCAGAAAATATTAGAAAATCTTCAAAGGCGCCATCGGCGTCTCCCGACCCGCTTTGCGGCGTCGGGATTACATTGAATAGATTTTCAATATTTTTTGAGAGCGGGTAGAAGCATCGTCTGGGCTTTCTCCGCCGCGGCGGATTCTTTGGTTCGTTTCTTTTGGATAAGCAAAAGAAATGAACACCCAAATCAAAAGAAATAACATTTCCATAAAAGTTAGATGTTTTATTCTACTTTCTCGAAGTATTGGAATTTGGGATAAAAAAGAGGCCTGCAAATTTGCAAGCCTCTTTAAATTATATGATATTGAAACCTTATTCGATTACGAGTTTTTCTGTAAAAGAATTTTCTTTTGAAGTAACCTTCACCACATAAAGACCTTTTTCAAGTCCACGAATATCAATGGTTTCAGAAGTTTTTAAAATATTGCTTTTTGAAACCAGTTTTCCGGTGATATCAAAAATTTCAATAGTTCCGTTTCCGCTGGTAAGCGCCATAATATATTCGCTGGCAGGGTTCGGATAGATGCTGATACTTTGGCCGGTGATTTCTTCGGTACCAACAACAGCTGACATGTCAATCTTGGCAACCTGTGAAACTTCGTGTGTGTTGTCATCCTGAATAAATACAACAAACTCACAGTTATTTTTCACATAACCGGTAGTAGTAAAATTTATAGTGGTAGTTTGAGGATTTTGCGTGGCAAAATTTAGGGTGGTGCCGTTCACATCAGGATACATGGACCGACAAACAAAATCAACTTCACTTTGGTTAAACCATGTTTCAGCGATATTTGATTCTGTGAGCACAGCATATAGTTTAGCAGGAGCAAAGGCAGCAAATGTTTCTTCGGCGGTTATTGTTGCTGTATAGGTATCTGTCCCCGTTTCAACTACAGTTAGGTCGAGATTTTGGAAAGATGGTGTAGCAATACGGCTATTATAGATGGAAAGATACGATGGATACATACTAACTGTACCACTTCCGCCAGCGACCATATTAGAACTTTCGCGGGCACCATCACCAACTACGGTAGGGAATGAATTAATGCCATAATAATTTAATCTTGCAGTAGAGTATGTATTTTCATATGTATCACCAGAATGGTAGGCAATAGCAACAGCATTTTTGTGATTTGTCTCAATCAGGTCGCGTAAACCCATAGCAGCTCCAGGGCAATATGTGCACCATGTTCCGGTACCTTCTTCCATCAGTACTAAATTTCTTGTAACACCACCGGTAATAGTTGCAGTATCGGTATTTGATCCATGAGAATATCCTTGTCCTGCATAATAGGCCCTGGCAGCATAGATATAAGTGTTTGCCCAGGGAGCAACGTCGGTATATGCCAAACTTGTAGTTGAATTAACAACCACTCCATTGCGGCTTAATTTATACAAGTCCGGATTCGGAACTGGAGCAGTCCAGCTAACATCAATATCAGCGCCATTAAGAGTTGCCGTAAGATTTAATGGTGCAGCAGGGGCAGTAACTGCTTCAAGAGTTACATCGTCAATATAATATCCTGAGGTGCCAGCGCCATCATTATCCCAACCGTAAAAGTTCATGCCATCAAGTTTCAATGAATTGTCAGAGCCTTGTGCACCTTTGCTCCACTGATAGCTGATAATTTCTACATCATTTCTGTAGAAGGTGGCAAAATCATCATCAAGGTCAACGATGATATGGCATTTAACCCAGGAATTGATTGGGAATGTTGTTAGAGCAGCCCCAGCTCCATTAGCATCTATGAAAATTGAATCGTTGTAAATAAACGCCTGAAAAGCCCATTTGCTGCTGCCGGCATTGAAATCACTCAGCAGGTTGAAATAGCCAAGTTTGCCTGTTTCAACAAACATATACCATTCAATTTTATAACGGCCGGTGGTTTTATCAAAAAATTGCAACACACAATCATTTCCATTGAGGACATTAACGGAATTAGCGCCGCTGTGTGCCTGTGTGGTTGATACGACGGGATCTTCAGCGCCACCCGGTGCCAGCGACCAGGTGGTCCAGGGATCACCGGTCTGTGCAGCTAGTTTTGTACCTGCAGTCAGCGTGTCAAAATCAGTGGTGTAGATTACCTGGGCATTTAAAGAAAATACACCCATAACCACCAATGCAAAAAGTAAATAGATTTTTTTCATAGGTTTTTGTTTAAAAATTAATAATTGATCGTTTCAGAATATAAAAATATTAAAAATTTTGAAAAGCAGGCAAAAAAAATAATTTCGGTAGCCATTTGAGGCCTTTTGTGTTTTAAATGAAAAGAATGATTTGACAAAAAGTATTAATGCTTACATTTGTGTTAAGAGTTTTTATGTAATGTATGGCGTATAAGGACCTAACCGATTTTATTCATACCCTTGAAATTGCCGGCGAACTGGCAAAAGTAAAGGAATTTGTTTCGCCCGGGCTTGAAATTGCTGAAATAACCGACAGGATAGCGAAAACGGAAGGGAAGGCGCTGTTATTTGAAAATAATGGAACTGATTTTCCATTACTTATCAATGCTTTTGGTTCTGAAAAAAGGATGTGCCTGGCTTTGGGCGTTAAAAACCTGGATGATATCGCTGCAAAAATTGACCACTTGTTCAAAAGTGTTGCATCCGCCGATAAAAAATTTTCTGATAAAGTCAAAATGCTTTACCTGTTGAAAGATGTGTCGTCCTGGATGCCCAAAATACACAACAAAAAAGGAGCCTGCCAGGAAATTGTGATGAGCACTCCCGATATAACGAGGCTTCCTGTACTGACTTGCTGGCCTTATGATGGCGGCCCTTTTGTGACATTGCCTGTGGTTCACACTGTTGACCCCAATTCGGGAATGAGGAACGTCGGCATGTACCGCATGCAGGTGTTTGAACCGGCTATGACCGGCATACACTGGCACCTGCACAAAAATTCAGCACGACATTACAACGAATATAAAAAACTGGGCAGGCGCATGCCGGTTTCCGTGACACTGGGCGGCGACCCGGTTTATACCTATGCAGCCACGGCTCCCTTGCCCGACAATTTTGACGAATATGTTTTTGCCGGTTTTTTACGCGGGAAAAAAGTGAACATGGTAAAATGCCTTACCAACGACCTTGCCGTGCCCGAAGATGTTGATTTTGTCATTGAAGGCTATGTGGATCCGTCGGAGGAACTGATCTGCGAAGGGCCATTTGGAGATCATACAGGCTATTATTCATTGCCCGAATATTTCCCCCGTTTTCATATTACGTGCATCACCCATCGTAAAAATGCAGTTTATCCGGCTACCATTGTCGGCATTCCGCCGCAGGAAGACGCTTATATTGGCAAAGCCACGGAACGCATTTTTTTAAGCCCGTTGCGCCTGGCGATGCAACCGGAGATCATCGACATGCACATGCCGGTGGAAGGGGTGTTCCATAACCTGCTGATCATAAAAATCAATAAACAATACGAAGGGCAAGCCGAAAAAATCATAAACGGCTTATGGGGAGCAGGGCAGATGATGTTTTCAAAGGTGATCATAGCGGTGGATGAAAACACGGATATTTTTAATTATAAAGAAATTGCCGGAAAAGTTTCCGCGAGGCTGAATCTGAATGAAAACCTCTTATTTTCGAAAGGCCCTGCAGATATCCTCGATCATGCGGCGGAAAAATATGCTTACGGCGGTAAGATCGGCATGGATGCCACAGGTATTACCCCGGCAGAAGAAATCCCTGCTATCATTGATACTGAAATAATACTGCAGGAACTGCCTGAAATAAAACAAATAAACAGCCGGTTAACGGATGAAAAAATCTCGTTGGCTGTCATTGCGCTTGAAAAAAACAGGAAAGGCCAGATAATAGAATCGGTGAAGATTCTTTTGGAAAAAAGATGGATAGCTGGGGTCAAATGCCTTGTATTTGTTGATGCTGCCGCAGATGTCTTTGATCTGAAATCCATAACGTGGATGGTGTTGAACAACATCGATGCATCCAGGGATGTTTCAGTCCATGACGGAGTTATGATTGTTGACGGCACCCGCAAAACCATGCAATTTGATGGGTTTGGCCGTCCATGGCCCAACATCATAGTTTCTGATGACGCTACCATCAAAGCTGTTGATGAAAAATGGCCAACGCTTGGCCTTGGTGGATTTATTGAATCTCCGTCACTGAAAAACAAAAAGCTTCTATGGCCGGGCGAAGCGAAGGCGGACTAGCCAAGGACTGATTATTCCATTTTTACAAATTCTGCAGAATAAAATCCGACATCCGTTTGTATAAATGGTAGCGGGTATAACCGCCGTAAATTCCATGGTTTTTATTGGGGTAAAGCTGCATCTCAAACTGTTTGTTGGCATTTACCAGCGCATCAATCAGTTCCATGCTGTTCTGCACATGAACATTGTCGTCCGAAAGGCCATGTATTAAGAGGTACTTGCCTTTTAATTTTTTCACATAATTTATTGGAGAGTTATCATCATATCCCGAAGCATTGTCCTGAGGTTTGCGCATATAACGTTCGGTATAAATGTTATCATAGTTGCGCCAGTTACTTACAGGCGCCACCGAAATGCCGGCTTTGAAATAATCAGCGCCTTTGGTCATACAAAGTGCCGTAATAAAGCCTCCGTAGCTCCATCCCCAGATACCGATGCGTTTTGAATCTACATAAGGAAGGGTGGCGAGGTATTTCGCGGTTTCTATCTGGTCTTCGGTTTCGAGTTTGCCCAATTCCATGTAGGTGCATTTGCGGAACTGTTCTCCGCGTGAGCCGGTGCCGCGCCCGTCAACACAAACAATGATATAACCTTTTTGGGCCAGGTACTGGTACCAAACCATGTCAAAAACATCCCATTCGTTCAGTGCGTATTGATTGTTGGGGCCGCCATAAACATTCATCAGCACCGGGTATTTTTTTCCGGCGTCAAAATCAGGCGGCTTTATCATGTAACCATACAGCGTTATAGTACCAGTTGTGGTAAAAGTAAAAAACACCTTATTGGTAAAACCGCATTCTTTGGTTTTGTCTGTCAGTTTTTTATTGTCCACAAGCATTTGCTGCTCTTTTCCGTTTTTTGAATAAATGGCCGTATATTCCGGAGTATTCCCATCACTGAATGTGCCAATAAAATAGTTGAAGTTTTTACTGAATTGTGCATCATAGGTTCCGTCTTTTTTGAATAGGCGTTTTTTGTCGCTGCCGTCGAATTTGATGCTGTATAAGTCGCGGTTTACCGGGCTGCTTTCTGCCGAAAGATAATAGATGGTCTTGTTTTTTTCATCAATGCCTTTAATGCTTATGACATCCCAGTTACCTTGTGTGATCTGCTTTACAAGTTTTCCATTCAGGTCGTACATGTAAATATGGTTGTACCCGTCGAGCTCGCTCATGATGATGAAATGCTGGCCATCATCGCAAAACTGATAATCATCGGTGATCTCAATATAATATTTGTTTTCCTGTGAGTAGAACACTTTACTGCTGCCGTTCGAAACATTATTCAGCAGAATTTCAAGTTTGTTCTGCAAGCGGTTCATGCGGAAAATGGCAAGGGTATTCGGGTCTTTGGTCCAGCAGATCCTGGGAATATACTGATCGGTTTCCGGGCCGATTTCCATGGTTCGGGTTACTGCTTTGGAAGGATTGCTTAAATCATACACAAGCACCGAAACCAGTGAATTGCCTTCGCCGGCAACAGGATATTTATATTTGTATTGCTCGGGATAAAGTTCCCCGTAGTTGGTCATCTGGTATTCTTTCACTTTACTTTCGTCGAAACGGATAAAAGCAATTTTTTTGCTGTCGGGCGACCAGAAAAAAGCTTTGGTAAAACTGAATTCTTCTTCATAAACCCAGTCTGTGGTTCCGTTGATAATATTGTTGATGAGGCCGTCGGTGGTGATCTGTGTTTCGGCTCCGGTAGCAAGGTCTTTATAATAAAGGTTGTTGTCGATGATGTAGGCGACTTTGCTGCCGTCAGGAGAAAAATCCGCGAGGCGTTGTTTGCTTTTATCCGATACGGAAGTGAGCTTTTTTGTTGTCAGATCCAGAATGTAATATGACGCTATCTCTGAATGGCGGTAGATCGCTTCTGCATCAGTCTTAAACAACAATGCCGTTTCTGAAGAGTTGAGTTCGAACGATTCGATTTTAAGGGCAATCTGTTTGCCTTCAGGCATGAGCATTTCCTTTGTAACCAGCTTGGATTCAGATTTGGAACTTTCATACGAAAATTTTTCAATGGTGTATGCATTTGTCGGTATCAGGTAATGTTCGCCGTCTTTCATTGAAATGATTTCATCGGCACGTTCGGGGTAAAATGCATAATTGATCCAAAGGTCTTCCAACGTGACAGGTTGGCGGGTTTGTGCATAGGAAAATGCCGGGATAAGCAGGGCGATAAATACCAGTAAGCGGAGTTTTGTTTTCATTAGTGTGATTTTAACAGCGAAAATACTAAACTTAAACAATTAAAAGTGAAAATGGATACTTTTTCAATCCATAGGAACGTGTTGTTTGTGATAAAGCAGAATTCATGTGACGTCCCGCTCCTACGGAGCGGCATGTTTTTGTTTTATGAGTTTTTACCAACATTAAGCTCTTACGGAGCTAAGCACTTTTTTTTACATTTCGTGAATTGTATTGTTTGTAAAAATTAAAATTCATGTATCGTCCCGCTCCTATGGAGCGGCATGCTTTGTTATATGTGTTTTTACCAACATTAAGCTCCTACGGAGCTAAAAGCATTTCTCTTATATTGTGTCGGAAAATAATGTTGGTATAAAACAAAATTTTGGAAAAGTTCCGCCTCAATAGTGCTGAATGTCGCTTTTGGCGTATTTGCCGCCCCTGAACTCATGCGAAGCTAATAGCATTCCTTTCACATTCCGTAGGAATGTAATGTTGGTAAAAACAAAATCTTGTATGAGTTCCGCTTCGTAGGAGCGGGACGAAAACGCGTTGTGCTTGTTTTAACTATGAAGAGCTTTAGAGCTAATCATTGCTAACTAATAAATACTCTTTAGATGTTCGATGAAACATTTTCAATTGCTAATTTATTCCTTTATCCACTTAAATAATCCGATTTTAAAGACCTCGAGTTAGTTTTTTATCACATTATTATTTAGGTGTTTTCACAATTTTAATTGTTATTCGAAAAAATCGAAGAGATATCTTTCGTCATATTCAACTTCATATTTTTTGAGGAAGTCTATGTATTCTTCTCTGAAGGTAGTTTTTCTATGATGATTTTCCTGATTTAAAATGTATTTTATTACCATATCTCTTTGAGAACGGCTGTAAGAAAATGCAGCAAACCCTTCCTGCCAGTTAAACTTGAATTTTGATAATTTGTTTTCATTTATAAAACGTGATGATTCTGACTTAATTTCACGGACTAAATCAGACAAGTTGCATGAAAGTGATTGTCCAATTAAAATGTGAATATGATCCGAAACGGAGTTTATTACAAGTAATTTTTGTTTTTGGTTTGTAATAATTCCCGTAATATATTTATGAAGTGGTTCGCGAAAAGCTGGGACAATAAGTGCATTCCTGTTTTTAACGGCGAAAATTAGTTGGATAGTGATTTGTGAATAAGAGTTTGCCATTATTAGGTTTTTTATTACGAAAATACTAAACTTATACTTTTAAAAACGAAAATGGATACTTTTTCAATCCATAGGAACGTGTTGCTTGTGATAAAGCAGAATTCATGTGACGTCCCGCTCCTACGGAGCGGTATGCTTTGTTATATGTGTTTTTACCAACATTAAGCTCCGACGGAGCTAAACACCTTTTTTACATTTCGTGAATTGTATTGTTTGTAAAAAATAAAATTCCTGGAACGTCCCGCTCCTACGGAGCGGTATATCACGACTATTTGCGTATTTACCAACATTTAGCTCCTACGGAGCTACAAATATTTCTTTCACATTCCGTAGGAATGTAATGTTGGTAAAAAATAAACCTTGGAAAAGTTCCGCTCCGTAGGAGCGGGATGTTGTTTTGTCAGGGCATGTTTAAATTCAGTTGTAGCATTATAACATGCCAATCAACCATGCATCGAAAACAATAGCTTCTCAATTCTTGACCCAGGTGATAACATGATCGGGTCCTATTTTCAAAAAATAAGTTCCCTTTTTCAGTTTTCTGATGTTGATATTACTGCTATCATTTTGCAGGAATCCGGACAAAATTATTTTTCCGGAGATGTCAGCAATAGAATAATTCTTTTCGGAAACAGCCTTGTTCAAAGTAACAGAGAGTATATCCTTTGCAGGATTGGGATAAATCATGATGCTGTTATCAGCGGTAACTTCTGTCGTATTCGCAGATTGGTTGTTCAGGTAGTTGCTAAGGTATGGGCTAAGGTCAAACAGATGAAGTTTTTGTTCGCTACCAATAATTTTAAATCGCGAAAAATATTCATTAGTAAAATAATAATACAAGCCATTATGAGTGGCAATGCCTTCAATCTGATGGTAGGGAAGCTCCAGTGACATTTTTCTTTTGTTACCGCCGAAGAAATCATACCCTGAAAAATCATACAGCAGGTAAGCAAAAGGTTGTAACATATTACTGTAGCCGCACAACGCGATTAATTTTTTTGACGGAAGGTAAGTCGCTCCGGTGATCAGCCCGTCAACATTATAGGTTGTTTTCAATCGGGCCGTATAGGTCCCGGGTGTTTTTGGCAGCGAATAAACGCTGGTTTGCTTGCTGATCCATTGTTTGGTAAACAGAAAAATGCTGTCGGAAGAAACGATAAATGCTTCGCAGTCAAAATCAGTATTGTTGCTGCCGGCAGGGGAAAAGTCTGTTTGGTTTGAATATGAAAAATTAATGGTATCCGCAACAGGAGCATTTAGTAAGAGCGCGTTTTTCTCAATACGCAGGATTTTAAGGTTCGTCCGGTTGCCATTGGCGTTATTACCGAAATCACCGATGTAAATATAAGTTTCATCCTGCGAAATTTCTTCCCAGTCGATATTGGCGAGGCCGTTCAGAGTAAAGGTATCGACAATGCTGCCGTTGGTAGTATCCAGCGCATACAGGTTCAGGTCCGTATTGTCGTTATGCGTCCATACCAGATCATTCCAGAAGATAAGCCCGGAAGTTTCAGACAAAACCGGAGCAAGAATGGTTGAGGTAACAGGCAAAACAGAAGTTACATCATAAACGCAGCTACCATCGTTCACAGTAGCTGCGGAGTTGAAATTAGACGCTAAGGGGTCGGTACAACCGAATGTCTGAGCTTGAATGGTAAAGGTGAAAAATAATGGGCAAAAAGCTAAACTCAAAAATAATTTTCGCATGTCAGGATATTATCAGCGAGATACGACAGTAGCTTTGAGAGGTTTGAAATCCCAAACTTATTTTACTTTGATCAGCTCAAGTTTAAAGATCAGTGTGGAACCGCCGGGTATTCCCTGGTTGCCGGCATCGCCGTAAGCAAGGTCCGAAGGAATAAACAATTCATAAATACTGCCTTCTTTCATCAGGAGCAGCCCTTCCGAAAAACCTTTGATGACGCCATTCAGCGGGAAATCTGCGGGTTGGTTGCGTTCGTATGAAGAATCGAAAATATTACCATCGATAAATTTACCTTCATAATTTACGGTAACGCTGCTGCTAGGGGTAGGCGCTGCACCTGTCCCTTCCTGGATCACGCGGTATTGCAAACCTGACGGTGTCGTCATAACGCCAGGCTTTTTCTTGTTCTCTTCCAGGAATTTCATACCGGCAGCTTTAGCGGCAGAAGCTGTTTGTGCGTTCTTCTTTACCTGTTTTTCCTGCATTTCTTTCCCGAACTTGTCCATTATTTTCTTTTTGGTTTCTTCCGAAAACAATTGTTTGTCGGCTCCGTTGAGCGCATCCCTGATTCCCTGTGTGAGTATATCCAGGTCAAGGGCCAGTGAGTCAGCGTCAAGATTTTTCTTCAGGTTAGTTCCGATATTGCATCCAAGTGTGTAAGCCGTTGAATCTTTTGAGGTTTTAATTTTTATTTTTTGTGCATTTGCATAAAAACAAAATGACAATAAGCAAACCAATACGATTATTCTTTTCATGAGGTTAAAAATTAATGAATGAATATTTAATGATTAAGAATTCAAAAGTAATAAGAATAAATGAAACCTGTGGTGAAACAATAAAAATTCGCCTTATCTAACGCAAAAAATTGAAGGATATTTCAAATAATTTTGTAATTTTATATGTATGTTTTTTACGCCCTCAGATTTTGATATTAAACCCGGTTATTTTGTACATGAAAGCGAACTGCACGGAGCATCGCACACGTATCGTGTCATGTGCCATGTGCTGGTGTTGAGCAACAGGTTGAAATTACTTCATGCCGGCAGGCTCGCTTTTTGTGCAGCTTTTGTCCACGACATGGCGCGCAGGCACGACGGCTTTTGCCTGATGCACGGGCCAAGGGCTGCCAGAGATAAAGTCCCTGAGTTTATCCCTTTATTTCATAAATATAATCTGGAAACCGAAGATATCAATACCATAAAAACAGCGGTTTCTAATCATTCTCAATATGTAGAGCTACGGAAAAATCATCCTCATTACCTCGTGACTTCCCTGCTTAAGGATGCCGATGCGCTTGATCGCATCCGCCTGGGCGATGGAAACCTGAACCCTAAATATTTAAGGCATAAAGCATCACTGGAATTGAAGGACTTTTCACGCAATTTGTACCTGAAAAGTGAAAGAATTCCTGTTTCAAATTTTGAAACTATGCTGGATATGGCTCAGGAACTTTACGGTTCGGAACTGATGGGTTTGTAAGACTTTAATCTATACTTCATTAAGTTTGGCTTGCTGCCAATAAATAAAATTGATTTTTATTTTATGAAATAAAAACAAATTGTTTGAATGTTATGCACGTTTTAAAAAGCAGTATAATCTTTCGCAAATTAATAACATTCATAAATTAATATTTTTAATCATGAAAAAATCAATGATCATCATTTGTTCACTGTTCCTGGTGGCCGTATCTTCATGCAAAGAAAATCCAACCGGCGAACCGGAAACATGCTATGCGTCAACAGAAGATTTCTTTATTGCTAACGCTTCTCCAATGCAGGTTTACTACATCGACGGTGCTACCGGAGGCAGCATTACCACACCAAAAGGAACTGTAATTACCATACCCGCTGATGCTTTTATAAACCAAAACGGTGATTCGGTTGTTGGAAATGTACAGATAAAATTTAAGGATGTTTATAAGAAAAGTGAGATGGTGCTGAATTTGCTTTCCACACATGTGTTTTGGGATTATGCACCGCTGAAATCAGCCGGAATGTTTTATTTTAAAGCGGGGCAAGAATCGGAAATACTGGAATTGCGTCCGGGAAAATCTATTATGGTGTCACAACCATTGAATGGGTTGCCTATCGACACTGCCATGCGACCATATTGGTTAATGACTGATGGCAATATTTCCGGTTGGGCTCCTGTTTCCTGGGGCGGAACCTCTGATTCATTAACATTTACTAATACCAATTACATTTATATTTTGAACAGTGTCTTTAGTTCGGGCAGTTGGTACAACACTGATAATCCGGATGTGTTTGCAGCATATCCTCAGACAACACTTATTGCCTTGCCTCCCTCAGAGTTCTCGGCATATTCTGTTGTAGCTTATTTATATTTCAGTGATATAAATACCGTAATTAAATTTTCTCCACACAGTTCAAAATTAATATACAATTATGCCCCTGTGGGCCTTGGATGTACGATTATTGCCTTAGGGATCAAAGATCAAAAAATGTATGCCTCCTTCACACCAATCACCATCGTGGACAGTATGACGGTGAATTTTCCATTATCTGAAACTACAGAAGCTGATTTTTTGACTCAGCTAAATTCGCTGAACTAATTAGATTCCAGCAACACCAAGTTTTCCACATGATGGGTATGCGGAAACATATCAACGGGTTGTACGGACTTTATGGAATACTGCTCCATCATTAACGAAAGGTCGCGTGCCTGGGTGGCAGGGTTGCAGCTCACATAAACGATACGTTCGGGTTTTATTTTCAATAGCTGTTCAACAACGGCCGGATGCATGCCGCTGCGAGGAGGATCAGTGATAACGATCGCGGGCTTGCCGTGTTGTGCTATAAAATCATCATTCAGTGTTTTGGCAATATCACCGGCAATAAAAACGGTATTCGTAATGTTATTCAGCACCGAATTGATCTTTGCGTCTTCAATGGCCGAAGGAATGTATTCGATACCGACGACTTTGGCCGCCTGCTTCGAAATAAAATTTGCGATGGTTCCGGTACCGGTATATAAATCGTAAATGATCTTGCCTTCGGTGTCCCCGGCAAATTTTTCAATGATATTATACATATTCAAAGCCTGTCGGCTGTTGGTCTGGAAAAAAGATACCGGCCCGATGCGGAATTTTAAATCACCCAATTGTTCGTTAATAAAAGGAGGGCCATAATACGAAAGTATTTCAAGGTCGTTGATAATGTCGTTGTGCTTGGTGTTTACCACGTACATCAGCGAGGTCAGTGCAGGGTAAAAAGCAAGGACATGATTGAGCACTTTTTTTTGGTTTTCTTCGTGTTCTTCACCAAAAACAACGATGGCCATGGATTCATCGAGCGTTGTATTACGTATGAGCAGGTTGCGCATGAAACCTTCGTGGCGGCGCGGGTTGTAAAATGTCAGGCCTTTAGTGATGCAAAATTCTTTGAGGCTGTTGCGGATCAGGTTCGTCAGGTCGTCCTGCAGGTAACAGGTTTCAATGTCAAGCACCCTGTCGAAATGTTGCGGGATATGAAATCCCAGTGCGTTCATGTTAATACTGTCACGGGTTTCCGATTTCATATCTTCATCCGTGAGCCAGCGGTAGTCAGAAAAAGTGTATTCGAGCTTGTTGCGGTAGCGGGTTTGTAACGGAGAAGCAACAATAGGGCTGATTTCAGGGATGTCTAGGTGGGCCATGCGCAGGAAGTTATCGGCCACCTGTTTTTGTTTGTAAAACAACTGGTGTTCGTACATCATGTCCTGCCACTTGCAACCGCCACACATGCCGAAATGTGCACAAAAGGGTGTTGCTCTTTTTTCGGATAATTTGTGAAATGCAACGGCCTTACCTTCAAGAAATGTTTTCTTTTTTCTTGTAATTAGAATATCGGCAACATCGCCCGGTACGGCATTGCCAATAAAAATCACCATGTTGTCTTTTCTGCCAATGGCTTTGCCTTCAGCTCCCGCATCGATAATCTCAACATGCTGAATGATTACCTGTTCTGTCCTGTGTTTGTTTCTCATCTTGATTTATGGTAACGTCGCCTCTTTGTTTTTCTTATCAGTAGCCGTTGTTTTTATTTATCTTACTTTCTCCACGATTCTACGGCACTGTACCATACATCTTTATATTCAGCGCTGCGGTTGAGCGTGTAATCATTTTCTGTAAAGGGATTCAGCGTTTTATTAAAATCAAGGGTCATGGATAAAATGTTACGGTCTTCACCATAATACCAGGTTTCATTATACGGCGAACGGTACACGCTGTTTGGCGGCCCGAAGATAATGTAAATCATGCCACGGTCGGTTTTCCAACCTTCGGTATAGGATGAAAAAAAACGGTTGGCATCCTGGACACGGTTGTAAAAATATTTTATCATTTCTTTTGCCCTTTCAGGATTCCCGGCTTTTTCAAGCCAGAAATTATCAACGGCAGGTTTGATATTTTTCATCATGAGAAGGTCGTTAAACTCGGTTTTTGTGGTAATATACTGCAACGGGCCCAGCATTTCAGCCGGTGTGGTAATTTGAGGATACTCATCCGAAAAGCAGAATAAGGTAAATCCCTCTTTTTTCGAGGTGTCGGATTGAAAATGGTAGATTCCCGTTTCAGATAATTTGAGCAGGCCGGACCTTCCGTCAATGATATCAATGGTAAAAATGCTGTCGGGCTTAAAAACTACAGGTTTTGTACTGACAACAGTGTAGGGGGGAGCGGCAATAGGAAAACTCCGGCTGTAATATTTTACAAAAAGTTTATAAACATTCTTTTCGCGCATGGTGACACGAAAAGCCTTGTTTTTCTTCATGTTCGTCTGGATGATGGGCTTGTTTTTCAGATCACGGAAAACATAGTTGTTCCTGTTTAGAATGTTATTCTTATAAATATTAAGGTAGTTGGTGGTAATGAATTTCTTGTTGAGGTCAACGATGGTAAATGCCAGAATATAATTGTCGGGTTCTTTGAGCATGATATTCATGCTGTCGGTTATGTCTGAATTTGAGTTATAATTAACCGAATCGATAACGATAAAAGAGGCTGAATCGACAGTTTTTTTCATGTCGGCCGTGTTGTACACTTCGTATTTGATAAGGTATTTGGCGAAAAAATAATTTTTTTTCAAATCCTTCTGAAAAAAAAGCCCTCCGGCATTGAACTGATAATATATCCTGGTGCTGTCCTGGCTTAGGTTGTATGTGCTGATATTGATATTCAAGCTTCGGGACTGGTCCTGGTAATTTGAAGTAATATTGGTGGTGCTCATTCTCGAAGGGCTGTAGCATCCGATAAAAAATCCTGCGATCAAAAAAACGGCGCTTAAACCAAATATTTTTTTCATATCAATTCACTGTTTTCTGGTTGTTCGTCATCATTACTGAATGTAAGGGGTAGGTTTTTTGAACTTTTTGCTCCCAGGAGCCTCAATTTCTCGACTTTCCCTATCAGGTTCCCGCTGCCCGTATGTAATTTTTTGTTGGCTTCCTGGAATGTTTTCTGAACCGTATCGATCTGGCTGCCCAGTCTTTTAAGATCTTCCACAAGTCCTGCAAATTTGTCGTAAAGTTTTCCACCTTCACTGGCAATTTCAATGGCATTTTGCGTCTGTTTTTCATGTTTCCAAATCGACTCAATGGTCCTCAGGGTGGCCAGCAGGGTAGAAGGGCTGACCATCACCACTTTTCGGTCCCAGGCAAAATTAAAAAGTTCTAAATCCTGCTGGATGGCCATGCTGAACGAAGATTCGATCGGCAAAAACATAAGGACAAAATCAGGTGAATTCAGCGAGCTGGTATGAGCATAGCTTTTTTCGCTGAGCCCTTTGATATGAGTTTTTATGGATTCGATATGCGATTTTGCATAACGGTCTTTTTCTTCTGAAGTATCAGCATTTACGAATTGTTCATACGCAATCAGTGAAACTTTTGAGTCAATGATAATATGCTTGTTATCCGGCAATTTCACTATGACATCGGGCCTTATCAGTTCTCCGTGATCATTGCGGGCTGTAAACTGCGTTTCATATTCTTCGCCTTTTACAAGCCCCGAGCGTTCAAGGATGCGTTCCAGGACGATTTCTCCCCAGTTGCCTTGTTTTTTGGTGTCGCCTTTGAGCGCTTTGGTAAGGTTGCGGGCTTCTTCAGAAATATTGATGTTTAAGTCCTGCAGTTTTTTTAACTCCGCTTTCAGGTCAGTCTGGTCACGGAGGCTGTTTTTGTAGGTCTCATCGACTTGTTTTTCAAAAGTCGAAAGTTTTTCTTTCAGCGGGTTCAGTATATCCGAGATGTTTTTCTGATTTGTGGCAGTAAAATCAAGGGTGTTTTGTTTGAGGATCCTGTTGGCAAGGTTCTCAAATTCGGTGGTAAACTTTTTTTGAATTTCTTCAATTTCGGCTTTTTGTGTATCCAGCTTTTCGCTGAGCGCCTTGTTTTGTTCTTCTGACCTTGAAAGTTTCGAAGTCAGGTCCAGCTTGATTTCCCGTTCATCTGCAAGCTGCTGTTTGGCGGAGATAAGTGTATTGGTGAGGTTCGTAATATTATCTTCCAACCTGTTGGTGAGGTTTGTAATTTCAGCATCCTTTTTTATTAACAAGGTCTGGTTCAGCGTTAAATCGTTTTTTGCTTTCGTTATTTTATTGTTGAATATGAACCAGGCAATGATAAAGCCTGCAATAAATGAAATGAGAACAGATAATATAATAGTAACCGTCATGTTAAAAAGTTTTACCCTGTAAATTTAAAGAAAATTTGATTCATAGCGGTTCGGAATTTCGCTATTTCAATTGATGTAAGGTTATCACGGTGATTTCAGGCCTTATGCCTACGCGTCCTGAGAATCCGCTGTAACCCAGCCCCGGGTTTACATATAATTTTTGCTCGGCATCAGTGTACAGGCCCATCCAATATTTGTATACAAACATACTTGGGCTGAATTTAATTTTTTTACCCTCAAACCCAATCTGCATGGCATGGGTATGGCCCGAAAAGGTCAGGTCAATGGTTGTTTTGCCGGAAACTTCATAAAGCCAGTGGTTAGGGTCGTGTGATAACAGTATTTTAAAATAGGAAGGCTGAGTATTTTTCACTGCTTTTTCAAGATTTCCTCTTTTCTTAAAAGGAAAAGTCCCCCAGTTGTTAACGCCTATCAGCGCTATTGAGTCGTTACCTTTTTTAATATAACAGGATGAATCTACCAGAACTGTAAATCCCATGTTGCGTTCTCTCTGTATTAAATTTTTTGTGATCAGATCAACGTTTGCAGGTTTTTTTAAGGTAAAATAATCACCGATATCATGATTTCCCAAAATAGAATATTTTCCATAAGGAGGATGGATACTGCTGAATAGTGCGTTATATGGTTCCAGTTCTTTATCGCTGACGTTGATCATATCGCCTGTCATGATCAGCATATCTGGAGAAAGCTGCCGGATAATTCCAATATAGTTTTCATAAGCCCTGGTGTCTTTGAATGTACCAAGGTGCAGATCTGAAATTTGAACAATTTTAAAACCTTCGAATGATGAGGGTAGTTTTTTAAACTGAAGATCAACCTCCTGGATTTTTACCTGCGTTTTTTGATAGGTAAAGCCATAGATACAATAGGCCAATGTTATTAAAAGAATTGCCAGAGCCGTTGAATAAGCCCAGCGATGCCGCTTTTTTTCTGTCCGGGGCTTCTTGTTTACATGTAGTTTTGAAATTAAAAAGCGGATCAGGTCATAAAAAATAAGAAAAACGGTTGCAAATGCTTTTGGCAAATAAACCAGAATAAATGCACTCAACGGAGCAAACAGTTCCCTGTACTTGATTGAATCATCCATCGGATACCCCACAACAACATAACATCCTGCTTCGAATAAAATAAAAATCAGCGATAAGGAAATTACGATGATTTTTAAAATCTTTTTACGCTTTTCGTTTCTGATGAAAAGGTTTTTTAAAATCCTGTAGAAATAAATGTCCGAAACGGTTATGATCAGGCTTAAAGCAACGATTCTGATGAGTAAATTCATAAAAAAAAAGCAGCTACTTTATGGTAACTGCTTTTCAAATATAATAAAAAAATTGTTATCTGTTGAGAATTATTTTTCGTGAGAGTGTATAATCATCACTTTGTAAACGGATAAAATAAATTCCGTTTTCATTGTTCTGCAGATTTATGGTGAACAGATTATTTCCTGATTTCAGCTGGAGTGCTTCGCTATAAATTTCCTGGCCGACCATGTTAACAACAGTAAGGTTTATTTTCTGACTATTGATTGCGGGGATCTGAATGTTAACTTTGCCTGTGATGGAAGGATTAGGATAAATGTTGATATTACCATTAGCGAGATTATCTGTGATCCCGTATGGTGAAGCCGTAGTAAAATGGTAAGGAGCTGACCAATCAGTAGAATCAACTGATGTGGCAGCACGCATACGCCAGTAATAAGTGGTATAAGGTTTCAATTCGGTGTAAATGGTGTCAGAAGCCAAACTACTGCTGAATGTTTTATACACCGGATTGGTAAAGCTGGATGATGTATCGAGTTCCATGTTGTAAAATCCGATATTATCAATTTTTTTCCATACGAAAACGGGAAGTGTAGAAACATTGACACCACCATCTGCAGGGGCTACCAGCGTTACTTTGTCAACGGTGGTGAAATTCCATTCTGCAGACCATTGTGAAGTACCAAAAGAGTTAACTCCTCTGACTTTCCAGAAATATTTCTGCCCGAAACGTAAGGTGTCAGAAAATTCTCTAACCAAAGTATCATATGGTGCAGTGGCAATGACAATAACGTGGTTTGTATCAATTATTTTCGAAACAGCTGTGGTAAAGAGTGAATCGGTTGCTAACAGGTATTCATAATGTTTAGAACCTAACCAATCCCATTCAAATTGCACAATCGGGGAGAAGTTAACAGAGTCGTTCCCGGGATTGCGCAAGTTTACTGTATCAATAGTCCTGAAATTCAGAACGGCCGACCAGTCAGAAGTATCCGTTGCATGCATGGCTCTCATTCTTAAATGGTAATTTGTGTTGAAAGCAATATTTTTCGAATATACTTCCGTCTTGTTGCTCGCCACACTAGATCTGACGAAAAGCGGGCTGGTAAATGAAAGTGATGAGTCAATCTGGTATTCATAATTTGAGATGCCGGTGATGGCGTTCCATTTGAATAACATGCTGACAGCGCGGTTTTGTGCATTGTTTACAGGCGCTGTAATGGTAACCGTTTTTATTACTTTGAATTTTTTTATTTCTGACCATCCGCATGAATCGCTTTCGCTAACGCCATAAGCTTTCACCCTCCAGTAATAGGTAGTATTAAAATTCAGGTGGTCTGCATTCGTAGCGGTTAGGGTCGTATAATAATCTTTTGTAGTAGTGAAAAGGCTATCAGTGCTTACCTGTGCTTTGTAACTAAATGCGCTTGGTACAGCGGTCCAAACCAAAAAAGCATTGGGCATCTGTGAAGTAGCGTTGTTTACCGGAGCTGTCAGGGTTGGTGCAAACATTGAGGTTACATCCATATAAACGGTAGCAGTAGAAGTTTCTCCATCAATGTCAGTAATGGTATAAGTAAAACTGTCCGGCCCGTGGTAAGAAGTGTTGGGTGTATAGACTACCTTGTCATCAACCGGGTTGGTAGGGGTTCCATTTGTATTTATGCTGGTGGTCCCATGAGCTCCGTTGGTGGCTGAAATGGCGCATGTGCAGGGGACATCACCAAAATTATCATTATACAATACATTAATTGTTACAGGAGAATAAGATGGAGTGTAAGCATAATCATTATTTGTAACAGGTAATCCGGCATCATTTACAGGTGTTACATTAACAACAACATATCCCGTATTGCAGGCAGATGGCAGCGGGGTGCCGTCATCGCAAATGCTGTAAGCAAAAGTTTCAGTTCCCCAGAAATTCAGGTTAGGAGTATAGGTGATTATACCAGTGAGATTATCAACGGTTGCAGTACCATGAGCGGGTTGTACAGGAACGGTCACACTTGTTGCAACAACGTTGCCATCAATGTCAGAATCATTGGTTGCAACATCAATGTTCACTGCATTATCTTCCACCGTAGTTGTGGTATCATTAACAGTAACCGGCATGTCGTTTACAGCATTAATAACAATATAAATAAATGCCGTATCGCAGTCGCCGTCAATATCGCACATTTGGTATGCAATGGTATCGGCACCGGAATAGTTCAGGTTGGGTGTGTACTGAAAATGTCCATTCGTGTCTAATACAATAACTCCATGTGCCGGTGCGGTAACAACGCTCCAGGTATTTGTACTGTCGGTGCTCAGTGTGTCGTTCAGGTTAACAAAATCATTTAAAACAACATCTTCGTTGATGGTGTAATAATCGTTTACAGCGTCGGGCGTATCGTTTAACAACAATTTACCAGAACTTTCCGGCAGGTTTGACAGATAGAAGGCTGCTGTTGAAAAAACGCATAATACGCATGAAATCAGAATAAAGGTAGAAAATACTTTTTTCATTTTGGTTTATTTTAAAATTAATGATATGGGTTTTTGTGATAAAAGAGCCCTCGTATCAATCGATACAAGGGCTCTTATGTATTATTTTGTAACTATGAATTTAGCAGTTCTGCTGTCGTTACCTGTGAGGAGCTGGACAATATAAGTTCCTTTTTTGAAATTACTGCAATCGATATTTTCAATGTGATTACCACTTGGTTTGTTTGTCTGGTTGATTAATTTTACCAGCCTGCCATTGATATCAAATATTTTGATCGTAACGGCGGATTTAACAACCAGCGAATAGGTTATATTCACATTATCAACAGCTGGGTTTGGGTATATACCGATATTGCCTGTTACGTTAGTAGTCGGGTTGTAATTATCATTGATGCCAAGGTAATCTGTAGTTCTATAAAATCCTTTACCATGGGTACCAATATAAATGGCGCCGTAATTTGTAACGCCCGGATAATTGTATACCTGTTGCCTGATCATGAATACAGGTACGCGGGCCATACCGTCATTTTCTTCGGTCCATTCGATAGCGGCAGCACTTTGTGTAATATCCTGTGTGGCGAAAATACCATACTCAGTACCAAGAATAACCATGTTCGGGTGGCTCATTTCAAAGATGGCGCTATAAACCGGCATAGCAGGTAATTTTTTATTAGTGGTTGTACCCTGTTTGGATGTAAACACCGGTGCGGCATCAAGTGCATTATCTGAATAATAGACATAAGAAGTATTTCCATAATTCCCTAAAGTAACAACTACCCTTTGCGGGTTGTTCGGGTCAACGGCAATGCTGGTAACACCCTGTGACGATCCGAAACTTTTAATTAAGGAACGTTCAACTACACAATAAGCACTGTTGTAAAACGCACTGGCTGAGTCAGTAATAGCAAGGATATTTGAAATACGGTATAAATTACCATCAACGGTTCCAACAAACAGATAATTACCATCTTTTGAAATGGTCATGGTATGCGGGTTTCCAATATTTGCTATGTTATACCAGGTCGGAACAGAGCCGAACTGAATAGCCCCGCGTGTGTACCAAACACCTGTGGCAGTTCCTGCAAAAAAGTTACACGAAACAATATCCTGAACTTCCAAAGAGTCACCTTCAACAAGGTTGCCATCAGAGGGAGTTAAGATATGATAAAATGGAACAAAATTATTTTTACTTTTTACAACAATCGGATCGCCAACAGAATAAGTTGTGTCAGAAACAAACCAGGTGAAATCAGGGCTGTATAGATTGTTGTAACTTTCCCATATTAATATCGGAGTAATAAATGGCCCTGCACCATCCTGTCCGGGGACAATACCACCGGTTTGGGCAGAAGTTAAAAACGATTCTGCATCTGATGATTGGTATGATGTTCCTGCGTCAGGTGACCTCCAGACAAGTGAATTATAGCAAGTGCCAAAAAATGCTTCATTGTTAAGTAATGAGAAAGCAGACCATCCGCCGTCTCCGCTGAATAATACCGTACCTTTTTTGGGATCCAGGCCTGTTCCGCTCACGTATGGGTTGCTGTTATCCTGTGTGCCGCCCATAACACCGGTGGTCCCATTGCAGGCTACTGCATAAAACTGTGTTACGTTATAGTTTTTGTTGATGGTAAGAAATGTTTGCCCAAGGTTTGTTGTTTTTGCTATGCCTCCGTCAGATCCCAGATAAAATATATTTGGGTTTTTCGGGTCAAAAACGATGGCGTGCATGTCAACATGAGAATCATATAATTCAGATCCTATAGTGATTTGTGTGAAGCTTGATCCAAGGTGCCATTCCCAGACTAAAATACCACCCACAAATATCTGGTCAGCATTCGCAGGGTTAACAGCAATTACATTGTCATAACCACCCTGATTGTTGGGCCCAAATAAATCGAAAGCAGGTGCGCCACCAGGGCCAATTAAGGTCCATGATAAACCTTTGTCGCTCGTACGGTAAATACCTTTCAACGTACCATTTGCATTGGCTGCACATGTATAAAGAATATCCGGATTTGATGGTGCAATGGCTATTTCGGTTCTTCCGACCCCAATAACAGGGCTTTGATCTTCAAATGTATGAGGATCTCCGTTTCCAGTTCCGCCAGGAGAAATATTTACTTTATTTCCAATGGCAACGGCAACGGTGCGGTCACTTCCTACAACAACACAATTTGCATTGGCTGTATTTTGTAAGGTGCTGGTTAAATATACCGGGTTGATCCAGGTGCTAGTAGCTTCGTCCCAATAACGTAAACCTTTGTTGGTGGCTGCATAAATACGGCCATTAACCGGGTCAACTGCAATCCTGTTAACAAAAGCCCAGGCTTGTGCCTCATCATTGCTGACTGCAGGTTTGGCATCGTGAAAAATATGCCAGGTAACGCCGCCGTCGGTGGATTCATACAATCCGCTACCAACAAATCCGGGCGTACCTGCAATATAACCCACATTGGCAAAAGACTCACCAGTTCCAACATACAGGTAACCCGTAATCGGACTTTGAGCAATGCAGCAGATATTTACTTCGGTCATACCGGGTATTTCTTCCCAGGAAGTGCCGCCTGTGGTGGATTTAAATAAACCACCGGCAACTCCACCGATAAAAATTAAATTGCTGTTATCCTTGTCAACAAGAATGGCACGTGTACGGCCACCGACATTGTTCGGGCCGATGTTTTCCCAACTAATACCTATCGTTTTGTTTTTCAATAACTGGGAAATTTCTTTACGGGCATTAAGCACATCAGACATGCTGATGGTTCCTGTGGCCCTGTTGTTCCTGACTGAGGCAAGCCATTTGACAGCGCCGTCAATTCCCTTGTATAATTCTGAATTCTTTGGATTATACTTTCGTTCAGCATTACCACTGAGTACTGATACAACTACGAAAGCTGTCACCAAGCTTAACATTCCGATACCAAATAGTAGTTTTTTACTTTTCATTAGACTATCTTGTTTATTATTAATTAATTAAGTTTAATTTTTCGTTTGTCTGTCAAAAAACGGCACAAGATACAGCTTTTAATCTTATCTGCAATGAAGTTTATCCAAAAAATATTCATTTTGATGCCATTTATTGGGAATCTCAAAGTTAGAAAATAATATTAAAATATTATACATTGAATCAGAATACGGTATTGGTTTATCAGTTATCGGTTTGAAACATGTTTGATGGCATGATAAGATGAACGGACTAACGGCCCGGATTCTGCAAACGAAAATCCTTTTCCCAGGGCAATGGACCTTATTTGTTCAAATTCGGCAGGTGAATAATATTTTTCAACCGGATGGTTTTCCTTTGAAGGCTGAAGGTACTGTCCGATGGTGATGATCCGGCAATCATTTGCTATCAGGTCATCCATAGTCTCAAAGACTTCTTCAGGGGTTTCACCCAATCCAAGCATGATGCCTGATTTCGAAGTTATTCCTGATCCGGCAATATGCTTTAGCACATCAAGGCTTAACTGATATTTCGCCTTTATGCGGATTTTCGGGGTCAGCCTTCTGACGGTTTCCAGATTGTGGGAGATAATATCAGGTTTTGCTTCAATAACCCGGTCAAGGCTTTGCTGATTCCCGTTAAAATCGGGTATTAAAGCCTCGATGGTTATTCCCGGGTTTTTCCGCTTGATGGCGGTGATGGTGTCATGCCAAATCCCGGCCCCGCCATCAAAAAGGTCGTCGCGGGTAACTGATGTTAACACACAATGTTTGAGCTTGATTTTTTTAATTACTTCAGCCAGTTTTTCCGGTTCCTCCTGGTCCGGTGGGAGGGGCTTTGATTTACTCACCGCGCAAAAACGGCAGTTTCTGGTGCAGCTGTTTCCCAGTATCATAAAGGTGGCCGTCTTTTGTTCCCAGCATTCCGCTATGTTCGGACACTTGCCACTTTCACAAATCGTATGAAGATTAAATTCCGATAAATACTCTTTTATGTAGGAATAATCAGTTACAGCAGGTAATTTAATTCTAAGCCATTCAGGTTTTCTTTCGGGCTTTACAGATTCAGGATTCATGGAGTCAATTTTTTCTTTTCCCAAAATGAAGGCTCAGATAAACATTAGTGAATAAAAACTGGTTTTTCTGGTAGGCAACAATGGGTACGTTTTTATAAAAACAATCCGCGAAGACCCCGCATTCCAGTGCTTTAACAAAAGTATCTTCAGCACCGTATTCGAAACTTAATCCTACTTTTGCGTAGATTCCGGGGTACACACCGATTTTATTAAATCCTTTGAAAAATGGCCCTCTTCCATAAATATCTGTGATGTAATGCACATCGGGATCAAAACGTTCAAGGTCCAGATAGGACTCTCCGGTTATTTCATCAAATTTTACGATGTATAAATAAATGGGCTTTGTAATTCCCAATGATAAACCGCCATAATAGAAAAGCCGGACTTCAATACCTCCCCAGTAGGGTTTTCCGTTTAATATATGTTGCTGTCCGACACCGCCTCTGACAACAAAAAAATTGTTCAGTTTTCCGAAAATAAAATTTTTTGAATTTTCATAATAGGAAGAGACTTTGTATTCTTTGGGATGTTTGATGTTCATCCCTTCCACTTCCCACATGAATTTTCGCAGATAGGTTTTGTGTTTTCCTGAACGGTAGCCAAGTCCGAAACCGCCTGTATGAACCATGACAAAACCGGAACGTTCTTTCCGGTAAAGGATTTTATTATCCAGGTTGGATTCAGATTGGGCAAAAACCGTAACACCGGATAAAATCAACAGGGAAAGTATTATTGTTTTCCGGAGCGCATTCATGAAAAAAGTTTATACAAAGATAGAAAAAAGATACAGAAATTCAAAAAAATGCAAGGCTTTCTGTTTGAACGAACTGCTTATGCTCTTTTTTCAGTGGTGGTTTTTTTTACTGCTTTACTGTATGCAGGGCAGAGCTCGCGGGTAGCGCATGAGGAAATTATGACCGACATTGCTGCCAATAAAAGGATGATTGAAATAGTTTTCTTCATTGTGATCAATATTTTGAATGGGTATTATGAGATTTATATGCATCGCAATGTTCCGTTGTCTTACAGGAGGAAATTGTAATTACCATGGCAAGGATAAGAAGAATCAAACAAAGAGTTTTTTTCATATAGAAATGAATTACCGGTTTAATTTTAAGCAAAATTAGTCATTTTTTTTTTAATAATAAGATATTGCAATATAGAAACTTATTAACAATTTGATGTTGAACAATATTATTACATAGATTTATAACGTTATTTTTACCGTAAAATTATTTTATGTCACAAATTGACCCTAATATCGAAACGAGTTGGAAAAATATGTTGCTGGATGAATTCAATGCTGAATATTTTTCGAAACTCAGAACACTTTTGGTAGAAGAAAAAAAACAATATACCGTCTATCCTCCGGGTAAACAGATTTTCGCTGCATTCAATCACACTCCGTTTGATTCGGTAAAAGTGGTGATCATCGGACAGGATCCGTATCATGGGCCGGGGCAGGCCAACGGATTATGCTTTTCTGTCTCGGACGGCATCCGAAAGCCACCGTCATTAGACAATATTTTTAAAGAGCTGAATTCTGATCTGGGGATCCCGGTGCCGGCATCAGGAAACCTGGAAAAATGGGCGGACCAGGGCGTACTATTATTAAATGCTTCCCTGACCGTGAGGGCCAATACCCCGAATTCTCATCAAAACTTCGGTTGGCATCCTTTTACGGATGCCGTCATTAAAAAATTGTCGGACGAAAAACAGGGGCTGGTGTTTTTGTTATGGGGGAAATTTGCCCAAGGTAAAGAATCACTGATCGATACCACTAAACACCATATACTGAAAGCGGCACACCCTTCGCCATATTCAGCGTATAACGGCTTTTTCGGGTGCAGGCATTTTTCCAAAACCAATGAACTGCTTCGCAAGGAAGGTAAAAAGGAAATCAACTGGTCAATCGAAGAATAATTAGTAAATTTGATTTTGCTGTAAACTATGCTGAATAGTTTTTTCCGATATAGTGCCTGTCTTTTTTTGTTTATTGGAATATTCTTTCCATACCAGAGTTATGCCCAAAAAAAAATCAACCTGAACATCGTAGCCGGCGACAGCTCCGGAAAAATCATTAAAAAATCACATGTTAAAAAGCTCTACGATACTAAGGATGAGGCTGTTTCCGGGGCGAAAGACCTGCTTTTATACCTTTACACACAAGGGTTTCTCGCAGCACGTATCGACAGTGTTTCAGGCGATTCGCTGAATGTAAATGCCTATTTTAATACCGGGAAAAAATACACGTTCCTGAGTTTACGCAAGGGAAACCTTGATAAATACCTTACCAGCGAAATAAATTTTAAAGAACGAAACTTTTCGGATAAACTGTTCAATTACAATAACCTGCTTCGAATTTCTGAGAAATTGCTGGAATATTGTGAGGACAACGGCTATCCCTTTGCTGAATTCAAACTGGACAGCATCCAGATAACGGAAAATAAAATTGATGCCGCCATTAATTTTCAACGTAATAATAAGATTACCATCGACAGCCTGGTGCTAAAAGGGTCATCAAAACTTGCCAAAGGCTATTTATACAGTTATCTTTCCGTAAGGCCCGGCAATCTTTATAACGAATCGCTGATCACCAAAATCAATGAGAAACTCAGGGACCTGCCATTTGTAACGGTTATCAAACCTATGGAAATCCTTTTTACCGAAGACAAAGCAAAAATATTTTTATACCTCGACAAAAAGAAAGCGAGCAGTTTTTATGGCATTATAGGCGTTTTGCCTGATAATCGCACCACGGGAAAACTTTTGATAAACGGAGAACTCAAACTGTCGCTCCTCAATTCGTTCGGCCGGGGAGAACTTATTGACCTTAACTGGCGAAGCATTTCCAAAGGAACCCAGGATCTGAAACTTACATTGGCGTATCCCTATTTGTTTTCGACTCCCTTTGGCATCAATTATAAATTTATCCTTTATAAACAGGATACAAGTTATCTGACCTTAGACCATAATATCGGCCTGCAGTATTATTTTTCGGGCAATAATACGCTCAAGGTTTTTGCCGATATTTACAAATCGGACCTGCTGAGTGTCAGCGGATTGGAAACCGCGACTGTGCTGCCCGATTATGCCGATGTTTCCGTCAACCTTTTCGGACTGGAATTTTTAAGAGAAAAGTATGATTACCGCCTCAACCCACGAAAAGGCTACCTCATCAGTACGTCATTTGCAGGAGGGTTGAAAAAGATCCGAAAAAATTCGTCTGTGAACTCCGTTTTATATGATAGTATCCGGCTAAAATCTTCACAGTATAAGTTTTTAATTAATGGCAGGTTGTTCGTGCCCTTGTTCAAGAAGATGACGATATTATTCAGTACCGAAAACGGATACCTTGTCAACAGCACGGTGTTTGAAAATGAGTTGTTTCGTTTGGGCGGCCTCAACTCGCTCAGAGGCTTTGATGAAGAATCTATCCGCGCTTCGTATTATAATTTATTTACGTTTGAGTTCAGGTACTTATTTGAACGAAATTCTTTTTTTGCGGTGTTTGCCAATACGGCCTATTACGAAAAGCGCACCAATAAAACCTTTGTGCATGATGTGCCTTACGGATTTGGCGCAGGGATTTCATTTGATACCAAAATCGGAATGTTCTCCATTTATTACGCGCTGGGAAGCCAGTTTGGCCAGCCTATAGCGTTTAAGCAGTCAAAGATCCATTTTGGCTACGTCAACCGTTTTTAATAATGCCGTTCCTGTTGGTCAGCTTCTCAGGTAAGAAGCGCCGTTGATGTCGATGATGCCTCCGGTTAAAAAATCGGTATTGTCGGAGGCTAAGAGCAGGATGGTATTGGCAACTTCCTCAGGTTTCGCCACGCGGTTCAGCGGGCTTTGTTTTTTTATTTCAGCGCCCCGTTCGCTTTTTAAAACTTTTTTCGACATGTCGGTTTCAACAAAACCGGGCGCTACCACATAAACAAACACATGGTCGGGAGCCATCAGGCAGGCCAGCGACTGGCTGAACTGGTTCAGGGCGGCTTTGCTGGCTCCGTATGCCGGAGCAAGGGGTTCGCCTCTAAAGGCGCCACGTGAAGACACATTGATTATTTTTCCTCCGCCATTTTTGGCCATATGCTTACTGATCAGGAACGAGAGGTGGGCAGGCCCGTAAATATTTGTTTTCAGCGTTTCATCAAGATTGGCCTGCCAGTCCGCATAGGTGGATTCGCGCAGGTCGCATTCTTTGTAAATACCGGCATTGTTGACAAGGACATCAATTTTTCCTGCCTTTTTCAGGGTTTTCTGCACGAGCATTTCCACCTGCGCCGGATCGGCCAGGTCCGCTTTCATAATGAAATGTTTACCCGATGGAAGCGAGTCCAGCGTTTTGAGCGCCCCGCCGCTGAAATCTTTATAGTGTATGACAATGTTGGCGCCGCACTCAGCAAATTTTATGGCCGTAGCCCTTCCGATACCCCTTGAGGCGCCGGTGATCAAAATGGTTTTTCCGCTCAGGTCGATATTCATTTTATCTCGCAAACTCCGGTGTTGCTGGTTGTAGTTTTTATGATTTTATCAAAAGTCGGGTTTTTGCTTAATCCTTTTTCCATAATAGCGGCAATCTCATCCTGCAGGGATGCACGGCAGATGGCGATTACCGATGACCCGCCACCGCTTACATTGAAGCCATAGGCGCCGGCATTTAACACCGCTGCTTTGGTTTCATGATAATTCATGATGGCAGCCGCACGGACAGGTTCAGCGATATGGTCAACAGAAATTGCTTTGCCGAATTCCTCAACGTCCTTTGTCAGGATTCCGTGGATAACGCTGGCACAACGCGACATCTGGTCTTTCAGTTTTTCCTGGCCGATTTCATAAGTGATAAAACCTCTGGTAGTACGCTGGTTTTTTTGCATGACAGCCAAAACAACCGGAAATTCGGGCATTTCCAGTTTTATAACATCAATGGGGTTGTAGCTTTTTACCAGTATAAAACCGCCCATGATGGCAGCAGCCACGTTATCGGCATGAGGCGAACCGCCGGAAGCTACTTCTCCAAATCGTGCAATGTCAATCAGTTCGTTTGACGATAAATTCAGTCCCAGCAGTTTGTTCAGCCCGTAAACAGCTGATGCCGCTGAAGCGCCCGTTGTTCCTAATCCGCCGCCCGAAGTCATGTGCTTGGTGATGGTGACTTTTACACCAAAATCAAAATTATGCCTTTTTTTAAATTCAAGGATGGCTAGGCCTGCCGTGTTGTCTTCCACTTTTAAAGGAATCATACACTGATTGTTCCCTTCAACTTCGATAAGGATTTTTTTATCGTCGGTTAGCTCAAGTGAAATTTCATCATAAGGCTCTTTCAACGCCATAGCAAAAATATCGTAACCTGGCCCGACGTTGGCGCTGGTAGCAGGCCCTCTTAATCTTATCTTTTTCATAACAAACCTTTTTTCTTCATGAATGATTTAAGTTTATTGGTTTTTTCTTCGCTCAACGGGGTCAGCGGGCTGCGATGGCCGCCTGCGGGAAGCCCCATAAGGTTCAGCGCCATTTTTGCCGCCATCGGATTTGATTCGTAGCGGAAGGCTTCAAACAAGTCATAATAACTGTAATGTAACTCGGCAGCCTTGTCCATGTCACCGGCTAACGCATAAGCTGTTAAATCCCTCATCACTTCCGGGATCACGTTCCCGGCAACGGTGAAAGTCCCTGCTCCTCCAAAAGAAATCAACGGATACGCGGTGGTGTCTTTTCCTGTGAACACACAAAAATCTTCGTTTCTGGTCAGGTGAAGGATTTTTGCCAGGTGATCAAGTTTTTTGTTCCCGTCTTTAATACCTACAATATTAGGGTGTTTAGCCAGATGGCCAGTGGTTTCGGGCAACAGATCCACTCCGGTACGTTCCGGTGCGTTATGCAACACAATAGGTACGGGAGAAAAATCGGCCAGTTTTTCATAAAAATCAATCAGCCCTTCCTGTTTTGGCAGGACAAAATAAGGTGTGAAAACCGAAATATAATCCACCCCAAGGTCACAAAAACGTTTTACGCGTTCTTTGGCTTCCCAAAGGCTGGTGCTGCATGCATCCGGCGCAAGCATAACTTTTCCTTTTGCTTCTTCGGCAATAATTTCAATAACACGGTAAACTTCTTTGTCTGTCATCATCGTGTTTTCACCGGTAACACCCAGCGGGGCGATACCCTGAATTCCTGCATCGACCTGCCTTCTCACCAAAAGCCTGAGGCCCTCTTCATCCAGTTTCAGCCCTGGCGTGAAAGGCGTGATCAACAATGTATAAGCTCCTTTAATCATGATCGTTTATTTTATAGTAAATGAATGGTTCATTTATGGATTTCAATACAAAGTAAAGGAAAATGAAAGTATGTTGTAGCCAAATAAATTTATTTTATCAATAATCTTTTTAACAGCATACATAAATGGACTATTTTTGCAGGCTTATGACAAAAAAGTACACGGATATATTATTTGATTTTGATAAGACCCTTTGGGATTTTGACGCAAACTCTAAAGAAACCTTTCTTGATTTGTGCACTTATTTTGATTTAGGCCGAAGGGATATCAATGATTTTTCCGCTTTTTTTGAGGATTATGAAAGAATAAACCTTGAACTCTGGGATCAGTACCGAAAGGATCAGATAAGCAAGGCTGATTTAATGGTACGGAGGTTTTACAATGTGTTGCTTAAATACGGCATAGATGATCATGAACTGGCAGGACGGTTTTCGGAACAATATTTAGCCGTGCTGCCGACAAAAACCAGGGTTTTTCCTCATACCCATGAAACGCTCGGGTATCTGAATGCGAGATACCGGTTGCATATTGTTACTAATGGGTTTGAAGAGGTGCAGTATAAGAAAATTCAACTTGCAGGACTTGATCAGTATTTCACACATGTCTTTACTTCTGAAAAGGCCAATTATAAAAAGCCGGATATCAAGTTCTTTGAATTTGTTTTGTCTGAAATCAATGCTTTACCCGGCGATTGCCTGATGATCGGTGATGACATTGAGGTTGACCTGCTGGGTTCACGAAATGCGGGGATTGACCAGGTGTTTTTCAATTCAGAAAATATACCTCATTCAGAAAGTTTCACTTTTGAAATTTCTCAGTTAAATGAGCTTATCGAAATTTTGTAGTTATTGAACCTTATTAAACAGGGTTCGGTTTAAGAATATCCTGCTAATACTCCGTTAGAAGTTTAACCTGATTAATTCACAATTTGGACTAAAGTCCAGATTATTTGATTGTTAATTAACCCCGCCCTGTCTTCGACAGGCTCAGACACCGCGGGCGGGGTTAATTAAACCCATGATAATAAAGGGCCTGCCTGGCTCGGCAGACAGGCTTTAGCCCTGAAAATTTTGTTTGTGAATCAATAAGGCGTAATATTAAAGATTGATGATTAGCATTTTGCTAAAAACAATGATTGATAAACCTGAACTCAGGTTGTAATTTCATTTACGAGTTGCACTCCGCAACATCTTTCCGCTTTACCAACAAATGCCAGAAATACTTCCAGTGCCAGAGAATATGCAGGATGGATATGGCGGCCATGCTGATACCGAATTCAACATGCCAGAATAAAAATTTTGAAAACCAATTAAATAAAACAAGATAGTTTAACTGGATAACCAGAAAAAGGCCTGTCAGCCCGGTATTTAAAAAAGCCAGGAGTAATAGGGTGTTCCAAATCTTGCGGTGCGTGCATTTCCTGTATATTTTTCTTTTAACCAATACTGCTGATAACAGGTAGAAAAACAGGCAGAGGGAAAAAATTAAAAAGAAGTCATATTTTTTTACCTTAAAGGCTGGTTTGTTTTCTGTTTGCTGCGCATTTGATAGGGAATCAGCAGAACCGGCGCCGGATTGAGCCGTAATGTTTTTCTCACATTCCGCTGTGTTTTCAAAAGGGCATTTGTGGGAGATGTTGCCGGTTTTAGTTTCTTGAGTTTTATTACCAGAATTGTTTATTCCGGTTTTTTGAATAGTGGCATCTGTTTTTTTATTATTGTCTTCAAGCTGTTTGTTTTTAATATTCTGAATTTGGGTCAAAGAATCTTTCTTATTACGCAATTTTTTCAGCAATGCGTCTGAATAGGTAGTCAAATCGCAATAACCATTGCCGTCTGCATCGACAAACCATCCGCAGGCTCCTTTGCAATCGTATAAATGCCTGGGGCATTCCTGGGCATTCGTCGAAAACAGGAAGGTTAAAAATACAAATATGGTTAAAAGGAAACGTTTCATAAACATTGATTTAAAAGCATTTATTGAGTGATAAAAAGTGTTTTTACATAAGAAATTGTTTGGATTTTATCTCATAATATCTTTATGCGCCTTTTTTGCTGCAACTTCGTTAGATTTTTCGACATAGGATAAACTATGTCTGCAAAATCTGCCTTGTTTCGCTAAAAAATTCATCATAAATCTTATTTAACATAAA
>Ga0116171_10000103_pt1 | contig 83725 bp, 68 predicted proteins | sample AD_JPNHW2_MetaG_FD_89798 | JGI IMG/M metagenome (GOLD analysis project Ga0116171, IMG submission 89798) | Active sludge microbial communities of municipal wastewater-treating anaerobic digesters from Japan - AD_JPNHW2_MetaG | ecosystem: Engineered > Bioreactor > Anaerobic > Digestate | place...
CACAGCGCCAGATGTCAGGTGGGAACAAGATTTCGGGGGGGTACCCGGCGCAAGATGTCAGGTGGGAGCAAGATTTGGGGGTCCACGGCGCCAGATATCAGGTGGGAACAAGATTTCGGGGGGGTACCCGGCGCAAGATGTCAGGGTGGGAACAAGATGTCGGGGGGTACACGGCGCAAGATGTCAGGGTGGGAGCAAGATTTCGGGGGGTACACGGCGCAAGATGTCAGGGTGGGAACAAGATTTCGGGGGGCACCCGGCGCAAGATGTCAGGGTGGGAACAAGATTTCGGGGGGTACACGGCTCAAGATGTCAGGTGGGAACAAGATTGGGGGGTACTCTGATGAATAAAATCTTGACTTTTATACCGATTTTTTCTATATTATCGAACGCAATAAAAATGCATTCAGGTGTAGCTCAATCGGCAGAGCGGGTGGCTGTTAACCACTAGGTTGTAGGTTCGAGTCCTACCACCTGAGCCCAGAAAGGCTTCCATAAGGAAGCCTTTTTTCTTGTCGTTATTTAGCCAGCCGAGCCGGCACCGGCCCACCTGAGCCCAGAAAGGCTTCCATAAGGAAGCCTTTTTTTAATGGTCCACCTCCCTGATCCCGCAGCCCCCTCCCCGCCGCCTCCGCTGAAAAAAGGCCTTGCCTTGCGCCCTGAATTTGTGTAATATGCAGCAGAGGCCCTGCTCTGCCCGATTCTCCAGCGCTGCCTCGAAATGTTGGTTTTTTTGAGGAGCTGCCCGATGAAAAAGATAGGTATCTCTCTCCTTGCCCTGCTGTTCTGCGGTGTCGCTGCAGCGCAGCATGCGGGATTTGATCCCGCCGCCTACCAGCAATTTCTCGCTGGAACGCGCAGCCTGACCGCTTCCGAGCTCGCCCTGCGCTACCCCGCCGGCCGCTTCGAAGCCTCCGCCCCGATCGACTGGCGCAACGCCCGCTATGCCGACAGCATCGCCCTCAAGCTGCAGCTCACCGAGGGCGAAAAGAGCTTGCTGCAGCGCCACGGCTTTATGGTCAGCGAGCGTCTCACGCATGCCACGTTCGTCCGCGCTTTTGCCGACATCTACACCAAAGATCTGCCGATTTTCATCAGCGCCGATGCCATCCTCCATGCCGTGCACGCCTCCTATGACGAAATCCTCAGACGGGTCGAGCTGCAGGAGCTGCTGCCCGCCTTGGTCACCCTGCTCGAATCCCTGCACAATGGTGTGCCGCTGCTCGCCGCGCGCCATCCGGATCAGCCGGAATTGCAGCCGATGATCCGGGATCTCGATCTCTATCTCGCCGTGGCGCGCAACCTCCTCGATCAGAAGAGCATGCCCTTCTACAAGGAGAATAAGGCCGCCTTTGGCGAGCTCCTCGCCCTGATCGCGGATCTCAAGCCCGCCTCCTATCCCCTTTTCGCCGCGACGCCGCGCAAGATCGACTTTAGCCAGTTTCAGGTGCGCGGCCACTACCTCAGCGATTTTCATCCCGAGCTGGCGCGTTATTTCCGCGCCATGATGTGGCTCGGCCGAACCGAGTTCTACCTCATCGCGCCGCGCGAGGCCGACGTGCAACCCACCTTTGCCGAGGTCCAGCGCCAGATCATCGATGCCCTGCTGCTGCGCGAGCTGCTCGATGACCCCGCCTCCAGCCAGCCATTTGCGAAAATCGAGCAAATGCTCGCCTTCTTCATCGGAGAATGCGATAATGTCACACCGCAAAATCTCGCGGAGCTGCGCACCTCACTGGGACTCAGCTCTCCGGTACTGCTCCTCGACAGCCTGCGGGTCGTCACCCTGCAGCAGACCCTGGCGGCGAGCCCCTTCGCCTGGCAGCGCATCAACACGCAGATGCTCATCTCCGACCCCTTGAGTCCTGACACCCTGCGCCCGGCGTCGGCCTTTCTGCTGTTCGGCCAGCGTTTCATTATCGATTCCTACATCCTCGGGCAGGTCGTCTACGACAAGATCAGCTATGATGGGCAAAAGGTGACGCGCATGCTCCCCTCCACGCTCGATGTGCTCTTCGGGCTGGGCAATGATGCGGCCGGACAGCTGCTGCAGCCGCAGCTGGAGGCCTACCATTATGCCCCCAATCTGGCGGCGGTCCGTTATCTCATCGATGGCTACGACCAGGACTTTTGGACGGGATCGCTTTTCAATCACTGGCTCGCGGCCATCCGCACCCTCAATCCTCCCTCCGATCGTACCGCCATGCCGCCGGCACTGCGCACCGCCGCCTGGTGGCAGCGGATGATGAACACCCAACTGGCCTCCTGGGCCGAACTGCGCCATGACAACATCCTCTACGGCAAGCAAAGCTACTCCGGGATGACCACCTGCGCCTATCCGGAGGTTTATATCGAGCCGATCCCGGCGCTCTATGCGGCTCTGGGCCGCATGGCCCGCGCCGGCGCTGTGCAGTTCGCCGGAACAACAACCCAACCCTCGGTGTATGACTATTTTCAGCAAGCCGCCTGCACTTTCGATACGCTTCAGGTCATTGCCGGGAAGATCAACCAGAGCGCATCCCTCGAACCCGCGCAGCGGGCCTTTCTGCAGCGGACCCTCTTCCTTAAGCAGGGGGTTTGCGGAGAGCCGCCCTATACCGGCTGGTATCCGGCACTCTATGTGCCCTCGTGGGAGAGCGATATGTTCGGCCACGCCGATTATCTTGTCGCCGATATTCATACCTCGCCGACCGACGCCGCCGGGAATCTGGTCGGGTGGGTGCAGCATGTGGGCACCGGACCGGTCAACATCGGCGTCGTCGTCTTGCCGCTCGAGGGGCAGAACATCGCCTTCGCCGCGCCCATGCTGAGCTATTATGAGCATCTGACCACCAATTTCCAGCGCCTGACCGACGAAGAATGGGCGGAACTCTATGCCCTGGCCCCCTCGCTGCGCCCCGCTTTCGTCAACAGCTGGCTGGCCGATAGCGAGGGCCGGACACGCAGCGAGGGAACGATGCTGCTGACCTCCGCCGGCCCGGCCCCGGCGCCTTCAAGTCAGCCCGTCACCCCGCTGCTCACCGCTAACTGGCCCAATCCCTTCAACTCCGCCACCCTGATTCGCATCACTTTGCCTCCGGGCGGGACAGCCGCTCCGGCCAGACTTGAAATCTATGACCGCCGCGGCCGGCGAGTGCGGCTGCTCTTCTCAGGGCAGGTGAGTTCCGGGCATTATCTGGCCCGCTGGGACGGCTGTGATGAGGAGGGCCGGCCCGAGCCCAGCGGCATTTATTTTTATCGCTTCACCCGGGGGGAACAGCGCGCCGAAGGCAAAATGAGCCTGGTGCGCTGAGAGGATGGATTTTTTGCATCTGAGGCCGCAGGCCGCCCCGGGTCTCCTGCCCTGCCGGTACGACCTGGACGATTCGAGCAGGCCAGGTAAGCAGCTCGCACCGGCTGTTGACCCGGCAGTATAGTGATGTTGACACTACCTGATAACACGACGGGGGAATTTCCTGAAAGGATCTGGATTTGCATATGAAATGGGCATGGATGGTTCTGCTCCTCCCCGCCGCGCTCCCGGCCGGCATCACGGTCACCTTTTCGGCATTCAACCCGGTCACCTATGAGGCCATTGCTCTCGACAGCGTACGCATCGAAAATCTCACCCAGGGACGCGATACGACCCTGGCCGGTGCCGCGGCCTTCGCACTGGAAAGCTGGACCGGGCTGGAGATCACAACCGCCCAGCCCGCGGGATTCAGGCTCACGCCCAGCTATCCGAATGGCTTTGCCTCCGCCACTACTTTTGACCTGAACGTGCCGCGCAGCGGCCGGGTCGCCCTCACGGTCTTAAATATTCTCGGCCAGACGATGGTGGAGCGCGATCTGAGCCTGTCCGCGGGCTGGCACCGCCTCACCCTGCAGGGCGGGGCACTGGCCAGCGGGCTCTATTTCCTGCGCGCCGTTTGTGCGGGAGAGGTGCAGGTGATCAAAATGGTCAAGCTCGGTCCGGCCGGCCGCGGCGACCTCGAGATCGCCTGGCGCGGTTACAGTGCCGCGCCGCCCGGCGCCATCCTGGCCCGGCCCGGAACCGCTGATTCGTATCGTTTTTCCGCCTTTGCCTCCGGTTATACAACCGCAGCTGTGGAGAAGGAGATTACCGCCTCGCAGCAGATCCGCTTCGAGATGCTGCCCCCCAGGCCGCCCGACGATTTCACCTCGAGATGGCGCGGCTTTAACCTCATGGGCATGTTCACGCTGGAGTGGGACCACGGCGGGTATGTCGAGGACGATTTTCGCATGATTGCCGAATTCGGCTTCAATTTTGTGCGCCTGCCGGTCGATTACCGCATTTACACCAAAACCGGGGACTGGTACACCTATCTGGCACCGCAACTGGCGCTGATCGATCAGGCGGTCGCGTGGGGCCAGAAATATGGCCTGCATGTATGCCTCAATCTCCATCGCGCCCCCGGCTATTGCGTCAACGCCCCCTCCACCGCCTTGCCCGCCAGCCAGAATATCAGCCTCTGGGATGATGCCGGCGCTCAGGCGGCCTTTGCGGCGCATTGGCGCATGTTTGCCGAACGCTACAAAAACGTGCCGGACAGCGTCCTCAGCTTTAATCTGGTCAATGAACCGGGGAACGTCACCGGCGAAGCCTATATGCAGGCCGTTCGGCCGGCCATCGCTGCCATCCGTGCCGTTTCGCCGGAGCGCATCATTATCTCCGACGCGGTTGATTATGGCAACGGCCGCATCGATGCCCTTCTGGGGCAAAACATCGTGGTCTCGCCTCATTTTTACAATCCGACCACCCTGACCCATTATCAGGCCGAATGGGTGAGCGGCTCGGAAACCTGGCCCGTGCCGGTCTGGCCCCCGGCCATGGTCTCGGGGTATTTCTACGGCAGCGGCAAAAGCCCCTGGAATACCCCCTTGACCATCTCGGGATCCTGGCCAGCCGGCACCTCCATCACCCTGCACGTCGGGCAAGTCTCGGCGAGCGCCGATCTGCGCGTTTTTAGCGGCACCCAACTGCTCTACAAACATGACTTCCGCCCCGCCGGCGGCAGCGGCGAGTGGAAAGAGGTGATCTACCGGCCGGAATGGAATATCTACCAGAATATCTACGACCGGGAGTATACCTTCACCCTGGCAAAAGATATCCGTGAAATCACCTTCCGTGTCCTTGCCGGTGACTGGATGACCTGGAGCTCGCTCGCCTTCCTACCGCCCGCAGGGTCGGCGCTGGGCGCGGTGACCCTCCAGCCCGGCATCGCCGACTGGGGCGTGCCGCAAGCCACCTATGCCCTGCAGCAGGACGGCACGCTCGTACTGACCCATGCCCCGGCCGGCTTCGAGGCGGCATTCCGCGTCAACGGCTTCCTCCAGCAGTGGATCGATCTGAAAAAGTCCGGAGTGCCGGTGCATGTCGGGGAATGGGGCGTCTATAACAAAACACCGCACCCGGTCACCCTGGCTTTCATGGAGAACCGCCTGCTGGCGATGCAGTCAGCCGGACTCGGCTGGGCGCTCTGGAATTTCCGTGGCAGTTTCGGGATCATGGACAGCGACCGCAAGGATGTGGTCTATGAAAGCTACCGCGGCCACAAGCTCGACCGCAAGATGCTCGAACTGCTGCAGCGCTATTGACCAGCCATGCGTGTCATGTCATCCGCTCCCGGAAGAGCGGCGGAATCCGGATGATCTTCTCCTCCCGGTTCACCCAGGCGAATTTCACGCGCGCCAGCGCTCCCATCCTGCCGGAGCTCTTGTTGAAGAGCTCATACTCCAGCACAAAACTGCTCTTGCCCCAGTCGCTCACCCAGCCGGTGATCTCCACCTCATCATTGTAGCGTGAAGAGGCCTTGTAGTCGATCTCCGCCCGCACGACATAGGGGATGGCATTCCAGGACTGAAAATCGTTGAAGGAAAGACCGACCTGCAAGAGGTACTCGCTGCGGGCGTATTCGAGATATTGCAGATAGACCGCATTGTTGACATGACCAAAGGAATCCAGTTCATAGCTGCGTATACGCAGGGTGGTGACGAAACGAGTGGCCATGCAGGCTCCTGTTAAAAAGAGAGGCTGATGCCGAACGAGGGCAAAAAGGGCATCATATAGATCACACTGCGGCGGACATAGCCGTCGCTCTGGTCGCTGCTTTTTTCATAGCGCCAGTCATACATGTAGTAATTCCTGCGGTTCCCTACATTGATCAGATCAAGGTAGGCCGAAAAGGAATGTCCGCGAGTTTCATAGAGATAACTTAGCCTGATATCAAACCGCATATAATAAGGATAGCGTGCCGAGTTGTGCGCTGCATTAATAATGGTGTAATTTGCGAGTGGATTACTGGGAGCCTCAACATCCCGCTGGATAGCAAGAATGGGCGTGTAGGGAAAGCCCGTGCTATAATGCCCCAGCAAACTGCACTGCCACCTCTTACTGAGCCGGTATTCAGCTCCTGCACTAGCCTGCAAGAGCTGATCATAATCAAAATAGCGCCATGGATCCGTTGCGTATCGTTTATATTTGGCTTCTGCCAGGGCCATGTTCAGCCACCAGCCAAAGTGTTCCTCCGCTTGGCGAGTGTGCCTGAAGGAAGCCTCAATTCCTTTGGCCTCGCCCGTGCCAGAATTTGCCGGGATGAGAAGTTGCTCATCTGGATTAACAAGGAGATCAGTGAGTTGTTTCTGGTAGGCCTCGATTTTGATGAGATTTCTCTCTGATGGAGACCACTGCACACCAATAATGCGATGCTCCGCCCTTTCCGCCTTGATCTGGTGCTGATTGCTGCTGATATCCAGTGGCTCGCCTCGACCGATAATAGTCATGACATCCGGGTATTGTGAATACGTGCCGTAACTCAGCCAAAAGTTCATGGGGCTTTTCGGGAAAAGGAGCAGTTTCAAGCGCGGGTGCCAAAGATCTTCTTCGTAACGCGAAGCATAATCATAGCGTACGCCAGCTGAATATTCCAGCCATTTGCTTAAAGTGAACCGTAGCTGAACGAAGGTGCCCAAATCTCGCGAATGGGAATTGAATCGAAGGGAATCAGAATTCTGAAGGGGGATGGTCTGAATTTGATTCCGCCAATCCAGTATGCCCGTGAAATCATTACTGTGATTGGTTATCTTCACACCACTTCGCATGCTCAGCCATGGCCGCGAATTGTATGTCCACTCTACCTGGGCCAAACGTCGCCTGATCATATAGTTCAAATTGCCGTGATACCTGGTATTATAAGAATCAATGATCTGAATATTATTATGATCCTCATAATAACCGAGCAGTGAGGTCATGAGCAGCTTGGAAGAAAGGAGAGTGTTGAATCGCAAACCGGCGATGTGGCCGATCCCTGAATTACGCAGGCTGAGCTGCTCACTCTCGACATTCAACATTCGCGCCCCTTCACCGAGATTGGTATAAAAGGCGGTGAGTCGGCTATTCTGATCGACATCATAGGCGATTTTTGCATGAATATCGTAATAGTAGGGGTAAATATAATCCTTATCATTGATTTGATTGGCGAGGAGATCGTAAAAACTGCGCCGCCCGGCGACCAGCCAGGAGCCACGGTTTTTGCCGATCGGGCCCTCGGCAACGGCGCGCGCGGTGACCATGGCCAGGCTGGTGCTGAAGGCGTTCTTGTCCCGGCGTCCCTCCCGGTTGGCCAGTTGCAGCAGGGCCGAGGTCTTGCCGCCATGGCTGGCATCGAAGCCGCCGGGCTCCAGGTCGATGGCCTGGATGATGTCGGGATTGACCAGGCTGATGCCGCCCCCCATAATGATGAACAGGCGGCCCGGCGTGGTGATTTCGATGCCGTCATAGAGGATGAGATTCTGATCGGGACTGCCGCCGCGGATATAGAGCTGGGTATTGAGATCGCTGCGCGCCGTCACCCCGGGCATGACGTTGAGCGCCCGGTAGGCATCCTCGAGGGCGCCGGGACGCCGGGCGATGAAGCGCGGCGAGATGATCTCGTGGCCGGCCATCGACTTCTCATAGTCAAAGGCGTGCGCCTCCCGCTTCGCCTGAACCTGGACCCGGCCCATATCGATGGCCTGGCGGTTGAGGCTCACCCGGAGGGCGCGCACCTGGTTGGCCTGCACGACCAGATTCTTGACCACCATCTTGCGGTAGCCGAGCATGGTGACGGTGAGTTGATAAGTGCCCGGCGGTACCCGCTCGATATAAAAGGCACCGTTCTTGCCGCTGACCGCCCCCAAAGTGGTGCCCTCCAGGAGGACATTAGCCTGCGGGATCGGAGTTTTGCTGGCGGCGTCGAGGACAAATCCCGCCACGCGGCCATGCGGCTTGACCGCCGCCGGGGTTGCGCCGCTGCCGCCGCGCTGCAGCAGCACCAGGAGAAGGAGCAGGACGATCCGTCTATTCATCGGTACGGATCCAGATTTTGTCCCAAACCAGGTCGAGTCCCGGCTCGGCCTTCCCGGAACGCTCCACAAGGTCTTCGACATGGACCAGGGCGGTCCCATCCGGAGACCAGGCCGGCATGGTGCCCTTGAGCACGACCAGGCTGGGTGCTGCGGCGCCCGGGCGCTGGAAATAGATGCCAGTCGATGCATGGCTGGTGGTTGCCCGCCAGGCCAGGTGCTCCGCCCCGCCATTCGCAGCGGCGAAGATGGCGACCGGCCAGCTGCCTGCCGTTGCCGGCGTCAGCAGTTCCTCGACGCGGTTTTCGTCGAGCAGATAGCGGTACAGATACTCCCCGCTCGCATTGTCGGCCGAAAAGAGCAGACTGGAGCCATCCGGGCTCCAGGAGAGCGAAAGGGCGATGAGACGGGGAGTGGGGGGAAAAGTGATCGCGGCGGTCTCCGGATCGAGCAGGGCGATCCGGCCGAGGCTGAGAAAAGCGATGCGGGTGCCCGCAGGATTCCAGCAGGGAAAGGATTCATTCCCGGCCAGGTCGGTGAGCCGTTTCCAGGAGGCCGTCGCCGGAGAGAAGAGCCACAGATCCTGACTCCCGGCGCGCCCGGAGGTGCAGAGGATCGCGCTGCCGGCGGGATTCCAGGAGGGAAACCACAGGCCGGTCGAGTCGGCCGTCAGGTCGCGGGCCGGGCCGCCAGCCAGCGCAATCTCGCGCAAATAGACCGGGCCGCTGCCGTCCGCCGCGCGGGCGCAACAGAGCAGACTCGCCCCGCCGGGATGCCAGGCGGGGTGGGTATGGTCCCAGCCGGATTTATGCGCCAGTGTCTTCTGTGCCGGGATGGCCGCTTCGTATTCGACGCTGGACTGGCCGGAGCAGGCGAAAAAGAAGGCGGCGAGGGAGAGCAGCAGGCCGGGACGGAGCAGGCCGCGCCAGTCAGTGCGGCGGAGAGAAGGGAAGCCAGGGCGGCGACTCCAGGATGCTGGATTCATAGGGCCGCGTCGGCGAGCAGGACGCAGAGACGGGAGGCCGGGGCGGTGCCCGGAGGATGCTATGTTCATCGGGTGCAGGGGCATGATATCCAATAGTAGCGTCAGGGCTACGGAATCGCGGAAACAGGCCGGAGCGTTTGCCAGTTCCAGCGCGGACGGCCTCGCGTCGCATTCTGCAAATGGAGCGTGATCATGCGGCCCTCCTGCCAAAGGGGGTGCTGGTCCCGGAAATGGCGGCTGAAGGGATGTCCGCTCTGCCCGGAGGGCAAGATGACTTGCCAGGCATCTGTGGACATGTCCGAGATCTGGCGCACGCAGGGGCCGACGACGGTAGCGAAGGGCTTGCCCAGACTGAAGCTGCTGTTGTTGAGGGTGAAATTGCCCCCCGCTGAGGGGGAGGGCCCGATCGTGAAAAAGCGCTGGAAGGGCCGGTAGGCACTGAAGAGATGCCGCTGGGTCAGGGTATGCACCTGACCCCAGCTCCACAAGCCCGGAGAGCTGCCATAGCGCGCGGTGAGGGAATCGATGGCCGCGAGGTAGGCTGCGGCCAACAGCTCATCGCAGGTCTCCAGGGCGGGAGTGCGGACATCATCGAACCAGAGCGAGTCGTTCACGGCGATCAGCCGGTCCAGGGAGCGGATATTGACATGGGACAGGTTCAGGAAGCGTTGGTAAAGATCCTCTCCCATCTCATCCACAAAGGTCAGACGCATGAATTCCAGCAGCGTGGTCTCATACACTGTAGCAGCCACGCTCGAGGGCGTCTCTTGAAAATCCCAGGCGGCGAGCAGGTCACGCCCCAGGTTCGCCGGCTGGCCGCCGGGCAGTGTCAGCGGACGGATGGCATTCAGCAGGCGTGGTATGAAAAACGCGGCATGACCGCAATAGAGATCGGCTTGCAGGGCCCGGCAGCGCTCCGCATCCCAGCGCGGAATGGTATCCAGCGCGGCCTTGATACGCAGATAGCGATAGTCGGGTTCCCAGTAGGCGGAAATATAGAACGCGCCGCCCGTGTCGGCGACGCAGTTGTTGGCGTTGGCGATCCAGCCACTTGCCGGCTGGAAAATCTGTGGCAGCTGGGCATAGGGAACATAGCCGGGCCAATCGGGATCGAGTCCGCCCGGCGCCAGGCTGTCGGCTGCAGCGGCCGAGTCGGCCGCCAGCGGCTGCAGCAGCGACGGCAGGAGCGGATCGGGGAAATTGCGCCGTGGCACTGCAGCAGCCAGCTTGCAGCCGATCTGGCCGGCGCGATCGGCATAGAAGAAATTTTCCCCGGGAACCCGGCAGTTCTCCAGGGCCGCGAGAAAATCGCCCCAGTCCCGAGCCTTGAGCAGACCCTGAAAGCCGGTCAGGGGATCGTCCTCCTCAAAGCCGGTCCAGCGCAGCACGAGCGGTGTCTGGCCGCGATAGTTCATAAAGGGCGTCTCGGCCGTGACCACGGGACCGAAATGGCTGCGCACGATGCGGATCTTCTGGTCGCTGCCACCGCGCACCGCGATGGTTTCCTCCTCGACGCGCCAAGCGAAACGCTGCCGGCCGACCTGATAATAGCGCTCATCCGTACCGTCGGACCGCATCGGGATAAAATCCACATCATCTACCATGCCGTTGGTAATCCCCCAGGCGATTTGTTCATTGCGGCCGACCACCACCCCGGGGAGGCCGGGAAAGGCGGCGCCCACCGCGTTGATCCCGGGCGCCTGGAGATGCAGGAGATAATAGATCGAGGGCAGGGTGTAGAACAAATGAGTGTCGTTCGCCAGGAGGGCCTCTCCCCCATGAGTACGGCGGCTATTGATCACCCAGGCGTTGCTGCCGACGCTGCCGGCCGGGGCATTGAAGAGCTTGCGCAGCCGCTCATCCCCCAGGCGCAGAACCGGACTCAATACGGGGCGCTGCGCCGGAGCCGGGGTGGGGAGCAACGCCGGCGTCGATGTGGGGCGCTGCGCCGGGGTCGATGGGGGGCGCATGCCTGGAACCGGGCCGGCTGAATCCGCAGCCACGGGCGCGGCCGCGGAGCGCAAGCTGCCGGGGAAGGCTTCCGGCCGGATATGACTGAATTTGAGCGAATCCACCCGGCCGGCGATCTCTGCGTAGACCGGGTCGACATGCCAGCCCATACTGAGCAGCCAGCCGATCAGCCGCATGATGGCCAGGCTCTCCTCCGGCTGCCAGGGCGCAGGCTGGCAGCGCAGCACGCCGAACTCGAGGGGCCATTGTTTCGCGGTGGTGATATAGGCGTTGACACCGGCGGTATAAGCCTTCAGCTGCGCCGCCGTCTCCGGCGGCAATTGTGCAAGGAGCTGCGCTCCGAGGCGGCCGAAGCCAACCGTGCGCGCAAGCTGATCCGCCGGGACCAGCTCGGGGCCGAGGATCTCCGCCAGACGGCCCAAGGCAGCCCGGCGTAATACTTCCATCTCCCAGAGGCGGTCCTGCGCACAGCTGTAGCCGGCGGCAAAATAGAGGTCCGTCTCCGTTGCCGCTGCAATATGGGGCACGCCCCATTCATCACGCCCGATCTCGACCGCCCGTTGCAGACCGGCAACCGTCAGTGTGCCGCTCTCCGGCGGTACGGAGCGGCGCAGCGAGAAATAACCGAAAACAACAAAGGCAGCGATGCAGAGCAACAGAACCAGGAGAATGAACAAGATGCGGCGTTTGAAATTGGACATGCCTCTACCTGTCAATGAAAAAGGCAAGAGCCGGTGGCTCTTGCCTGCAAGATGAAGAACCTGCTTACTGGGCTCAGCGACGTTTGGGCTGAGAGCGTTCTCCGGATGGGCTGGAGGAGGAACCGGAGTCACGGCGCTCGGGCTGCGGTGCCGTAGAGCCGGCGGCCGGTGCTGAAGCGGCGCCCTGGCCGAAATCGCGGCGATTATCCGGGGTGCTGCTTGCCGGCGGCTGCTGGCTGCTGTCGGCCGGCTGTTTGCCCAGGGACGAAGTCACCGCCGGTGCGGGGCTGCCCGAATAGCTGCCGGAGTATCCGGGGGCTTCGGGGTAGCGCTGCCGGAACTCCTCGGGGACGTAAGGCTGGCCGTCCGGGCGGTCATAGACCAGCGCACTCTCATCCTGCCACCAGGGCAGCTGATAGTAAAAAAGCCAGTCGAGATCGCCCGCGCGGGCGGCGGGAATGGCCGGATTGCGCGGCCCCTGGTGCCAGGAGGCCTGCTCCTCGCCCTCCTCATCCGCGCTGTGATTCGGCAAGCGCACGACGGTGTAGCACCCCGTGCTCCCCAGGCCGAGGAAGGCGATCAGCAAAAATGTCAAGCTATATCGTTTCATACTGCTCCTGTACTCCCCTGCAACCAACATCCATGATCCGGTGGTTCGGCCGCGGCGTGCCTTTTCCCGGATCTCTTGCGCGTCCGGCTATTTTCCATGTGCGCCGCCTCCAGGCGGTTCATGCTGTGTGCTTCCCTGGCGCGTCAGGCTCTTGATGGTGTGCACCGCCTCCAGGGTGGCCCAAGAAGCGCGCCTACTCCGGGTTCTTGCTGCTGAACAAGTCCTTGAACTTCTGGAAAAAAGTGCGGCGCGGCGGCGGTGTAACGGTGCGCGAGAAATAGACCATTTTCAGGCAGCGGAGATAATCGCGGTCGCCGCGTTGGCCGGAAAGCATGTTTTTGGCGGCAAACTCGATATAGATATTGGGCTGGAAGGCCCAGCGCACGGAAGCATTCAGAAAGCCCTTGCTGCCGTTCAGGGCAGGGATCTGGTCATTATTGAAGGCAAAGTCATACTCCCCGACGATCGATACATCGCGCCCCAGCTGCCAGTTCATACCGCAAAAGAGGTTGGGATCGCGGTCCTTGTCGCTGGTCTCCAGGCTGTAGTTGACACCGACGTGCAAGCCGACGATCCAGAAGGCCTGGTAGTTTTTCGACATGACCGCATAAAAACCGCGCGATTTGTAGGTATAGCGTTTGAAGGGCTCCTTCGCGGGATCGATCTCTGCCGGTGTTTTATCCGGATAATCGGATTCCCGCCAGTACTTGCCATAGCCCTGCGTGTCGAGGCCGATGGCGAGTTTCGGATACTTGGGGGACTCTTCGATCATGCGCAGGGCCATATGGACACTGGGGCCATCATTCCATTTGATCACCTCGTTGCCGATGAGGTGGTCGCCGCCGTAGGAGATCCCGAACATCATGCGCCGGGAAATGCCGGCGGAGAGACGGGCGAGCATTCCCCCCTCCTCGAAGAGCAGGATGCCGCCGCAGAGATCGCCCCCCTGCAGCACATTGGCCGTCGGCATATCGATGAGCTGTGGCGATATGACGAAATTATCCTTCAGCAGCCCTTGCCGTGCTTCCGCCTTGCGACTGCTGTTGACCTCGCGCTTTTTGATTTGGGAGTGCGCCGGCGAGGTCACCAGAGTGATGGCCAGAAGCAGGAGGAGATGATTGCGCATGGAGGAGCCCCTTTTGCCGTTTCCAAGTTTATCAAATATAATGAAAAGGGCCAACAAAGTCAATCATAAAACCCCGGCGGAATACCCCCCCGAAATCTTGTTCCCACCTGACATCTCGTGCCGTGTACCCCCCCGAAATCTTGTTCCCACCTGACATCTCGTGCCGTATACTTTACAAGCTTTTACCACCAGTAGCCCACTATTTTTAATTATATTAAAGCCGCGTGGGACCCAGATTTTGGGGGCTGTCCAGGAAAACCCAGGCGGCTCGGTTGCGGAGAAACATGTAAAAGCGAGCCGGCTTGCACGCGGGTCAGTTGCGGATGAACAGACCGAAGCCCGCGCCGACTTGCACGATGGTCCGGCGCTTGGTATAGACCTGGGTGCTGGGGAAGAGCTCGATGAACTGGAATTTGATTCGCAGGGTCGAAAACCGCCCAAAGCGGGAGAATGAACCCACCCCGGCCATGAGCGCCGGCCCGGCATAGGTCTCGCCGGGTTTTTGCGTCAGGGAAAAGCCCTCTGTCCAGACGCCGGCGCCAATATTGGCATAAATCGATGAGCTGATCCCCAGATCCATCCGGTAGATGTCATTCTTGCGGTACCCGGAGGGCGAAAGATCCCACAGCTTCATGCGCAGACTGCCAAGAAACAGAGTCGAAATGTCGGTCGAATCGGGAGCCAGCCCCAGGCGGATACCCGGCTCGATGTCGATGGCCATGGTCTTGCCGAGATAATAACACACCAGCCCGTCCAGCCCGAGTTCGCTGTAATTGCGCTCGTCGGCATCGGTGTTCGAATGAAAGGTAAAACTGCCCCCGACCTCCACGGCACCGCTCTTCTGAGCATGCAGGGGAAGGGCGCAGAGCAACAAGAGCACACCCGCAGCCACACGTTTCACAAAGCCTCCCATTCTGGTTGCTATTGATACGGTCCCCCCCCCCAAGTCCACTGCTGCCTGACAGTATTGCAGCCCGGGCACTGGAAAGCTGCGTCTGGCCTCCACCGCGAGCGCTAGCGTCTGCAGCGCTCAGGGTTGGACTTGCAGCCCGGGCACTGGATGGGCTGCGTCTGGCCTCCACCGCGAGCGCAAGCGTCTGCAGCGCTCAGGGTTGGACTTGCAGCTCCGGTTGCAGGGACTTTAGCCGGCGCTCAAGAAGATCGAGCAGCTCCCCCGCTGATTCTGAAATCCGCCGCGACTTGAGGGATTTCAGGCGGATTTTCATCTCCATATCCATGATGTAGCGGATGAGATCCTGGCGCGCCTGTTCAGCGGATTCCGACTGCGGATAGCGCTGCAAAAAGTCGTCGAAGAGAACAAAGGGTGCCGCATAATGGTCCCAGAACGGCTGCCAAAGCACCTCCCGCTCCCGCGCCACCGCCATGCGAATGGTCGTATTGATCACCGGATCGTCATTGCTCTCCACGTAGGTCATGCAGCCGACGTATAACGTATAAAGCCGGCGCAGCAGGGTCTCCCGCTGCTCCGTGTTCTCCTCCTTGGCGATATCCCTTTGCAGCATCAGCACATCGGCGATCCAGCGTTCCTTTTCGAAGGCCATTTCCGTCAATTTGTAGCGCAGCACCAGCCGGGTCCAGGCGCCGACCGGCTTTTCATCGAGGGTGCCGGGATTGAAATTGAGCTTCTCCACGAATTTCAAGGCGGCTTCGTCGAGAATATCATAGCCGGACGATTCGCTCAGCGAGACCTCCTCAGGCTTGCCCGTGGCGTTGACGAAAACCGTCAGGCTGACTTCGCCCTCGAGGCGCTGCAGCTGCGCGGAGAGGGGATAATCCAGCGGAATCTCCGACGCCACACGCGGCGGTTTTAGGCGGTTGTGAGAAGCACAACCGGCACTGAGCCCTGCCAATAGTACCAGCAATCCAATCGATTTGCCAACAGTCATAGGCCCTCCTCTGAATTAAAAAAAGGGGAGTGAGTGGTTCACTCCCCTTCCTTGACGATCCTGCCACGGCACATCGAGGTTGCGGGGCGCAGCATGCGGGTCATGGTCCGTCCCGCCGATCCCGATACGCTTTGTCGGTCTAAAAACGCAGCGACAGTGTGGCGACCACCTTTTGCAGGGTGCGATCCAGGGCGATCGGTCCTGCAGCTTCAGAATTATAACTCGTTTCCTGCCAATTTCCGCGCACATAGGTGAGGTCAAGCATCGCCTGCCGGTCCATCATCAGGCTGACACCGCCGGAATAATAGGTGCGGTCCGGACGGATATTTTTGTCCTTATAGGGCGAGGGATCGCTGAATACACCACCGCGCAAACGCAGGTTGGTGCCCGGCAGGTTGAATTCCGCGCCGGCATGGAGCCGGGTCGTGGCCTCCATCTCGCGCTTGATCGCGCGATTGGCTGTGGACTGGTTCATCCCCGAGATGGGAGGATCGTCCTCGAACTTGGCCTGGGTCCAGTCCTTGAACTCGGCATCGGCGGAGAGCAGCGCCAGGTCGAGCACCCGTGCAGAGAAGCCGACAGCCACGGCATAAGGTTCGGTATAGCGGTACTCATAGCTGCCTTCATCACTGTTGGTATAGGGGTCATGCGCGGCGTCGTAATCCTCTTCTTCGCTCCACTGCCAGTTCTCGGTGATCTTGTAGGTCGTGGGCATGGTTACGGTGGCGCCGAAGCGCCAGATGTTGGCCGAGCGATAGAGCATGCCGAGCTTGACGTTGGTGGCATCGATTTCGCTGTTCAGCGCGTTGATCGTGCCATAGGAGGTCCAGTCCGAATCATCGGTTGGGTCGGCGGTATCGCCGGGCAGGTAGTAGAGGTCGTAGATATCCTCCTGCTTGAACTCGGCGGAGTGATCCCTCTTGCCGTCGATGAAGTTGATGCTGGCGCCGATGAAAAGATTGGGTCCTGCCTCAACCGCGCCGGAGAGGGTGAACTGGTTGCGGCTGCCTTCGTCGAGGATGGAATTGGATTCAAAGAGGGAATCGGGCGAGAGCGCGCCGATATCGACCATGCCGTCGTCGTCGCGCTTCTTGTCATAGCCGAGGCCGAAAACCAGACTGCCGCGCGCGGTCGGCACCGGGAAGACCAGACCGACCGAATTGAGCCGGGTGAAGCTGTCACCGGTCTCTTCGCTGCTGCCGAGAAAGTCGGCCGCGGATTTGACATTATTCTGCGAAAAACCGATATTGAACTCCCTGCGTTTCATCTGGCCGATGCCTGCAGGATTCCAGTACATGCCGGAATAGTCATCCGCGATGCCGATATAGGCGCCGCCCAGACCCATGGCGCGGGCACCGACGCCCAGTTCATTGCCCATGCTGAAAAAATCCTCCGTCAGCACCTTGTCCTGGGCCCACGCCGCGGAGGTCAGAAGCAAACCTGCAAACAATACCGTTCTCATCACGCCTTGACTGAATATCCTCATGACAGATCTCCCAATGGGTTCAAAAATCCGAATTCACCGGTCTTGCCAGGCTGGATCGATCAGCGCCGGTGCGAAGAGCCGCCAGATGAGCTCCCCCTGGGGGAGCTGCTGCCGGAAGAACTGCTCCGGGATGAGCTGCCGCTGCTGCTGGAACTGCGGGGCGCAGGGGCCGAATAGCTACTGCTACTGCTACTGCCACTGCCGCTGCTGCTGCGCGAATAGCCGCTACTGGATCTGGAAGAGGAGCGGCTTTCGCTGCGGCGTTCGCTCGAAGAGCTGCTGCGGCGCGTATAGCTGCTGCGTTCGGCGCCGCTGTTTTCGCGGCGGGAGGCGGTCACTTCAGAAGAGCGGCGGGGTTCACTGCTGCGCTGGTAGATCCGCTCGTAAGAGCTGCTGGCCGTATTCCGTTTCCGTGTGGTCGATTTCTGCTCCGAGCCGCGCCGTTCGATGCGGGGGGACTGCTCCGGCCGGGAGGGCGTGCGCTTCACCTCGGGCTGCGCCGAGCCATCGCCGCTCGACCGGCGTGGAGGTGTTCTGCGCTCCACCGTGCCGCTCTGGTTGCCGCTTCCGGAGGAGCTGCCCTCCGAGCGGTCGACCGGTTTGCGCCGGATTTCTCCGGAGGGGGTCGATGCATCGCTGCCGCCCGTGGGGCGGGTTACCGTGTTGCTGCCGTCGCGGCGCACCGGTTCACGCCGGGTATCCGGTTTGTCCCAGGTATCGGTCACACTTCCCTGGCCGGTGTTGCCGGCGCCACCATTACGCCGTATCCGTTCGCTGCTGGAGGGGCGGCGCATATCATGCGATGCGCCCTGTCCGCCGGTCTCTTTCGGCACGCGGGAGTAGCCTCCGCCCGCATAATTGCCAACGCCGAAGGGCCGCCGTTCCCAGTTGCGGTATTGATGATCGTCTCCCCAGTAATGATCGTTCCAGCCCCCATACCCATGATGGCCGCCATACCAGGGTCTGTCGTAATACCCCCAGCCATAGCCGTACCAGGGATCATAGAAGCCCCAGCCGCCATAATAGCTGAAAGAAGGCCAGTACCAGGGGTCGCCCCAGAAATCGTTGTAGCCGAACCAGGGTTCCCAGCGGTGATGCCAGCGCCACCACGAGTTGCTGCTGTAATACCAGTAGGGCTGGTACCACCAGGCGTCGATATAGACCGAGGGCATCCAGTCGCTGACATAGACATCGCGGTCACCACCGCGGTGGATAATGATCGTTGTATCCGGCGCATTGTAGTCATAGTCCGCAGTATCATCGGCGGTCGTATCATCGTAGCTGTATTCGGATTGCTCCGGTGTCTCGGTATCATAGGCTTGTTCGTCCCGGACCGTCGGTTCCGGCGTCCGGGCCAGCTGGGTGTAGCAGCCGGACAGGGCTACCGCCAGTATGAGGATGAATAATCCGGGGAGCGAGGATTTGAGTAGAGCATGTTTCATAAGGCCTCCTGAAAACAAGGCACGGGAATAGATGACTTGACGTAATGTAGCATAACCAGGGGCCAAAAGCAAAGAATTTTCTTCACATCTGGCCTTCGCACAGGTTGCATAGTATGTAACGGATTTTTTATAAAAATGTTCCCTTCCGCAATTCGGAATTAGCAGTGCGAGGACGGCTGGGGCGCCAACTTCAGGAGGGTCTGACGTCGCTGCTCCTGGGCACGTTTTGCCGGGGAGCAGCGCAGAGAGGGGAGGTCTGGCAGGCACACGACAGGGGCAAAATCAAGGGGCATTGTCTGGAAGTTATATCTCCTCCACCCCGTCCCGGGTCAACCAGCCGACCTTGCCGTCCAGCAGGATGACCTTGACATAGGCCCCGGAACGGTCCGCCACCCGCACCTTGGTCCCTTCATGCAGATCGAAGACCTGCGTGGCATCGCTGGCCGGAGCACTGAGGACACTCACCTTCGGCGGCATGATGATGCCGTAGCGCAGGCTCCGCGCATCGTGCGCGGTGGCCCAGAAAAGCGAGCCGGCTAGCAAAAAGAGCACCAGCAGGGGGAGGAACAGGTATCCAGCTACGGCGCGCACACCACCCTGCCCGACGAGCAACCGGATGATCACGGTGGCGAGCAGCAGATTGAACACGACCACCGCCAACACGCCCCACTGTCCGGCGCTCAGCAGGTGCTTGATTCCCGACCACACTTTGCCGGCAAAAAAGGGCGGCGGCGCGGCGATTTTATCCACGACCCGCAGCTGCGCCAGATCCAGATTAAAAGCGATATCCGGATCGGCCGGCTTGAGGGCCCGGGCGCGCTCATAGTTCAAAATGGCCTTGCCGAGCTCTTGGCGGCGGAAAAACGCGTTGCCGAGGTTGTAGTAGAGCTCGGCGCACTCGTAACCGGTTCCCAGGGCGGCCTCGTAGGCTTTGATCGCCTCGTCATAGGCGCTCTTTTGCATGGCCGCATTGCCCTGCTGGTAATACTGCAGGGCGATGGGATTGGCCAGAGCCGCCCCGGCCAGCAGCAGGAATATCATGATGTGCTTGTACATGAGCTAGATCGCCTTTTCCAGGTTGATAATGGCCTCTTTCGCCTCGCGGTAAATCCCCTGCATCTGCGTCATCGTGACATCAGAAGGGGCGAAACGCTGATAATCGCAGACCTTGAGCAGCTGCAGATACTGCTGGATGGTCGGCTCGGGCACACGGCGCTGGTTCAGCCGGCTCTCGAGCTCGCTGGTGACCATCCCGGCCTCGGAGAGATCGAGTTTGTCCGCGGCAAAACCCAGCAGCGCCCGCGCGATCTCGGAAAAGTACTCTTTCTGCTTCTCGACCTGCAGCAGGCCTTCAGCCCGACTCAGCCGCTTCATGGCCATGCGATTGGCGCGGCGGCTGCGGGCATAGGCGACGTTGCCGCTGAGCTTGTCGAGATGACGGCGCCAGCCAAAGGCCGCCGCCAGCGCCAGCAGCGGCAGGATCCACAACAGCGTGAACCAGCTGCTGCGGTAAAAGGCGCCTCCCTTGCGGCGCCATTCCGGTGTCCCCAGTTTGATGAAGCGGATATCCTGCCCGATCAGCTTGACCTCTTCCTTGCTCAATCCCACCGGCACGGTCGAGGCGTCACCGCTGCCTTTGGCGACCGGGATGATCAGCTCGGGCGTGGAGGCTGTGGCGTAGCGCCGGCTGGAGAGATCGAAATAGCTGAGGGTGATCGGCCGGATGCGCTGCTCGCCGGGGAAGCGCGGCACCAGCACGTACTCGAAGGTTTTGCTACCGCTGATGCGGTCGCCGGTACGCTGGATGTTCTCGCTCACCTTGGGCTCATACTGCTCGAAATCCCGCGGCAGCACGACATGGGGTTTGGGGATGGTGTTGATATTGCCTGTGCCGGAGATCACCACCTTGAGGGTGATGGCTTCATTGGTGGTCACCTCTTTTTTGTCGATGGCGGCCTTGATCTCGAAGGATCCGGCCAGGCCGCTGAAATCGGCCGGCTTGCCGCTCTCGGGGAAGGGCAGGACCTCGACGCTGACCGGGCGCGACTGCACGCTCTTGCGCACTGTGCGGCCGAAGAAGGGATCGTCAAAAAAGCTGTCAAAAATGTCATTGCTGCGCCGCCGCGCCTGCACGCGCACGTCGCAGTCGACGCCGAGGCTGCCGATCTGCACCCGTCCGGGCGAGGTCGGAAACATCGCCATTTTTTTGAGGTCGGCGACGACATATTTGCGGCCGTTGATCACCTCGTTGCGCGTCTGGGGCTGCTGTGGCAAGGGAATTTCCTCGCTCCAGAAGCCGGCCGACTCGGGCAGTTTGCTCAGGGCATAGCCGGAGACGTTGACGCGGGTATAGATGCTGAAGGTGACGATCACCGGCTCATTCTGGTAGACCTGGCGCTTGTTGACCAGGGCGCGGATGAAGAGCTCCTCATCCGAGGCCTCGCTGGCGGGCAAGGGCTGCGGCGTGCTCCCCGCCGCGGCGCTCGCAGCGCCGGAGCTCCCGGGCGCGGCGGCCGCGGCTCTGCCGATGGTGATGATGATCGGCCGGCTGCTGTAACTCTGCCCGCGCACGGAGACGCTGACCGGGGGGATGGTAAAGGTCCCTTCCTTACTGGCATTATAAAAATAGGTAAAGCTCTTCTGGACCGACATCTTGCCATTGACGATCTGAATGCTCTGCGAGCTGCCGCCGGATCCGAGCAGCGCGAGATACTCGCTGACATCCGGAAGATCGACGCGGTTGACGCTGTTGGCACCCTCACCGGACAACTCGATGGTCAGGACCAGCTGCTGGTTGAGAGTCAGGTTGGTTTGATCCACGGAAGCGGTGATGGTCAGCGGCTGGGCCATCACGGCGCCCGACCAGAGCAGCAGCACCGCAATATAATTTCTTGGCGTCATAAGAATTCTTCTCTCTTTGCGAAAGCCCGGCACGGGATCACCAATCCTTGACCACAGTGATCCGGCCCGGGGCCTGCATCTTGCGGGTGTCTTTCTGGTTGCGCTCATCCTGCTTCAGGGCATCGAGGATCCTGGCGGCATCTTCCCTGGAGATTTCGTCCGGTTTGGGCTGCTGCTGTTGTTGCTGTTCCTGTTGTTGTTGTTGCTGTTCCTGCTGCTCCTGCTGCTGTTGTTGCTGTTGCTGATCCTTCTTTTCCTGATCCTTTTTTTCCTGGTCCTGTTGCTGTTGCTGCTGCTGTTGTTGCTGCTGCTGTTGTTGTTGCTGCTGCTGGGGATTCTGCTGCTGTTTCTGCGCCTCATCCTTGAGCTTTTTGCGCGCGAACTCGAGATTGTACTTGGCGTCCTCATCGGTGGGATTGAGCTTGAGGGACTGGGTATAGGCCTGGATCGCCTCGGGCAGCTTGTTGAGGCGGAAAAGGGCATTGCCCATGTTGTAGTAGCTCATGGCCTGGACCCGGCTCTCGTCGCTCTTGAGCGCGGCCTGCGTCTCCTTGAGCGCCTCCTCGTACTTGTTCTTTTTGTATTCAGCGGCGCCGATATTGAAGGGCGCCTCGGCGGCTTCGGGCGCCTGGGTCTGGGCGTCGCGGTACTTGATCAGGGCGTCGTCATAGCGTTTTTCCTCATAGAGCTTGTTGCCCTGAACGATCTTGCCGCGTCCGGGCTGGGCCCTGAGTCCCCCGACAGCAAGAACACTGGCGGCCAATAGAATTAATCCAATTCGGTTCATCGAAATCACCACTTGAAAAGACGTTTGAGCCAAAAGTCGCGCCGCTGCCGCCGCTCGGGGATAAAACACTCCACGGTGAGGAGGAGAATGGCGACGATCAGCACATATTGAAAGCGGTCTTCGAACTGGGAAAAGCGCATGGACCCCAGTTCTTTTTTTTCGAGTTTGTCGACATCGTCATAGATCTTGCGCAGTTCATCCTCGCCGCTGCTGGCGCGAAAATACTTGCCATTGGTCTGGAGCGCAATTTTTTCCAGAGTCACCTCGTCGAGCCTGGTGATCACCACCTGGCCCTCACGGTCCTTTTTGAAGCCGGAGGAGATCCCATAGTCGGTCATCATCGGGATCGGATCACCCTTGGGCGAGCCGATGCCGACGGTATAGATGATCACGCCCTGCCGTTCCGCCTCCTCGGTCTGTTTCATCACATCACCCTCGTGGTCTTCACCGTCGGTGATGATGACCAGCACCTTGTGCTTGCGCTCCTTCTGGTCGAAGGATTCGCAGGCCCGGGTGATGGCCTGGCCGATGTTGGTGCCCGGCGTCGGGATGAGTCCGGGATCGAGGATGTCGAGAAAGAGCTTGGCCGCGCCATAATCGAGCGTCAGGGGGCATTGGACGAAGGCGGTGCCGGAGAAGGCGATCAGGCCGACGCGGTCGCCCTGCAGCCGGCCAAGGAGGCTTTCGACCTCATGCTTGGCCTTCTCGAGGCGGCTCGGCGGCACATCCTGGGCCAGCATCGAGGTCGAGACGTCGATGGCGATCATGATATCGATCCCCTCGCGCTTGACCTCCTCGATACGGGTGCCGATCTGCGGCCGGGCCAGGGCGAGAATGGCGACGATCAAGGCGAGGACGATCAACGCGGCCTTCAGGACCGGCCGGGCATGACTGGCGTTGACCGCCAGCTTTTTCATCAGCTCGCTGTTGCCGAACCGCTGCAGCGCCCGGCTTTTGGCGCGAAAGACCAGCACATAAAAAAGCACCACAGCCGGGATGAGCCAGAGCAGATGCAGGGCATAGATATTTGCAAATCGCAGCATAGTGGATTCCGGAAATTAGGGTATCTTGCGAAAGATGGTATTGCCCAGGAGCACCTCCAGGGCGAGCAGGAGCAGCGCCGCAGCCAGATAGCCGGAGAAAAGCTCGCGGTAGCGGGTATACTGTTTGACCTGGATCTTGGTCTTTTCCATCTCGCTGATCTCTTTATAGATTTTTTCGAGGCTGGTCTTGTCGGTGGCGCGGAAATAGCGGCCGCCGGTGATGTCCGCCACCCGCCGCAGCAGTTCCTCATCGATGTTGACCGGCATGCGCACATAGCGCCGCCCGAATATGGGATCGTCGACCGGATAGAGTGCCTCGCCCTTGCTGCCGGCGCCGATGGTGTAGACGCGGATATTGAAGCTCCTGGCGATGCGCGCCGCCGTGAGCGGATCGAGTTCGCCGCGGTTGTTCTGGCCATCGGTCAGCAGGATGACTACCTTGCTTTTAGCCTTGCTGTCGCGCAGCCGGTTGATACTGGTGCCCAGCCCCATGCCGATAGCCGTTCCATCCTCGATCTGGCCGACATGGATGTCCTCGAGGAACTTGAGGAGGATGCCGTAATCCAGGGTCAGGGGGCATTGGGTGAAGCTCTGACCGGAAAAGACCACCATGCCGATGCGGTCGTTGGTGCGCCCCTTGATGAAATCAGCGGCGACCAGCTTGGCGGCCTCGAGGCGGTTCTTGGGCTGGAAATCCTCAGCGAGCATCGAACTGGAGATGTCCATCGAAAGGACGATATCGATGCCCTCGGTGATCATCTCCTCCTCACGACTGCCGGCCTGAGGCCGGGCGAAGGCGACGATCATCAGGGCGATGGCTGCGAGGCGCAGGACAAAGAGCAGATGACGGTAGCGTTTGCGGCTGGAGGTACCCACCTCCTTGATCAGGGCGATGTCGGAATAGCGCACCGTCGACCGGCCGCGCAGACTGCGGCGCAGATACCACCAGGCCAGGGCCGGCAAGAGGAGGAGCAGGAAGAGGAATTCGGGATTGGCGAATCGGAACATCTCAGTGGCCCTCCCCTTGCGTGGACGGCGGTTCGGCGGCGGCTTCAGGCTGCGGCTGCGGCTCCGGCTCGGTCCAGGTCAACTTGGTGCCCTCGACGAAGGCGAAGGCGCTGGCGGTCAGGCCCTCGGTTTCGGCCGGTTCCGGGATATACTTGGCGAATTTGACCATGTCGCAGAGGGTCAGCAGCTCCTGCAGCCGCAGCCGCCAGGATTCTTCGAGGCCGTAGCGGTCCAGGGCGCCGAGCAGCTCGCGGCTGGTCATTTCGAGGGCATCGATGCCATAGCGGCCCTCGATGTAGCGGCGCAGGATATCGGCCAGTTCGCTGTGCCAGGCCTTGTGCTTGCCCGCAGCGAGCCAGTCACTGGCGACCAGAGCGTGAAGGGCTTCGAGGGCGATCTCATGCGCCGGCCGGGGCGGCGTCTGCCGCTCGGGCAGGATCCCCTTGCCCTGCCGGCGGCGGCGGAGATACCACCAGAGCGCCACCGCGGCGGCAGCCAGCACCAGCGCCGCCAGAACCTTGAGCAGGATCGACTTCCAGTCCCGGGGCGGCACCAGCGGCGGTTTGATATCGCGGATGTCGCCGGCCTCGCTCGGATTGAGGCTCTGCACCTGGATCTTGATCGGCTCGCTCTTGAGGATATGGCGCGTCGTGTCGCCCTTGAGCCGATAGGTGATGCTCAGTGCGGGAATTTCATACTCGCCGGTATCGAAGGTGGAGATCAGATAATCGGCGCCAAGAATCGTCCGCCCCGCTGCTTTCTGCGCCGGCAGAACCTTGTAATCGCGCAGTTCGAACTGACCGAGGTTGCTGCCGGGCGCGGGCATCTCGACGGTGACATCGGCCACATGTGAGACGCGCAAGCTGTAGCGCACGACATCGCCGATCAGGATCTTGGCGCGGTCGACCTTCGAGTCGATCGTCACCTGCTCCTGGGCGTGCACCGCTCCCGCCAGGAGGAGGCTGATAAAAATGAATACTGTACGTCGTCTTGACATAAACCTTGGGCTCATTTTAAAAGAGTCTCTCACCAAGTCGCCAAGGCACAAAGTGTGCGATACAAGCTTTCCCTGTGGCTTGTGACTCGGTGAGAATAAAAAAAGGTGGCTCTCACGAAGGCACAAAGACACCAAGAATAAAATATAAAAATGAAAATGCTTTCTTCGTGTCTTTGTGAGAGCGAAATGCTATTTTACCTGGTCGTCGAAGAACTGCACGCCCTCGGCTTGCATCATCCCGCCGATCAGCTCCTGAAAGGCATTCTGGTACTTTTCACGGTAAAGGTCCTGGGTCACCTGCTGCTTGACCTCGTCGAAGCTCTTGCTGCGGATCACCTGGCCCTTGTCATCCTTTTCGGCATAATCGGCTTGATGCGCCTGGTAAAAGGTGGCCACATCCCCGGCATCGACATGGATCTTGCTGGCCACCTTGTCTTGCATGAGGCGGCGCACCATCAAGGTTTTTTTGGATTGAAAGGCGCCGTCGACGACCTGCTGGTCGTTATCGAGGCCGGCGCGCTTGGCGGTATCGTAGAGCAGCTCGGTGGCGACATACTCGCGCAAAAATTGCAGCTTGGCCTGTGGATTGCGGAATTGATCACGGGCGCTGGGAGGCAGTTGATCGATCTCGAAATTGAGATCGCCGAGGGTGATCTCGCGGCTGCCGATGCGCACCACTACGGCCCCGGGCCGCGACTTTTCCGCGCGCGACGGGTCGAGCTGCACCGTCTCATCCAGGGCCTGGCGGGCATCCGCACTGCGATCGAGGCGCTCGAGACAAGCGACGATCTTTTTGTTGGCTTCGGCAACCACCGGGCTTTCCGGATGGAAATGCTTGAGCTTGAGATACCAGGTCATGGCATTGGCATAATCATGCAAGCGCTCGAAATAGATGGTACCGATGGCGTATTGCAGATTGGCCGCCTCGACATCGGAAAGGTCATACTCGCGCAGACAGCTCTCATATTCGCCGATCGCCTGCACATAGAGAGAACGGTTGACCAGGTCCGCTGCGAATTCGCGCACCTTTTCGGCCTCCTTGGCCGGACGCTTGCCTGAGCTGCAGCCGTTGGCGAACACAAGCCAAAAACCGATAAAAAGGACGGACAGGAACTTGCGCATGGCACTCCTCGTGCGATTAACGGTAACGTTTGGCACGCATCTTGAAAAACCGGATCAGCGGCTCGACATACGAAATACGCGTGTCGATCTGCACCTGGTCCACGTTCATGGAACGAAAGATCTTGTCCCGGCTGCCCTTGCCCTGCAGGGCACGCTTGCTGAAGGCGCGCCGCGTCCCCTCGTCGCTGGTGTCGAGCAGCCAGGTCTCGCCGGTCTCGGCATCCTCCAGTTCGATAAAACCGACGTCGGGAAGATCCAGTTCGCGCGGGTCGGTCAGGGAGATGGCGACAATATCGTGCCTCTTGTTGGCGATCTGCAAGGCTTTTTCATAGCCGGACGAGAGAAAATCGGAGATGAGAAAGACCACGCTGCGCCGCCGGCTCACCTTGCTGAGATACTCCAGCGCCTGACCGATATCGGTCTTGTGCCCCTGGGGCTGATGGTACAGGACCTCGCGGATGACGCGGAGCACATGGGACTTGCCCTTCTTCGGGGCAACGAATTTTTCCACCCCTTCGGAAAAGATGATCAGGCCCACCTTGTCGTTGTTCTTGATCGCCGAAAAGGCAAGCAGAGCGCAAATCTCGGCGGCAATTTCGCCCTTCATCTGCGAGACAGTGCCGAACGCCGAGGATGAGCTGACGTCGACCACCAGCATCACCGTGAGTTCGCGCTCCTCCTCGAAGATCTTGACAAAGGGGTGGCCCATCCGCGCCGTGACATTCCAGTCGATGGTGCGGATGTCGTCGCCGGGAAGGTATTCGCGCACTTCAGAGAATTCCATGCCTCTCCCCTTGAAGACCGAATGGTATTCGCCGGAAAAGACATCATTGACCAGCCCGCGGGTCTGGATCTCGATGCGCTTGACTTTTTTGAGTATTTCTTTTGGGATCATGATCGTTCTTCGTTAGCCCTACCCCGGTTCAGGGCGAGTGCCGCTCAGGGCACCTCGACCTTGTTGATGATCTTGCGGACGACATCTTCGGCGCTGATCTCCTCGGCTTCGGCCTCGTAGGTGATGATGACACGATGGCGCAGCACATCCATGGCGATGGAGCGGATGTCCTCGGGCGTCACATAGCCGCGGCGGCGCAAGAAGGCGTGCGCCTTGGCCGCCATATTCAGATAGATCGAGGCGCGCGGTGAGGCGCCATAGGCGATCAGGTCCGCCAGCTCATCGAGGCCGTACTCCTTCGGCCGGCGAGTGGCGAAAACAATATCCACGATATAGTTCTCGATCTTGGGATCGATGTAGACCTCATGAACCGCTCGCCGGGCATTGATGATCTCCTGGGGTGTAACCACCGCCTTGGCCTCCGGCAGCTCGACACTCGTCATGCGGCGCATGATCTCCAGTTCCTCGGCGCGTTCGGGGTAGCCGACCGACAGCTTGAGCATGAAACGGTCCACCTGGGCTTCGGGCAGAGGATAGGTGCCCTCCTGCTCGATCGGGTTCTGGGTGGCCAGGACGAGAAAGGGTGCCGGCAGCGGAAAGGTGGTATCGCCGATGGTCACCTGGCGCTCCTGCATGGCCTCGAGCAAGGCCGACTGCACCTTGGCCGGCGAGCGGTTGATTTCATCGGCAAGGACGAGATTGGAGAAAATCGGCCCTTTTTTGGCGGAGAAGGTGCTGTTCTTCATGTCATAAATCATCGTGCCGACAATGTCGGCGGGCAGGAGATCGGGCGTGAACTGGATGCGCTGGAAATTGGTTTTGATCGCCGCCGAGAGGGCCTTGACCGTCATGGTTTTAGCCAGACCCGGCACGCCTTCCAGCAGGATGTGGCCGTCAGCGAGCAGGCCGATGAGCAGCCGTTCGACCATATAGGTCTGGCCGACGATCACTTTGCTCACTTCGGCGGTGATCTTGTCGACAAAGGCGCTCTCGCGCTCGATCCTGGCCTGGATGGCTTGAATGTCGATGTTCATTACTCCTCCAAAAAAATGGCTGTGTTCCAAACTGCACTTACATGTTACCGGCTGGTCGAGCCCAGCATGGATTCCAGAATGGTATAGACGCGCTCCAGCTCGCTGCGCTGCGGCGCGGCGCCGGAGAATTTGGCAATGTCCGCTTGTTCGAGAATGGCAAGGGTGTCGTCGATCGCCCGTTCATCGGCCTCGGCCTCGCGCATCAGGCCGCGCACTTGTGCGGTGGTAGCGCTGATCAGCGGCAGGCTGTACTTTTCGGCCAGATAGCGGCGCAGTACCCCCGAGAGGCGGGCGAAGGATCCGCTGACATCGAGCTCGGGCTGATGCAGATCGACCTCCTCCTTGAGCCGCAGGCTGTATTTCTCTTCCAGGGAGATCTGCTGTTGCTGCTGCTCGCGGGCGAGGCGCGTCGCTTCGGCGCGCCGGGCGCGGATGCGGCGTACCAGCACCCAGGTCACTGCGGCAGCCCCGAGGGCAGCCAGAAGCAGCACCAGCCAGAGGTACGAGCCCGGCTCCGGGAGCGGATCGATCACCTTGAGCTCGAGACGGCTGGTCGTGAGGCGGTATTCCTGGCCGGTTGTCTTGTCGGTGTAGCGGATGACAATGCCGTCCACATAGGCCATGCCGAGGCCGTCCGGCCGCACCGTGTATTGCGATTCCCGCCGGGCCATTTGCACTCCGCCGATCACCTGGACGCGGTTGGAGCTGGCAGTCGCAATGATGTCGAGGTTTTCCACCAGGGGATTGTCGAACTTGAGGATCTCATAGCGGTTGAGATCGCCGGCCCACTCGAGGCGGATGGTCACCACCGCGGTGCGGTTCTGCGGCACCTGCAACGGCGTCGCGGTGGCGGACACCCGGATGCCCTCATCCCCGGATTGGGCCGGAAGCGGCCCGGCCGCCAGCACCATCGCGGCCAGGATCAGCACAGCAGCTGAACGGATCGCGCGCATCGCATTCCTCCGGACAATAATAAAGCCGATAAAGAGGCAAAAGCGGACGGATCGCCCATCGATCGGCTGGAAATCTCTGTGCCGCGGTATGCGGCACAGAGAAAATATCAGTTCAGGTTATTTTTTGGTCGCAGCATCGGGGGCGGGTGTGCCAAGCTGAAGTTCCAGCTCGCTGATGTCTTTGCCGAGATGCTCCAGTTCCCATTTGACCGAGGAGGCCAATTCATGATTGGGCCATTTCTGCAAAAACTCCTGATAATACTTTTTCGCATTATCATAGTCCTTGATGTCGTTGGCATAGCGATAGCCGATCATGAAACTGGACTGGATGACAAAATTGCTCTTCGGGTACTTGCTAATGAGCTGCTTGTAGGCTTGTACGGATTTTTGATAATCCTTGAGATTGTTGGCGTAGAGCACTCCGAGCCGGTAGAGGGTCTCATCCGCGCGGGGTGACTTGGGAAAGGCTTTGACCAGGCGCGCATACATGTCGGCCGCCGCTTGCCACTGCTGACGGCTCTCGAAATCTGCCGCATTGGCGCGCAGCTGTTCTTCCGTCATTTTTTCACCGCAACCTGCCAGGATCGCCACCATGACCAGGGCTGTTATCCATCCAAACCAGAGTTTCATCACATCTCCTCCGCTGCTGTACTCCTGTGAATGTACTGTTAACGAGTGCGAAAAAAGAAAGTTCCTGAATTTTTTAACTTAGGGATTTTTCCTCTTAAAATCAAGTTTTTTATCCTTTACGAAGACCTGCACCGTCGTACCGGCAGGAAAGTCGCCGGTGAGAAGACGCATGGCCAGGGCATCGACCATCTCATGCTGGATGAGCCGTTTCAGCGGCCGGGCGCCGAAGGCCGGATCATAACCGTGTTCGGCAAGATACTCCTCGACCTCAGGGGTGACCTCCAGCCCCAGTTCCTGGCGGGCGAGCAGCTTTTCAAGATGCGCGAGCTGCAGGCGCGCAATCTGCTTGATCTCCTCCCTGCGCAGGGCGTGGAAGACAATGATATCATCGATGCGATTGAGAAACTCGGGACGCATCGCATTTTTGAGCAGGGCCAGCACCTCCGCGGCGATCTCTTCATGCACCTTTTTACGGTTCTTCTCGTTGATCTCCTGCGAACGCTCCATGATCTGCTGCGCGCCGAGATTCGAAGTCATGATGATGATCGTATTCTTGAAATTGACGGTGCGGCCCTGGTTGTCGGTGAGCCGACCCTCATCCAGTACCTGCAACAGCACATTAAAGACCTCGGGGTGGGCCTTTTCGATTTCGTCCAGCAAGACCACGGCATAGGGACGCCGCCGCACCGCCTCGGTGAGCTGTCCGCCCTCATCATAGCCAACATAGCCGGGAGGGGCGCCGATCAGCCGCGAAACCGCGTGGCGCTCCATGTACTCCGACATGTCGATACGCACCATGGCGCGTTCGTCGTCGAAGAGAAATTCCGCCAGGGCCCGCGCCAACTCGGTCTTGCCGACACCGGTCGAACCGAGAAAGATGAAGGAGCCGATGGGCCGGTTTTCGTCCTGGAGCCCGGCCCGGCTGCGGCGGATGGCATTGGCCACCGCCTCGACCGCCTCGTCCTGGCCGATGACCCGCGCGTGCAGCCGCTCTTCCATGTTCAGCAGCTTTTGCTTTTCACTCTCGAGCATGCGCACCACCGGAATGCCGGTCCATTTGGAGACGACATCGGCGACGTCCTCCTCATCGACCTCCTCCTTGAGCATGCGCAGATCCTTCTGCAGCTCGATCAGCCTGGCGTTGGCGGCCTCGAGCTGTTTGTGGAGCTCGATGAGGCGGCCGTATTTCAGCTCAGCGGCCTGTTCCAGACGGCCTTCGCGTTCGGCGGCCGCCGCATCGGTCCGGGCCTTTTCGATCGCCTCCTTGAGCGCACGAATCTCCGCGATCCCGGCCTTTTCCATCTCCCAATGAGCGCGCAGGGCGGTCCGTTTCTCGGTCAGCTCGGCCAGCTCCTTCTCCACCTCTTTCAGCCGCTGCGCCGAAGCCGGATCCTCCTCCTTTTTCAGCGCCTGGCGCTCGATTTCGAGCTGTTTGCTGCGGCGCTCCACCTCATCCAATTCGGCCGGCATGCTGTCAATTTCGATGCGCAGCTTGGAGGCGGCCTCATCGATCAGATCGATCGCCTTGTCGGGGAGAAACCGGTCGCTGATGTAGCGGTCGGCCAGGGTGGCCGCGGCCACCAGGGCATTGTCCTGGATGCGCACGCCATGATGCACCTCGTACTTTTCCTTGAGGCCGCGGAGGATGGAGATCGTCTCCTCCACCGCTGGCGGCTGGACGAGGATCGGCTGGAAACGCCGCTCGAGAGCGGCATCCTTTTCGATATGGAGACGGTACTCGTCGAGGGTGGTGGCGCCGATGCAGCGCAAATCGCCGCGCGCCAGGGCGGGCTTGAGCATATTGGAGGCATCCATCGCCCCCTCGGCGGCCCCGGCGCCCACCAGGGTATGCAGCTCATCGATGAAGAGAATGTACTCCCCCTCCGACTCGGTGATCTCCTTGAGGAGAGCCTTGAAGCGCTCCTCGAATTCGCCGCGGTATTTGGCTCCAGCGATCAGGGCGCCGAGATCGAGGGCCATAAGGCGCTTGCTCTTGAGATTTTCCGGCACATCGCCCTGGACGATGCGCTGGGCAACGCCCTCGACAATGGCGGTCTTGCCGACACCGGGTTCGCCAATGAGCACCGGATTATTCTTGGTGCGGCGGCTCAGCACCTGGAGCACGCGGCGCATTTCATCGTCGCGGCCGATCACCGGATCGAGCTTGCCCTGGCGGGCCAGCTCGTTGAGGTCGCGCGCATAGCGCTGCAAGGCCTGATACTTGTCCTCCGGTGTCTGATCGGTCACGCGCTGGCTGCCGCGGACCTGCTTGAGCACCTGCAGGAGGGTGTCGCCGGAAATGCCGTTCTCACGCAGTACAGCGCCCGCGGGCCCCTGGTCACCGGCCAGAGCGAGGAGCAGATGTTCGACGCTGATATACTCATCGCGCAGCTGGCCCGCCTCCTTTTGTGCAGCATCGAAGAGCTCGCCCGTGGCCCGGCTGTAAAACATCTGCCCGCCGCCGCTGACCCGGGGGAGTTTGGCCAGCGCCTCGTCACACCGGCTGACAAGAAGCGCCGGATCGCTGCCAATGCGCTTGGCCAGGGTGCGCGCCATCCCTTCCGGGTCGCTGAGCAGGGCGTGCAGAAGGTGGAGCGGCTCAACCTGCTGCTGGCCGCGTTCGCCGGCCAGCTGTTGGGCGCGTCCGAGAGCCTCCTGCGCCTTGATCGTGAGTTTATCCATGGAGATCATAATGATTGCCTCGAATGTGTAAGCGATTTATCTCACCGGGGCACAGAGGCATAGAGAAAAGAGAAGCACACACCTGCGATTCAGAGCAGATCAGGAGTGCCCGGCCTCAATGTCTCGTGCCGCATGACGAAAAATGATATAAAAAAGGGGCGGAAAGAATCCGCCCCTTTGCAGTGTATCGTATATCTACCCGGCTGGTGCCGTAGGGATGAGTACCGGCCAAGCCGATGTGCGGTTGCGGACGGATTACTTCTGGTCATCGACCACTTCATAATCGGCGTCTTCAGCCTTGGGCGGCTTGTCGCCCGCGGCTTCGCTGCCGGAGGGACCTTGCTGGGCTCCGGCCGCGCCGGCGGCCTGCTGCTGGGCATTGGCGGCCTCGTACATCTTGGACGCCGCCTGATGCCAGATCTGATTGAGCGCCTCAAGGGCGGATTTGATCTCCTCGATGTTCTCGCCCTTCATCGCCTCCCTGAGCCGGCCAACGCCCGCTTCGAGCTGATTCTTCAAGGTGGCGTCGAGCTTGTCGGCGTTTTCCTTGATGTTCTTTTCGGTCTGATAGACCAGCTGGTCGGCCTGGTTACGGGTGTCGATCAGTTCGCGACGTTTTTTGTCCTCCGCCGCATGCGACTTGGCGTCGCTGACCATCTTCTCCACCTCTTCCTTGCTCAGGCCGGTAGAGGCTTCGATGCGGATGGTCTGTTCCTTGTTGGTCGCCTTGTCCTTGGCCGCAACATTGAGGATACCGTTGGCATCGATGTCGAACGAGACCTCGATCTGCGGAATACCGCGCGGTGCGGGCGGGAGACCGTCTAGGTGAAAGCGCCCGAGGGTGCGGTTATCGATGGCCATCTCGCGCTCGCCCTGGAGGATGTGGATTTCCACTGAGGTCTGGCTGTCGGCCGCGGTGGAAAAGACCTGCGACTGGCGGGTGGGGATGGTGGTATTCTTTTCGATGATCTTGGTCAGCACACCGCCGAGCGTCTCGATGCCGAGCGAGAGGGGCGTGACGTCGAGCAGCAGCACATCCTTGACCTCGCCGCCGAGGACGCCGCCCTGAATGGCCGCACCGACGGCCACCACCTCATCCGGGTTGACGCCGCGGTGGGGCTCCTTGCCGAAAAGCTCGCGCACTAGATCCTGCACCTTGGGCATGCGGGTCGAGCCGCCGACGAGAACCACCTCGTTGATTTCGGCAGTGGACATACCGGCGTCCTTGAGGGCGATGCGGCAGGGCTCGAGCGTGCGCTGAAACAGATCATCGCAGAGCTGTTCGAACTTGGCCCGGGTGAGGGTCATGCTCAGGTGTTTCGGCCCGCTGTCGGTGGCGGTAATGAAGGGCAGATTGATCTCGGTCTGGGTCGTGGTGGAGAGTTCGCACTTGCCCTTCTCCGCCGCTTCCTTCAGGCGCTGCAAAGCCATGGGATCCTTGGAAAGGTCCACCCCCTCCTTTTTGACGAACTCATCGACGATCCAGTCGATAATGCGCTGGTCGAAATCATCGCCGCCGAGATGGGTGTCGCCGTTGGTCGACTTGACCTCAAAGACCCCGTCGCCGATCTCGAGAATGGAGATATCGAAGGTGCCGCCGCCAAGGTCGAAGACGGCGATCTTTTCATTGCCCTTTTTATCGAGGCCGTAGGCCAGCGAGGCCGCGGTGGGCTCGTTGATGATGCGTCGCACGTTGAGGCCGGCGATCTCGCCCGCCTCTTTGGTCGCCTGGCGCTGGCTGTCGTTGAAATAAGCCGGGACGGTGATGACCGCGTCGGTCACGTTCTCGCCGAGATAGTCCTCTGCGGTCTGGCGCATCTTTTGCAGGATCATCGCCGAGATCTCCTGGGGCGAATACTCCTTGTCGTCGATCTTGACCTTGGCGACATCGTTGCTGCCGGAGATGACGGTATAGGGGACCTCCTCACGTTCGCGCGAGACCTCGCCAAAACGGCGGCCCATGAAGCGCTTGATCGAATAGACCGTCTTGGTCGGGTTGGTGACCGCCTGGCGCTTGGCCACCTGGCCGACCAGGCGCTCGCCCGACTTGCTGAAAGCCACCACCGACGGGGTGGTGCGCATGCCCTCACTGTTGGGGATGACGACCGGCTCGCCGGCCTCCATCACCGCGACGCAGGAATTGGTCGTGCCCAGATCGATACCGATAATTTTTCCCATGAAACGTGCTCCTTTCGGGAAACTCTATGTGGAAGGTTGCGGGATTGTCCTTCTGAATCATCCGCACCTTTGCAACATGCGTGCCAAAACGGACCGCGCCGCTCAGGATGGCCCAGGTACATAAAAAACAAGCGTACGCTCCGCGGGGAGCGTACGCTGTGGTTTCAGGAGCGGCAGCTACATTCTGCCATTTTGGCTGATATATCTGCCTTATTGACAATTTACAGATCAGGATCGTGGCAGACGCAGGGCGACGGTATAGACCGTCTCCTCGCGCATGATGCGCATGTAGACCACGCCCCCCGGCTTGACCGCGCGCAGGGCCGTGCGGAAGGCGCGCACATTGGGGGTGGCGTCATCGTTGACCGAGAGGATGAGATCACCCTCACGCAGCCCCTTGCGGTCGGCCACCGAGTTGGGATCGATGCTGGAGATGACCACGCCTTCTTGGCCCTCATAGCCATATTGGCGGGCAAGCTGGCGGGTGAGTTCCTGGACCTCGATGCCCAGCTTGTCGATCTGGCCGCTTTCGCCGCCCTCCTCACTGGCCATGGATTCGTCCGCGGGCCGTTCGGCCAGGGTCAGTGTGATGGTCTTGATGGCCTTGTCGCGCCAAATGGTCATCGTAATCCGGGTGTCGGGGGCCTGGCTGCCGACCCAGGCGATGAGCTGGTCGCGCGAGGTGACGTCGAGATCGTTCAGCTTGAGGATGATGTCATCGCGTTTCAAGCCGGCCTTGAGGGCCGGGCTGTCTTTCAGGACATCGCCCACCTGCACGCCCTTGGGTTTGTCGAGGCCGAAATACTCGGCTTTCTCCTCGTCGACGTCCTCGAGCTGCACGCCGATCCAGCCGCGGCGCACCTTGCCGCCCTTGATCAGCTGTTCCATGATGGAACGCGCCATATTGATGGGAATGGCAAAACCGACGCCGGCGTTGGCCTGCCCGACGATCGCTGTGTTGATGCCCACCAGCTCACCGCGCAGATTGACCAGGGCGCCGCCGCTGTTGCCGGGATTGATGGCCGCATCGGTCTGGATAAAGTCCTGATAGCGCAGGGTGCCGTCGCCGAGGCCGGAGCCGAGTGAACGTCCCTTGGCGCTGACGATGCCCGCGGTCACGGTCTTGTCCAGCACATCGGAGAAGGGATTGCCGATGGCCATCACCCATTCGCCGACCTCCAGTTTGTCCGAGTCGCCGAGGTTGATCGTCGGCAAGCCCTTTTTATCGATCTTGATGACCGCGATGTCGCTGGCGGGATCCTTGCCCACTACCTTGGCCTCATGCTCGACCTTGTCGATGGTGACGGTGATCTCATCGGCATCCTTGACCACATGGTTGTTGGTGAGGATATAGCCGTCGGGATTGACAATGACCCCGGATCCCAGCCCATGCATCACTTGCTTCTGGTCAGGCACGTTGAAGAACTGACGGAAAAAGGGATCGTCCATGAAGGGATTACGGACATTTGATTTGACTACAGCACTGCTGTTGATGGTCACCACGGCCGGGCTGGCAATTTTGGCCACCTGGGTGAAGGCCTTGCTCAGATTCTGCAATCCGAGCAGTTCTTGTGATACGGGTTCGTTGGAACCCAGTGCGACCGCTTCACCGCGGTCGTTGGCAATGCTGTGACGCACCCAGTCAAAGTTGCTGGAAATCACCAGGCCAACGACGATACCGATCAGTATGCCGGTATACAAGAGGGTGGAGCGTTTTTTGCCGTACATAGGATACCCTTTCAAATTATCAACGATCGTTGCGGAGCATGAGCAGGCGGATCAGTTGCAGCACGGCCATGGCTGCAGCAGCCACGTAGGTCAGGGCAGCGGCGTTCAACACCTTGCGGGCACCATCGATCTCCTGACCCTTGATCATGCCGCTGGCGGAAAGCTGCGCAAGGGCGCGTTTGGAAGCGTCGAACTCGACCGGCAGAGTGACCAGGGTGAAAAAGACCGAAGCGGCGAAAAAGACAATGCCGAGCGTAGTCAGGAACTTGAGCGAGGAGACCATCAGCCCGATGATGAAGAGCGGCATGGCCAGCATGGAGCCGAAATTGGCCAGAGGGTACATGGTCTGGCGCAGTTTCAGCGGCGCATAGGCCACCTTGTGCTGAATGGCATGGCCGGTCTCATGCGCTGCAACGCCGATGGCGGCCAGGCTGTCGGAGGCATAGACGGGCTCGGAGAGATTGAGCGTTTTGTGGATGGGATCATAATGGTCGGTCAAATCTCCCTGCACGGCGCCCACCTCGACATCCTGGATGCTATTGCGCTGTAGCAGCGTTTTGGCCACCTGAGCTCCGGTCAGACCGGAGCCGGAGCGGACCTGACTCATCTGGTTGAAGGCACTTTTGACCTTCCACTGGGCATAAAGCGTCAGAATCAGGGCCGGCGCCAGCAGCAAAATGTCGCGTAAGCTGAAAAACATGGTGTATCCCTCCTGCTAGATCAAGTATGAATAAATCACCTATTAGACTCGGCAGTATGAAAAAAGTTTCAATTCATTTATCCGGGGTGATCGGACCGTTCTGACCCGTTGTGGGCCCGCAGGCCCTCCTGCCGCGCAGGCGCCGCCAGCGCGCCTTGATCCAGCGCAGCAGCCGTTCGCCATCGCGGGGGAAAAGAAGCATGAAGCCGAGGAGCAGCACCGCCAGACCGGGTCCCGGGGTGACCAGCATGATCACACCCAGGGCAATCAGGGGCAGGGCAAACCATTTCTTCCGCCGTTGAAAGCGGCGGATCTCTTCACGCAATTGTTCTGCACTCATGGGATGAACCCCGGATTATAACAATGTAAACACCGTGGCGCCGAGCAAATTCCCGTCCTCCACGACGATCTCCACCCGGCCGGCGCCGGGCTCCTTGGGGAGGAGATGGCGGCGGCTCCAGACGCGGCAGTTCTTGCCCTGGATCCGCAGCCGCCGTTCAAAGACCGGTTGGCCCTTGAGGATCCAGCGGTGGAGAATGGTGACCCCCTCCGGTGGCGCCGAGAGCACCGCGTAACAATAGATGTAATCGACACGGCGGTTGAAAGCAGACTTGACGACCACGGGTTTGCGGTTGTGGATGTCGAGGCAAAAGAGGGCCTGCTTGAGGTGCACGATCCCCGCCGGCGTGGTCACGGCGGCGATATCGGGCGCCTCCGGCTCGGCATTGCCCGTCTCTGCGGGCGGATGCGCCCGGGCCAGCCACCCCGGCAGCCAGGTGCCGAGGGCATACAACCCCCAGACGGCGGCAATGAGCAGCACAAAGAGGAGGAGGAGACGCAGCTGCCTCCTCCGGTCTATTCGGATGATCCGGGCCATGGGCCATCGTTCTCCTCGGCTGCACCCACCCACTCCGCCGCCGCGTCCGGCCCGGCGGCCAAAGGTTCGTCCGTGCCTGTTGCGGCCGGCCGCTTTTTCTCCATGACCAGGCAGTTGCCGTGCTTGCGGTCGCGCAGGTAGGTCACCTTGTCCATGGAACGGCGGATGATGTGCAAGCCCATGCCGCCGGTGCGGCGCGCCGCCGCTGCGGCGGTGGCGTCAAAATCCTCATTGCTGCTGGCTTCAAAACCGTCGCCATGATCGATGATCCCGATGATCATGCGGTCGGGACGAATGGTGACCCGGACGCGCACCATGCGGGTGGCATCGGAATGGTACGCGTGCTCGATGGCATTAAGACTGGCCTCGTAGACCGAGATCTTGATGCGCGCGAGGTCCGGTTCGCCATAGCCGAGGCGGCCGGCGATCCCGAGAACAAAATCGCAGGCGCGATAGAGGGCGTCGACGCGGCTGGGGATGTCGATAACCTCGACTTGCTCGCCGTTCTCCGTCCAGCCCCGCCGGAGATGGGGTTCAGAGGGCGCCGGCGCGGCGGCCTCGGGCAGCGCAGCCGCTGCGGCCGTCACGGTCAACGCTGCCGCTTCCGGCGCCAGCCGAACCTCCGGCGGCATCGTGATCTCCATCTCCTCGAGGCACAGGTAGCTCTCCGGCTGAAAATTCAGCAGGTCGCCCTGGGCCTTGCGCTGCAAACAGGCGACGATCAGTTCCCCGCCGCGGCGCCGGCTGCGCGCCGTCAGCTCGAAAACCAGGGCCACCCAGCCGACGGGAAGGGCCGAAAGCGCGCCCAGATCGAGGATGAAATGGAGATGCTTGTTGCGAAATTCCCGCTCGAAAACCGCCAGCACGGCAGGAAGCAAGGAAATATCCTCGAGGCTCCCCAACGGCGTGATCCGCACCGCGCCGTCCGCCTGCAGTTCGCAGCGCACCAGATCGCTATCCATGGCTTCCTTCGCTTGTTTGCTCCTCCTGACGGCTTTCAAGCGCTGCCAGCTCGCATTTGAGTACCTTGCCCACCAGATTCCTGGGCAGGCTGGCGACAAAGACAAACGACCGCGGCATCTTGTAGCGGGCCAATCGGCCGCGGCAAAAATCCTGCAGTTCGGCCGTGGCCGGCGCCGGCGCTCCGGAGTGCAGCACCAAAAAAGCCTTGCCGGCCGATCCGTAATGCGCGTCGGGCACGGCCACCACCGCGGCTTCGGCGATCGCAGGGTGCTCGGTCAGCACCCGTTCGACCTCGGCAGGGTAGACATTGTAACCGCCGCTGAAAAAAATCTCCTTTTTGCGGTCGACGATGAAAAAATAGCCGTCCTTATCCTGAAAGGCGATATCACCGGTACTGAGCCAGCCCTCGGCGTCGATCACCTCGCGCGTCGCCGCCTCCTCGCCGAAATAGCCGAGCATCACCTGGGGGCCGCGCACCTGCAATTCTCCGACTCGTCCTGCCCCGAGCACGCGGCGGTCGTGCAGATCGACGATCCGGGCGTTGGTGCCCGGCCAGGGCAGTCCAATGCTGCCCTCCTTGCAGACCCCTTGCAGCGGCGTGCAGTGGGTGACGGGACTGGCCTCGGTGAGGCCATAGCCCTCCAGCAGCCGTGCGCCGGTCATCGCCTCAAAGCGCTCCTTGATGGCCCGCGGCAAGGGCGCGCCGCCGCTGATGCAGGAGCGAATCGTGCGCAGGCGCAGCGGTTTCTGCATCAGGCGGTTGACGATGCTGCCGAACATCGTCGGCACCCCGGGGAACAGGGTGACCTTGTAGCGTTTGAGGTCGCGGCAGATCCGGTTGACATCAAAACGCGGCTCCAGTACCAGAATCCCCTTGGAGAGAATGGCGAGGTGATGGCAGGCCGACATGGCATAACTGTGCGTCAGGGGCAGAGCGGCCATCACGACCTCCTCCCCGTCGCGGATATCATTGATCCAGGCCCGCGCTTGCAGCGCATTCATGACGACATTGTTGTGGCTGAGCACCGCCGCCTTGGGGGTGCCGGTCACCCCGCCGGTATAGAGCATGACCGCAGCCGAGCGGGAGTCCACCTGAACCGGCCGCGTCAGCGGGGCGGGTTTGAGCAGCTCCCGGAAAAAATGGGTCCCCTCGCTGCGCCGCACCCTCGCTTCGGCATGGTGCAGCCGCTTGTTAAACTGGAAGGCGATCCGCCGCAGCGGTGGCATAAAGCTCTCGAGAAAAGCCACAACAATATGGCGCACCTCGCTCTGACCACGCAAGCGCTCCACCCGCGGCTGAAAGCGGTCGAGCACCACCATCACCCGGGCCCGGGTCGTGGAGATCTGATGATGCATTTCGCGCTCGCTCAGGAGGGGATTGACCAGGACCACCACGGCGCCGATATAAAGGGCCGCCCAATAGGCAATCAGGAACTGGGGGATGTTGGGCATGCACAAGGCGACCGGTTCGCCCGGCTTGACGCCGAGGCGCTGCAGCCCGGCAGCGAAGCGCGTCACCAGGCTGTAGAGATGGTTGTAGCTGATGCGGCGGTTGCAGTAGAGCAGCGCCGGTTTCGAGCCGGCCTCGGCAAAGGCACGCTGCAGCAGCTGGTAAACCGGCACGTCGGGCACTTCGAGCTCATAGGGAACACCGGCATCGTAATGCCGCATCCAGGGATGCTCTTTTGTGGCGGTCATGCCGAGCCGCTCACGGAACGCGAACAAGCCCTCGCGCGCCCAGTGCGGCAGGGAAAAGATCTCCGTTTTGAGCTTTTTCAGGTCCCGCTTTTTGATCGGTTACACTCCTGAGGCTGCGCCACGCTTGCTGACCGGAGCGCTGAGGCGCGTCTCCTTGGCCGCGGTGACAAAGATGCCCGGGGAACCGACGACGGGGCACTTGTTCTCGCAGATGCCGCAGCCGATGCAGCGCTCTTCATCCACATAGGGAAACTTGACCACACGCAGCGTCCCGTCGGGGCCGCGCGTCTCGTGAATATCGAAACGGATCGCCTTTTCCGGCAGCGGGCAGTGCTCCTCGCACACCAGGCAATCCTCCTGCTTGTACCAGGGGATGCAGCGAGTCTTGTCGAAATAGGCCATGCCGATTTTGGTCTTTTGCTTCTCGGGCAGACCCAGCGGCTGGATCGCCCCGGTCGGGCAGACCTGGCCGCAGAGATTGCAGCTGTATTCGCAATAGCCCTCGCGCGGGATCGCAACCGGACTCCAGATGCCTTCGGCGCCGGTTTCGGTCAGGGAGGGCTGCAAACAGGCGCCAGTGGAGGAGCAGATCTTGACGCACTCCTGGCAGCGGATGCAGCGGTCGAGGAACTGCTCTTCAACCAGGGCGCCGGGAGGACGAATGGCCAGGCCCTTTTTTATGCGACTGATCGCAGCAGTCTTGAAGAGGGCGAGTGACGCCAGTCCGGCTACGGAGGCTTGCATCAGCCGTCGGCGCGAGAGATCGACCTCATTCGGGCCGGGATTGCGGCCGAGGGTGTAAGAGACCGCATGCGGCTTGCAGGCGGCGACGCACTCGGCGCATTCGATGCACTCCACGGTATTGTTGATGGTATAGTCATCTTCGATGGCGTTCATCTTGCAAGCGCGCTGGCAGAGGCTGCAGCGGGTGCACGCTTCGCTGACATGGCGCCGGGTGAGGCGGAATTTGGAGAAAAGGCCAAGGAGGGCGCCGAGCGGACAGAGATTGCGGCACCAGAACCGGCGCGAGACCATGCCCAGCGCGAGGATGCCCGCAAAAACCGCTACGATCAGGGCGGATTGGAAGAAATGCGGCTGCTGGATCGGCAGCAGGGCGTGCGACTGGGCGGCGTCATAGAGGGAATAGACGGTATCCTCGAGCACCGGGAGCTTGAAAGCGGCATTGAAAAGCGCGGCGAAGGAAAAGGCGAAAACCGGATAGATCACCGTGGTGAAGGTGCGCGTCAGCAGGGCGATGGGATCGAAAAACCAGATGAATTGGATGGAGAAGAGGGCCGCGGTCAGCACGCCGGCGAGAATGAAGAATTTCCAGTAGCGCCAGCGCAGACTCTCGCGCTGTCCGCCCGGCCGGCGTTTGCGCCGGATGAGATGATCGCTGCCGTCAATGATCGTGCCGAGGGGACAAATCCAGCCGCAGAAAAAGCGACCGAAGGGAATGGTCAGCAGCAACAGTACGAGGGCCAGGATCATGGTGGCGATGAAGGTCCGGCCGGCCAGCATCACCGCGAGTGCGACCAGGGGAGAGGCGCGCAAAAAGAGATCGGCCGGGAGCGGGCCGGCGTAGGGGAAGACCGCCCGAAAGAACAGGACGACGAAGAGCGTCAAAAATAGCAGTTGGGATATTCTGCGCAAGGTGATCATCATGGCCCATTCCAGTCGTTAAATGGTTCATCCCCGGTCAAACCCCCAGATTGATCTCCTGGATTTTCACCCGTTTGAGGTCCAGTTGACCGAGACCGCGTTTGGCGGCGATGCGGAGATACTCCACAGTGGCAGGATCGACATTGAAGAGCCCCATGGCCCAGGCATCGGCGGCGACGCGGTCGGTCGCGGCCAGGATGATCTGCTTTTCGGCAACATCGGCAAGACTGCCGCCGGTGGGACCGTTACGCAGCATGATGCGCCAGGCATCGATGATCGTCAGGGTGGGCTTGATCGCCATATTGATGTCGACGATCTTGGTCATGAAATGGTTATGGAGGGAGCCGCGGTCGCCGCCGAGCAGGCCCATGAGATTTTTAAAGCTGAGGGTGACGCCGGAGATGCTGTGGTGCTTGGCGATGGGCATATTGATGATCACATCCGATTCGATGGCGTCACGGTAGACCGGCCAGGAGGTGAGCAGTTCACCGCCGCTGATTTTGACCTCCTCGAAGCGGCTTTCGACGATATGACGGACCTCGGCCCCGGCCGCCTTGGCGGCCTTTTCGATGCCGCTGCGCAGGTAGCAGCGCCGCGGCTCGTTGCAGGTGCGATCGACGACGCGAACCTGGGAGGCGCCGGCCTCGAAGCACATCTTGACCACCTCGGCGACAGCTTCGGGATTGGTATTGGCCGCTTGCTCTGGCAGGCGGTCCCAGCCGATATTGGGTTTGAGGAGAACGCTCTGGCCCTTTTTGACGAACTGGTTCATGCCGCCCAGGGCTTCGACCGCCTTGCGCACCAGGAGGCCCGGAGCACCGTTGCGGGCGATCGCCAGGGCCGGAGCAGCCGGGGCGGCCTGCAATAACGGTGGGGCGCCGGGCGACAGGGTCAGAGCCAATCCGGCGCCGGCACCGATGCGTATAAAATCGCGGCGGGTGATTTCGTCCTGCATGCTGCACCTCCTGCACTTGAATTCATGATCGCCCCATGCAAAAACAGCCCACCTTGGGAGATGGGCTGTCTGCGATCCGAGTCCCTGCACCTGCCTGGCAAGGGCTGGTGCCGAAGGCGGGATTTGAACCCGCACGCCTTGTGGGCACTACCCCCTCAAGATAGCGTGTCTGCCAATTCCACCACTTCGGCTTGAATGCTGCAAGGTCTCGAAATATGGGATACTATTTGTTCGGCGATGGTGCCGGCGTCTGGTCGGGAACCTGCGGCAGCGTCCGTGCCGGTGACGAGTTCAGCCGGTCGCGTTCCCGCTCGACCAGAGACTGGGTGCTGACACCACCCCGGGTCATGAAGCCCATGATCAAGGCGATGATCAGAAAAAGCGTGGCCAGAACCGCGGTCACTTTTTGCAGGAATGGCGCACTGCCACGCCCGCCGCCGAAAAGGGTTCCCATGGTGTCCATGCCTCCAAACGAACCCGCCAGCCCGCCGCCTTTGCTCGACTGAATCAGAATGACAAAGGTCAGCAAGGCGCAGACCAGAACAAAAAGGATGATCAAAACCGTGTACATGCGCGCTCCCAACTATGCGTAAACAATCTCCAGGAATGAACGGGCATCCAGGCTGGCACCGCCGATAAGCCCGCCATCGATATCCTTCTGGGCAAGCAGCTGGGCCGCGTTATCAGGTTTCATGCTGCCGCCGTACTGGATGCGCAGGGCCTCGGCGACTCTCGCATCATAAAGCGTAGCGACCAGCTTGCGAATCAGGGCATGGACCTCCTGCGCCTGCTCGGTCGTCGCGACCACGCCGGTGCCGATGGCCCAGACCGGCTCGTAGGCGATGACCGCTCCCGCCACCTCCGCACCGCTCAGTCCTTCCAGGGCACCGCGGACCTGACGTTCGACCACGGCCGCGGTCTGATCGCCCTGGCGCTCGGCCAGCGTTTCGCCGACACAAAGGATGGGGATCAAGCCCGCCTTGAGGGCCGCTTTCGCCTTGCGGTTGACAGTGGCATCGGTTTCGCCGAAATACTGCCGCCGCTCGGAGTGGCCGAGAATGACATAGGTGCAGCCGGCCGAGAGCAGCATGGCGGCTGAAACCTCGCCGGTGAAGGCGCCCTTCTCTTCCCAGTGCATGTTTTGTCCGCCCAGCTTCACCGCGGTTCCCTTGATCGCGGCTGCGACAGCCGTGAGATCGGTGAAGGGGGGACAAAGAACGATATCCGCCTCCGCCGGCCCGGTCATGGCCGCCACAACCGCCTGGGCCAATATCGACGCCTCGGAGACATTTTTATTCATTTTCCAGTTGCCGGCGATTATCCGCTTGCGCATCATCTCTACCTATCCGGCAAGTGCCGGGGAGGAGAACCCTCTCCGGCACCGCACATAATGTACAGAAATAATCAATAAATCCCAATAGTTTTTGTTACATCTTGCCCATTTTTTCGACCAGATCGACGACGCGGCAGGAATAGCCCCACTCGTTGTCGTACCAGGAGACCACCTTGACAAAATTGCTTTTGCCTTCGAGCACCATGGTGCACTGGGCATCAAAGATCGAGGAATGCGAATTGCCGACGACGTCGATCGAGACGATCGGGTCTTCGGTGTACTCGAGGATACCCTTGAGTTTGCCGTTCGCCGCTTCCTTCATCGCCTGGTTGACCTCATCGACGGTGACGTCCTTGTTCAGCTCGACCGCGAGATCGACCACAGAACCGTCCGAAACCGGCACGCGCAGGGAGTAGCCGTCCAGCTTGCCCTTCAGCTCGGGAATCACCTTGCCGACCGCTTTGGCGGCACCGGTGGTGGTGGGAATGATCGCCAGGGCCGCGGCGCGGGCACGGCGCAGATCCTTGTGCGGCAGGTCGAGGATACGCTGATCGTTGGTGTAGGCGTGCACGGTCGTCATCAAGCCGCGCTTGATGCCGAATTTGTCATGCAGAACCTTGGCCACCGGCGCCAGACAGTTGGTGGTGCAGGAGGCATTGGAGACGATCTTGTGCTCGGGCTTGAGCACATCATCGTTGACACCGAGGACGATCGTGGCATCGATCTCATCCTTGGCCGGGACGGTCAGGACGGCCTTTTTGGCGCCACCTTCGAGGTGCTTGGCCACCTCGGCGCGTTTGCGGAAGACGCCGGTCGATTCGACGACGACATCGACATTCGCGGCGCCCCAGGGCAGGTTGGCCGGATCTTTTTCTGCGGAGACCTTGACCTTTTTGCCATCGAAAACGATATACTCCCCTTCGGCGCGGATGTCGTTCTTCAGCACGCCATGCACCGAATCATACTTGAGCAGATGGGCCAGGGTTGGCGCATCGGTGATGTCGTTGACCTGGACGATCTCGATATCCTTGCGCTGAATGGCGACGCGAAAGACGAGACGGCCGATACGGCCGAAGCCATTGATACCCATTCTGATAGCCATAGTGTTCTCCTTGATTGGAAAGGGTTGATGACGCGATTAATATCAGGCCTTGCCGGCGCAACCGAGAACATGCAGTTTGTGCCGGACCATTTCCCGGATCGCATCACGGGCCGGGCTGAGATACTTGCGCGGATCGAACTCCGCCGGCACCTCGCTGAAGACCTTGCGGATCGCGGCGGTCATCGCCAGGCGCAGATCGGTGTCGATGTTAATCTTGCAGACATTGGTCTTGCTGGCGCGGGTGATCATCTCTTCGGGCACGCCCTGGGCGCCGGGAAGCTGGCCGCCGTACTTGTTACAGAGCTCGACGAACTCGCGCGGCACGCTCGAGGCGCCGTGGAGGACGAGCGGATAGCCGGGCAACGCTTTTTCGATCTCGGCGAGCCGCGCGAAATCGAGCTGTGGCGTGCTCTTGAACTTGTAGGCGCCGTGGCTGGTGCCGATGGCGACCGCCAGGGAATCGGCGCCGCTCTGCTCGACAAATTCCTTGGCTTCGCGCGGATTGGTGTAAATGGCATCGCGGTCGGAGACGCTGACGTGCTCCTCGATCCCGGCGAGACGGCCGAGCTCGGCCTCGACCGGCACACCGCGCGGATGAGCATAGTCGACCACCTGACGGATCAGCTTGACATTTTCAGCAAAGGGCAGATGCGAGCCATCGATCATCACCGAGGTGAAGCCGCCATCGATACAGGCTTTGCAGAGCTCGAAGCTGTCGCCGTGATCAAGATGGACGGCGATAGGCAGATCGTACTGCTCGAGCGCCGCCTCGATGAGATGCATCAGATAATTGTGACGGGCGTAGCTGCGCGCGCCCTTGGAGATCTGCAGGATCAGAGGCGCCTTTTCTTCGGCCGCCGCCTCGACGATCCCCTGAATAATTTCCATATTATTGACATTGAAAGCCCCAACGGCATAGCCGCCCTTGAGGGCTGCATCGAACAGTTCACGAGTGCTGACTTTAGCCATCTTCTTGCCTCATACAATAATCAATTAAAATGTGAACCTAAAGTTAAACATATTTTGCACAAATGTCAAGGAGCAAAATCGGTTCAATGGGCTCTCCCGCGGGGAAAGCTCCCCCGCTGCGGGCGTAAACCAGGGGCGAAGCGCCATTCAACGCACCCGGGCGATCGTCGCCGCGATCACCTGCGCCGCCCCGTGCTCCAGCAGCACCCGTGCACACTCATCGAGCGTATGCCCGGTGGTGAGCACATCGTCCACGAGGATAAAGACTCCTTCCTCCAACACCCCGGCATCGGTTGCACGGAAAGCGCCACGGAGATTGCGCAGCCGCTGCCGTCGCCCCAGCCGCGCCTGCGGCGACGTGGCGACCACCCGCTGCAGCGCCTCCGGCCACAAGGCCAGCCCTGCCGTCTCCGCCAGCGCCCGCGCCACCAGCTCGGACTGGTTGTAGCCGCGTTCCCGCCGCCGCGCCGCATGCAGCGGCACCGGAATAACCGCCCGCGCCGTGTAACCGCCATCCCGCAGTGCCTGACCCAACGCCGCGCCAAAGGGGCCGGCAAGGGCCCTCCCGCCGCTGTACTTGAGAAAATGGATGAGCTGACCGACGGCTTGCTGATAATCGTAAAGGGCGACGGCGCGCTCAAAGTGCAGCGGCTTCGCCAGGGGAGTACGCAGCATCTGGCTGGGAATATCGGGATCTTCAAGTTGGGGCAGATGGCGGAAGCAAACCTTGCACAGCAGGAGATCGCCGGGCGGCAGATAGGCATCGCACAGCAGGCAGAGCGGCGGATAGATAAAATCGATGGGCAGCTGCGCCAGCCGGCGCAGCTGCCGCAAACCCTGTTGCAGCATTTGCGGCCCCCGAGGCGGGTTGGTTCCAGGTTTGCCGCCCCTCATCCCGCATTGCATCAGGCCCCCGCCTGATCATGGCCTCAACCGGTGAGGCTAAAAATTGTATGAAAAGACCAGCTTGGGTTCAATGCGCTCCTGCGGACGATAGATATGGCTGCCCTCTTTGGTCTCCACATAGGTCCAGATGTAATCGACATAGGCGATCAGATAGGGCTTGAGCTTGTAGCCCAGTCCGAGGCGCGCGACACTGTGGCTATTGAGGGTGAAGACATCCTGCACCGTCTCGATTTCGCTCCGGTCATAGGTGGCATGGGCAGCCAGCACCGGCACGACATCGGGCGCATCCGCGGCCAGGTGCAGCCGGCCGCTCTTGGGCTGGTCATCGAGTCGGCTCAGCATGCCCAGGAGGCGCACCTTGTTGCCCAGCACATTGCCGTAGAGTTCGCCAAAGATCCCTTTGGTTTCCCGGGTGATCCCGAGCAGGGCATCGGCTTTGTGGGTGGTGTCACCGCCGACGATCTTGTAGCGGTCGATCTCATAAAAGGGATCGAAATAGGAGGCAATGAACTCCTTGCCCAGCCAGCGGCGCTCGAGACGGGCGGCGATCTCCATCACACCGAAAAGGTTGCCCACGCCGGAATAGATGCCGAGCGCCCGTCCCGAGCCGAAATTCCGCGACACCCCTTCGGTCGAGCTGTAGCCCTTGAGTTGGGCATAATCGAAATAGAACATGGTAGTGAAGACCGAGGTGCGGATGACCGGCAGCTCCAGATCGAAGCCCAGGGCACTGATGCCATCGTCGCTCCGGGAACTGACATCCGGATCGGAGTCGGTGGCATAGGTCGCGCCCACCGCGAATTTGCTGATGATCGGCAGCTCCAGACCATAGAGAGGACGGACGTAGCCGCGCAAGCCCATCAATTCCGAGCGGCCGAGGTTGCTCACGGTGCTTTCAAATCCGAACTGGCCGAAATCGAGATCGAATTCCAGGCCGATCTTGCGGTCGTCATAGGAGGCTTCGTTGGTAAAATAGTTGACAATGAAGCCATGTCCGAGCCGGGCGGCGTCGAGGGTACCGATGCGCGCATAGGTCTTGTCCAGCTTGCGGCCGTAGCGCAGATAGCGGAGCATGCGGAAATAGTCGTAGCTGCTGTTCCAGTCCCGGGTGCGGATTCCGCCGGTGTCGACGTCATAGAGGAGATTGATGTTGAGTCCCACGCCGAATTTGCCAAAGGAGAATTCAGGACGCAGGCCGACCGAAACATAATTTTTGGTCTCACCGCCCTCGCGGATGCTGGCAAAACCCAAGCCCCCCATCAGGCGTCCGCCTTCCTCCCCATAGAAGCCCAGTCCGCCATCGTAGTACTGGGAATACCCGATACCCGCCAAACCCAACAGAATCAGCACAATCCACAGAGGTGTTCGTTTCATACGATTGCGTCCTTTCTGAATGAGAAGAGTTGCCGTCCGGCAGCGCGCTTTACCAGAGATCTTCCATGCCTGGTGGTGTATCAAAATGGGTCGCCCACTGAAAATGTCCCTGACCGCCCTGGAGGAGGGACTTGTCGATGGAGAGCAGCCGTTTGTGTTCCATCTCTTCGGCCGCCAGATATTCAAACATCTCCCGCGCCCGGTTGCTGGTGGCGCGCAAAGCCATCTGGCGGTAATATTCATAGGCCTTTTGTTCGGCCGCGACGGCCAGATCGAGCGCTTCAAGAGCCGTAATCTGCGGAGAGACGCTCTTGCCGCTGATCTCGGTCGCCATGAGGACAGCCTCGGGGCGCTTGTGGGCGATCTTCTCGTAAAGATCGGCCAGCTGGTCGTAATGGCCCTCCTCGGTCAGGGCGAGATACCTGAATTTGTTGCGCAAAGCCTCGCCGTGAAGCACCTCGGCGACGCCGGCGTAGAATTCCTGCGCCCCCTTCTCACGGCTGATCGCCAGGGCCAGGGCGGTGAGAGCGTCGGCCATTTTGCTCTCCGCCGCGCCCGCCAGCGCCTCCGTGAAGGCCTTGTTGAAGGCGGGCAGATCCTCGGGCTTGCGCGAGGTGATGAGCTGACCGTCGACGCAGACCTCGCGATCGACATAGTGCGCCCCCGCCAGCTTGACGTCGTCACGGATGCCGACATAGCAGGTCATGGTGAGCCCGCCGAGCAATTCGGCGGAGATCAGCACCTGCGGACCGTGACAGATGGCGCCGACAGGGCGGCCGGTCTGCCAAAAGTTCTTGACAAAGGCCAGGGCGCGGTCATCGACACGGATGCGTTCCGGTGCGCCGCCGCCGGGAATGATCAGGCCGTCGTACTCCTCCGGAATGGCCTCGGCGATGCCCAGATCCGGGGTCAGGGTGATCTTGCCGTACTTGCCGGTCAGCTCCGACCGCTCCAGGCCGATCAGGTCGACGGCGGCGCCGCGCTCCTGCAGCCAGGCCCGGGGGATGGTGGCCTCCTCGTCGTGAAACTGGGGGCCGATGAGAATGGCAATGCGTTTCCCTTGCAGCATCCTGATGCTTCCTCCTCTTGCTGGACTGATGCCAGTCCGGCCTCATTCTTGTCCGGACGGTTTTTCCAATTCACCGAGCATATCGCGCAACAGCGCGGCCCGCTCGTACTCTTCCTTGCTGATCGCTTGCCGCAATTCGCGCGCCAGATGCTCACGGTCGCTCAACGGGCGTTTGCCTTTGATTTCCACCGCCCATTCCTGGAGCAGATCAAGCTCGAGGCGCTCTTCGCCCAGGCGCGCGCTGTGGGTGCGGTAAAATTTTCTTAATCGGGTGCTGCCCTGCCGGATATGCTCCAGGGCTTTGTCAAAGTCCTGAAATTCCATGCTTTGTGAGGCGCAGGCACGGGTATTCATCATGATGACGAACGGGCGGTACTGTTCGAAAGACCAGATGATCTCGTCATTGCTGGTGTGCTGGCCGACAAAGTCGAGAACATGCAGGTTGCGCACGGTATCGCGGATGACGCGCGGGTAATCGCCCAAACGCATCAGCGCCAGATAGCGGTGATAGAACTGCACCGCCTCCTGCTGCAGCAGCCAGCAATCGATGGGCGTCAGATCGAGATGGCGCCCCTCCTGCTTTTCGGCAAGCCTGGCGCGGTGCAAGCAGTATTTGTAATAACTCTCAAAACGGTGCGGCCGGCGGCCGTCCGGACGGCCATCCAGTTCCATCTGCAGCAGGCCAAGGTCGAGCCGCAGCTGCAGCTTGTCGCGGCCATCCTCGCCACGGATAAGGCGGACATGGATATCGTCAGGCGTATAGCGCCACTTTTTCAGCATGGGTCCAATGTCATCGGTCATGACGACCTCCCAACAAAAACCGGTGTTACCCCTGCGACTGGTCCCGAGACGACTCACGCAAAAAAAGCCACCGCATTCCGAAAGAGCGCAGCGCCGTCGCCCTCGGCTGCGGCGCCAAGGCGCGTCCACTGCGGATGATTGGTCGGATCGATATGGCGCTCCGGGTGGGGCATCAGGCCGAGGATCCTGCCGCTGGGATCGCAGATGCCGGCAATATCCCGCGCCGAACCGTTCGGATTATCCGGATAGGCCGCCGGGCCGCCATCGGCTGCGCAATAACGGAAGACGATCTGACGGTTGGCTTCGAGCCGGTCCAGCACCGCCGGAGCGCGGGCCGCCAGCTTGCCCTCTGCGTGCGCCACGGGAAAATAGAGCGGCCCGCGGATGCCGGCGGCAAAGACGGAACGGCTTTCGGGCACCTGCAGATGGATCCAGCGGGCCTCGAACTTGCCTGAATCATTATGGACCAGTGTGACCTCCTGCTCGCCGCCGAAATTCAGCTCCGGCAGAAGTCCTGCTTTAACTAACACCTGAAAGCCATTGCAAATTCCGATGATCAGATTGCCGGCCTGGTGGAAGGCAGCGAGCTGGTCGGCGAGCTTGAACTGCAATTCGTTGGCGAGAATTTTGCCTGCCGAGATGTCATCGCCATAGGTGAAGCCGCCGGGTATTGCCAGAATTTGATAGTCCGCGAGGCGGATCTGGCCGTGCAGCAGGCGGTTGATATGGATCATCTCGGCCGCCGCACCGGCATAACGGAAGGCAAAATGGGTCTCCATGTCGCAATTCGAGCCGGCGGCGCGCAGGACCAGCACCTTGGGTTGGATCTTCACCTTACCACCTCAGAGTTTCTTGCCAGGAATGCTTCAATTGATCGATGGATTCATCCACCAGGGGCTCATCGCCGAGGCCGCGGATCTGCAACCGCGGCGCGGCCGCCGCCTCACCGAGACGGGCGCAGGGGAGCCCCGCCAGTGCCCGGACGAAGGCCGCCTCGTGTTCGGGCGCCACCTCGACGACAAAGCGGCTGTTGGATTCAGAAAAGAGGGCCCAATCGCTGCGCTCCAGGCCGCGGCGGCGCGGGATCTCCCGCAGGGTCACCATGGCGCCCAGGCCGCCGGCAAAGGCCATTTCCGCCAGGGCGACCCCCAGGCCGCCTTCGGAGCAGTCGTGGCAGGCGCGCACCAGACCGCCGGCGATCGCAGCCGCGAGGGCGGTAAAGAGCGCCCGGGCCCGGGCGGGATCGACCTGCGGAACGGCTCCCCCCTTCTGACCCATGAGGTCATAATAGTGCGATCCGCCCAATTCCCGGCCGGTTGCGCCGAGAAGATAGAGCGCATTGCCGGCACGCTTGAGATCCATCGAGACGGCGCCGCGGCAGTCGTCCATGACCGAAATGGCGGAAATGAGCAGGGTCGGCGGAATGGCAATGCTCTTGCCATCCTCGGTCTTGTACTCGTTGTTGAGACTGTCCTTGCCTGAGATGAAGGGCGTGCCCAGGACCCGGGCCATATCATAGCAGGCCTGCGCCGCACGCAGCAGTCCGCCGAGCCGGTCCGCCTTGTCGGTGTTCCCCCAGCAGAAATTGTCCAGCAGCGCGGTGCGCTCGAGGTGTCCGCCGACCGCGATGATGTTACGCAGCGCCTCATCGATGGCCGAGGCGGCCATCCAGTAGGGATCGAGCAGGCCGTAGCGGGGATTGAGGCCGTTGGCAAGGACGACCGCACGCGGGCTCTCAAGACGCGGGCGGGTGATGCAAGCGTCGCCCGGGCCGTCATTGGTCGCCCCGACCAGCGGTTTGAGGACGCTGCCCCCCTGGACTTCATGGTCGTACTGGCGGATGACCCACTCTTTGCTGCAGACATTCGGGGCGGCGAGGAGGCGATGCAGGATCGTGCCGAGTTCAGCGGGCTGCGGAAAATCGGGCTCCGTGTGCTGCGGATTTTTCCAGGCGGCCTTGCGGACGATCCGCGGCTGGCCATCGTGGAGGAAGGCCATCTCCAGTTCACCCACGACCGTAGCATGATAACGCAGGCGGATGCGCTGATCGCTGGTGGTGCGCCCGATCACGGTGGCCTCGACATCCTCCGCGGCGAAGAGCACCAACGCTTCCTCGAGATGCTCCGGCGCGACAAAGATCACCATGCGCTCCTGGGCCTCGGAGATCCAGATCTCCATATAGGTCAGACCATGATATTTGAGCGGGACGAACTCGAGGTCGATCTCGGCGCCGGTGCTTTTAGCCAGCTCACCCACCGCTGAGGAGAGGCCGCCGGCCCCGCAGTCGGTGATGGCGCGATAGAGACCGCGATCGCGGGCCTGCAGCAGGGTATCGACGAGCTTTTTTTCGACGATGGGATTGCCGATCTGGACGGCACCGCTCCAGGTTCCCTCGCTCTCGCTGTGCAGCTCACCGGAGGAGGCCGTGGCACCGTGAATGCCATCGCGGCCGGTGCGCCCGCCGACGACGACGATATAGTCGCCCGGCACCACTGTTTTTTCGCACTTGTCCCGCGGTATCAGGCCGACGTTGCCGCAGAAGACCAGGGGATTGCCGAGGTAGCGCTCGTCGAAATAAAGGGCGCCATTGGAGGTCGGAATGCCCATGCGGTTGCCGTAATCACGGACGCCGGCCACCACCCCTTGCATCACCCGTTTGGGATGGAGCACCCCCTTGGGCAGCCGCTCATGCGGCCAATCGACCGGGCCGAAGCAAAAGACATCGGTATTGATGATCGGCTTGGCGCCCAGTCCCGTACCCATCGGGTCGCGGATGACGCCGCCAATGCCGGTATTGGCGCCGCCATAGGGTTCCATCGCCGAGGGGTGGTTGTGGGTCTCCACCTTAAAGCAAATGTTGAATTCGTCATCGAAAGCGATGACGCCGGCATTATCCTTGAACACCGAGATGCACCAGGGCAGATCCAGCTCGCGGGTGACCCGGAAGATGGTCTCCTTGAGGGGATTGTCGATCACCCGGCCGTCGAACTCGACCAGGCCGGTGAGGGTTTTATGGCTGCAGTGTTCGGACCAGGTCTGGGCGATCATCTCGAGCTCGATATCGGTCGGCTCGCGCTGCAGGCCGCGGAAATGCGCCTGGATCGTTTGCATCTCGGCGAGATTGAGAAAGAGGTCGCGCTCACGGCTGATGGCCAGCAATTGCTCCGCATCGGCTTGCAGGAGCGGAACATGAATCAGTTCAAAAGGCGCATCGGCATTCGGGAAAAAGAGCCGTTCGCCGGGGAGGCAGAGGTGCTCGACCACCTTGTTCATCAACAGCTTTTGCGCAATGAGGGTTTTCTCGGCCTCGGTGAGGGGGCCCGCCAGCTCATAGCGGCGCGCGGTTTTGACCGCCTCGACCGTGTGCAGGCCGAGATCGAGCGCCCCCTTGCGGGTGGTTTCGGCCACCATGTCGGTGACGCCACGGTTGTAGGTCACTTCCACCGACCAGAACAGCGCGCCGGAGCTGCGTTGTAACAGCGCATTGATGGCATAATCCTCCGTCACCGTGTCAGCGAGCAGGCGGGTGGCGATGCGCTCCTGATCGGCCGCGGTGAGTTCGCCGAGAAAATAATAGACGCGAAAAGAACGCACGGCGGTGAGCCCAGAGATGCCCAGGTCGCGTGCGCCGGCGAGAAGGGCATCGGCTGCGGCGTCGTGAAACTGAGGCTTTTGCGCCAATTCAATTCGGGTGATCACAGAGACTCCTATGCTCAGGGTTTGTTATAGTGTACATATTTTTGCCTCTAAATGCAATGGGAAAAAGCGCTACAGTGTCGGCGGCACAGCACGGTCCGGGCGCACCAATTTGCTTGACTTTGACGGACAAGATTGGTAAATTTTGTCTGTTGTCACAAAATCATGTCTCTTATGCAACGCCACATCGGGGTACGGCAGCGTAAAGACATCGGCATCGGACCCATCAAGGAGCGGCTCTATTGGATTGTTATCGGCCCGACACCCCCTTGTCCAACTGCGAATCGAAGCGTTCCCGTTCCCTGTATCGGCGGCTTGCCCGCAGCGGCAGGGCATTTAACAAGCGTCATCCGGCCTCACCGGTTTGCGCTGTCGCGCTGGTGCTGATCCTGCGCGGTACCTTGCCCACACCGCTCCAGGCCTTGCAGAGCGACACAACATCGGCCAACCCGGCCGCTGCACCGGCGCTAGCCCGGATCCTGACCGCCACAATTCCGGCTGAACGCTCGGCTGCGGACATCGCCGCTGAAATCATTGCTGCAGAAACCGCGGCCTACAGCCTGCGCACCGCCTCGCCTCTGGCGTTTAAATCCGACAGCACCGCCCCGGAGATCGTCGCCGCGGCCGCCATGGAGCGCTTCCGCCTCGAAATGCGGCAAAAAACCCTGGCGATCAACGGTCCCGATTCCACCTATTTCCAGCCGTTCAGCGGACTCAAAAGCGGCGCCACCGACGAGGCGCCGCATGGGCCGGTGGAGCGATTGCAGCACGCCCTGCTCCAATGGAACGCCAAACTCCCCCTTAAAATCAACGGCCACTACGACGAAGCCACGGTCAAGTCCCTGACCATCTTCAAGCTCGTCTATGATCTCGGCTGCGATGGCTCCTTTATCGATCAAAATACGGCCGGCTACCTGCTGGCCCTCGAGGAAGGCCGCAGCGAGCAACTCCAGGAACCCCAGGGGCCGATCGGACGACTGGTCTTCAATGCCGCCCAGTTCCTCGGGCTGCGCTACCGCCTCGGCGGCGATGGCAAACGGGCAATCGACTGCGGCATGCTCACCCGTATGGCCATGATCGGGGCCGGCCTGGTGGACGAGGTCTTTAACCGCGTCGCCGCCACCCAGTATAAATACGCGGAACAGGGAGAGATGGGATTGACCCTGGTCGGCAAGAATGAAGAACCGGCCCCCGGAGACCTCGTTTTCTTCAACTGGCACACCCGCCGTGCCCGCTATCGCTACAAGGGCATCACCCATGTCGGCATCTTTCTCGGCAAGGTGGGCGAAAGCCTCTATGTGCTCGAAGCCAACTCCAATCGCAAGGAACGCAAGGTCACCATCCTCGATCGCGCCAAATACATCCACCGCATTGCGGGCTATGGGCGCTTCACCGCCCCGCCTGAAGAGGAGCCGATCGAGATTTCCCACGAAACCACCGATTGAGATCTGGAACAGCCCGCTGCCTGTGGCACCCTGCAGCGGGCTGTTAATTTTCCCCAAGGCATAAAAAAAGCCCCTTCGGCCGCAAGGCCAAAGGGGCTTTGTCACATCTGCGGAACCGCCTGAACCCAACCACACCTGCATTGATCCATTCGCAAAGCGATCAACTTGCCCTGAGAGACAGTGGGGGAGGCCGTCTCTGATTCCTTCAGGCGAACGCAGATTCAGGAGCGAACAGCCGTTGGGGTCCTTTCTCTTTTTAAACTCCGATTCCGCCATGCCGCGCATGACCTTCGACCATGCGCGAATCAAGATCCCGTCGGCCGGATACCACATCGAGTCTGCCTGAAGTATCCCGGATACAGACTCGCAATCCCATCATCCACCCCTGCCTCCGGCTTTTCTGCGCCACACTTCCACAGCCCGTCATCGGGATGGTACGGTCGGAGAGCGCACAACTTGTTGGCTCAGGCTGTCGATCTCTCCTCTACTGTAAGTATACAAAATAAAAATAACGAAGTCAAGCATTATTTGGCGGATTATCATTTTTATTGGCTACATAGCCATTTTAACGCGTTTTTCCTTGTTTTATTAAATATTTTATTCTATTTTTTTACGGCTCAGGCTGGTCCGGAATCTATCCCACTCTAGGAGAACATCATGAAAAGACTACTGGTTATCCTTTTTGCAGCGTTGATGTTATGGCCGACTCTTCAGGCGAGCAGCGAACTCAGCCGCGGTGTCACCCAGGCTATGGTACAAATCGTTACAATTGACGATCAAGACGTCATTATTTATTTGCATCAGGACAAAAAAAGTGATAAATTAATACTGGATGGCTATCAGCAGATTTATTTGGCTCCGGATTCACCCTGGCCCTTGCCCGATACGACCAAGCACCCCTGATCCAGGGTGCTGCATGCAAGGCCATTGCACTGTAAAGGACCAGCCGAGCTGTTGCAATGCCTTTAAACCTGATGCGAAAACTTCTTTTTACCTGGATGCTGATGAACGGCATCTGGCTGGCGGTGACCTTGTTGCCGCATGCACCGGTGCATTTTCTGAGCTGGGCAAACCATTCCCTCTACACCCTGCTCTTGCTGCTGGCCATCGCGATCGCCCGGCGCGATCGCTATAAAAAGATGGTGTTCATCAGCCTGGCGTGTTATTTTTTCACCCTGCTGCTCGCGGTCGTCCCGATTTTTGCCGGCAAGAACTATCTTTTCGGCACCAACCCGCAATGCATCCTTCTCTGGCTCTATGCCCAGATTCCCGTGCGCTTTTTCGGCGCCTTGACGGTATTTTTCCTGGTCATTCATTATACGGTGCCCGTGCGCTGGCATCGCACCGCCCATATCCTCGCCACCCTGCTCAGTCTCGGGGCCGCCGTGTTCCTGTTCGAGCCCTTCTGGTCGACCACGCGCTGTATCGATCAGGCCGGCTGGCTCAACTCCTTCATCCGGCGGATGCTGCCCTTCTCGATCCTGCCGGTCGTGGCGCTGATGATCTATGGGCTCCAATCCTTCCGGCACAACCGTCCCGATGCCATCTATATCAATTTTCTCGCCTTTCAGCTCTTTTTCATCCATTTCCTCAACATCGCCGACTATATCGCCTATACCGAAAAAATCAAGGTGTACGGTATCGATCAGTATTTCCTGCTCGGCTGCCTCATCGCTCTGGTGATGATCCTCATCTTGCGTCTGGGCGCACTGTATTCCGAAAAGGAACGATTTTACGAACGGGTCATTTTCGACCCGGCCTACCTCTCCCGGGTGCCGGTCCTCTTTTATAACCGGACCCTGCTGCGCTGGTGGCCGCTGCTCCGCGACCTGTTGAACCGCTCTCTCCTCATTCATTTTTGCGCCGGTCTCGTTTATCTGGCCCTGGCGCTGGTCTCCGGCTCGCTCTACACAACGTTGAAACTAACCCTGCTGATCCTCTGGATTGGCATTCTGATCGTCCTGGTCGAACAGAAATATGCCAAAAGCCAGGCCGGCACGATTTTAAACGAACCCAAGTTGAGCACGGCGGCGATCAATCCCAACGATCACGTCGGCGCCTCAACGGCCGCTCCTTGAGTCTGATTACTCTGATTGCAGCGCCCAATCCACCAAGAGAGCAGAAGAGAACGGTTCTGCTCTTGTGCACCGGTAACACCCAGTAAATGGAGAAGATCCATGCGCTTTTCCGGTACCAACCTGATCAACAATACGCTCGTCGGCGTCTCGCCGGAAATTGAAGCTGTCCGCACCCAGATCATCCAGCTGGCCAAATCGAAAAACAACATTCTCGTCTACGGCGAATTGGGGACCGAGATCCTGCCTGCCGCCCGGCAAATCGCAGCGCAAGCACATCTCGACGCGGAACGCATCTGCGAGGTCAAGGGAAGCCTGCTCGAGCAGAAACTGCAGCCCTGGCTCACCCGGCTCCAGGAGATGAATCCTGCGGGCGGCGAGGCCATCCTCATCATCGATGGTCTGGAGATGGTAAATGCCACGGCCCAGCAGCACCTCGAGTCCTTGCTGACCGCCCCGCCCGCCGGACTCCAGCTTCGCGTTCTCGCCACCGCCCTCCCCGAGATCAACGATGCCGTGCATGCGCAGCGCTTCCTGCCGGAACTCTTTGCGCGGCTCTCGGCCGGTTCGCTGCGCATCCCGCCGCTGCGCGAGCGCAAGGAAGATGTGCCGCTGATCTTCGAGGCGGCCTTGCAGCAGATCTTTGGGCAAATGAACCGGCCCATCCCCGCGGTGCCCTTCGATCTGGTCATGCACCTGGTCACCCACCAGTGGCCCGGCAATCTGATCGAACTGGACAAGATGGCGTATGAACTGGCCCTCCAGGAAGCGCCCCAGGCCGCCAATATGGCCGCCGCAGTGCAGGCCGCCCCGGTGCACGAAATCAGCTCGCTCTCGGAAGCCATCGAAGAGCTGGAGGTCAGCTTGATCCAGCAGACCCTGCAGCAGTTCGGCGGCAGCCAACGCAAGACCGCCCAGGCTCTCGGGCTCACCGAGCCCAATCTTCGCTATCGCATGAAAAAGCTCGGCATGAACAAAAAGCTGGTCTATTCGGTCGGCTGATCCCGCGCTAAAACCATCCTCATTCTGCCCGCCTTGAGCTTGCACCGGTCAAGGCGGGTAAACCTCTCTATTCCCGCTTGCCATGGCCACTCCCTCTGCAGCAAGACCTTTGTGCCGTCCAGCATGCGCGTTGCGCAGTCCATTACCGCAGTGGGGCCGCGACGGATGGGCACGCTCTTCATATTTGATCGGATGTGGAGCAGAATTTTGATTTGCTGCGGTTTTGATGCAGAGCAGAGCGCAGAGTGGGGCCGGCAAAATCGCCTTAATTATAAAAATTCCAGACGAATCCCCAGCGGATGAGGCGTTTGGGCTGGGGATAGGCTCCGACCACCGCCCCATCGCTGCCGAGCGGATTTTGCAGGGTGAAAAAGAGGGTGGCGTCCTTGATGACCGCCGTGGCCTGCAGCCAGGGGAGAGCGGCTGCGGCGAGATGCTGCTGCTCACCTGAATCTTCAACATACCAGGGCAACGGCGCGCGCCGCGCACCCCAGAAGGAGCAGCCGAGGCGGAAGCGGATATCCAGATCACCGCGGAAGAGGCGATGCCCGAGCTGCAGCCAGCCGGCAGCGGCGGTTTCGGACTGGTTACAGGGGATGGTCTCCTGAAAAAACATCTGTTTGGCTTTGCCCCACAGGGTCAGCCAGCTCGAGATCCGCCACGTCGCGGCACCATCCAGGCCATAGCGCCAGGCGACGGCCTGGTTCCGGTAACGCGGGGCTGATCGCCCGGCATCCCAAACCAGCAGAACCTCATCGGCGCTGCGGCAGGCGCTGACCGCTGCAAAGAGCTCCAGGGCAGAGGTGCTGCGGCGCACGCCCCAACCGAACTGATCCCCCCGCTCCGCATCGAGTCCCGGATCGCCTTGCGCAAAGGGACTCTGCTCGTAGCGCGCCGCCAATGCGGCGGCCGAGCGGGTGCGCTCGTACCAGGCCAGGGTCTGCCAGAGCGGCGAAATGAGATAGCGCAGCTGCAGCCGGGGCAGCAGGGCGACCGCCTCGCCGTCCGCCTTTTGCAGCAGCAGCTGGCCGGTGACAAAAAGTGCGGACGCCGGCTGTGCCGAAACGCTCCCCCAGGCGCTCAGCAGGCTCGCGGCATGGTCGCCCCAGCTGTGGCTTTTGAGGTTGGTGCTGCGGAAGGCCAGACCCGCCGTCCCGTCCAGATGCCGCCAGCTCCTGTGGGCCATGCTGCGAAGATCGAGGCGCAGGGCATCCGTGCTCTCGTCCCAGAGACTGTGGCGGTAGCCATAGCGTTCGCGGTGATGGTCGGTGAGCTGGATCAGGGTTTGCCAGCGGTCGGCATAACGCAGTTCCAGGCCATGATCGTAGCGGCGCTCCTTCTGATGCGGATGGGTGAGGCCGGGGGCGAGGAGCGGCTGCGAGAAGAGGGGCAGGTCGAGATCGCTGGTGTTGTAGAGCAGCCGGTAATTCGCCTGCCACTGCCGGCCGAGGGTGCGGGAGAGGGCCACGGTGATTTTTTGGGCGCGGTAGCGGTCATCAGCAGTGGTGCCGGCATAGTTTTTCAGCACACCGCCGGCATTGATGCGCAGGTGTTGCGAATAGCGCAGTCCGGCGCGCACGTCGATATCATCGTAGCCGTTGCCGCCGGTGCGATAGGCGACCTGGGAGCGCAGGGTATCGGCGGCGAGGTCGCGGCCGGCGATTTCGAGGGTGGTGCTGGCGGCCAGTTCGGGGAAGAGGCGGAGGGCCGGTGCGGCGAAAAGGGTCTGGCGGGCTATGCTTTCGACCGGGATGAGGTTGAGATCGGCGCGGCCGGTCAGGGGATCATCGAGGTGAAACTGGTCATAGACCAGATGCAACCGGGAGGAGGGCGCGGCAAAAAGGGCGCCCCGGGCCGGCAGTCCGATGCTGCCGCGGTCGAAGTAATAAGCGCCGGGAAGCAGGGCGAAGAGATCGCCCGCCGAGCCATAGCCCGAGCCGATCCGCAGGGTGGAATCGGCATACAGGGGTTCGAGGGGGGTTTGCCCCAGGACGCCAGCAGCAGCCAGGAGCAAGCCAAGCCCGATGCACAAGGTGCGCATCCGCATTCCGTCAGTCAAGGGTGATACGGTTCAACCGCTGCAGCAGCACCGGCAGCAACAGGGCGAATGTCAGGGTGTTGCTCAACAAGTGCAGGCCGTAAAAGGCCATGCCATAGATAAACGAGGCCCAGATTTTGCGCAGATCCCCTCCGGCCATCAGCACCGCAAAGCTGAGGGTGGTCAGCACGTCGTAGACGAGCGTCAAGACAAAGCCTGCGCCGCCGGAGGCCAGGGCGCGCATCCATGGCGTCCAGGTCAGCCAGCGGGTGTGGCGCAGCCATCCCCCGGCCATGCCCGTCAAGGCCATGGAGGTCATCTGCGCCAGGAGCAGCGGCGGTGTCGGCGCGCCATAGGGATTGAAAAGGGAGAAGAGCAGCGCTGCGGCGGCGCCGATCAGGGTGCCGAGTCGGGAGCCGGCAAGGAATCCCGAGGCAAACACGGCCGCTGTGATCATCTCCACATTGGGAATAGCCAGAAAGAGATAACCCAGCGTCACGCACAGGGCGACGAGCAGGGCGGCGAGAAGCCATTTGTAATAAAACGGGCGGTGCGGCAACGGGACTCCTATGGCACATGGTGCAATTTAGAGAAGCGGCAGGCTAATATCAAGCAGTTTTTCGCGCACTTTTCGCTTGCATCGCATGGCAAAATTGGTTATTATTAGGTGTACTTTTTTACATCTTTTCTGGAAGAGCCATGCGATTCGAGACCATCAACGAGGCGGTCGAGGTGATCAGCTACTTTGACGGCCAAAAAATGCGGCCGATGCGCTTCCGCTGGCGCAGCCGGCCCTATCACATCACCCGGATCAACGGTATCTGGAGCGAATTGCAGGGCCGCGACCGGATCTATCATTTTCATGTCAGCACCCGCGAGTCTGGCTCTTTCGAGCTGATCTTTCAAAACAGCGGTCTCGCCTGGCGCCTCGGCCGGGTGAGTCTGGAGGAATGAAGCGGAAAAGGCCCCGCCGCCGTAGCGGCGGGGCGCATACGCTGCTGGATTACAGGTCCTCGATCCGTTTGAAGCGCGGCACGAGGAAATGCATCACTGCCCAGGCCAAGAGATAGGCCAGGGCGCAGAAGGCGAAAACGATGGTATAGGCGACCGTCAGGTGTTCCTGGACGAGGGGTCCCTGAAGCGCCTTGAGGCTTGCGAAAGCGTGGGCATCCACCGCCTGCAGCTGGGTGACGACCTCCCCGGGCAGATCAGCGAGCGCCTTGGCATTGAGATCGACGAGCTCGCCGTGTTTGTTGAGCAGCGAGAGGGCCCTGATCTTTTCCACAAAGGCCCCGAGATTGTTCGCCTGGGCCTGGGCGAAGGACTGGGCGATGCCGGCGCTGCGATAGCCGTCGAAGAGCCAGCCGGCCGACTTGTTGATGACGATGCCGCCGATGCCGCCCGCCATGCCACCGATGCCGGTGACGCTGGCTACTGCTTTTTTCGGGAACATATCCGAGACCGTCGTAAAGATGTTGGCCGACCAGGCCTGGTGCGCCGCAGTGCCGATGCCGATGATGAGCACCGGCAGCCAGTAGCTGATGTTGCCCAGGGGCTGGGCCGCGAGCACTACCAGCGGGATCGCGGCGATGAGGAGCATGGCCTTCATTCGCGCGGCATAGGGCTCCAGCCCCCTGTTGATGAAATGCATCGGCAGCCAGCCGCCGGCGATGCTGCCGACGGTCGACATGCTGTAGAGGACCGCCAGGGGAAAGGCGACCATAGTGCCGGTCATGTGATACTGGGCTTTCAGATAGGCCGGCAGCCAGAAGAGGAAGAACCACCACACGCCGTCGGTCATGAACTTGCCAAAGCTGAAGGCCCAGGTTTGCTTGTAGCTGAGCAGCTGGAACCAGGAGATATTTTCCTTCGCCGCCGGATCGGCCGGTGCGTTCTCTTCGGCATCGCTATGAATATAGGCCAGTTCCGCAGCCTGGATGCGTTTACTGAGCTGCGGGGCTTCATAGAGCCAGAACCAGAAGAGGAGCCAAAGCAGGCCGATGCCGCCGACGATGAGGAAGGCGGCTTGCCAGCCGAGGTGGCTGGCGATCCAGGGCACCGTGAGGGGCGCCAGGATCGCGCCGACGTTGGCGCCGGAATTGAAGATGCCGGTGGCCAGGGCGCGTTCTTTTTTCGGGAACCACTCGGCCACGGTCTTGATCGCGGCGGGAAAGTTGCCCGACTCGCCGAAGCCGAGGAGGCCGCGGGCGAACATAAAGCCGCCGGTGCCGCGCGCCAGGGCGTGCAGCATCGCCGCCACCGACCAGACCAGCAGCGAGAGGGCATAGCCGAGCTTGGTCCCGAGCCAGTCGATCAGGCGTCCGGCGAACAACATCGCAATGGCGTACACGAACTGGAAGACGGCGACGATGTTGGCGTAATCCGAGTCGCTCCAGTTGAACTCCACTTCGAGCCGGTCTTTCAGCAAGCTGAGCACCTGCCGGTCGAGATAGTTCACGGTGGTGGCAAAAAAGACCAGGGCACAGATGGTCCAGCGATACTTGCCGATCTTTTCACTCCATGCAGACATTTCCGTTCCTTTCGGGTTATCGGGAGGGCATTATCCTATCACCAGGGTCATGATCGAGTGGGGCAGGCTCCTGGCATCGGCTGCCATGCCGTTGCTCCAGAGTTTGTAGGCGATGGCCTCATCGGAGAGATTCAGGACGATGACCGCCACCTTGCCGTCGGGATTGACAAAGGCGGTGGTCAGCAGCTTGTCGCGGTTGGAGCAGGCGATGATCCGCCGGGCTCCGGGCCGGACAAATTTGCTGAAATGGCCGAGATAATAAAAGGAGTTCATGTAATACAGGTCGCCGGCGGCGGTCTTGTGCACTGGGGCGTAGCAATAGTTGCCGACGTGGTTGGGTCCCCCCTTCTCGTCGAGCAGGACATTCCAGTCGGTCCAGCCGACCGCGCCGTTGTTGAAATCGCGCACCAGCGATTCGCCATAGCGTTCACCCCAGTGCCACTCGCCCAGCTTATCTGTGCTGTAGGGATACGTGCACCCCTCGGTGAAGATCAGATTCTTGTCGGGGAAGGCCTCATGGACGCGCTTGACATTGTCAAAGACATCGTTCATGTACCAGTGAAAGCCGATACCCCAGACGTACCTGGCGGCTTCGGGGTCATTGAGCAGGGTGCTGGCGCGCTGGTAGAGGAGATCGCGGTTGTGGTCCCAGATGATAAGTTTCTTGCCGGCCATCCCGGCGCGGGTCAGGGTCGGTCCGAGCAAGTTCTTGACAAAATCCCGCTCCTCTTCCGCCGTATAGATGCACGACTCCCAGGTCTGCGTCGCCATGGGCTCGTTCTGCACCGAAATCCCCCAGACCGGTATCCCCTCCGCCTCATAGGCCTTGATGAACCGGACATAGCACTCGGCCCAGGCTTGCGCGCACTCCGGCTTGAGCTTGCCGCCGTGCAGCATATCGTCGTTGCTCTTCATCCACGCCGGCGGACTCCAGGGGCTGGCGTAGAGCGTCATGGCGCCGCCGGCCGCCGCCAGGGCCTTTTTGATGAAGGGAATCTTGAAGGACTTGTCGTGCTCGATGCTGAAGCTTTTCAGCTCGAGGTCACCACGCTGTACATAGTCATAGCTGCCGCTGGAGAAATCGCAGCTCTGGATGTTGGTGCGCGCGAGGGTGTAGCCGATGCCCTTCTCAGGGTCGAAATAGGCGGTCAACAGCTCCTGCTGTTTGGCCGCGGAGAGGCTGAAAAAGGTCTCCGCCGCGGCGTCGGTCAGGGCGCCGCCGATGCCGGTAATGGTCTGAAAGGTATGGCCGGGATCGATAAAAACGCAAGGCTGGGTCTCCAGCGGTTGGCCAAAGGCAGCGAATGCCACGCTCCCCAAATCCGCCATGCGGGTGTTACTCTCCTGCGCGGTCTGGAAAATCCGGACCTTGCCGGTATTGACCGCCGCAGCCGCGGGGGTCTTCTCGGTGGCGACACAAGCCAGGGCGAGGACGCCGATCAGGGGCAACGCCATCAGTAATGGTTTCACACAGCCTCCTTGTCAAAGATACCGTCTATTCTGGTGCTGCAATGTGGACAACAACCGGAACGCAGGTTGTTGGCCGCGATTTCAAATCCAAAGCGTTCGATCAGCAGCGCGCCGCAACGCGGGCAGCAGGTATTTTCACCAACATCTCCGGGCGCATTTCCCGTGTAAACATAGCGCAGGCCGGTTTCCATGCCGATCCGGCGCGCCATCTGCAGCACGGCTAGGGCCGTGGCCGGGGTCTCCGTCATGCGATACTGGGGATAGAAACGGCTGATATGCCAGGGAGTTTCCGGGCCCAGTTCGTTTTTAATAAAGAGCGCAATCTCGCGCAGCGCGACCTCGCTGTCGGCATAGCCGGGAACCGCCAGGGTTGTCACCTCGACCCAAATGCCGAGCTGTTTCATGAGCTTCAGGGTATCGAGGACCGGCTGCAGATGCCCGCCGGTCACCTGGTGGTAGAAGCCTTCGTCCCAGCCCTTGAGGTCGACGTTGGCAGCGCTGAGAAAGGGCGCCAGTTCCCTTAGCGGTGCTGCGCTGATATAGCCATTGGTCACCCAGACGGTATCGATCCCCTGGCTGCGTGCCAGCTGGCAGATCTCGAGGGCATATTCATAAAAGACGGTCGGCTCGGTATAGGTGCAGGCGATGGTGCGGCAGCCGCTGGCCAGGGCCTCAGCGACCACAGCTCCGGCGGGGACGGTTCGGCCTGCAACCGGATCCCGGCCGGGCCTGATCTGGGAGATTTCGTGATTTTGGCAGAACCAGCAATGCAGGTTGCAGCCGGCGGCGGCGATCGAAAAGGACTGGCTGCCGGGATAGAAATGGTACAGCGGTTTTTTTTCGATCGGGTCGATATGCAGGGCGATGGCCTGCTCATAGTTCATCGCATAGAGCGTGCCGTTGTGGTTGGTGCGCACGCCGCACAGTCCGCTCTTCCCGGGGGCCAGATGGCAGGCATGCGGGCAGAGGCTGCATTCGACATGGGCGCCGGGAAACGAGGTCGCATAACGGGCGGGATGCATGGGCGTCTATCTCCGGCTCAGCATCAGGGCGTGGATTTGTTCGGCCAGCTGCCGGTGTTTTGCGCGGGCCAGCTCTTCGGGCAAGGGGAGAAAGCAGGCGATGACATAGCGGACGCGGCCATCATCGACAAGGCCGGCATCATGCGTCCAGCTGGCATACCACCCGGTTTTATGATAGAACATGGCCCCGGGGGGCAAGCCGGCGGCCAGTTTGGAGTTGTCCAGCTGCCGGCCGAGCAGACAGAGCATCTGCATGCTCACCCAGGGGCTGACCAGCTGGCGGGTGGCGATGCGGCCGAGAAAATCCGCCGCATGCAGGGCGCAGGTTTCGGTGCCGCGCACCGTCGCATAGCCGGAATCCTCGAAGGTGCGCTTGAGAAACTTGCGCGTCACCTCGCTGCCGAACCAGCCGTAGCGGTGCATGAGCGAGTCAATGCTCGGGCGTCTGGCGATATCGATCAGGCAGTTGGCGGCTGAATTGTCGCTGCGGGTGATCATCAGGTCGAGGAGGTAGTTGACCGTCACGGTATCGCCCGCCTGCAGCAGCGGTCGCGGATCGCTGGTCCACTCCTTCGAGCGGTCGACCGCATTGGCGGGCCGGACGATATGGGGGGTCGTGAGCCCGAGGCGGCCCTGGCTGATCTGATCGAGGATGGCCGCGGCCACGTACATCTTGTATACCGAAGCGGGGTAGATAAAGTTATCCATATGCACCCCGCCCAGACGCGGCTGTTTGCCGGAAAGGTCGATCACCGCCAGGGAAATTTGCTCGAGACCATCTTCACCGGTGTCGAACGCGCGATCGAGATCGAGCGCGCGGACAATGGCGGCGAGATGAGCCGACAGCGCATCGTCGCGCCGGGCATACGCGGGAATCTGCGGGGACTGGGCACCGGCCGCGGCTGCCAGGAGCAGACCGGCCAGGATCGCCCGGGTAATTTTCATAAGCACACTCACCAGGTTGATCAAGAATTGAATTTACAAATCACCTCGAACATGCGCAACACTTATTTGCCCCGCTTTTCCTGCGGCCAGGGCCACCCGGATGCAAAAAAGCACTTGTTCGGAAGCGAAAAGTTGCTAAGTTTCCATGCGACACCGAATCCATCATCTTCCGGACCTCCATCAAAACCTGCAGGCCAATCGATGATCTATCACCCCTACGGCAGTACCGGCATCGAACTCTCCGCCATCGGCTTCGGCGGCATGCGCTTTCTCAATCAGAATGACGTCGAAGCCTGCGCCAGCCTGATCAAAAAGGCCTACGACCTCGGGATCACCTATTTCGACACCGCGATCGGCTACGGCCGCTCCGAAGAACTCTTCGGGGTTGCCTTCCAGGAGATGAAAAAACAGCGTCGCGACAAACCCTTCTATGTCGCCACCAAGACCAACAAGGCCGATCCGGGCGAGATCCGCCGCGAGCTCGAGACCTCATTGACACGCATGGGGCTGGACCAGGTCGATTTCTATCACGTCTGGTGCGTGATGGACAAGGCCTCTTTCCAGAAACGCCAGCACAAGGGGGCGCTGCAGGCCTTTGAACAATTGCAGCGGGAGGGGCTGATCCGCCATATCTGCGTCTCCAGCCATATGACCGGGACGGAGATCGAATGGATGCTCGAAGCGTATCCCTTCGCGGGGATCCTCCTCGGGTATTCGGTGATGAATTATGCCTACCGCGACCTTGGGATCAGCGCGGCGGCCCGGCTTGGGCGCGGGGTGGTGATCATGAATCCTCTCGGCGGCGGCATCATTCCGCAACATCCCGGGTTGTTCGATTTTGTGCGCACGCGCCCCGATGAAAGCGTGGTTCAGGGCGCCCTGCGCTTTCTCCTCCATGATCCGCGCATCACCACTGCTCTGGTGGGCTTTAGCACGGAGGCCCAGATCGAGGAAGCCGTTGCGGCAACGGCGGACCCGGGTGGACTGACGGCGGAGGAAGTTCAGGGCATCCGCAGCCATCTCAGCGCCTCCTTCGATGCCCTGTGCACGGGTTGCGGCTACTGCGATCATTGCCCGGAGGGGATTCCCGTCCCCCGCATGATGGACAGCTACAATCAGTATATGCTCTCGGGCAAACCCGAGCATATCGCCGAACGTCTGGGCTGGCATTGGGGGATCAGCCGCAAGAGCCCGATCTTTGGGCTTTGCAGCGAATGCGGTCAATGCGAGGAGGCGTGCACGCAAAAGCTGCCGATCCGGGAGAGGTTGAAGGAGATCCGGCGGATGGTGCAGCCGCCGAAATGAGGGACGGGGTCGGCGGCGGATTTACGGTCCGTAACAGCTTCCGCGGGTGGTGCAGCCGCCGAAATGAGGGACGGGGTCGGCGGCGGATTTACGATCAGCGGCCGGCGCTGCAACGGGCGCTGCACGGGCGGGGCGGGGAGTGCGGATCGGCCGCACCGGGCCGTTCAGCCCCCGATGTTCACCGTCATCCGCAGCAGCGCCTTGATGCGCACATAGTCGTCGAGGAAGAGCCGGACGCTACGCCCGCCGCTGCCGGCGAGGTTGACGCGATGGCTGTAGTAGAGGGTCTTGGTTGCGGCGCCTGCATTGCGGAAGAGCGGCATATCGGCCGGATCGAGGGCGATGCGGCTGGTTGAAGTTGCCGCGGCCGTCACCTGCCCCGCCGCATCCGTCGCCGCCGCCGCCAATACGACCGGTCCCAGTGCCAGATCGGGCCGGGTGAAGAGCCGGCTCGAGTCGGTGGCGAAGTAGAGCGTCACCTCGCCGGCCACAGGCAAATGATTTTCCACCTCCAGTTCCAGCTCGCCCGCGCGCATACGCTCCATCGCCTCTGCCGAGAGCGTCATCTCGCCATCCTCCTCGGTGAACGGATCCCCGCCCGCATCGGCTGACGCAATGTGCAAGGCGCCGGGATCGCCGTCGACCTGCCGCGCCTCCCAGGCAAGATCGCAGGGCAACTCGAGACTGAACCGGGCCGCCACCGCGTCCGCGCTGCGGACGCTGCCGTCGACCAGGCTGTCGCCGACGTCCACCGTGCCGGTCACCGCGATCCGGTCGGGCTGCTGGTTGATGAAAGCGACGATCGTGCTGTTATTGGCAGTGTACGGCGGCGGGGCATAGAGCCGTCCGGACGGCGTGGCCGCGGGAACCGCAAACTCGAGCGGGAAAAGAGAACCCGCCAGCTCGCCACGGAATCCATAGAGTATGCCGCGGAAGTGCAAGGGCAGGTTCAGGGTGCTGAATACCTCCACCTGCAAGCGGGCTTCACGAAGCGAAATGCCCTGCAGATCCCCCCAGGCGCCGGCAATATCCAGCGCGCGCACGGTGCTGTCGAGGCGGACAGCGCGGGGTGCAAGGCGGCCGCTGAAATGATCCACGCGCAACCCCTCGAGGGCAGCCGCAAGGCGGATCTGAGTTGCGGCGCCGACCTCGATAAAAGCCATGCGCATGTCGGCGGTCGTGGCCCGGATCTCCATCCGGATCTGCTGCGGTGAGCCCACGGGCGGCAGGGCCAGATCGACGCTCATCCCCGCCAGATCGATGAGCGTGCGGCTCGTGGCTCCGGCTTTCAGCTCCAGGTTGAGCGTCAATGGCTTGCCGGTGGCGGGATAGGTGATCTCGGGGAACTCGATCAGCAGCGCGGGACTGCTGAAGGGGGAGCGGTTGTCGAGTTCGAGGAGCAAACGGCCGCTCTGGAAGGTGGCGGCATCGATGGCGTTGCCCTCCACGCCCGCCAGCGTGACGGTATCGCTCCGCTCCAGATTCAGGGCGGGGATGCGCGCCTCTGCCGCGGCGACGACAAAATCACGCAGTTCGAGCACCACATCCACCGGCTGGCTCGCCGCAATGGCGACCGTCCGGCCTCTGCTGCCGGCGGAGTTGCCGCTGATCAGCCAGCACGCCTGGCGCGGGATGGTGCAGCCGCCGATATCGACCGTTACGCCGGCCGAATCCTGGCTGGCAATGCGGCTCACCAGCGGACTGGAGAGAAGCCTCTCGCCGGTTGCGTTGTTCTGCAGCGTCAAAATGAGGTTTTCGAGATCGACATTGAGGCGGTTGTAGATGTGGAGGCGCGCGCTGCCACTGGTCAGCGAGGCGTAGAGCAGGTCCTCGCTGCTATGAATCGCACTGGGAATGTAGTTGAAGGAGAACGGTCCGATCACAGCGGAGGTGCCATCAAGGCGGATCGCCTCGGCGCTCAGCTGCGACCAGAAGAAACGATCGGCCATGACCGGAATGGACGGGATCCGGAAGGCGTCGAGGCCAAGGGTAACACTCTCGTGGAGATCGGGGAGGGTGAGAAACTCCCCGACCCGGGTGGTGTCGAGCGCGGCCTCGTAATGGAAGGTGAGGAGGCGATCCGGTCCGGCGACAAAGTTATCATCCTCCTCGATCAGGCTGGCCAGGGTGTAGCGATGGTCGGTCACCGGAATATTCAGAAGGGTATCCCAGTTCGGAGCTTTGGGTGCCTCGAGCGAACACTCGAGCAGCATCATCGCCGCCAGGCCCGCTGACACGGCTCCCCATCTTTTCACCAACCCGCTCATCCCGCTGCCCGACATCCTGCTTCCCTTTATAAAACATACCGGCAGTCCGCCGGTTTTGCGTAGTGCTGCCGCCGGCATCGCAGCACCCTACTGGAGGTTGACGCCGAGGCGCCGCAGCGATTTGACCAGCGCCTGCGTGCCTTCCCGGCCTTCGCCGTGCGCCTGACAACCGGTGAAGAGCTGCTGCACCAGCGCCAGTGCCGGCGCGGGCAGCTGCATTTCGCGTGCCGCCTCGAGCGCGAGCCGCAGGTCCTTTTGCTGCAGATCGATCATAAAGCCGGGCGCGAAATTGCCGGCCACCATTTTGGGGCCAAGATTGGCCAGCTGCCAGGAGCCGGCGGCGCCGCCCTTGACCGCTTCGATCATGACCAGGGGATCCACACCGGCCTTGCGGGCGAACTCGACCGCCTCACAAACGGCCAGGTTGGTGACCGCCCCCAGGATCTGGTTGCAGAGCTTGACCGTCTGGCCCATGCCATGGCCGCCGATCCAGGTGACGCTCTTGCCCATCGCCTCCAGAACCGGCAGACAGCCCTGAAAAACCTCCTTTTTACCGCCCACCATGATGGCCAGGGTTCCCGCGATGGCGCCGATATCGCCGCCGCTCACCGGGGCATCGAGCATCTCCCCGCCCTTCCTTTCGATCTCGGCCGCCAGCTTGCGGGTGACAGCTGGGGAGATCGTGCTCATGTCGATCACGACGCTGCCGGTATGGAGTCCGCTCAGGATCCCGTTCTCTCCGAGCACGACCTCCTCGACATCGGGAGAATCGGTGACGATGGTGATGACGACATCGCTTTTAGCCGCCACCTCGCGCGGGGAATAGGCGCCCGCCGCTCCGGCAGCGAGCAGCTTGTCCATCCGCCGGGCGGTGCGGTTGAACACGGTCAGCGGAAATCCCGCTTTGAGCAGATTGAGGGCCATGGGTTCGCCCATAATGCCCAGTCCGATGAATCCGATCTTCATGAAGCGCTCCTTATCAGGTGCAGAGTGTGGATCTCAATAGGTCGTGGTCATTTGATGCTGCCAGATCTTCCACCCCCCGCTCTCCTTCACCAGGACGGTCGTATAAAAGCTCCGCACTTGCGAGGGTTTGCCGCCGCTGGTGATCGCGACGGTCCCCTGGTAACGCACCACCGCGAGCCGGTGGTCGCGGCGGATTTCCATGCCGCTCAGCGTCGTCTTGACCGTCTCCCAGCGTTCCATCATGGGAGTGAAATAGTCGGCGATCTGGCTGGCGTTGAGCATTTTGCCATTGAGGGTATACCAGAACATGTCCCTGGTGCACATGGCGCGCAGGGCGGTCATATCCTTGGCATCGAAGGCGGCATGAAACGAGCCGATGACCTTGCTGATTTCAGGATCTTGCTGGCCGGAGCAGCCGCTCAGGGTAGCGATCAGCAGCAGGACGAGACCTAATTTACGCATCAGAGTTCTCCTTGGAGAAAAGTAAGGAATCTACGGCAGCGCGGGCCACGTCTTCAGCCCATTCGGCCTCGGCGTTGCGGTCATGCTTGCGGCAGCCGAGGGCATAGATCCGGCATTTTTCGGCGAGCATGGCCCGGGTGGCGGCCTGATCCGCCGCCGCCAGGCTTCCTGACGCCAGCATTTTGTGCAGGGCGAGGATGCGATAGCGGTCGAGGCTGTGCTGGCGCGAGAGTTGCGGCCAGCTTCCGGCGCGTTTGACGATCAGCCTTTCCGCCAGGTAAAGAACGGGGTAGCGGCTGGTCATGCGCAGCCAAAGATCATAGTCTTCGCAGGCGGGCAGGCTCTCATCAAAGAGGCCGATCTGCTCCAGGACACACCGTTCGATCAGCACCGAGGAGGGGCTGATGATGCAGAGCGGCAGGCAGTCGCGATAAATCCAGCCGGAGCGTTGGCGATGGTGCGCACCCTGATTCATCCAGCGACCTTCGCGGCGCCACTCCTCGCCGGTATAACAGACGGACATGCCCGGGTTCGCCTGCAGTGCGGCCAGCTGGCGCGCGAGTTTTTGCCGCTTCCAGAGGTCGTCGGAGTCGAGAAAGGCGAGCCAGCGCCCCGTCGCCGCCGCTATGCCGCGATTGCGCGCCGCCGCGACGCCGCGCGGCCCCGGCTGCCGGAGATAGACGATCCGTTCCAGGAAGGGCTGCAAAGCGCTTTGCGTCTCATCTTCTGAACCGTCGTCGACGACGATGATCTCCTCCGCCGGACGGCTCTGCTGCAGGACCGACGCGAGGGCTTCCAGCACCATGCCGGAGCGGTCCCGGGTCGTCAGGATGACCGAAGTGCGCATTGCCGCTGCCGGGCCGGGGGTGCCCATAGAGCCGCTCAAGCCGCCCGGAACAGGGAGAGGAAGAAGCCGGCCAGAGTGATCAGCGCCAGTCCCAGCGCGGCGATGCGGTGGGCGGTGCGCTCGCGCGCTATTTCCTGATATTTCAACAGCATGGCGCAGAGGTAACCGCCCGCAAAACCGCCGGCATGTGCCCAGTTATTGACGCCGGGGAAGAAAAAGCCGAAGAGAAACGCCATCAGCGCCCAGCTGCCGACCTGGCGCATCAACGCCTCGCCGTAGGCGCCGCCGCGATGGCGGCCGTAGAAGATGAGCGCGCCGAGCAGGCCAAAGATCGAGCCGGAAGCGCCGACCGTGAAGGGCACGCGGAGCAGATCCGAGGCGAGAAAGCCGGTCACCCCCGCGACGGTGAAAATAATAAAGGCCCGTGAGGTGCCGAAGAACTCATCCACCGCATAGCCGATGTTGCGCAGCCAGAGCATATTGAAAAAGATATGCAGGATTCCGCCGTGCAGGTAGATGGCAGTGAAGAGCGTCCACCACTGACCCTGGGCGAGCGGGACGGCACCGGTCATGCCCAGACGGTAGAGCGCGCCGCCGCTCGGGGCGAACAGGCCGAAAAGGCTGCGCACGGAGATGAGGGCGGAGAGGTCCAGCATCAGGCTGGCAAAGTAGAGGAGGATGGTGAATCCGATCAGAACCGGCACCAATCCCCCCAGGCTGCGGATGATCTTTTCAAAGCCGGTGCCGAATCCGGAGAGGCCGTAATTTTTCCAGCCGCAATGAATGCACTCTTTGGCGTTGACGGAGATCAGGCGGCGGCAATTGGGGCAAAGCCGGGCGCCGATTTGTTTTTCGGATGACATGTTCTACCTCGCTGGCTGCGTACAGGAGTATAATATGCAAAATAAAATCCTCTTAATAAAGGGGAAAATCGCAGCGCGAGCGATCCGAAGCGGCACGGCGGATATTTTCCTTGCAAATAATTCGGCGAAAGTTTATATTTTATGTAAGTTTAGCACACAAGAAAACGGATAAATCCCATGAAAATAGGCATCGTCGGCCTGCCCTTCTCGGGCAAGACCACGCTTTTCAGCGCCCTGACCGGCACCGTGGCGGATCCCGCCGCCCAGACGGGCAAACGCGATTCCCTGCGCGCCATCGTCCAGGTCCCCGACGAACGGCTCGACCGGCTGGACGAGATCTTTACCCCGAAAAAAAAGACCCCGGCCACCATTGAGTACATCGACCTCAGCGGCCTGAGCGCCGAAGAGCAAAAAAAGGGTGGCTTCAGCGACCAGTTTCTCGGCCAGGTGCGCACCGCCGACGCCATCCTGGTCATCGCCGCAGCCTTTCACAACGACAACGTCCCCCATCCCCTCAACTCGATCGACCTGCAGCGCGATTTCAACCTGGTCCAGGAGGAGTTCATTCTCAGCGACCTCGGCATCATCGAAAACCGGCTGCAACGGCTGGAAAAAGAGATGCGCGTGCGCAAGACCGACCTCCACGTCAAGGAGGAGCATGTGCTGCAGCGCTGCAAAACGGCCATCGACCACCTCCAGCCCCTGCGCACCCTCGATTTCGCGCCAGACGAGGAGATTCTCATCCGCGGCTATCAGTTTCTCTCCCTCAAACCCCACATTCTCGTGCCGAACATCGATGAGAAGGAGATCGGCCGCAGCGCCGCCGTGGTCGAAGCACTGGGCGCCTGGGCCGCCCTCCCCAAAACCGCGGTGCTGCCCATCTCGGCGCAGATCGAGATGGAGATCCAGCAGCTCTCGGCCGAAGAGGCGGAAATCTTCCGCCAGGATGCCGGCATCCAGCAGCCGGCGATGCACCGGCTGCTGCGCTCCTCATATGAACTGCTCGGATTGCTCTCGTTCTTCACCGTTGGTGAGGATGAGGTGCGCGCCTGGACCATCCATAACAACACCCTGGCGCCGCAGGCGGCCGGCGTGATCCACTCCGATATCGAGCGCGGATTCATCCGGGCCGAGGTGGTGCATTATGATGATTTTATCGCGCGGGGAAGCATGGCCAAATGTCGGGCCGAGGCGGTGTTGCGGCTGGAGGGCAAGGAATATATCGTCCGGGACGGGGATATCATCAATTTCCGTTTCGCGGTCTAGGGTCAGGCGGGCGCGCCCTTGACCGCAGCGGCGACGGTTTGCACGAGCAAGCTCGTGGTATAGGGCTTTTGCACGAAGCGGGCGCGGTACGTTTCCATCACCTCCTTGATTTCGCGATCGGGGAGAAAGCCGCTCGTGAGAATCAGGGGGACCGGGCTGATCCGGGCGATCTTGGCCGCAAGGTCGCGGCCGGTCGCCTCTTTCAGCAGCCAGTCGAGCAGCACCGCGCGGATTTCCGACTTGTGTTCCTGCAGCAGCCGCAGCGCCTCCCTCTCCTCCATCGCCGTCAGCACGGTATAGCCGGCGTGCCCGAGCATCAGGGCATTCATCTGCAGGATCCCCGGCTCGTCATCGATAACCAGGACGGTCGGCGATGCGGCGGAGGAGCGGACCGGCGCGGCGAGAGGCAGATAGAGCTGGAAGGCGCGCTGGTCGAATTCGGCCGGGACCATCCGGGCCACGCCGTGGTGGGCCTGGATGATCGCCTGCATCGCCGCCAGGCCGAAATCCCGGAAGCCGCCCACTGCCGGGCTGCCGTGTTCGCCCGCCGGCCAGGGTGAAAGATGGTCGGTATACATCACCTCGATCGTAACCAATCGGACATGTTCGCCCACCCCTTCCGCGCGTCCCGGCGCCGGCTGGATCCGGAAACGCAGCGGCATTCCCTCCTCCATGACCTTCCGGATATAATCGAGCAGATAAACCATCGCATGGAAGAGCATCACCGTATCGCCTTCCACCATCACATTCTCGTCCGCAACTTGCCAGTGGATCGGCGCCGTTTGCGCAAACAGGCGCTCCTGGGTATTCGCCGCGTAATGGAGAATTGGGACAATGGGCACCGGTGCCGCGCTGATTTCGTATTCACCGGCGATATAATGGACTTGCTGAAGGAAGCGCGTCAGGGCTTCGGCCTCCTGTAGCAGGATCCGGGCTTCGTCCCGCGCGGCTGGCGCCATCGCCGCCGGCTGTACAAGCCCGCGCAGCCGTTCATACAGGGGCTGCCACTGCCGTTCGAGCAAATGACTGAGCACCTCCAGCGAATCGGCGGGCTCCTCCCGTTTCGCCGCCACCGGGCGCATCGCCGGCGCAGGCTCCAGCTCGGTAGCGGCTTCCACCGCCCGATTTTCGGGCGCCGGGGGAGCCGACCGCTCGCAAGAGCGGATGGTCGCGGTGATCACCTGACCGGCGGGCAGATCGGCCTTGGCTAATTCCAGCTGGATCGCATAGACCTCGCCGCTGTTATCGAGCACATAGAGCAAGCCGCCGGGTTTGATCTCCTTGAGATCGGGATTGATGCGGAACTCGAAGAGCCACTGGTGCCACAGCTTCTGCGACTCTCCCACCAGGAGATTGCTGAAATCGCTGCCCTGCACCGCCAGGGCGGAGATGCGCAGGAGCTCCACCATCCGCTGATTCCAGACGAGGATGCGGTTCTCACCATCCACCGCAAAAAGGGGGTAGACCAGCTCCTCGAGGAAACCGAGCATTTCCGGTGTCAGCGACGCTGCGGCCTCATGGGGCCCGGGCGGCCGGGGAGGCCCGGCTTGATCCGGCGGCGGGGGTGGCTCCGTCGCGGCCGATCCGGACTCTGCCGCCGGGGGCGCAGCTGGCTCCCCGGACAGGTTCACGCTTTGCTGCTCCGCCCAGAGCGTGGATTGCTCCGCAGTCCTGAGCGCGGCCGCCTCCGCTGCGGCCCGCTGTTCCCGGCTCAATTCCTTGAGCAACCCGGGAAGGAGCTCCGCCCGGCTCTTGCGCACCTCCGCACTGCGCTGGATCTGCCAGCGCAGCCCGACCTCATGCCCCTCCTCATCCTGGTCCAATACCAGCAGCCACGTCACCCGCAGCAGCAGGCCGTCTTTCGCCTGGATGAGGGCCTCGATCTGGCTCTCCCGCTCCCCCAGGGCCAGGATGTCGCGGAGGCGCTCCTGGATGTCCAGATCGATGGTCAGATGCTCGATGGCATTCAGGCCGATCATCTCATCGCTGGCCTCATAATGGAGCAGCTCGGCAATGGCGGGGGAGACCGCAAGAATATCACCCTGACGATTGGTGACCATCTCCTGCAATCCGGGCAGGCCCGGGGTGGGCCGCTCGGTTTCCCGGGGCTGCTTTTTGTAGCGGCTGTAGCCGCCCTCGAGCAGGTCGGTCAGCTGCGTCCTGAACCAGGCCGTGTGGTGGACCAGGTCGTTCAGCGGCGGGCGCGGCTGGGCATCGAGGAAAGCCAGATAGCTGGCATCGTTCCAGGCAAAGCCGTCGAGGAGATAGCGCCAGCGGCCGATATCGAAGGCCTCGAGATCGTGCACGGTTACCAGTTGCACCGCCCCGATGGCCTGGCGTTGCACCATCAGCGGGAAAATGGCCCGATGGAAAATGCCGTTGAAGAAGGAGGCGAAAAGGGTGTTGCCGTCGCGCAGGCCGAGGTCGGCAAAATGAGGCGGATTGGTGAGGATAAAATCGAGAAATGGATCAAGGACCGCTGCATGGTCCGGCGGCAGATTACAACGCCGGGAGGGCTGCGTCAGCTTGTCGCCGTGGATGTCAAAGAGAAGGATGGAAAGGCGCCGTTGTTCGGCAAAGGTATCCTGCACGTGCTGCAGAACAGCCGGATCGACCAGATGGGTAATAGGGAGGATGGCGTTCATGGGCTGGAGCAGATCCGTCCTTTGCATTCAACACACACCGGATCAAGAATTTATGCAATATAGGAGCAAAAAATGAAAAAATCAACAAATGGTGTAAAAAAGATCATGACTGCAGCAGATGGTCCAAAAAAAAGGGCAGGGGCGGCTCCAGGCCGACCGCAAGCAGCTCTTCGACACGGCTGAAAATCTCGGGCGGTTCGCCTTCGAGGAAGAGCCGGCCCCCCGCGAGCACGGCGAGACGCTGCGCGGCCAGGGCTTCGTCCGCGAACTGGGTGACCAGAACGCAGGCTACCTCCTGCTGCTGGCGCAGCAGGCCGAGCAGATCGATGATCTGGCGGCGGTGCTGGGGATCGAGCAGGGAGGTCGGCTCGTCAAGGATGAGGTATCGGGGTTGCATGGCCAGCACGGCCGCCAGAGCGAGGCGCTGTTTTTCGCCGCCCGAGAGATAGTGGGGTGATTTGAGGCGGTAGGGTTCGAGATCGAACTGGCGCAGCATCGCATCGACGCGGGCGTGCATCTCGTCGACGGGCACCCCGAGGTTCTCCAGCCCGAAAGCGATTTCGCGCTCGACGGTCGTGGAAACGATCTGATTGTCAGGATTCTGGAAGATCATGCCGATCAGCCGCCGGATGGCCGGCAGCTGCCGCGCATCCGCGGTATCGAGGCCCTCCACCCGGACCTGGCCACGCCCGGGGAGCAGGAGCCCGTTGCAGCACTTGACCAGGGTGCTTTTGCCGGAACCGTTGGCGCCCATGATCGCCAGCGACTCGCCGGGCTCGATGCGCATCGAGATTCCGTTCAGAACCGGGCGAGGCTGGCCGGTCTCATCGCGATAGGCGTAATGGATGTCGCAGAGCTCGATCAATCTTCCGCCAGACCAAACGCGTCCGTATCAAAACGGGTCATAGCATGCAGGGCGTCGACGCGGCTGAGGATCTCGCGGCGGCTCAGGTCGCGCAGCCGCTTGCAGCTGAAATCCTCCACCACGAAGGAGGCCACGGCTGTGCCATAGACGACGGCGCGGCGCAGGGTCTCTTCGTTGACCTGGCCGCAGCGGGCGAGATAGCCCATGAAGCCGCCGGCAAAGGTATCACCGGCGCCGGTCGGATCCTGCAGGTGTTCCACCGGAAAGGCCGGGCAGAAAAAGTAATTCTCGTCATGCGCCAGCAGGGCCCCGTGTTCCCCCCTTTTGATGATCAGTGTCCGCGGTCCCATGGCCTGCACCGCCCGGCTGGCCCGGATGATATGGTCTTCGCCCGAGAGCTCGCGAATTTCCGAGTCGTTGACCACCAGGGCATCGACCTTTTTCAGGATCTCGCGCAGCGGCCCGGGGGTGCCGGTGATCCAGTAATTCATTGTGTCCAGGGCGACGAACCGCGGCTGGTGCACCTGCGTGATGACGCTGAGCTGCAGCTCCGGACTGATATTGGCCAGAAAAACAAAGTCGCTGTTGCGGTACTTTTCCGGAATGCGCGGATTGAACTGCTCAAAGACGTTGAGGTGGGTAAAGATGGTCTCACGGTCGTTCATGTTCTCGAGGTAGCGGCCCTTCCAGCGAAAGGTCTGGCCGGGCTCGACCTGGAGCCCGTCAAGATCGACGCCGCGGTCGCGGAGAAAGGCGATCTCCTCCTGCTGGAAATCCTCACCGACCACGGCGACCAGGTTGACGGAGGTGAAAAAGCTGGCCGCCGCCGCAAAAAAGGTCGCCGAACCACCCAGGGCATCGCTAACCGCTGCCGCCGGGGTGATCACATCATCATAGGCCATGGAACCGACAACAAGCAGACTCATGGGGGGTGTTCCTCAATTCTATCTCATATTTTCGGGCGCAGAAATCCCCAGCAGGGTGAAGGCATTGGCCAGCACCTGGCGGGTCGCCCGCGCCAGCATCAGGCGGGCGCCGGAAAGGGCCGCATCCTCGGTGACCACGCGGTTTTCATGGTAGAAGCGGTGAAATACCGTGGCCAGCTCCTGCACATAGCTGGTGACGCGGTGGGGTTCGGTCTTCGCCACGGTGCGCTGGATGACCTCGGGAAATTCGAGCAGTTTTTTGATGACCTGTACTTCGAGGGCATTGCCCAGGGGGCTGGTGTCCGCCTCGGCGGGAACCTGCAATCCCTGCTCCAGGGCGTAGCGTTCAATGTTGCAGATCCGCGCGTGGGCCATCTGCACATAATAGACCGGATTTTCGTCGCTCTGGGTTTTGGCCAGATCGATATCGAAATCCATGGGCTGGGAAATGCGGCGGTCGATAAAATAAAAGCGGGCGGCGTCCCGGCCGACCTCTTCGACCAGCTCATCCATCTCGATGATCTGGCCGGCGCGCTTGGACATCTTGTAAACCTGGCCGCCGCGCAGTAGATTGATCTGCTGAATCAGGCTGACGTCAAAACTCGCGGCGGGATGGCCGAGCGCCAGCAAGGCGGCGCGCATCCGCGGGATATAGCCATGGTGGTCGGGGCCCCAAAAATCGATCACCTTTTCAAAGCCGCGCCGGTACTTGTCCTCATGATAGGCGATATCGATGAGAAAGTAGGTCGGCTCCCCGTCGCTGGTCACCAGCACCCGGTCCTTCTCGTCGCCGAATTGCGTGGAGCGAAACCAGAGCGCCCCCTCCTCCTCATAGCTCAGCCCCGCGGCGGCAAAGGCCTCCAGCACCACCTGCTGGGCGTTGGCCTCGCGCAAGCCGCTCTCGCGGAACCAGTGGTCGTAATGCACGCCATAGCCTTCCAGGCTGGCGCGGTGGCGGGCGATCATCTCTTCCATGCCCATCCCGCCGAGCTCGGCGGCGCGTTCCAACTGCGGCAGGGGGACGAACCGGTCGCCCTCCCGGGCGACAATGGCCCGGGCCAGATCGCGCAGATAGTCGCCATGATAGCCATCTTCAGGAAAAGGCTCGGCATGGCCCAGTTCCTTCATGTAGAGGGCGCTCAGGGAGGCGCCGAGGAGGCGGATCTGGCGGCCCGCATCGTTGATATAATACTCGCTAGAGGCGTCATAGCCCGCGGCGCGGTAACAGCTGCGCAGAACATCGCCGACGGCGGCGGCGCGGGCGCTGACCACCACCAGCGGGCCGGTCGGATTGGCGCTGACGAATTCGAGCTGGACCTTGCGTCCGGCGCCGATGGTGCTGCGGCCGTAAGCCGCGCCCTCACGGATGATCTCGAGCACCGCCTGCTGCAGCGCCGGTTTGGCGATATAGAAATTGATAAAGCCCGGGCCGGCGATTTCGATCTTTTCGATACAGGCGGGATCCTGCGGCAAATGGCGGATCAACAGCTCCGCCACCGCCCGCGGCGCCATACCCGCCTTCCGGGCCAGGGTCATGGCCAGGGTTGTGGAGAGATCGCCCTGCCCCTCCTGTTTGGGCCGCTCCAGGCCGAGCCAGGGGGTATCCGCTCCCGCCAAACCGCTCGCCGTCAGGGCCGACTGCAGCGCCTCCTGTATATATTCCTTGGGTTTCATCTCACGATCCTTGCTGCGAAAAAGAGTGCTCCGTTATCTCTTCGATGGGGGCATCCCCCCAAAGACGTTCCAGCCCATAAAAATTGCGCGCCTCGGGACGGAAGATATGGACCACCACATCGACGAAATCGAGGAGCAGCCATTTGGAGCCGGTCGAACCCTCGACATGCCAGGGCCGCACCGCCTCGGTGCCGAGCTGTTCCGCCAGATGGTCCATGATCGCCCGCGCCTGCGGATCGCTGTCAACCGAGCAGATGACGAAAAAATCGGTGATGCTGGTCAGTTGGCGCAGATCCATGATGACCGGATCGATGCCTTTTTTCTCCCAGATCAGGCGGGCTACCCGCCGCGCCAGTTCTTGGCTTTCCACGTTCAAACCTCCAGAGGGTAAATGGGATGAGTCCGGATCGCTGTCCTGCCGGCCGCGTCGGTGGGGATCATCGGCGCGGCCGCAAAGGGGTAAACGGGATCAGTCCGGATCGCTGCCCTGCAGGACACGGCCGACGTGCTCCAGCACGCGTTCCGGCAGGATCTCGCGCATGCAGCGGAAATGGCCTTTGGGACAGCGCGGGCCGCCCATATGACTGCAGGGCCGGCAGGACAATTCCGTATGCTCGATGACCTGCGCACGCGGGCCGACCGGAAAAAAGCCGAGCTCCCGGGTGGTCGGCCCGAAAAGCGCCAGAACCGGGACCTTCAGGGCACAGGCCAGATGCATCAGACCGGTATCATTGCAGATCAGGAGATTGCAGTGGGCCAGGGCGGCGGCACTCTGCTGCAGCGTCAGAGTGCCGGCCCAGTCATAGACACCTGTGCCGGACTCCGCGGCGATCGCTCCGGTGACCTCGCGGTCGGCCTTGTTGCCGAGCAGAAGGATATCGGCGTTATAGTCCCTGATCAGCCGCCGGGCGGTCTCCTGATAATACTCCGCCAGCCAGCGTTTCGTCGCAAAACCGGCCCCCGGCGCCAGTCCCACCAGCAGCCGCGCACCAGGGCGTTCCGCCAGCCGCAGGGCTATCTGCCGCTCGGCCTGGGGATCCACATGAAACTCCAGCCCCGCGCCATCGTCTTCCAATCCCCAGGGCGCCATCGCCCGGATGTAGCGCTGATAGATGGGGACAATCCGGCCAAAGAGATTCAAGCGCATGTGCACCAGCAAAAAGCGGCGCAGCAGCATCTTGTTGTGGGTCACGATCCTGGTGCCAGGCAGGCCGAACCGGAGAAAAAGGCTGCGAAAGTTCTGATGGATATCGATGACGAGATCGTATCCCGTCGTCCGGATGCGCCGCCGCAGCTCCTGCAATCCTTCAAAGGCCGTCTCGGTATCCAGCACCAGCAGCTCATTGAGGTGAGGATTATGACGCAGGAGTTCGGCGAAGCGCGACTTGATCACAAAATCGATGCGGGCTTTAGGGAAACGCCGGCGCAGAATGCGCAGCAAAGGCGTCGTCAGCAGAATATCGCCGATGGAGCTGAGCCGGATGACGAGAATTTTTTTCGGATCTGCAGGCATGGTCCTCACTGCTTTCCCAGAACCTGACGAAACCAGGCGACGGTGCGGGTCAGGCCCTCTTCCAGTTCGACCTGGGGCTCCCAGCCGAGGAGGCGCCGCGCCAAGGCGATGTCGGGCTGGCGCACCTTGGGATCATCGACCGGCAAGGGCTTGAAGATCAGGGGGCTGGCGCTGCCGGTGATGCGGATGATCGCCTCGGCCATTTCGCGGATGGTCATCTCGTGGGGATTGCCGATATTGACCGGCTCGTGCTGGTCGGAAAGCATCAGGCGGTAAATCCCTTCGATAAGATCGCTGACGTAACAAAAACTGCGGGTTTGCGAGCCGTCGCCAAAAATCGTGATCGGTTCGTTGCGCAGCGCCTGGGGCACAAAGGCCGGGATGGCACGGCCATCGTTGGGGCGCATGCGCGGTCCGTAGGTGTTGAAGATGCGCACGATCTTGGTGTCCACACCCTTGTAGCGATGATAGGCCATGGTCAGGGCCTCGCCGAAGCGTTTGGCTTCATCATAGACCCCGCGCGGCCCCACAGGGTTGACGTTGCCCCAGTATTCCTCAGGTTGGGGATGCACCAGGGGATCGCCATAGACCTCCGAGGTCGAGGCGAGGAGGAAGCGCGCATTTTTGGCCATGGCCAGGCCGAGCGCTTTGTGGGTGCCGAGGGCGCCGACCTTGAGGGTTTGGATGGGCAGCTGCAAATAGTCCAGGGGGCTGGCCGGCGAAGCAAAATGAAAGACATAGTCCACCGCGCCGGCGATATAGATATATTCAGTGACGTCATGTTTGATAAACTTGAAGGACTCGCACTGGAGAGGCTCGATATTGGCGATATTGCCCGTCAAGAGATTGTCCATCGCGATGACATCGTGTCCCTGATGGAGCAGGAATTCGCACAGATGCGATCCCAGAAAGCCGGCGCCGCCGGTGACCAGTGATCTCGGCATGGTTCCTCCGGGTATGGTTTA
>Ga0116171_10000105_pt1 | contig 83026 bp, 51 predicted proteins | sample AD_JPNHW2_MetaG_FD_89798 | JGI IMG/M metagenome (GOLD analysis project Ga0116171, IMG submission 89798) | Active sludge microbial communities of municipal wastewater-treating anaerobic digesters from Japan - AD_JPNHW2_MetaG | ecosystem: Engineered > Bioreactor > Anaerobic > Digestate | place...
ACGAGCGCTTTCCCTGGCCTCGCGAAGACGTATCATAAGCTCATTCTTATAAAAATATCCCGGGTCGTCCTTAAAATCGCTCAACATGCCCGATATAGCGATGGAAGAGATGGCTTCGGTGACCGACTTTTCTTCTTTAACTTCTCCGCCGCTCAATAATCTGAAATAAGGCGTTTCCTCTTTCGGATCGAACGCCGGCGTTACCGCGACGTATGAATATCCTTTTTCCTTCAGGAGCCTACTCATATTCTCGGAATGAAAACCTCCGGAGACCACTATCACTATTCCCGTATCGCGTGTAGACTTCTCTATCTTCCTGATAAAATAGCGGTCCCTCTCAAAGGCGGCGTCATAGAATTTGACCATTTCCGCCACATAAGCGTCTAAATCCAATAAATCTTGCGGGAGAACGACAGACTTACCGCTTGCGTTTGACGCCTTTGTTATCAGAGCGTTGAAATATACCGCCGTGAATCTTTCTTTGTCAGAGATAAACCGATCATAATGAGTTCTGGTAAGTGTTATATCAAATATGCTCTTTAATATCTCAAGATCGCGCGACGCGGCGAATATTTCCCTTTCCATTTCAGTACGGCATACGGCACCGAACAATTCCTGCGTAAAATCACCGATCTCGAAAACAAGCTTGTCTTTGTCGATCTCTTCGTTTTTTTTGATATATGCCGCGTATTTGACAAGATCAAGATGGGCGCGTTCCACGTCGATGGAGACAGTGTTCGCCTTATTGAAAATATAGCCCAGAAACTCGGACTCCGTCATCCTCCCGTTTTTCAGAAGGATCATATTCGCCGTGAGTTTTTCCAATTCCGCCGACGATATCTTTTTTACTGTGGCCTTTATTATTTCGTCACGCGAGATTTCGGCCTTCGCGAAATCGATACCCTTTTCTTCTTCGACAAGCAACATAAAATTATTCAGGTTACGGTATTTTTCGCGCAAAAACGGTATTGCTTTAGCAAATACGGAAAGACGTGCCGCATACTCTTTTATATCTATCGAACCTGATAGATAATCAACCTCGGTTTTATCTATCGCGGCGGCAGACGGAGAATATATATCGGTTTTCAGTTCAGAAACGGCATTAGATAAACTTTTAAGGATAAATTCAGCTTTGTCCTTTGACCTGACATTATCGCGGTATATTTTAAGGTTTTTCAGATAAGCATTTTCATCCTCAAGCCCCTTCAACGTTACGCGCCCCGGATTATTAACGGCAAAATACTCGGCACCGTTCATCCTGCCCTCTTTCACAAAATAATCCGCTACTTTTTCGCGGATCTCCACGTCTTTCATATCCTGAAAAACAGACAGATCGTATTCACCCGCGCCTCCTTCTAAAAGAGCGACGTTAACATTCGTCTCTTGGTTCAAGAGATCAAAAATCAAACTGATATTTTTCTGGCATGAATAATTACAATGGGCGTCTTGGATATTAATAACGGTTTTTCCGTTAGTGCCGGCATATTGTTTTTTTATTTCGCCAAGACTCGCGGGCAGGCAAAGACCTGTTAGGGCTCGATCGCTGTTATTTACAGACAAGACATCCACCGGAGCAGGAAAACGCATATCCGGTTTTTCCATTGCGCCGGCCAGTTCTACACCAATACTATTCCCCAAAAAGGCCGCTATCGTGGATACTGCCACCACCGACCTTAAAAATTTGGTTAAATCCCCGTTTCCAATAGCTTTACATATAGTATATAGAACAGCCCGTCGATATGTTGTGAATACCGTGCTCAACTCAACTCCTGACGATTATTTTGGTTTTTATTTGCCTAACATTATATCAATGCAACATTGTTAGGGCAACAAAAATAATTTCAATATTATACAGTAGGGACGCAGAATACTCAAACAAAACTATTGTTTTTGAAATTTGATCGAATCCCGGCCTCGCGAAACCGAGACATTACCTGGCAGATTGAGAGAATTACCTTTTTGAGCAGTACGGATAAAATGCTCCATATCTTTCCAGTGGCGATATGTCAATTTTTTAATATCCCCTCCCGCTCTCATAAAAAGCTCCTTAAACATTTCTTTTCGCACAGCGACCGGCTGTAAAAGGATGTCCTTGAGCAAAATAGAATTATCTTTATCTGACGGCATATTTTTTAAACTTTTCTTTTTCACGATCTCTACCAGCGCCATATCCTCACGCACGGCTTCGCAAAAATTAACCATCGTTCTTTTCACACGCGGATTATATTTTTCAAGAAACGGCAGGATATCAAGCCTTACCTTGTTCCTTAAATAATCTTTTTCATCGTTCGTACTGTCATGGCAGTAATCCAACCCCACCGTTTCAAGATAACCAATAACCTCTTTTTTATCGGCATTTATCAAAGGTCGGATGATCTTTATCCCGTTTTCGTCGCGAACGGGAGGTATCCCGGCCATACTTTTAAGAGAAGCTCCTGTTAAAAACCTCATAAGCACGGTCTCGGCCTGATCGTCCAGCGTATGTCCAGTGGCAATAACATTAGAAGATGTCTTTCCCGCCGCGCGGAAGAAAAGATCATAACGTTTCGCGCGCGCCACTTCCTCTACAGAACGGTCATCCCCCTCCGGAACCTTTATCGGTATCTTTTCATAAACACAATCCACGCCCATTTTTTCGCATAACTCTTTCACGAACCGCGAATCACGCGCGGATTCCTCTCCACGGATACAATGATCCATGTTAGCCACGGAAACCGTTATACCAAATTTATTCCTTATGCATAAAAGCACGGATAGAAGGCATACAGAATCCGGCCCGCCCGAGACCGCGACTAAAACCCTATCCCCGGCATGCAGCATATCACAATGCTTGATCGTATCGCATACCCGTTTAACAAATGCCTGTCTCGATAATTTCTTCATGATAATAATTTAGCTTAAGTTTATCTTTTACTGAACTCACACCCGCAATAATTCTGGCGGTACAAACCCCATTTTTTTGCGGCATCCACGGCCTTTTTGAATCCATCTTTCTTTTTAAAATCCGCGGCAAGGAACTTTTCTCCGGCGATATCCTTCCCTATCCTGTTCACTACCTCGGCTTTTTTAACTGGGCTTACGGTCAATGTCGTCGTGAACAGATCAAATCCGCCGGCCGTAAAATACTCATAGGTTTTCTTGAGCCGGAAAGCGAAGCATTCAGAGCAACGCGCGCCGCCTTCTCTCTCTGCTGAATACTTTTCAGTTACCGCGAGCCACGAATCATGATCATATCCCGTTTCGACAAGACGCGTCCCTGTCCTCTCTGCAACAACACGGGCAGCGGCAAAACGCCTTTCATATTCATCTTTTGGAGCGATATTCGGGTTGTAAAAAAATCCGGTAACTTCGTTACCCTCGGCTTGTAATTGCTCAATGACACCAGCGGCACACACCCCGCAACATATATGCAGTAAGATCTTCATACCCTCGTTTGCCATTTACAGTTATGGGCTCCGAACTTATTTTAAGAATGTTTCTCTTTCCACTTTTTCACAGTTAACCGCAGAGCGTCCTGTGTGCTGATTACCGGCCGATATCCTAAAATTTTCTCTACGCGACTAATATCGTATAATCTGTCTTTAAACATACGTCCAAATTTTTCCCTGAGCACAGGAATAAAAAGTGCCGGCTTGATCAACCAACCGGGTATAATTATCATCCTTCCCATCCCCAGCTCTTTCATAGATATCTCAAGAAATTCCCTTATAGTTATGATCTCCTTATCCGCAACAAGAAAAGTCCCTGACAACGCGGATACTTTTTCCATAGCTATCTCCATAATATCGATCAGATTATCAATGTATACCAGCTGAAGTTTGTCGTTCAATTCCTTGATCCCGGGATAAGGGACTATTCCCTTAGAAATGCGTTTAAGTATATTATCAAGCTGATGAGGCTCTCCCGGACCAAACACCATACCGGGGCGTAATATCGCGATATTAAGTCCTTTCTGACGGTATTCCATAGCAATCTTCTCCGCCGCAATCTTGGACTCTCCGTAAACATTACTGGCTTTATAAGCAAGATCGTCGGTAAGAGGCGCAATCAAGTTCCCACTTACGACCGATACCGAACTTAAATAAACAACCCTCTTTACTCCGCACCCAAGACTTGCCTCAAACACATTCTTCGTCCCATCCACATTAGCCTTAAACACCTTTTCCGGCTCATGCGTCGCCACATAAGCCGCGCAATGGAATACTATCTCCGGTCTTTCTTTATCGATAGCCGAGATGACCGATGCGGCATCAAGAATGTCACCGGTTACAAGAGTAGCTCCTATGGACTTTAAAAGATCGGTTTTGCTACTCGTTCTCACAAGGCACACTATCTGATGCCCGTTCTTTTTAAGCCGTTCCGCGAGTTTTGCGCCGATAAAACCCGTAGCCCCGGTTATGAATATCTTCATTTATTTTCTCCGAACATTATTTTAGCAGCCACTATGGCCCCACAAAAGAACATCGTAATAAAGTTAGCCAATATTACAGGAAGCGAGTGTATCATAAATCCGTATATTTCCCAGAGGATAATCCCTGTCATGAACGCGGAGTACATTATAAGGGATATATCCCTCACATGTCTGGTTTTATACACTTTTATGATCTGCGGGATAAAAGATATCGTGGTCAAAACACCGGCAACACAGCCGATGATGTCTACATAAACCGGATCTATTTTCATAGGCACGTTCTATTCTATGGTATAGCCCATACGTTTAAGAACTTTATTCATCCGTTCAAGCGCAATCTCCACCGTATTGCCTTCGGTAAGATTATCAAAACAGACTGCAGCATAACCTCGTCTGTTTTTTATCTTAAAAACATTCACCTGGGATTTAGAAATTTTCTGAAGCACCTTTCCCTTGTCAGCCATTTTCCCTCCAGACCGTTTATGAACGATTTTTGTTAAGTATTGGCCGCCAGAACATGCCCTGATTTGGTACATGTCGGAGCCGTCCCTACTTCACCCACATCATATGTACCGCCGGACGGACATATGGGATCTTTTTTTATATACGCCGAAACGATATCTACCATACTGACCGTATCGCCCTCGGGAGTGCCTGTCTCTATGGCCCAAAGGGTTTTAGCCCCGTCTATCAGCTTTAAATTGGACAAACACGTATTACGTCTGGCGATATCAGCGTTCTTCATGAAGTTCGGAAGCGCCACCGCCGCGATAAGAGCGATTATCGCGACAACTATCATTATCTCGACCAGGGTAAAACCCTTGTTTTTAAAATCCGCGCGCGCCGAAAAGATTTTTGTCATAAACTTCTTTCTATTTGGTACATACCGTTCAAAACATCCGTCATCTTGCAAAAAGACTGCGGGATACCTATATTGTCCTCATCTCCGGATCTATCCGCACTTTCCGAGCCTTTCACGCTAAAAGATATTATCCCGTTATCCGCGATTCCTTCATCCGCCGCGAGAACAGGCACGGGCCGTACCGGATCCGATGGAACAAGATTGCTTCCCGCACCAACGCCTGACATCAGCACAAAATACAATATCGCTGTCTTCATACCGAACCTCCCCGCTTTTCTCTTTTTTGTTCCAAAAGAGAGAAAAGCTTACGTTCGTAGCGTCCGTAACATTTTTCCATTACAACGTCGGGAGACCTTTTAAATTCTTCGAGCATCTCCAAACATAAGACCAGCAAATCACCCGTCTCTACCAGAAAATGTCCGTCTTTTTTTTCGTACAGTTCCCTTATCTCCACGGCATGTTTATCGATAAGATCTAAAAGCACCGCGGCATGGCGTTTTCTTCCGGTTCCATTAACTTTTTTTGAAAGGCAGTGTATCCCTTTTATCTTTTTCTTGGCGTAATTAGTAACTGATCGCGGCATAGCACCTGCTTTCATTTAAAAAACATCATTTTTATGCCGATCGCGAACATAAGCGCGCCAAAAACCCTTTTAAGAACGTCGGCCGAAGTACCTACAGCCATTTTTGCACCAAAAAAACCGCCTATAAAGAACGCCGCACATATCAAAGCCGCCGCACCAATATTCACAAACCCTTGTTTATAATACATCCACGCGGCCAAAAGTCCTATCGGAGGAACAAGTACCGCCAAGGTCGTACCCTGCGCCTCATGCTGAGTGTACCCGAAAATATACACCAAAGCCGGTATAAGTATTATACCCCCGCCCACTCCCATGATGCCACTAAATACGCCGGCAACTAGCCCCAAGACCAAATACATTATGGTATCCATATTCGCCCCGATCCGCTTATAATCCGGCTTTTAGCTTATCTTCCTGCAGGGTTAAAGCTTCCTTTAGGTGCGCATCCGTTATATACCCCAGATCCTTCATAACCTCTCCGAGCAAAGTACCGCGCTTCCAATGTATCTTCAGCGCTCGGTCAAGCTGTTCGATCGTCACTATGTTTTTCTCCAGAAGTATCTGCCCGATAGGCTTGTAAAAATTCACCACCGAATCGTCATTACTAAAAACCTGTAATGTCAGATGTTCGTCTTTATTTGATATCCTTCTATCGGCCATATATTTTGATCCGGGTATCTTTTTAAGATATTGTTTTACTTCGGCGATGCGCTCATTCAGTTCGATAATACTGGTGAATTCCGACGTACTGTTCTTTATCACAAGCGCTATCGTAACGCTCATAAGAGGAATCTTTCTTACGGTATTAGTCCTGTCCTTCGCCACAAGATACCCCTGCTGCCTGTCTTCATCCGAATAATGGAACGGCGCGATAGTATCGAACATGCATATGAAATTTTTCGCGATCTCCTTATACTTATTCGGCGTAGTGATCATAACATAATCATCTCCGCCGATATGCCCGATAAAATCTTTTTTATTGCCCCAGTTCTTGATCGCGGTATTAAGCATATACGCCGTCTGCATAATTATGCGGTCACCTTTCAGATAACCGTATTTATCATTGAACGATTTGAAATTATCTATGTCGATATGGGCGACGACGAACGGCTCATCTGTTTTAAGGCGGTCTTTAAGCGTCTCTTCTATCACTATGCCGCCCGGAAGTCCGGTAAGCGGATTAGCGTAAAAGCTATGTTGCGTCCGTTTCAGCGCCATCTCTATACGAACTCTGAGGTCCAGAGGATCCGGCGGTTTGATAAGATAATCGTCCACCCCCTGGCGGAGCGCCAAAAGCTGCTGCCTCAAATGGCGTTTATTTATAAGCGTGATGACCGGGATATATGCCGTGGCAAAATCGTTTTTCAGCATTTCGCAGGTCTCAAGGCATGTCTTTGCGGCCGCGCAAAGATCGATAACTACTACATCCGGCATGATCTTAACAATAGCAGCAATATCCGCTCCGGGCGACTCGATAAAAAAAACGTCGTACCCCCACCCGTCAAAGCAGAATTTAAGGACATCCTTCAACTTTTTATCGTTGGATATTATCAGTATTTTTTTATTTTCTTTAGTCATTTTTTATCCAAAATAGCGGTCCGTACAAAGCACCTAAAAATATGTCAGATATAGATTACCCTTATGACGTTTGTTTTGCAAGACAGTTCGGGCGACGGTACTGTTACAAACTTTGCCGACATTATGTTTATCAATGTCATGCCCGAGCGCTTTTATCGGGCATCCATGAAACCAAATACAACTCTTTCCCACTTAATATTATTGACCCCCGATTAAAACATTCGGGGGTGACAATGGACAGCATAGTTTTACACGGCCGAAAACCGTCCGAAGCGTTAAATTATATTTCTGCCGGATATCTCGTGAAGAAATTTGATTATGTTTTCCCTGAATTTCCGTTCCGAAACAATATATGCGTCAAGATGCGAACCGTTAAGTTCCACATGTGTCTTGGGCGGAGCGGCTTCGTCAAAAAGTTTTTTTGACATAAAATATGGAACTCGTTTATCGTTAACGCTGTGCATAACAAGTTTAGGGGCTTTTACATCCTTAATTTTTGAAAGACCGTCGAATCTAAGCGACATAAGCCAAAGCGGCAGATGCGAATAAAAAAGCTTCGCCATATCCGTTATCGACGTAAAAGCACCTTCCGTTATAAGCGCCTTAACTTCTCGGCATGAGGCCGTATGTATGGCAAGAGTTCCTCCGAACGATTCTCCGAATAATATAACATCCAAAGGCGCAGTCTTTCTGTCCCTCACCACATAGTCGTATGCTGCTTCCGCGTCCTGATAGAAACCTTTTTCGCTCGGGCGTCCCGCGCTTTTCCCATATCCCCTGTAATCAAATTCCAGCACGTTAAAACCAAGAAAATACAGGACCGCGACTTTGCCGATATGATGACTCACATTCCCTTTATAGCCGTGATAAAAAATGATAGTATATTTCGCGACCGGGTTTTTAAAAAACCATCCGTTCAATCGGGTGCCATCCTCAGCCCTGAAAAACACATCATCACACGGAAGTCCCGAAGAATGATGATCACACGCTAGTTCCTTGTGCGGAAAAAAAACATAAGACTGTTCCTTGCGGCGCGCCCATATGATCAAAACTCCGGCAAAAACAGAGAACATCAATAGAATCTCAAGATATACCAATTTAACCTCACATTTTCTTACGTCATAAAAACAAATCGAAATATACCAAAATTCGGCTCCACCGGCAAGCTAAAAAAAGGTGGAGGGGCTATTATAGCCCCTCCACCTTCAATATCCAATTTAATCTCTGATCATTCTTCTTTTCCGCCGAACGGCAGTTTAAAAGATTTAGTCAGATCCTCAGCGGTCTTTTTCACCGTCTCGGTAGTAGTCTTTGCCGCGTCAGTAACAGCCTGAGTTTTCTGTGCTACGGTCGAAGTTGAATCTGTAAGCGTCTTTTGCATACCCTGTGTCGCTGTCACTAGTTTCGTCTGCGCCTCGCCGGTAAGTTTTTGCGCGCCGGCCAAGGTATTCCCGAATTGTCCCTGAAGACCTTTTACATCAAAATTCGCCAACTGCCCTATCGTTGTATTCATAAGGGCCTTCACCACTATTGCCCCTACCAGAGCATTCGGATCGGTGATATCACGATACTGTTCGTTGATGTTCAAGTTAAATTCCTGCATCTGCGGGGTCCCGCCTTTTGAATAATCCAGATATACGACCTTGCCTATCTTCAACGTTAAAAGATCTATCTTTATTTCCGGAGCTTTCCCCTGTTTTGCCTCTTGCGCGGGCTCCTGCTTTGCGCCGGCTTTCCCTTTTTTGCCGGACTGCACAGGTTTCAGCGCGTCCAAATTCAGTTCACCTTTCGAGTTTTTCTCCACGACGAATGTTTTAAGATCAAGCCTCACCTCGCGCAGATGCACCATATTTTTGAAGATCGCGGGCAGGTCATAGTTAACATACGCCTCAGGCAGATCGACCATTACTTTTTCTTTATACCCGTCAGGGTTATAAAGTTTCAGGTTTTTTATTCCGACGAGCGTGTTCAGTATCCCGATATTCAGGCTCTGCATCTCAAGTTTCAAGCCGGTAACGGTCTCCACGCCTTTTTCGATAGCAACCTTAGCGATAACATTTTTTGAGACAGAAAGAACAAGACATACCGCCAGCACAACCGCAACGCATAGCATTAACTTCTTCATCTCTTCCCCCTTAGTTTATGCTAAAAGCACAATAAACATATGAGTTTATGTTACCACCGAAACATAGCCATGACAAGATTAATGAAGCTCTCCGTCTTCGCTAAAAGAGTCATACCCCCTTTCGGTCTACTTGGCGAAACGGGAAGGGATGGAGTGAATACGATTTCCCGGAGAATTTTATAACTATTTTGGGAAGACTTGGAATGTGAATGACAAGGCCGCCGAGGACTGTTTGAGCTTTAACGGGACATACGTTCTGCCAAAGAACGAATGGCACGTTAAAGCGAGTCCCGCAGGCGCCAAAATTGTTAGAAAATTCTCCGAAAAAGGAAATCGTCTGAACGACAGAACCTCCCTTTTCGCCAAGTCAACTGAATGGGGATAGTGTGCGAGGCAATGGGGACGTCCTCCGAGGTAGCATCTCGGAGGACGTCCCCATTGAATTATAGAGATTTAAGCACGGCGGCCATTGAGTCCTCGTAATCGCGGAGTTCTTCCCAGTTGACCTTGTTTATACGGAGAGTTACCTTTCCTTTATAGACTTCTCTCATGATCGCGTCCAGCTCATTCGCCGTCATCTGACCTACTTCCGTGTTTATTATCGTCCCAGGCGCGTCATCGTTCACCGCGTTTATCGCCTCACCTATATCAATTATCCCGGATTCAGAAAACGCGGTAAGCATACGGCGCCTATTCTCCATAAGCCGTTCGGCCGGAAGGCCGAAATCGACACACAGGCGGTTATCATTAAGTATCGCGCTGCCGACAATAACGGCTTTTACCTCATCCATGGTAAAATTATCAAGCGTCGCTCCGTCCGGCAATGCTTCACTCTCAATAACAATCATTCTACGCTGAGCGTCGGACAACTGCATCTCCGTCATAATTTTTTCCAGTTCCTCTTGCTGTTGTCCGACCACATTAACGCCTATCTTTACGCATAGATCTTTATTGACGGTTTTTTCAGCCTCATCTATCGCAGCTTTCAACTGGTCACGGAGCGTGGTCCCCGCGCCGTTGTTAAAATGCAGCAATAACGTGTTTACACCCATTTTCTTTCTAAATTCCTTCGCGGCCTTTTTCCCGCCGCTGACTTGCACCGCCGCCGCCTCGATATTGAACGCCGGGAGAAGGTGAATGTTCAGCACTCCCCTGTTCAAGTCGTCCGTTAGCGCTTTTATATAATTTGTAAATTCCACATTACCGTCCGGATCACGTTTCATTTGCCCCGCTAGATCCCCGGCATAAAGTTTTTCACCCGCACCACCGGCATAAGTCCCCCATGGAGTGTCTAATGTCTGCCCAAGCACCTTATCCTGCTCCCCCAAAATATCATAAATAGTGGTTTTTCCGACAACTGCTGAAACCTCATCCGCCTCAGCCGCTGGGGTCACAGAACCTTTAGATATTTCTTCCCGCAAAACTTCCACGGCTTGTAAAGCTGTAACAAATTTGACGTTTGGAAATTCCCTTTGCAGGTCAGGAATTATTTCACTATAAAATTCGCTCATGATAACATACTTAATACCGCCTTCGTTCAAAGACGTACCCATAGGGCTCACAATGGTAATACCGTTAACGCTATCGATCGGGCTCGTAGCCCCAAATCCGGAACCGCTTCCCTCAGTGGCGCTAAGAGGCATCTCATTTATTGCTCTTGCCGGGTCGATACCTTTTCGCAACATATCGATCAGATCCCTTATAGCGCCGCCAAAATTGTAACTGTGCCACATACCATGACCGTTAAACTTAAATCCTATCTCCGACGGTATGCTAAGCTGTAACATGTCATTGAATTCAGCCGCCGACGGTTTTTTAAGTACGCCCAAGACTTTTTTGACAAACGGATCAACCGGTCGATTTGGGTCATAACCTACCACCAAAACTTCCAGCTGCTCTTTATAGTAGTCATAGTCCCCATCGCTGAAAAGTAGCGCCCTTCGCCCCTCTAATGCAACTAGATTTGAAACCTTCGTACCTTCGATATCTTTTAAATACGCGTTATATCTTTCCGTATTGATCGCTCCGGTCTCATAAAATTCGGTTACTTTTCCCGAAAAGCCCGTCTCCACGACTTTAAATGATTTCCTGGCATCAAACAATTCCCCGACAGCCAGCTCCAATTTCTCCCGATTTTCAGCTGTGGAAGTTTTTCTCATTCTCTCTATTGCCTTATCAGCTTCCAGCGCGGCATTTTTACAAACTTCCAGTGCTTCGCTCCACCGTATTTCAGCCTCTTTTAATCCGCGCAACTGAGGTTCTGTCTCTGGGCCATGAACCGTTGACGGCAAGTTTTTGTTTTCCACATCTTCAGTCTTTGTCGCTACGGCGGACGGAGCTGAAATCTTATCCGACTCAGCCGCGGCGACGGCAGTTTTTGTCCATTCGAGAACATTTTTATTTACTGCATGTTCCGCCCATTCTGCCTTTTCGTTAAAATCAACTCCAAAAACAACAAAATTTCCTTCCTCTTCTTCTCTCATCTCGATCTTTAAACCGCCCATCCCGCCCTGTAAAAGCTGGTAAAAAGAGGCCCTATCCCCAGACACAAACTTTTTAAGTTCCGCTATAAAACCATCAACTTCGGAATCACCGGAATATCTCTCCCCTGGTCTGTAATGTTCAACGATATCCATCGTTTGTGGTTTAACGAATAGTTTCCCGCCCGGTTTAAGAACCCTTTCAATTTCACCATTCATTAAAGCCCTAATAATATCAAACATTACGGGCGAAGCCGGGTTATTAAAAATGATATAATCCACAGAATTGTCGGGTAACTTTGAGAATATCTCTGCGGTCGCTCTAACTATTGCAAGATTGGGAAGCCTTTGATTTTGTGCATCCAATCCCCCCGTTTGCCATTCCCGGGCGACATCTCCATATGACCCCCGTGCTTCAATCGGGTACAAATCGGTCGCGATCACCCCAACCCGGCGGTTATCCTTAGCAATAAACCCCGCCGCTATAGCCTCCCCGCAACCCAGCTCAAGCACAACTTGATCATAGCTCTCCTTGCCAGAGATAATCTTGATTGCTTTAGAAACATCATCATTCGGGCAATCTTTATTTTCGATATTTAGATATTCTTTTATATCATTCCCCTCCTTATTCGCACCACTATCCACAGAAACCGGCCCGGGGGCGGGCGGTATTTGTCGTCTAAGCGCGGCCAATTTTGTTTCACCATTTATCTGTTTGTTGGCTGTAACCACCGCGCTGAACAGCGAATCTTTCAATGTGTCCTTAAACGAATCATAATCCCGCATACCATGCGCGATCCCTTCCGGTAACCATAGCCGCAACATCCCATTGACCATATTCATCCCCAAAGAATTATTTCCGGACTGAAAGATATAGTCTTTTGTGTCTTTTTGTATAAAAGCGTTATAGAACTCTGCCACACATTTGATCATTTCGTTCACGCTCGTTTTTTCTGGATCCAAATTCAGAAATTCCCGCAACGCGTTGTGTATTGGCCCATCAGTACTTGCTCTTCCCCTGCCCCAATCGGTATACTCCGTACCATATTCCTGCAATTTCGATATTCTCTTTTTTTGAACATTTCCGGTTTCGTCTGCAATAACCATATCATCATCGGTTTGAAGCTCTGGAATATATGGCGAATCCCCGTTTCTGCCCAATAATAGTACATCGTGCAATTTCTTTAGTTCCGCGGCAAAATCAATTTTTTCCGCAGATTTCATGCGCCCTAAGAGATCAAGAAACATCTTCCTCACCTCGAGCTGATTATTAAGATAATTTTTCTGATTCAGGGTTTTTGTTTTTGACTCGGGCTCTTGGACAACATCTCGCACGGTTTCTTTCCACGGCACATGCATGGCGTTATCAACATTCCACAACATTTCTCTTCCATCCACCGAATATCCACCAATCCCCGGCGCAGGGGCCATATCTTTCTTCGTAAGTATATATGCCACTGACGGCCCTTCAACATCAAAAAAATCGTGTGTAACGTTCACATTCGGATTTTGAGCGAATATTTTCTCTATTCGTGTCTGCTCTGAATCAACAAGTACGGCTATCCCTTGCGAGTTCAAATATTTGTCCACCTCGGACGCAGTGACATTTAAAAGTCTTTCACCCACATCAACAACATTTATATCCCCATCTTTCGTGATACGATTATCATCCCCCAGTTTCGGATGTGGCATATTGAACACAATAAGATCATACGTATTATTCCCAAGCGCGCTGAAAAGATCACTGACCATGCAGGTGACTCTTTCTCCCACACCCAACCTATCGCAAAGATCTCTGGTGCATTTCACGGCGTCTTTGTTAATATCGACCGCTGTCACGGTCGCGCCGTTCTTTGCCGCGATATAAGCTTCAAGTCCCATCCCTGTTCCGATGACCAGAACTTTTAATCCCTCTTTTCCTTTTGTATATTTGTCCGTCGCATGGGCGCTTATAATCGAAGACGCATGCACGCCATGATACACACCATCCGGAACGTTTATTTCTATCGTGTCCAATTCAGAGACTGGCACATGATGTATTCCGGAATACTTATCCAAAACATCTTCTTTTACACCTGCCATTATGTCCACTATACTGCCTGTCCGTTTTGATATTAGGGCAGTAATTATTTCGGTTTTTGCGGGTATGGTCCCTTTCCCCGCCTCCGCCGCTGGGGCCGCGGAGATCGGTTTGACATCGCCCCAATCCCATGTTTTTACAGTCGCTCCTACCGAGCCGCTCCCCAAAGGCTGCTGAAGTGTAACAAATATCATCGCAACCGGATTATCCACGTCCCCTTGCGAAATAGCGCCACCTGTGAAATACCCCTCACCTCCGGCTTCGTCCCAAAGAACCACACGTTTTCCGGACTCTGCCAATATTTTTGAAAGATACGTATTAACAAAATATTGTAAATACGAGCCATAATCTTTCATCGCGTTTTTCAGCACTATTTTACCCTTTTGTGCATCCGCTTTGTCAGTTTTCAAATTTTGAAGATGCAGATAACGGTTCTTTTCTTTCTCCGGCAGTTCATCCAGTCTATTCAGATAATCGTATCCCTGCGTATTGCTACTCGCATAAAATTCATGGAAATAGTCTCCCCTGATAAAATAAATTTCACGTGAATCCATATTTGTCTCAGCCGCGAAATTCTCGCCTAACACCGTATTTTTACCCATAATAGCGTCCGCCGTGGTAGATTTGCCGATATGCGGCCCGTCAAGAACGACAATGACCGGCCTTTTCGCGTCTTTTGCGTGTACCGACCGGATGATCTCCGAAACACGTTTTATCGCCTCCTTAACAGACGGGAACGATCCTACCGTAGATATTTCTTCTTGTATCCTGTTAACCCTTTCACGCAGTTCTTCTTTCGTCATCCTCTTTTCAGCACCTTTTCCAGCTTCCGCCTCGGGGACTATAGCTCCACCCTTTTTGATATTTTCGTTCATATCTATTCGTTCCCGCATCTTGATCCTTGACGGAAAAACCGTATAAAAATGTCCGGACTTGTTCCCGGTGATACCGGATCTATCCAGAAACAAAGACGCCTCTTTATCCGAACCAAGGATATTGATAAGCGCGGCATATATTTCCCTGCCCATGTTAACTTGCGGCTCGCCATCAACGATATTAAAATACTTCCCGAAAGATACCCCTTCTTTTGAAGCCTGCGCCTGTATCATAGTCCATACGGACTTATCAGGCTTTCCATTCAGCTCCAGCCAAACAGGATCTTCGCCGACATCGATCCTGTATAAATATCTTTCTATATTTACGGTGATATCCGCATTCGCAATAAACTTTTCCATTTCCGCATCTCCGGCTTCACGGACCTCCGACAGCAATGCTTCCCGCGCGTCTTCCACCGTTCCGCCTGCACTGATAATATTAAAAAGCCTTTTCGCGTAATATTTCTCATGCCCCGCAAAACTATTCACTTCCTGGCCATTTATTTTAATTTTAATGGATATGGGTTTCTGCCCCGGCTGTAATTTACCCGCGGCACCGGAGGCATATTCCTTCGCGTTTTCTTTGCCTGGGGTTACTGAAAAACCCCACCCCTCCTGATTGGCCCCGGTACCAAAACCTATCCGGTTTTCATCGAACTTATCAAAAGAAACCATCGATCCGTGCCAATACGCTTCTTCCCGTGATGCGGGAGTTATCGGCTTAGCCGGTTCTTCTACTTTTTTAACGGCTATTTTCTGCCCTGTAGAAGCGAGATATTCATCCAAATTTTTATTTGAAGTTAACCTCTGTCCGGACTTCGGTTTAACAAAAGTAACCGTATCTAAAGTGGAATCAAATGGTTGCTGCGCTTCCACGCCTAAAATAACATTAAACGACCACCCGTCTTTAACAACAAGTTTTTCATACAACACCCGTACCATCTCCGCACAATCTTTTCTTCCTTTAAATGTTGGATCGGCCTGAACGGTCAATTGCCCGCCGGGAGTTATCCATTTCGCGGCTTTATCCCAATACGTGTCGGGAACTTTAGCGTACAAAAGCAGATTCTTAACCCTGACCGTACCTAAGCTTTCATCACCGAAATCAAGATCTAATATGTCCTTCTGCATGATCTCGACATTATTATGTCCAGTCAGTTCCATCATCCGTTCAAGGAATGTGCTCACATAATAAGATCTATCGACAAAATAATATTTTCGCGAAGCCCCCAGATCATTCGAAAAATATGCTATATTAGGCCCTGAAGCAAGATCCAAATAAGGTTTATCACTATCGTCTTTCGGCAGCTTCTGTTTAAATTCTTTCACGAAATCTATCTCATTTAACGCCGCTAATTCGGCCACCGCCCTGACAAATTCCTTGGCGGCCGCATCTGATCCATCAGCCAAGGCGAATATCGATCGCGCTATATCCTTTGCCCGTATCCCGGGTATCCTGAATTCCTCGTTTAACCCACTAACCACATAGTTTCTATCCGGGGCAAATACATCTAATTCCAGCACTTCTCTGATAACTTCTAAAAGGTATTTTTCCCCTTTATATCCAATTATACTTTTGCTCGTACTTGGATCATGCTCTGCGTACATCGTGATTATTTTTCTCTCTAAACCTTGCTTTACCCTAGCCTGCGCCACTTTATCGTTAGCTATGCCCGCCCAGCTTGAGGACGTCACCAATGGCCTAAAAGACAGGAACGCATTTTCATAAAGAAGTCCAGTGAATGTTTTTTTATCGACGTCGTCCGCTTCCATCATATCGGCAGGCATTATTTCAGAAAGCGCGTTAGTGCAGGCGATATAGAATTTATCCCGGGATAGTTCAGCATCGGTTTTCACTTTCTGGACACGGTCATATGCCATATTCACTACCGAGGAAAAACCCTCTAACGGTTTTTTATGCTCCCTGGCGCCGTCAAACCTGCCTAAAAGATCGTCGCACATATACAAGAGATATCCCATTTCCACGGTACGATGACGCTCATTCTGGCCTGGCATAGCTGTGACATAATGCTCGCCCATCATGCCCTGAATAGCAGTTATGCTGCTGCCCCTTATGGATATACCATAAGAAGCCAACACATCCCGAAACTTTTTATAATCCCCTTTATCAGGGTTCCCATGCAAGATATCCACATGTTTATGAACAATAGCGGGACGTTCTTCTTTCGCAAAGATCCTGTTGGATGCCATTTCACGCGCCGTAATATATTTGCCGATATCATGGAATATAGCGGCTATCATGATATCCCGTACGTCTTGATCACTAAAGACCTGACCGTCTTTTTCCATTCGCCGGATAACCAATCCGATAAGTTCCGCCGTAAGGATGGAATGCCGTATCGTATCTGCTTTAAAACGTCCCACCGCGGCAAGTTCATCACTGGGCACATTCGCATAAATATACGCGTTCCAAATCCCGTTAAACACGTCAATAATCGTTTCCAGAGACAATATCGGCGGTGCGCGCGGGATAATATCTCTCAAAGATCCAAAATTCGGCATCCCTTTACGTTCCAGCTCGACCATCACGGAAAATCGTGATATAAATTCCAGATCGGCTCTTGATAAATGTCTATCGGCATATTGCGCTGAACTAGCAAGATCAGGATTAGCCGCGGCCTCACCTATCGCATATATACCGGCTCGTTTGGCGTCAAAATCATCGATTATCTCACCCTTTATATACTTTCCCCATACGCCAAAACCGGCGACCCTATCGTCGGCATATTTTTTATAAAATTCACGTGTTTTCCCTATCGCGTCGAGATGATCTTTTGACATTTCAAGAGTACTGACCAACATCTCCAATTTTGCTCTAACGTTACTATCTTTTTCATCCGCCAATTTCTGATTAATGGTGTCACGATCAAAATTAAATTCGTTATGGAGATCATCTATCCTTTCGGCGACGTCCGGCCTTGTATCATATACGTCAAGGGTTGCCAGTATTTCGCCGCCATAAATTAGCGCCAACAAATATTCAACGTCCCTGTGATCCGAGAGGTCCAATCCCAATGTATCAACAGAAAAACCGTTCTGCCCCAATAATGTCTTTACCCGAGCTATCTCATCAGCGGAGGCTTTTCCACTTGAGATCTTATTCACCAAAGGATCAAGATCCCTAAAAACGCTGCCCATTTCCACTTTTGTAGCCGATATCATCAGATTGATCCGCGCCGCGTCACGCGATAAGATCCCAAGATCTCTCTCATGATCCCTGACATATGCCATACTTCTGTCCTCATGCCCAAACTTTCTGGCGCCCGAGAACGGATCAGCCGAATAATATCCCACGTCATGGTACATCGCGGCTATGGCCGTTAACAAAAGCGCGTTAGCGGACATCCCCGGATTTTCTTTAAGCACGTTTTCCATTGCTTCCATGGCCCGTAGCGCCATATTCGCCGCATGCGTATAATCATGCCATGTGACCACATCTTTATCCTTAAGGTCTTTGTCGAACATATCGTTCAACGCCCGCTCAAATACATCCAACAAACCTTTATCTATGACTCCTTCACGCCTTAACGCCCCAACGTGTTTTTCCAGTCCCCGTTTCAAAATGAGCTTATACACATTAAGGCTGATCCTATCCGCCTGTTCCCGGTTTGATCCGGGAAGCAGAGAAGCGGCGAGCACTACAGAAGTAAGCCCCTTCCCGGCCGAGGATAATTCCATCTTCAGATCAAGATCGATACCTTTTATTTCTCCTTCTGAAACATCAACCCATACGACCTTTTTTACTTTAGACCCTTCCGGCGCATCTTGATAAATACGTATCCCCACATAATTCCCGAGGATCTTAATATTATCGTAATACATACGATCGAACGGGATATTCACCAGTTCTTTCAGTTTAGCCTGACCTGAGGGGCTGATGATCACATCGAACGCGCTGCTTACCATGCGCTGCGTAATTATCCCTTCCTTATTCAATGGCTCATATTTTTCAACCGCCGCGGCTGTCACTCTATACGCCGCCGCTTCGTCTTCCAATCGAGTCATGGCGCCAAGTTCGACCAGCTCTCGATTAGCTATATGCGTCCCTTCATGCGCGATCTTTTCTCCAAGCCAGGCTTCTCTTTGTTTTTTGTCTTTAGGAATGTTTTCCGCCGGGACTATTATCAACGGTATGTCTGTAATAGCCATAGCGAACCCTTCTTCTTTTAAACCGTCGACAAAAAGCACCGGATAAACATCGTCCCTATTCCATGGAATATTTGCATCCGCGCGCATGCCTTCATAGATCTCTTTTACCATTGTTTTATTTTTTTCTTTGTTGGAATTTCTAATAGAACTCCGCACCATTTCCGCATCGATCTCAAATCCCATGCCTTTCAGGGTCGCGACAAGATCCCTTATCTGTTCGTCTGACATAACAATGTCCGGCATCTCCATACCTGCGTTATTTTGTTTAATGAACGAATTTACCGTTTCGGCTATTACTGGCGACAAACTAATAATGCCGATCCCCGCGGCCGTAAGCCATTCGCGTCTGGACATCCCCTCATTGCCAGAAGATCTTACTCCGGATTCAGAACGCGTAAAATAACTGATCGAAGATACGCTTATCGCCGCCGCGGCAATCCCAAAGGCTATACCCACCCCTAAACTGCCGGATAAAAGACTAGTAGCCGCAAAAACCACGCCCATAGCCAAAGATCCGGCAATAAAACGTGCATCTTTCAACGGAGCGAACCCTGCTTCATAGCCTTTAGTATCAGTGAAAGCTGTCTTTTTAAGACTTTCGGCTAAATATCCCAGTATTCCGGTTTTTATAACATCTCTGGGGTTTTGGGCTAAATAAGAAAAATCTCCCGCTGCTAATAAAATCTTATCAATTTCATCTTCTATCTCAGAGTCCGGTTTATCCATATAAAAATCCCGGTACCACATCTGTACGATCTCGTCGATCTTTTCATGGTCTAATGTATCGAGCACTTCCGTCTCACCTCGCGAATTAGCTTGCAACATCAGCGCAAATAAGACATGTAACGGATATTTCAAATTGTCGGTTTTATCCTCAGACACACAGTGATCTATGATATAAAGGTTCCCGTCATTTCCCTTAATAACGTTATCGCCGTTATTAAAAATATCCAATCCAAAGAATCCGATCGTGTTGAATTTACGCAATATTTCCGCATAAATATCTGATGCTTCTTTCCAATCACCCCTATCTATCAGTTCACTTACAGTCTCGCCTTCCACATGCTGCACCGCCACCATCCCGACTTCAAGTTTATTCAACCGTTTGAAGATCTCATTGTCACCCATATCCCCCACACGCGGACCTATACCATTATCCGCAAATAGTTTTTTCTCAGAATATTCGTTCTTAAATAGAACACCCGCCAGAATACCGAACCGGTATTGTTTATCACCTGCCGTTACATTCACGATGTTGTAATCTTTATACGAACCCGACCGGTGGCTGCCGGGCTCGACAGATACACTTACAAGATCGGCCGGCCTTATAGCTACGCCTGGGAACAAAGCCTGTATTTGCCGCGCGATATATACCCTATCGCTCAAATGATCCGCTATCATATCCGCGATATACCGACCGTTTTGATCAGGAAAATCTTTCCATGGATGGGTCAGCTTAAATGCATCCATATTGTTTACAGCGACCGACGCCGGGGCCCCTATGATATTTTTTATAACATCTTCGCAAGAAGCGCTAAGGACAAGATCCGAATGTGCCTCACCATCTCCGGACGCGGGATAATACTTTCTCCCTACTTCTTCAAAACCCAAGTTAAAATAGAATTTCTGCGCAGCGAGATTATCATCGCCTGTTTGAAGCGCTATACGCGTTTCTCCGCGTGAGGCAGTAAGATACTGTAGCCCCCTTAATTTCAATTGCTCCGCCAACTCGAGCATGAGGCGCTTTCCGACACCGCTACCTTGATACATCGGGTCCACGGCTATCGCATGAACATACAAGGCCGCGCCATCCACACCCTGCATTTCATTAGCAGGTCTTTCGTACGCGATCAGGACTCCAATGGGTTTGCCATCGGCGGATGTGGCTACAAAGCTATGCTCCCATTTACCGGCAAAAGGTCTATCCTTCGACGATCCATATTCTCCCTGCTTCCACATATCGGCAAGCAACTGATCTGTTGTCCACTTTTGCCCTTCGATCAGATGGTGGAGCTTTAGCAACTCTTCGGCATGATCTTGCGCGTAGGTCTTTGTCAATGTTAGCACAGACATCTGTTTAGGCGATCGTATATCCTTTGCGGGGAAATCACGCAACGTAACAGGTGAAACACCCTTGTCTCTATATTCCAACAAATAATTGGCGAATGATTTTACATCTATAACCGTACCTTTATATTCATGTTTGATCTTCTCGGCTATTTTACTGATCTCCCCTATACTCATGAGAAAAGACTTTGTCAGGGCTTTTTGCCTGGCAAAGAATTCATCATTATGAGTGGTCTCCCCGGTATTTTCTAGCATATGGGCAAGCTCATGAAGCTGCGTACTGAACATATCTCTTATCGTGTATATCGCCTGGTCCGGAGGTATCTCATCACGCAGATATTTTGAGAATTGATCAAATAACTCCATATTGGAATAGATATTCCACCCCATCGCGGAACTGTTCTGGAAAGCATGTGCCTTATCATTCCCTACAGATCCATAGAACATAACCTCGGCCGATCCCAAATTCTCTCTTTGACCAGCGATTAACATCACTGATACTTCTTTCATAAACTCTGAAAAAGCCCAATATACATCCGCATCGTCACGTCTTCCTTCGATTGGAAGCGTAATATCATAGAATTCTTTATATCCTTTTTCTCTCCTTTCTTCGGCCTGCCGGCGTGACTGTGCTTTTCTTTTCATTACAGTGGTTATACATTCGACGATATTCTCGTTCACTATGTCATCCAAGAATATCGAACCGTTCTCTATACCTTCTAAAACATACACAAGAGAGAAATGCTCATCTTTCCCTTTAAGCGATATAAATGGGATCGATGCTATAAGCTGTCCAAAAAGCGTGCCGCTGGCCACATATGGGGCTACATTTATCTGTTGCCCATTTTTCAGGGCGGCCGCGTCATCTTTCACACTATTGGGGATGATCCAGTTCCTGCCATCCTTCATAAAATCATATGGCATAAAACCAAGCTTGACTTTATTGCTGGCGAAAAGATCAAGAATGGCGATAATACTGAGTTTGGCCAAATGAGGTTGTAATTTTGACAATATTTCTTCTTTATTGGTCACATCTGACCTGTCGCTTATAAGTTCAACCCCGGCCGGAAGGTCTATTATAATCCCATAGTCGGACAATTGTTCCCTTATATGCACCGGTATGGTATCCCAAAAATATTTGTCGATCTCCCTTACATACAACCCCCTATGCGTCACAACGTTCTCTTTGTCCCCTGAATGATAAAGCCCCACTTTCCCATATTCGGTTTCAATTTGGCCCATCAGCTCCTTGTTTTTATTGATCACCGCCGTCGTGTTATTCACTGTCCAGTTTATCTTAAGTTCCGCATCATCGATCAAACAACCATATGTCAACAATTTTGATCTCACTATAGCCGTCTCGAGCTGAGGGATATCGGAATCTCTCAACCATTCTATGTTTGTTCCTTTAAAGGAAGCGTCGTCCTTGATCTCCACGGAAATATCCACATCCACGATCAACTCGCCTTTACGCACCGGCGTCATCTGGACAATAACAAGCTTTCCCGTGCCATCGGATGTTTTAACACGCACCATCCGCGCATCTTTAAGAACGGTAAAAAATCCCTGTCCAAATTTGCCCCTGGCCTCTTTATCCTCTAATTTCGTCGTACTGTCCGGAATAAGCAAAAATTTAACTACGCGTTCAATGCTCATCCCGACATTATCCGTAAAGCCCAGTTGGCACCAATCGCGTCCGTTGATAGCGGACACGTCGAGCTCCTTGCCCTTAGCGTCAAGCACGTTCTGTATTATCTCGCGTATAAAAATATATTCGTCAGAACTTTCATAGTTTATACTTTCTATTATCGAATTTTTGGCCGTTTCGCGGCTGACCTCCGTGATCAAACCGGCGGTATCGGCCCCGGAACGGGCCATGTCCAAAAGTTCCATGGCGGTTTTATCTTTTTCCATGGCGTTTTTATCTTTCATCGCGCCGCCGAGATATAAAGCCACCAGCGTTGATAACTTTAATGAATAAGGTGTGTTCAGCTCTCCTCCGATCCTGGCGGAATCAGGGCTGACATCTTTTTTCAGGATGTCCGTACCTGAATCGAGACAAAACACATATGGCCTGGCGATACGATGTACGTCTTTTGACGATGTGACGCCATGATCCGTTAATTTGCATAATACGTTCACAATGTACTCGTACTCGTCTTGCGCAGTTTTCCAAATTCTTATTTCTCCTTCCTTGTCGGTACTGCTATAGGTATAAGACCATTCTTGAAAGCCTTCAGATCTACCAATATGCCTCGCCATTATCGTCTTCCACAGGCTCAGTCGTAGTGACACATCGACATCCTTAAACCTTACAGTATCAGAGAACACCTGCAGATAATCAAATAGATACTTCGCGTCACCGGCGTCCGTGAAAGTGCTTACTATATCCAGCGAATGCCCTTTGACAGCGATATCAGATACGCGAGGATACTGACTTCTACCATCACTATCAATCGTGTTTTTACATAAACGGATCAATTTTGTAAGTTCTTTTTCTAAAACATCCAGAAAACGCTCATCCTTATTTTCCTCCACGGATACAATACCTGAGAAATACATGACAAATTGGGCCAACTCTCCAGGGGCGATTTCTCCGCGTTCTGCCGACAGAAACTTCTTACCAAGAATGTCAAAATACTTATCCTTATAACGCTGATCAAACTTATCTCCGGCGAGGATCTCCGTCAACAGTAAGATCCCTCTAACCAAAGATTCGCGATATGATCCAGACGGCGAATCAATGTCATCGAGATCATTCCCGCTATAGAAATTACTCAGATCCCATGTCATGGGTGAAGAATTTTTGGCATCAAAAACCAAGTATGTATGGCTATTGCGGTCGAATTTAGGATAAGTTATACGGGCCAACCATCTTCGAGTTGCAAGTTTTGAAAGGAAGGTTTCCATCTCTTCGCCGTCGGCAAAATTCACATTTTTCAACCGATCGATACAGCTCACAATCCCCTTCATCCTGACCAACACGTCGTGGCTATTCATTCGCTGGTTCCTACTTGAATTTTTTACAATGCCTTCAAATAGAGCCAGACATTCTCCGTAACCCATACCAACCGCCCTCAGGCCTTTGACCATCTGGTCAAAACAATTTCTCATTTCTTTGTCACTGGAAAAGAATGCCAACAGATTCATGCTGATCTTATTAATAAATTCTAACGCTACAACATCCGCCATAAAAACAGGATCATCCATCAACTTATCCATACCCTTATATTCTTCAGAGCCCAATTGATGCTCCCCTGACTCTCCCACACGGGACTTCCCTTCCCGCATACTCTCGGATCTTTTCCTTGTTAAGTCCAATATGTTCTCGACTGTTTTGGCAAAATCGAAACTCTCAATATTATAACGTTTAAGGAAATCTTTCCACAGATCTACCCGCTTTTTCCCCTTACCCAAAACATCTTTCTTAATACGCTCCTCTAAGGCTTTAACATATGCAGGGTCTTTTGACATATCATCATTAGGAAGGATTCGGCTTTCCACACTGCTAAGCATGTGACGGAAGAAAGTGTAATCTCGCCCTTTGTACGGCCCTATATTGGCCGTCCTCGGCATAAAAACATCGAGGTAAGGTATCTTTGATATGAATAAACCTATTCCCTCGACTACTTTCATTAATATCACAAGAGGGAAACTAACTATACCCGGAAAATTCCCCGCCCATTTTTTCATATTATTAAGCATCGACGTGTTTTTTTCAGAACCAATATTCTCACCAATTATCTTAGAATTAGATCCGCCTTTAACATCTGCGCCCGTAAACTGGATATTGACGTCATCAAAACCCATTAACATCTCCAAAGCAGCCACTTCTTCAACGTTGTGTGGGATATACTTACTGTTAAGGATGACAACCATATTATCGTGCACAAAAACAATGTCATCCGACATAAACTCCGCTACAAACACCTGATAACCACCCGAATGTCCGTTGAACTCCTGCAAAATTGGCCTATAATTCTTGAGTTGTCTAAACAACTCCGGTCGGATCAATACATATCGCTCTTGCAACCTTACCTGCCCCATGTATGGCACATCCGGCAGAACCCTAATATGCGATGATGTAACAAGGCCTTTTATTGTATTTATATAAAAATGTTCAAGGTTATCCCCGCGATCATTGTTGTTGCGCTGAAGTTCCCTTATCACAGGATATAGCGCATTTAAAATATCAATGTTCTTCGCATCCTTGGAAAGCACGGACAACATCTCTTTAATAAATTCACGTTCATTAGCCCCGCAGATAACGCGATCCCTGCTTTTTGTGAGTTTGGCGTCTTTGGGGAAATTTATCAATATCGTCTCCGGGGAATTACTGCACACAAGATCCACGTCAAATATAGTCACGCCATTGACCAGGATATACGCCTTCCCTTTTGACGCTCTTTTTTCAGAATAGCTCAGATCGTTCTTGCCGACATCAACGACTTTATACCCTTCGTGTTCACCCATTATCCCGGCATTGATAGGTTTGCCGTTGACATATATAGGTGCGTTACCATTAAACCTTAGATATTGTTCAATCACGTTGGAATGTTCCATGGATCTAAAATTCTTCCCGGGAAGGATCTATCTGACCGCCGTGCCTTTCGGCGTGGTAGGGATGCTTTCAAAACGTACTTTTACCAGCTGTTTACCGTCTCCCTCTGCGATATAAAACACTATTCTCGTGCCTTCTTGGCCGTTCGAAGTCTCAACGACCAGTTTATCTCCTTCATGTTTCAAATAATTAAGCACGGAATAAAATCCCACGCCAAAACGACCGATATCAAGCTCCCCTTCACCCCTTTTGGAAGACCATGAGGGGATGAGCAGATACAAAAGCACCTGGTCAAGACTCATCCCTTTACCCTGATCGATCACCTCAAAACCTCTATCATCCACATTTACCGCGACACTCCCAGATGCTCTTCTGTCATCTTCAACATAAGAATCTATCGCGTTAGCGATAATCTCGACTATAGGCCGATTCGCACCGCTGAACTGATGTTCCCTCACTTTTCTGATCTTGGACATAAAGTTATCGTACTGGGGCCCCGACATCCCGTTGACTTTGGACGCTAAATCGTTGGCTTTTATGCTACCGGCTACGGTATTCACATTTTCCCCATCCCTGGTATGCAGATAAGCCACTAACCCTGCCAGATCTATCTCGTCCGTCGCCACTTCCGCGTTCTCGGCCTTGATCCTGAAAATCGGCTCACCAAGTCCTAATTCGGCTTCAGCTTGCCTTATTACCAGATCCTCATAATTAAGATCTATTTTTACATCCGGATAACGTTTAGCCACTTCATCAAGTATAAAAATATGGTTTTCCCTTCCGCCCGTGGTTCTTTCATCAATAAGCCCCGAAAGCGCCTTTCTATCCATACGCGCGATCTCACGGGCGTGATATGGGGTCAGATTCCCATCCTTCCCGAACCTCGTGACCTGTTCAGCGGAAGCGATTATATGGGCTATGCGTTCCGGCGGGAAACCAGACGTTTGTGACAATTCATACATAAGATCTTTTTGTGTAAGCCAGAAGGTTTCTCTTAATTCATGGTACACAGCTTCGTTCACAAGATCGCTGTCTATCCCCGAATCAAGAACTATTATCAGGGTCTGCCCTCTGACAAAATGATAGCTCGGGATACCGCCGAGGTCCGCCCTTACAACCTTGGCATACTTAATACCCGGGATCTTTTTAGCCAACTTCCAAACATCACTTTCAAAACTACGCGGTAATCCTGTCTTAGCATCGATATCTATGTCGGGTATGTTCCAAATTTCGTTATGCCGCAATTTTAAAATATCGACCTCATCGATCGTAGATTCGTATGAACCCATATGTTTCATGGCATACCGCGCGGCCACAGACTCAACAAGCGGCTTCGTATCACCTTGTTCTCCGAGCGCGCGCATGGCCCCTTTTGATCGGAGCGACAAAGTCAGCAGGTTGTACGCGGCATGAGAAAGCACATTCATTCCCGCCGGCACCGCGGTAAAAGAAAGCACCATCAAAGACGCGAATTGCGCGGGTGAAACGATATCTAAACCAAAATAGGCCAATAAGGATGTTATCACAGCCCCGATGGCGGATATCGCCATAGCGGCGTATATCCCCATCATTCCCTTCATTCTTTGCGCTCTTTCATGAGCAAGCTGTTCGCCATGCTCGTCCACATAAGATTTTGTCAAAGATTGCACCGAAATATTTTCAACATTCGGGCTTTTTGTTGCCCGGGCCAAATCCCCCTTCCCGAACGGAAGAGCTATAAGTTCCGCTAAAAACGACGCGAAGTTTGTAACCGCGGTATAGCAAAGAATAATACCGGTTACGGACAGAATCGGCTGGTCTGAACATATTTTTAACGCGGCGAAAATCGATGCGGAAAGCACTGCACCAACAAGATTTGATACCAAACCCGCAAAGAGAACCTTCGGCGGAGCCCTTCCTATCTCGACACTGCCGGTAAAAAGATTTTTAAATGTCCATTTCGCACTTAGCCCGGATAATTTTGCCGCAAGAATATGGCCTAATTCATGTACCGGCGTCGCGGCCAACAATAACATCCTTAATCCGTTATCGAGCCATGCGTACTTTTTACCAAAAATATTACCGAAAGAATTCGCCAAGAAAGACTGGATCTCATCCGAATCCGTCTCAAAATGTACGTTATCACTTTCTATCGCCGCTAAGAAATCCTCAAACGTATGCGGAGAATCCAATCTGCCTCCAACCGGCGGTTTTGTGAATATTACTGTATCAAGCACATCATATCTAAAACCACCTTTATCAATCCCCAGTTTAAAATCAAACGCCCAGCCTTTTTGGGAAACCAGCACATCGTACATATCATGCACGATCTCAGCCATGTTAGCCCGGTGCCCCACCGACAAATCGGACTGCACAAATATCTGTCCACGGATTTGGACATGTCCATCGACCATAGCCGCCGGTTCAAGCCAAGCCGCCACCCGATCCCAATATTCATCCCAATATTCTTTTAGGTGGAAGTCAAGATCCACCTCGCCATATTTTTGGACAATTTGTTTTAAAACCTGTTCTCGCACATATGTATATAAATTTTTCAGACGAACTGCGCCCAAACTCCCCTCTTTGAAATTTAAATTCAGCACATCTTCTTGTTTCACTTCTACGTTATGAATATTTCTCAATGCCATGACCATTTTGAGATATGTATTCGCGAACAAGGAAGTATCCACCAGATAGTGTTCAACCTGGGCATTTTGCTTTATATCTGCTGTGAAATATATAATATTCGGTCCGCTCGCCATGTCCAGATATGGCTTCCGACTTTTACAATATGGCAATGTCTGCGAACGGCCATCCTGACTGGGAACATCGTTGATCGCTTGTAATTTTGCCACACTCTTCACAAATTCCACCGCATCCTCGTTGCCTCTTTCCGCTTCATCGGCAAAACGAAGCACTGACACCAAAAGCTCTAATATCTGATTCCCATGAAATATCTGGGTAATGAGATCAAACGATTCTAAAAACTCCCGCTCGACCTCTTTCCTGTCTGTCAAATAAACATCAAGCCATAAAACGCTACGACAGATATCCGCAATATTGTCAATATCGGATGCGCTAGCTGCCAGCCCGGCATGACGCATACATAACCCACGCACTTTCTGTACAAGATCCGATTCGACACGATCCAATTCCTCTGGCGTCATTTTAGAATATGATAAAAATTCCGTATCATCCGGGGTTGCGACAGACTTCATACCAACATTTTTAGCATTCGCTCCCACATCTCCAGCGACGGTTGCAGATAAAATATTTTCGGCTGTTTTTACGCGCTGAACCAGAACTCGTCTCCCGTCCATATCGAGAGTAATGCTTTCGTTATTAGGGTCAGGCTCTCCACCGATAACGTATCCAACATTATCCCCTTCACCTTTGACCTCGACCGGTCCCTTTGAAAGATCGGACTCAAACATAGCCCTTACAAGAACCGACCATGTCTTAACCCCAGCCTCCGTCATCTCCCCGTTGACCACCGTCGATGCATCTTTACAGAAGAAACTAAACAACGCCAAATTCGATGTCGCACTACCGGAAAGGGCGTTCAGCACCTTACCGTATTTACCGCCCAAGAGATCGAAATACGGGCATTCATACCCGTCGCAATTCTTAAAATTAGGCATTATCGATATGTACGATATATTGTTCTTCCGGAAAAGTTCATACATGTTCTCGGAATGGAAACCGCCGCTTACCATAACCGCGCATTTAGCATTAGCGGAGGGAGTAGCGTTCATCTTTATGTTTTTTATGAACACCTCGTCCCTCGCGAACGAATATTCATAAAAACAGGATATCTCTTCGCGGAATTTATCGAGCGCGAGGGCTTTTTCGTCCGCCGACGGGGTTATCCCGTACTTCGGGGATTCCGTTTTTATGAACGAGATGAACCCTTCCGCGGCGAAACCCTTGGCGTTGTCCTTGTAATATTTGTGATCGCTCCGGGTGAACGAGATATTGAACATATTCTTAAGAAGGATAAGGTTCTTTGAAAGCGTATTAAGAGAGCGTTCATCATCGTTCGTGTAGATACTTGCACGCACCGCGTTCTCAAGTCCTTCCATCTCATCCATGATTCTCGACTTATCCACGGCATCGAAGATCTCGATATAAAGCATATATTTCTTGAGTTCGCCGAAGGTGTCGATCTCAAGATTTATCATCTTCGCTTCGTCCAGCAGATACGCATAAAAATACCTTTGCGACACTTTTCCTGACCTGAACTCAATAGTTTTAGCGGCGAGGTCTTCCATCCTGCTTTTCGGCAGTTTTTTGCTCAATTCATCCACCAGGATACTTCGTTCGGTCTCGGCCCTTTTGAAATTGATAGTGTTCTCAAGAGCCAGAGTCTGGATCATAAAGAAAATATTCGGATAGGACTTAAGGTTTATACCCTCATTCTTAGCCGTCTCAGTTAACCCAAGAAGATATGTCTTTAGATCCGCATTCCCCGCTTTATACGCCGTGTATTTCATATCCAGAGACAGCAATTCCGGCGAGTAAATCTTCGTTTTCAGCGCAGAAAGATCGCGACTTATCGCTTTTATATAGCCTTCAGCCTCGTTTTTATATGTAAGCGAATCGCGATAGACATTTAGATTTTTGATATAAAGTTCGGTGTTTTCCAGCCCCCAGAGCGATACCTTTTCGGGATTATTTGCGGCGAACGATTCCGCGCCGCTCAGTATCCCCTCTTTCTCAAAATAATCCGCTACCTTGGCGCGGATCGCCTTATCCTTGATATCCGTAAAAACCGAAAGATCATAATCGCCTGTTCCTCCTTCAAGATTGACCATGTTCACGGAATATTCTTTATTGAGCAGATCGATGATCTCGGAAATGGAATTCTGCGCGCCGTAGTTACAATGCGCGTCCTGAATGTAGATAACAAGTTTCGCGTCGCCGTTCTTAAGGGCATCTTTCACTGCCCATGAATCGACAACCTTTCCCAAGTTCTCCGGCAAAGTAAATGTTTTGGGATCAAGGATTCTCTGTATATTATTTGTTGAAGAATTTACCGGGTTACTGTCGACCGCTACGACTGGCATACTGATATTTGAAGCCTGGGCATTATCGTAATAGAAACTAGTAGCAAGAAAAGTAAACGCCACAATAGAAGACACCGTCTTTTTGAACAGTGTTTTCACCTTCCCGCTGTCTATCATCCTGCTTAATCTTCCCATATCTACTCTCATTTATAATCTTTTAAATAATGGGGCATAAAAAATCTTGCCCACTACGGACATATCTCTCGGGCAAGCGCATATATATTTTTGTTACACTAACAAATATGCCTATTATTATGCAACGTTTCAAATCAGAATATCTGGATTTTTGAAATACTAACATAAGCGCATCCTCACTTCCCCTTCCAAACGAGTTTTTGAGTAAATTTCCTGCAGGTGGGGAGAAAGTCAGCCGTAGATATGTAGGCTTTTGTAGAAAAAGCGATAGCGGAAGCGGGAATATACAGCGTCATTGCAATAACAAATGTGTAGAGATTCGAAATTCGATGATTACGTAGGGGCGGGGTTTCCCCGCCCCAAAAAACATGTAATGTCATTCCCGCATGCTTTTAGCGGGAATCTATGAAATAAAAATGAGATGATTTTAATGTTATGGATGCCCGATAGAAGCATTCGGGCATGACATGAATTGAGCGTCCACGGTAGAAAGAACACAAGCTTCTCCGAATGAAGAAATCGTATGAACAACAGAAGACTTCACACTCAAAAAAAATTTTCCCCTTAGATCCTCAGCGCGACGCGGCTTTGACAAAATCCCTGAAAAGAGGATGGACGTTGTCCGGTTTTGACTTGAATTCCGGATGGAATTGACAAGCCACAAACCACGGATGATCCTTTATTTCCACTATTTCAACAAGATCCGGCCCGGGATTAAATCCGGTTATCGTAAGGCCGTTTTTGGAAAGTTCCGGTTCAAACTCACTGTTGAATTCATATCTATGTCTGTGCCGTTCAAATATTATTTCGGCACCGTATGCCTTTCTGGCAAGCGATCCCGATTTAAGCTTACAGGCATACTGCCCGAGGCGCATGGTCCCGCCCATATCCTTAACATTTTTCTGCTCGCTCAAAAGCGATATCACCGGATACGCCGTTTTTGGCTCAAATTCAGTCGAATTCGCCTCTTTAAAACCACAGATATTTCTGGCAAACTCTATCACCGCGATCTGCATCCCAAGACAAATACCGAAGAACGGGATCTTATTTTCACGGGCATATTTTACCGCGCGCACTTTCCCCTCTATTCCCCTCACACCGAAACCGCCTGGAACAAGGATACCGGATATGCCTTTGAAGGCCTTTTTTATTTCGCCTTCACTCATATTTTCAAGTTTATCCGATTCCATCTTAACTACTTCAAGTTTTACGTTATTCGCTATCGCGGCATGAGAAAGCGATTCGTCGATGGATTTGTAGGCGTCCTGCAACGTGATATACTTCCCCACAACGGCGATCCGAACGATCTTTTTAGCCGACTTGCGTATATTTATTATCTTTTCCCATCCGGACGTATTCATTTTTTTTGCAGGTTTAAGATGCAAATGAGCAAGAATAGTTTTATCGAGACCGTTCTCTTTGAACATAAGCGGGATCTTGTAAATATCGTCCACATCCCGCGCCTCGATAACGCATTCTTTCTGGACATTGCAGAATAACGCGATCTTGGCTTTTTCCTTATCTTCGACAGGCTTCTGCGTCCTCACCAGAAGTATTTCGGGCTGTATACCGATCTCCCTCAGTTTGCCGACGGAATGCTGCGTAGGTTTCGTCTTTATCTCTCCAGCCGCCGCAACATATGGGATAAGGGTTAGGTGGACATTAATAGCGTTGCCCCAACCTTCCTCGTTCTTCATCTGTCTTATCGCTTCCAGATAAGGCAGGCCTTCGATATCCCCAACGGTACCGCCGACTTCGACGATGATGATATCGACCATACGGTCTTTTTCAAGAAGACGTATCTGGTCTTTGATTTCATTCGTAATATGCGGGATGACCTGAACTGTATTCCCCAAGAAGTCACCGCGACGTTCTTTCTGGATAACGTTCAGATAGACTTTTCCGGTAGTGATGTTACTGTTCTTAGAAAGATTTGAATTCGTATAACGGTAGTAATGTCCCAGATCGAGATCTGTCTCGGCGCCGTCATCCGTAACATACACTTCGCCGTGCTGAAATGGGTTCATTGTTCCCGGATCAACGTTTATATAAGGATCGCATTTCAAGATAGCTATTTTGTATCCGTTCCACTCCATGAGCCGCCCGATGCACGCCGAAGCTATCCCTTTGCCGAGGCTGGACACAACCCCGCCCGTAACAAAAATATATTTAGGTTTTCCGGACTTTGCCATACTTCCCCTCCCGGGCATTATGCCCGTTCTGCGTAATACTCCTGAATAGATTTAACGGTAATATCCGATTTAAGTCGTGCTCCGATGCCGCTGACCGAAGCCTGGGCTCCGAAAAGCGTGGTTATGCAGGGTATTCCCCTCATGATAGCTTTACTGCGTATCGCCGCCGCATCCTCATAATAAGGAGGATTATTCGGCGCCGTCGTATTGATTATAAGCGCTATCTCGCCCTTCATAACCATATCCATAACGCTTTCTCCGCCCTCATGCATCTTTTTTACCACAATAACCTTCATGTTGTTATTTTTAAGTATCTTCGCCGTTCCCGCGGTGGCGACAAGTTCAAAACCCATATCATGAAGTTCCTTCGCGATGAATAGAATATTCCGTTTGTCACTGTCCTGAACGGATATGAACACTTTACCTTTAAGCGGAAGTTTCTGTCCAGCACCGTCCTCGGCTTTATAAAACGCGTTGCTGAAATTACCGGAGATCCCCATAACCTCACCGGTAGACATCATCTCCGGGCCCAAAAGAATATCGACTCCGGAAAAACGATTAAACGGAAGGACCGATTCCTTAACACTTGTATAATTAAGCCCTTTCATCGGGTCTTTCACATTAAGCTCTTTTATCTTCTTCCCCGCCATTATCTTCGCCGCTATTTTGGCAAGCGGCACACCGGTAGCTTTTGAAACAAACGGAACGGTCCTCGACGCACGGGGATTCACTTCAAGTATATAGATATCGCTCCCCTGCACGGCGAACTGTATGTTCATAAGACCCTTTGTATCCAGGGCCTTCGCAAGAAGCACGGTCTGGCGTCTGATCTCTTCGACAATACTCTCACCCAAAGTGTGCGGCGGAAGAACACAAGCTGAGTCTCCGGAATGTATTCCGGCTTCTTCGATATGTTCCATTATGCCACTGACTATCACATCTTCACCGTCGGCTATCGCATCGACATCCACTTCTATCGCGTTTTGCAGAAATTTATCCAACAGTATCGGGTGCCCCGGAGACACTTCGACGGCGATTTCGATGAATTTATCAAGCGAAGCTCTATCGTATACTATCCTCATCGCGCGACCGCCCAGAACGAACGACGGACGCACAACCACCGGATAACCTATGATCTCCGCTTTGCGTGCCGCTTCTTCTACGCCAGTGGCCGTATCGTTAGACGGCTGTTTCAGTTTTAATTTATTCAGCATCTGTTTAAAAAGTTCCCTGTCTTCGGCAAGCGCGATAGATTCTACTGATGTCCCGATTATAGGCACTCCGGCTTTTTTAAGCTTAGCCGAAAGATTAAGCGGCGTCTGTCCGCCGAACTGCACAATAACCCCGTCGGGATTTTCCTTGTCCACGATATTCATTACGTCCTCAAACGTAAGTGGCTCAAAATACAGTTTATCGGACGTATCGTAATCAGTACTGACCGTTTCCGGGTTAGAATTCACCATGATAGTTTCATAACCCAGTTCTTTCAACGCGAACGAGGCGTGACAACAGCAGTAATCGAACTCAATCCCCTGTCCTATTCTGTTCGGCCCGCCGCCCAGTATCATAATCTTCTTTTTCTCCGATGGTACGGCTTCGCATTCGTCTTCATATGTCGAGTAATAATACGGCGTATACGCCTCAAATTCAGCGGCGCAGGTATCAACCAGCTTATACGCGGCACGGATCCCCATGGATTTTCTGAGCGCCCTTATCTCCGTTTCGTCTACATTCGTCATTCTCGCGATCTGCGCATCGCTGAACCCCATACGTTTAGCCTGCCTTAAGAGCGTTCGCGTTTCCGGATCCTTGCGAAGATCATCAACGGTTTTATTTTTCAATCCGGACGAAAGTATCCCCTCGAAATCAACGATCTCTTTCAGATTATACAGGAACCAACTATCGATCTTTGTAAGCTCGAATATTCTGCTAAGCTTATATTCCCGGCGCATTGCTTCTTTAAGATAGAACATCCTGTCGGCGTTCGGTCTTTTCAGAAAACCGTCAAGCTCGCCGTCCGTAAGCACTGCGTATTTTTTTATATCATCAAAACCCGATTTACCGGTCTCAAGTCCTCTAAGACCTTTCTGCAGCGCTTCTTTGAAAGTCCGGCCTATGGCCATCGTCTCTCCTACAGACTTCATGGATATCCCAAGCGTAGGATCAGCCTTCGGAAATTTTTCAAATGTAAAACGCGGGATCTTTACGACACAATAATCTATGGTCGGCTCAAAACATGCCGGTGTTTTTCTGGTAATATCGTTAAAAAGTTCGTCCAGCGTATATCCCACGGCTAATTTCGCCGCGAACTTCGCTATCGGAAAACCTGTCGCTTTACTCGCGAGAGCCGAGCTGCGCGACACCCTCGGATTCATTTCTATGATCACCATGCGACCGTCAACCGGGTTCACCGCGAATTGCACGTTCGATCCGCCGGTCTCAACGCCTATCTCGCGCATGATCGCGATCGATGCGTCGCGCATTTTCTGATATTCCCTGTCGGAGAGCGTCTGCTGCGGCGCGACCGTTATGCTGTCGCCTGTATGCACTCCCATTGGGTCTAAATTCTCGATCGAACAGACTATCACAACATTATCTTTTTTATCACGCATTACCTCAAGTTCATACTCTTTCCAACCGACGATAGATTCCTCTATCAGGATCTCGCTTACCATACTACTTCTAAGACCGTTCGAAGCGATATCAAGAAATTCTTCCATATTCGTAGCTATCCCGCCGCCGGTACCGCCAAGTGTATAGCTCGGTCTGATAATAAGCGGAAATCCTATAGCTTTCGCCACACCGACCGCCTCATCTATCGTATTCGCGCGATCACTTTTCGGCACATCAAGCCCGATCTTCAGCATGGCCTTCTTGAAACATTCCCGGTCCTCGGCTTTTTTGATCACATCATAGTTCGCGGCCAGCATCTTCACGTTATATTTTTCAAAAACGCCCATTTCGCAGAGCTTCATCGCCGTATTAAGTCCGGTCTGTCCCCCAAGTGTAGGAAGGACCGCATCCGGTCTTTCTTTCTCGATTATCTTTTCCACCGTTTCAGGGGTTACTGGCTCAATATAGGTTCTATCGGCCATTTCGGGATCGGTCATGATAGTCGCGGGATTTGAGTTAACCAGTATGACCTTATACCCTTCCTGGCGCAAAGCTTTACAAGCCTGGGCGCCGGAATAGTCGAATTCGCAGGCCTGACCGATTATTATCGGACCTGCTCCAATCACCAACACACTTTTTATATCTGTTCGTTTAGGCATATTTCTTCTTTTTTACGTTATCAACAAATCTATCAAAAAGATAATTCGCGTCATTCGGCCCCGGAGCCGCTTCCGGATGGAACTGAACGCTGAAAAATCCGAGTTTTTCGCTTTCCATCCCTTCCACCGTATTATCGTTCAGGTTTATATGCGTTATCTCGACACCTTTGTCTTTTACAGAATCCACATCGACACAAAAATTATGGTTCTGTGAAGTTATGCTCACCTTTCCGGTCCGCATATCCTTCACAGGGTGATTCCCTCCATGATGCCCAAATTTCAATTTATATGTTTTCCCGCCAAGCGCTAATCCCAGCATCTGATGTCCAAGACAAATACCGAATATCGGAACTTTCCCAAGAAATTCACGTACCATATTGAAAACATACGGCGCGCCTTCCGGATCACCGGGACCGTTGGAAAGAAGTATCCCATCGGGGTTATAGTCTTTTATATCCGACATCTGCACCCCGGCCGGAAACACCGTAACCTGACAATCCCTGGCGGCCAGTTCCCTGAGCATATTATATTTCACTCCGCAATCCAGAACGGCTATTTTGTATTTTCCGGTATCGCTCCATTTATAGTTTTTCGTACACGTGACGTCCCTGACGAGATCCCGGCCTACAAGAGAAACAGAATTTTTAGCTTTCTTTACAAGGCTCGCGTCATCCAGATCAACAGTGGAAAGTACGGCCTTCAACGAACCCTTTATACGCAGATGACGGGTTATCGCGCGTGTATCCACGTCCTCGATCCCCATAATGTTATTTCGTTTTAGATAATCTGAAAGACTTTCGGAGGAACGCCAGTTAGACCTGACCTTACTATATTCGCGGACAACAAAACCCTCGGCCGAGATACCCCTAGATTCCACATCCTCGGCATTAACACCATAATTGCCGATAAGAGGATATGTCATAGTCACGATCTGCCCTTTATATGAAGGATCAGTAAGGATCTCCTGATAACCGGAAATACTTGTGTTAAAAACTATCTCACCGCTTTTCTCTCCATCGGCGCCGAAAGAAAAACCCTCAAATACCCTGCCATCCTCAAACGCTATTTTAGCTCTTGTCCCACTATACATTATTTCCTCATCTATACACATAGAAATGTTCCGGCAAAATTGTTGTAATGTTAGCATATTCACAAAAAAATACAATAAAAATCGTTACATTTTACAAATCATTCCCCAAGATATTCGCCTATACGCTTAGCCGCCTGACGCCCTTCATATATGCCCCAGACCACAAGCGACTGACCCCGGCGCATATCCCCCGCAGAAAACACCTTATCGCAGCTGGTTTTATATTTATCGTCGGTTTTCACGTTACCCCTGGCATCAAGGGCCAAATTCATCTCTGAAATCAGAGCTGTTTTTTCCGTGTGCAAAAACCCAGCGGCGATCACAACAAGATCCGCTTCGACATCGAATTCAGTCCCCGGAACTTCTTTCATTTCAAGATTACCGGTTGTACTGTTTTTTATAAACCGCACATTCGCACATTGTAATTTTTTTACATGTCCATTCTCGGCAAAAAAACGTTTTGTAAGTACGGACCATTTCCGCTCAACACCCTCTTTATGGCTCGATGATGTTCTGAGTATCAAAGGATACAACGGCCACGGATAATCGCATGCCCTGGATTCTGACGGCTGAGGCATAACTTCTATCTGCAGCACAGACTTCGCTCCTTGCCTATTTGCGGTGCCCACGCAATCCGATCCGGTATCGCCCCCACCTATCACAACGACCTTTTTGTCTTTCGCGTCAATGATTTCTCCGCTAATATTTTCTCCCGATACTTTCCGGTTAGACTGCGAAAGATAATCGACCGCAAAATATATACCTTTGGAATTTCTCCCGTCGATATTGATATCCCTCGGAGTTCGTGATCCACAGGCAAGACATACAGCGTCAAAACCTTTTAGCAATTTTTCGGTTTTATATTTATCGCTACCTACACTAGTACCGAAGACAAACTCAACGCCTTCTTTTTCCATAAGATCAACGCGCCTATCCAGTATCCATTTTTCCAGTTTAAAATCCGGAATACCATATCTCATAAAGCCGCCGGCCTTCGCATCCCTTTCGAATACGGTAACAGAGTGTCCCATTGCATTCAGTTCATCCGCACATGCGAGCCCCGCCGGCCCCGATCCAACAACGGCCACTTTTTTACCAGTTCTGTTATTGATATTACGCGGCTTGATATATCCTGTCTTGAACGCATATTCAATAACGGCCAGTTCGTTCTCCCGGACCGTCACCGGTTCATCGTTAAGACCCAAAACACACGCCGCTTCACACAACGCCGGACAAACCCTGCCGGTTATCTCGGGGAAATTATTCGTAGCACGGAGCAGATCAAAAGCTTTCTGCCATTTCCCGGACATAACAAGATCGTTCCATTCCGGGATAACATTCCCTAACGGACATCCCCAGTGGCAAAACGGCGTACCACAGTCCATACATCGGGATGCCTGTTCCTTTGAAGAATCATCCGGCCGCGCGATAACCACGTCTTTATAGTCCGAAACTCTTTCCGTGACCGGCCTGTACTCCGAAGATCTTCGTGCTGTTTTTAAAAATGCCTTAACGTCTTTAGCCATTGAGCACCCCCGCAAGATTAAGACTTCCATCTGTTTTCTGAATTTCAAGGATGCGTTTATACTCAACAGGCATTACACGGACAAAACGTCCTTTTTTATTTTCAAAATCCTCCAATATCTCTTTCGCACGCGCGCTGTCGGTAAATTTATGATGCCTCGCCAGAAGATATTTTACCGTTTCCTTGTCTATCGGGGTCAACTCCTCGATCCGCACCATGCCGACATTACACTTTGATGCAAAATCCCCGGATTCATCATAGACATAGGCTATCCCACCCGACATTCCGGCCGCAAAGTTCCTTCCGGTGCGGCCAAGTATAACAACACGCCCTCCGGTCATATATTCGCACCCGTGATCCCCTACACCTTCTACCACGGCATATACTCCGGAATTCCTCACGCAGAACCTCTCCCCGGCCACACCGCGGATATAAGCTTCTCCCGACGTCGCGCCGTAAAAAGCCGTATTTCCGATTATGATGTTCTCGTCAGAACGATATGTAGCCGACCTGTCGGGATAGATCATGATCTTTCCACCAGACATCCCTTTACCAACGTAGTCGTTCGCGAGGCCCTCCATTTCAAAGGTAATCCCTTTTGTAAGAAAAGCGCCGAAACTCTGCCCTGCTACACCCCTGAATTTGCACCGGATCGTATCTTCCGGCAGAACACCTTCGCCGTACCTTCGGCATATTCCGCCACTCAACATCGCCCCGACCGTCCTGTCTGTATTCTTTATACCAAACTCTAGCGTCACGGGTTCCGCTTTTTCAAGCGCGTCTTTAGCTTTGTCGATGATCTCCCGGTCCAAAACATGTTCGATATTATGGGTCTGCTGTGTGGCACAACGCGTACACACATCCGGTGAAACCTGCGGCTTATACAAAAGCCTCGAGTAATCCAATCCTTCGGCTTTCCACGGTAATATCTCTTTATTCATTTCTAGAAGTTCGCTACGTCCGACAAGTTCATGCACGGTCCTGACGCCCAGTTCCGACATTATCTCCCTTAATTCCTGCGCTACAAATCTCATGTAGTTAACAACATATTCCGGTTTACCGGCAAAACGCTTTTCCAGACATTCGTCCTGAGTAGCTACCCCGAGCGAACAATTATTCAAATGACAATGTCTCAGCATTACACATCCCAACGTAACAAGAACTGCACTGCAAAACCCGTATTCTTCAGCCCCGAGAAGCGCTGCCATAGCGACATCTCTGCCAGTCCTCATCTGCCCGTCGGTCTGAAGTCTGACACGCCCGCGAAGGTCGTTCAACACCAAGGTCTGATGTGTTTCGGATAAACCCAATTCCCAGGGAAGCCCAGCGTACATAATAGAACTCCTGGGAGAAGCTCCTGTTCCTCCGTCACCCCCGGAAATAAGTATCATATCCGCGTGTCCTTTAGCCACACCCGCGGCAATAGTCCCTACCCCTATCTCCGAGACTAACTTAACGCTTATTCTGGCGCGCGGGTTCACATTCTTAAGATCGAATATAAGCTGCGCCAGATCTTCTATCGAATATATATCATGATGCGGCGGCGGCGATATCAAAGTGACCCCGGCCGTCGTATACCTGGTCTTCGCGATTATCGCGCTGACCTTATGGCCGGGAAGCTGTCCGCCTTCCCCGGGTTTTGCCCCTTGGGCGATCTTTATCTGAAGTTCGTTCGCGTTCACAAGATAATTGGTCGTTACACCGAACCGCCCTGACGCGACCTGTTTTATAGCACTTCTCGCGGAATCCCCGTTAAGAAAAGTTTTAAATCTTACGGGATCCTCTCCTCCTTCTCCGGTATTCGACTTACCTCCCAAGCGGTTCATCGCGATCGCGATACTTTCATGCGCCCCTTTTGATATCGACCCAAAACTCATCGCACCGGTCACGAACCGTTTAACTATTTCATCCACGGGCTCGACCTCGGATATCGGGACGGATGCGTTCTGCCTGGATTTTAGGAGGCTTCTGAGCGTTGTAGGATTCTTTGACTGATCGCTTATAAGCGCCGCGAATTTTTTGTACAATCCGTAATCATTCTTCCTGACGGCATCCTGAAGTGCGGCGATACTTTCGGGATTCCAGAGATGAAACTCCCCGTCTTTTTTCCACTGATATCTTCCTCCGGTTTGCAAATACGGAACATTTGCCTGCGCCGGCGCATACGCCTCATTATGCCGCAGAATAGTCTCCTTAGCTATCACCGAAAAATCCGCACCGCTTATACGTGAGGCCGTACCGGTAAAACATCTATCCACCACTTCTCCGTTAAGACCAAGGGCTTCAAATATCTGTGCGCCTTTATAGCTTTGCAGTGTAGATATCCCCATTTTGGACAGTATTTTCATGATCCCTTTGCTGACAGCTTTTTTGTAATTCTTTACAGCCGTTTCCCCATCGATACCAAGTCCGTCTTCTTTAACGATGTGCTTTACCGCTTCGTATGCCAGATACGGATTCACGCAATCTGCCCCGTATCCAAACAACAGTGCAAAATGGTTCACTTCTCTGGGTTCGCCGCTTTCCACAAGGATACTTATCTGCGAACGCACGGTTTTCCTGACAAGATGCTGATGAACGGCTCCGGTGGCCAAAAGGGCCGGAAGCGCGGCGTTCCCGACGTTCACCCCCCTGTCACTGAGGATTATAAACGTAAAACCTTTTTCGACGGCGAATTCCGCCTCAAAACAGATGCGGTCTATAGCGTTCAAAAGGTCTTCCTCGCAGGAAGCCTTAAAATGTGTGTAGATGGTTTTAGTTTTGAAACCGTTTATGTTGATATTTCTAATGGCCTCCAGCTCTTCGTTATCGAGTATCGGGGACTTAACGCATATTTTATGGCAATGCTCCGACGTTTCATCCAGAACATTTTTTCCTTGTCCGATATAGGTATCGAGGCTCATAACTATTTCTTCACGTATCGGATCAATCGGCGGATTAGTGACCTGTGCGAACAGCTGCTTAAAATAATCGTAAAACATCTGACATTTTTTTGAAAGTACGGCATGTGGGGTATCATTCCCCATCGACCCTATCGGTTCTTCGCCGTCCGCCGCCATAGGCTTAAGTATAATTTTAAGGTCTTCCCTCGTGTATCCGAAATTTTTCATAAGCTCCAGAACATTACCGGACACATCCTCTACCGCAGACACACGTCTTAGATCAGACATGCTCAAAGAATATTTTTTGTTCCACTCTGCGTACGGCGCCTGTTTAGCTACCCGTTCCTTTATCTCTTTGTCGTCAATAATCCTTTTTTCTTTCGTATCGATAAAGAACATTTTGCCGGGTTCGAGTCTGCCGGACCTAAGGATATCCGAGGCGGGAACATCCAATACCCCTGCCTCCGAAGACATAACGACAAATCCGTTTTTCGTAACTATGTACCTTGCGGGCCTTAAACCGTTTCTATCCAAAACGGCCCCGATATTTGTCCCATCCGTAAACGCCACAGCCGCCGGACCATCCCACGGTTCCATAATACAGGCGTGATATTTGTAGAATTCCTTCACCGAAGCATCCATGTTCTTATCGTTATGCCACGCGTTAGGGATCAGCATCATCATTACATGCTCTATCGGCCGGCCGGCAAGGGTTAATATCTCAAAAACATTGTCCAAGGTGGCGGAATCACTCCCCCCCTCGACTATAACCGGTTTTATTTTTTCTATATCCGTTCCAAAGAGAGGACTGGACATAAGACGCTCACGCGCCCTAAACCAATTGATATTTCCCCTCACGGTGTTTATCTCACCGTTATGCGCAAGAAATCTGAACGGCTGCGCAAGATCCCAAGTGGGGAACGTATTCGTACTATAACGCGAATGGACCAAAAGCATGGCGCTTTTCATATCAGTATCCGCAAGATCTACAAAGTAGTTCCGGACCTGTTCGGGCATTAAAAGTCCTTTATAGCTTAAAGTGCGCGACGACAATCCTGTGATATAAAATATGTTTTTTTGTTTTATAGCGGATTCTCTTACATATTTCTCGACTTGGCGTCTTACGATGTACAATTTTCTTTCAAAATCCAACGGGGAAGCCCACCCCTCGTCCCCGCATCCTACAAGAACCTGGCATATTACGGGCTGAGTTTCTTTCGCCCCCTTACCCAACATATTGTCATTTACAGGAACATTTCTCCACCCCAAAACGGACAGCCCTTCTTTTATAGCTATTCTTTCAAACAAATTCGTACAAAATTCACGGTCGGCCCTGTCAGTCGGCAGGAACACCATGCCCGCGCCATATTTACCGCTGCATGGAATGATTATTTTACTTTCGTCGCATACTTTCTTCAAAAATTCGTGCGGGATCTGCATAAGAATACCCGCGCCGTCACCTGTCTTTGGATCCGATCCTACCGCCCCGCGATGACTCATCCTTTCAAGTACACTTATCCCTTTTGCCACTATATCATTGGTCCGAGAACCGTCCACATTGCATACAAACCCGACCCCGCAGCTGTCATGCTCGTACGCCGGATCATATAATCCCTGTTTTTTAGGCACTCCGTTATTCATTTTGCACCCCACTCGCTATATACGATGTTTTCTAACGTCGATATTCAGTTTTTTTATTTTCATTCTTAAAGTATTTCTGTTTATTCCAAGAAGTTTTGCTGCGATGCTCTGATTACCGAAAGACCTCTTCAGCGCCTTTTCTATAAGGACCTGTTCCGTCTCCGATATAATTTCGTCATAGACCCCACCATTGCCGATGGTAAGAAATAGCCTGTCAATCCTGTCAATACACGCTTCTTTCTTCATTTTCCCTCCTTGGCTCAAAAAAAAAACCCTTCCAAAGAGATCTCTCTCTTTGGAAGGGCATCTTTGCCTAAAAACACCACATTATGTGTAAATAAAAAAGCCCTTGGGCTATCTCTGTCCAAGGGCGTCATTGCCTAAAACAACATCTTTGTCATTCAGACTAAGTGTATCATAAAAAGATCTGTTTGTCAACAACTATCAGGCCTAACATCAATTAATTTTTGCCTAAATATACGCCATTATCGGCTTTAACCACGGCTATCATCAAGATCGAGTTTTGAAGTATCGTCATATTTATTCGTTATAGGCAACCGCCTGTCCCTACCAAAGGCCCTTGACGTTATGCGTATCCCAGGTGCCGCCTGACGCCTTTTATACTCGTTTTTATCCACCATTTTCATGACTTTTTCGATAAAACCAGCCTTAGGATATTTGCGACGCAAAGATTCAAAGCTCATGTCCTCTTCGATGTAATCTTTGAGCACCGGATCCAAAAGGTCATACTCCGGCAAGGAATCCGAATCCTTCTGCCCTGGTTTAAGCTCCGCAGTAGGCGCCCGTTCTATTATACTTTCCGGTATTATATTCTTTCCGGCTTTACTATTCACATGGTCCGCCAATTCGTATACCAGAGTTTTAGGAACATCTTTTATCACGGCAAATCCGCCGGCCATATCCCCATAAAGAGTACAGTACCCTACGGCGGTTTCACTTTTATTCCCCGTAGTAAGGACCAGCCATCCGTATTTATTCGAGAACGCCATAAGGATATTCCCTCTTATGCGTGCCTGGATATTCTCCTCAGTCACACCTCTCGTTCCACCTTCCAGAATATGATCCAATAACGCCATGTAGGATTTATGAATATCTTTTATCGGCACATTTATGTATTTTATCCCTAAATTATTCGCAAGTTTTTCCGCGTCCGACATGGTCTCACCTGAAGAATATTTCGAAGGCATGGAAACCCCCGCGACGTTATCCTTCCCTATAGCGTCCACGGCGATAGCGGCTACAAGCGCTGAATCTATTCCGCCGCTCAGGCCGAGAACGGCGTGTTTAAAACCATTCTTGGCGAAATAATCCCTGGTCCCCGTAACAAGCGCCGCGTATATTTCCGCCGTTCGATCAAGTTTCTTTATGGGTCTCGGCGTTATTTTAGCGACTTTGTTTTTTGGGGACAAAGGCAAATTGATCGTTCTCAGATCTTTTTTCTTATTCGAACCGGTCTCCCGGCTTATCGCGTTGAGCGGTATATCCGCGAATATCAGGTCTTCTTCAAATTCCTTGCCGGCGGATATGATCTTTCCGTCAGGAGACATAATAAAACTCGCCCCGTCAAAAACCAGATCATCCTGCCCCCCCACGGTATTTACATAGCAGACAAAAACCCTGTTCTTCACCGCGACATCTTTTATCAACTTCGCGCGTTCGTTCATTTTACCCGCGTGATATGGCGAAGCGGATATATTGATCACAAGTCCCACGCCAGCATTGACCTGTTCCAGGTATGGACCGTTCGTTTTCCATATATCCTCGCATATCGTGACACCGAAGAGCATCTTCCCTGTCCGAAAAATAAGATTCTTGTTTTGAGGCACAAAATATCTTTGCTCGTCAAAAACAGAATAATTCGGAAGTTCTCTTTTATGATACGCACCCGTTATCTTACCGTCAGACAATACCGCTGCAGCGTTATAGACATTGCCTTGCTTATCTTTATCGGCAAAACCGACTATGGCAGTTATACCTTTCGTGTGTTTTTTGAGATATTCTATCGCTTTAATATTATTCTGAACAAAATGAGGTTTAAGCAGCAAATCTTCCGGCGGATATCCGCTTATAACAAGTTCGGGGAACACCACGATATCAGCTTCATTTTTCGCAGCTCGTTCGATATAAGAAAGAACTTTGAATGTGTTCCCTTTTATATCCCCCACCACAGGATTCACCTGAGCTATAGCCAATCTCAAAAACATATGATCCACGCCTTATGGTTACCTTTTTAATGTATCATGTGTCATGTGTCGAAGTATCATGCATCAAGTTTCATGTATCAAGGATAAATATTGTAGCATGTGAAAAGCCCCGGCACAACACATGCTTATTCAGCAAAGTAATGCCGGGGCATCAAAATTCGCGGCAAAGCCACATCGTCCGCAATTAGATCATTTCTTGTTTATATCATACGCCAGGATTATCGCCTCAGCGATATCTTTCATATTCACGCGTTTATCCATACTTGCCTTACGAAGGACTTTATACGCCTCTTCCTCGGTTATACCCTGTTGCTTCATCAGTATTCCCTTCGCTCGCTCTATCTTTTTCCGGGATTCAAGCTCTTCCTGGATGACCTTGGTCCTTACCATAAGCTCAGTGTTCAATATAGCCACGGCAGCCTGGTTCGCGATAGTGCTCATAAGTGCGATATCATTCTTCGTGAACTTATACTCCGCGGTAGTATAGCAACTTATCACACCCGTTATTTTGTCCTTCACGACCATCGGAACGTTCAGCATCGAAACCAGTTTTTCCTTTTTCGCCAGTTCCTTTTCCCTATACCGCTCGTCCTTAAGAACATTCAATATCGCTATCGGTTTACCCTCTCTGGCTACAAGCCCGACTATCCCTTCTCCGACCTTTATACTTCTTTCTTTCAGATAATCCTGGCTCATGGCCTGTGTAGCCCTTATTTTAAGCTCGCCTGTGTTTTCATCGATAAGCCACAACGCGCATATTTTAGCGTTCATGACATTCGCGGCCAGACTGACCACAAGTTTCAGTATATCTTCCAGATAAAGATCGGAAGTAATGGCTTTACTGATCTTGCTCAGTATTTCCAGATACTCGGACCCTGTAGTTTTTCCGGTAGTTTCCACTTTTTCGTCTCCGTTCTATTACATCATGAATAACATTTCCACATAACTGGGAAGTGGCCACATATCATCGGGCAAAAGGCCTTCAAGCGCATCCACGGCCGTCCTTAACTCTCCCATCATCGCGAGTATATCCGAGCAGGGCCTGTCATTTTCTATGGCTTTTTCCATACGCTGAATGGCGTTCCATCCATCAGAGATATATGAATTCAAGGAATTCAAGATCTCTTTCGTGCATTTAACATCCTCGGATTTACACACAGCACCCACCACATTGATATTTTCCGCGAGATGTTTCTGATACTCCATCGCTACCGGCATGATCATGGTTTTTGCCATGGTGAGAGCGCAATTAGCTTCAATGTGCACTGTTCTCTCGTATGCCTCTTTATAAACCTCATTCCTGGACTTGAATTCCTCTCTTGAGAGGACTTTATGTTTAACGAACATCTTAGCGATATCCGCGTCATGTTCAATAGCCGCTATAGCCTCGGGCGTGGTCAACAAATTCGGCAGCCCGCGTTTTTTCGCTTCTTTTTTCCATTCGTCAGTATAGTTGTCTCCGTTAAACAGTATTCTTTTATGTTTCTTAATAATATCCTGCAAAAGAGACTGGAGCGTTTTGTTAAAATTCTTTTTCGCTTTAACCGCCGCTTCCAACTCAGTACAGATCTCGTCTAAGACTTCCGCCACTATCGTATTCAACACGATATTCGCGCCGGAACAGGACTGGTTCGAACCGACCGCGCGGAACTCAAATTTATTCCCCGTAAAAGCGAACGGCGAAGTACGGTTACGATCCGTGACATCTTTCGGTAATTTCGGCAGAGATGAAGCCCCGATCTCCAGAAATCCGCCTTTTTTGGAACTTTTCGCGCCACCTTTTTCGATCTGCTCGATTATATCTGTAAGCTGCTCACCCAGAAATATCGATATGATCGCCGGAGGAGCCTCATTAGCACCAAGTCTGTGGTCATTACCAGCGCTGGCCACAGTCGCGCGAAGCATCGAAGCGTACGTATCTACCGCTTTTATAAGAGCCGCGATAACGGTAAGAAACTTGGCGTTCTCATGTGGAGTATCACCGGGCGTCAGCCAGTTTTTTCCGTCAGGACCGCATATGGCCCAGTTATTATGTTTACCGGAACCATTCACGCCGGCGAACGGTTTTTCATGTAAAAGGCATACAAGATCATGTTTTTCGGCGATCTCTTTCAACGCCTGCATGACAAGCATATTGTGATCTACCGCGAGATTAAGTTCCTCAAAAACCGGCGCTATCTCAAATTGCGCGGGGCATACTTCGTTATGCCTTGTCTTCGCGGGTATCCCCAATTTCCAGAGCGCCGTATCAAGATCCTCCATAAAAGCTATTATCCTGGGCTTTATCGCGCCGAAATAATGATCTTCCATCTGCTGATGTTTAGCAGGTTTGCGGCCGAATAACGTTCTTCCGGTCTGCAAAAGATCCAACCTGGGGTAATACATATGTTTATCTATCAGAAAATATTCCTGTTCGGCGCCTAATGTGGCATATGCCATTTTACCCTTGGTATCTATTCCGAAAAGATCCGCTAAACGGCACACTTGTTTCGAAAGCGCTTCCATTGATCTTAAAAGCGGGGTTTTTTTATCAAGCGCATGTCCGTGATATCCGCAAAAAGCCGACGGGATACACAAAGTCGCGCTATTCTCCCCTCTGCGTATAAAAGCGGGGCTGGTCGGATCCCACGCTGTATAACCTCGCGCTTCAAATGTCGCCCTCAAACCGCCGGACGGAAAACTGGACGCGTCAGGTTCTCCCTGAATAAGTTCTTTACCTGAGAACTTAACAATGACCCCACCTTCCTCATCCGGAACGATAAACGAATCATGTTTTTCGGCGGTAGTGCCGGTAAGAGGCTGGAACCAGTGACAGAAATGAGTGGCGCCTTTACCGACGGCCCATGTTTTCATCGCATCGGCGATTTCATCAGCTATAGTCGGATCAAGGGGCTTATGGTCTTTTATGGTGGCGCTTATAGACTTAAACGCCTTATCCGAAAGATACTGTTTCATCGTCTTGAGATTGAACACATCCTCGCCATAGACATCGGCGAACATCTTCACATCGGTAGTTCTGTTTTTCAAGTTCATTTTATCTCCTTATTTTTATCTAATTGTAAATCCCAAACCGCCCCAAATCAAACATTATTTTCAGCTATATCAAAATAAAAAAGTCCTCCCAAGCCACCTCTGGCCTGAAAGGACTTCGTTATCCCTTTAATCTATAGTTCCGGATTTTCCGTTAAAACCGTGTACCAAATAAAAAAGGCGCTCTTATTCAGAACGCCTCTTTGCTTTTTAGCACTACCTCGTGCAAGAATCATTATCCCACATTTGACATCGAAAGTCAACTGTTTTTTTATTAATAGGTACAGACACCTATTTATCCCGCCTTTTGGCAAACCGTATCAAGGCGCCGCCGATTCCAAAAAGCAACAATGCGGATGGTTCCGGAGTAGTGGAAGAACCTACCGAAAAATTATCTAATCCTAACGTCCGCCCGGCAATAGACGGATAATTCTGACTGATGGATAATACCCCCACATGCGACATGGTCTCGCTAAAACTTTTAACGGGGGTCTCTCCCGCTTCCCACCCGTTTAATATAGCTTCCTCATCGGTCCACAATGGATCAAAGTAAACCTCATAATGACACCATGAAGTATCCGCTATATCAAAATCGTTAAGCGTATATGCCCAGCCGTTATAGGAAGAACTGTAACGGATCAGAACATACGGCTTATAGGCCGGAAGCTGCTGTAAAAAGACTTTTAGATCGAACCCAAAATGATCGTACCCCAGATTCGCATAATTTCCATTAAAAATACTGCTCGCTTTGAACCCCATGTTCAAGTTCGCCGAAACCCTTAGATACCCGTCAGGATTACCGCCTGTAGAAAAATATTCCATCGTTGCATTTGTCGAAGCTTTACTCCAACCGTCAAAACCGAGAGATGGATCATCCCAATTTGAAATTGTATCCGCATTAACATATCGACTCGACATCACAAGTATGACCACCAAGATCATGAAAAAACTTTTCTTCATTTCTCCTCCTTCTTTCCCCACCCTATTTCCCTTTATTCGGGCACTCACCCGTCCAGCAATATGTGCAAAGATTCTCTTTAGGTAACCCAACGGCCTTCACCATATCATCAAGGGACAGATAACGCAATGTAGTGGCTCCGAGATCTTTGCGTATAAATTCCACCATTTTCTTATATTTCGCGCTTTTATGATCTATATATTCCGAAACCTCATCCACATCATGCCCTTCCAGCGCCCGTATTGCCCTGCGCGCGGCAAGCTCGTGTATGCTACGTGTAGAAAGACAGAACTTGCACGGATACATAAGCGGAGGGCATGCCGAACGTATATGCACCTCTTTCGCCCCCGAATCCCACAATTTACTCATGGTATAGTTTTTCAGCTGCGTGCCCCGTACGATCGAATCCTCGCATAGAACTATCCTGTTGCCGTTTATTATTTCTTTGATCGGAACCAGCTTCATTGTAGCGATAAGATCCCTTGTTTCCTGTGACGACGGCGTATAACTGCGCCCGTACCCGGGGGTGTATTTTACAAGAGGCCTTCTGAATGGTTTGCCTGACTCCATAGCGTATCCCAGGCCGTGAGCGAGCCCCGAATCGGGGATACCGGCTACTACATCCACCTCAATGTCTTTATCATGCTTGGCCAGCGCCCTGCCACACTTCTCCCTGACTATCTCGGTATTCACTTCTTCATAATCAGACGCCGGAAAACCCGTATATATCCACAAAAAAGTGCATATCTGTTTTTTCTTGCCCGGAGCCATCTTCTGCGTCATCCCATCAGCCGTAAGCAACACGATCTCCCCCGGCCCGAGATATTTATCCAGTTTGATCTTATTATTCGGGAACGCGCTTGTTTCCGACGTCACGGCCCAGGCGTTATCACTTTTACCCACGATAAGCGGTGTATATCCCATCCTATCCCGAGCGGCGTATATACCGTCTTTATGTAGGATCAAAAGAGAACATGATCCTTCGATAACATCGAACATCTTTTCTATCCCGTCGATAAGATCTTTTCCCTGACTTATGATCTTGGCGATAAGTTCGGTTACGTTGATCTCTCCCCTGCTCATCTCGCTGAAGGAAACACCTTTTGACATGAATTCTTTAGCGAGCTTCTCGCTATTCTCTATTAACCCGCTTGTTACGATACAAAACGGCCCGAATTTGCAGTTAAGGTATATCGGCTGTTCATGATTATCCGATATGACACCGATCCCTTTTTTGCCGGACATCTGTTTGCGATTTTCGTAGAATTTGGACTTAAACTGGCTCTGGCTTATGTTATGTATGTGCCTTTCGAATCCTTCACCAAGAACGGCGATCCCGCCATATTCGGTACCCAGATGAGAATGATAGTCCGTCCCGTAAAACAAAGTTTCCGTACAATCCGATTTTGAGATCACACCGAATATGCCGCTCACATGTCCTCCTTTTGATGGTAATAGGCGAAAGATACTACGACCGTTGCATTCTATCACACTTCCTCTTAAATGTCGCGCGTCATCCTGCGCGTTTCGAGAAAAGCCCTGCTATTTTTATTCTCCCGGCGTTCGCCTAGCATGGATGCGTAATTTACTTTTATCTATTGTGGGCTTTTCTCTCCAATGCTCGGATTTTCGCACGACATCTTCAACACAATCCACCACTGTCATTCCCGCACGCATTAAGCGGGAATCTATGATATAAAAATGAGATGATTTTTATGTTATGGATGCCCGATAAAAACATTCGGGCATGACAAGGTTGATGTCATTGCTGTACATCATTCACGAGTTCACATTCATTTGCCTCGCACACGATCCACATTCGGTTGAATTGGCGAAACGAGAAGTTATGGAGTGGATACGATTTCCCAGAGAATTTTATCCCGCACCAGAACACTATGTGTTCGGTGCGGGATTACGCCCTGCGAGCTCCATGACTATTTTGAAAAAAATAGAAAAACACATGAACCTTAAAACACTTTTCCCTCGATCCGCCTGTTCGGAATGTTCGAGCACTTAAGAAAAATACCCGCAAAAGATAAAAATATTTTACGCTTCAGCGAAGTATCAAACGCCTGGAGATCAAAAATAACAGGGTATTTTTCTGAAGCGCGCAGAACTTCCGAACAGGCTGAGGCGAATCCGCAAGCGGAATTCTCCGAATATGTGATAGAAGCAAGGCCGGGGATGCCCGAGTACCGGACGAAGGAGGATCGGCCTCGGCCTTGCTTAGTGTTTAGAGCGACGCTGTTCTTTTAAGGCTGTGCCCATGCCCGCGTGCGATAGTACGGCCTATATCTGATAACATTGAGCCGATACAGGGAACGCAATCGGATGGGTTTTCATCGGTGCAGATCTTATTCGGATATAGCTGATATAATTTACGGTATTTCCGCGGCGTCATATTGGGCATAATAACATTTGCCCCGCATTGCAGGGCTTTTTTGCGACCGTCTGGAGCAAGGCTTCCTATGGCCGTTGTCGCCGGAATATGCGCATTTCGCGTAATTATGCGGGTAAGCGCGATAACCTTTAGAACAAGCATCAAATCCCCTTCACCGCTTTTGTTCAGGGGTGTGTCCGGATGCGGGATAAACGGGCCTATCCCGATCATATCCAGATCCAGTTTTTTAAACATCATGATGTCTTCAGCTATATTTTCAGGGGTCTGCCCCGGCAATCCTATCATAATGCCCGAACCGACTTGAAAACCAATATCCTTTAGTATACGTAAAGACTCAAACCTTTTGTCATACTCCCCGTCCGGTTTTAGGCGTTTAAATAATCCCCGGTCCGATGTCTCAAACTTCAGCAGATATCTGTCCGCCCCGGAACTTTTTAAAGACAGGTACTCCCTCTTGGAAAGTTCCCCTATACTGACCGTTACAGCAAGGGCGAGATCTTTTTTAATTTTTCCCACAATACGACACAACCCATCGACATCATTGCCTGCCGCTTCACCCGACTGTAATACTACGGTCCCGCACCCCATATCTTTGGCTATCCGGCACGAGTCAATAATTTCTCCTTCTTCCATCTTATAACGTGTAAGTTTTTTATTACTTACACGCAAACCACAATACAGACAATCTTTAGCGCAAAAATTCGAAAATTCCACTATACCGCGAAGATGGACTTCATCGCCCATATATTTTTTCCGAACGCTATCGGCCCGGGAAAATAAAACCGCGTCAGCACGATCATCGTTACTGGAAAGGATCTTAACGATTTGCGGGATGTGCAGTTCATCCTCTTTAAAAACATTTTCATCAGCAAACGATGACTTCATGGACTCAATGATCACCTCTCGATCTACATCCGGGATCTTCGAAGGGTTATATATCACAAGCCCCGCGCCGTCATGGATGACGACACGAGCTACCGGAGAAACTCCGGCGGAAGACGGTTTTTCTCCGGCCACATACGACCACCTGGGCCCCAATATTCGCACAAGCTGCAGACAAGCGCCGTACCTCGCTGCGGTATCGGACACCTGCCTGAAAACCCCCATCACGTTAGAAGTAAAGATCTCTTTCGCCACTTTTTATCCTGTTGTAATTTTTCACAAGTTCCGGATATATCTCCGGCATTTTAAAACAGACTTCCTCAAGCTCTTTATTTATGACCTTTTCTCCGGCCTCGCGAGTCTCGGGAGACGCGAAATCATCCAGCCATTCCCTGAACGTAAGAACGGCGTTCAGTTTACAGAACTGCCCTTCTCTGCCAGACCGCAAAAGTTCCATAATGCATTCGCCGGTACGCCCGCACCTATAACCGGCCGTACAGAACGACGTTATCATGCCTTTTTCGGCAAGTTCTCGAATCACTTCATCAAGGCTTCGCGTATCGCCAAGAAAGAACTGCTGTTTTTCGCCCTTTTGCGCTTCGCCCCCGTCACTATACGCGCCAATACCTATTTTACTGGACGCATCAATCTGAGTGATACCCAACGGCATGAACTTACGCCTTATATCCGCGGATTCTCTTGCCGTAAGTATCATTCCCGCGTGCGGGACCGCAAGCCGTATCGCGATAAGTATCTTCCTAAAATCCTCATCGCTCACGGCGTATTTCAGTTTTTGCAGAAACGGCGTATTATGTGCGGGCTCTAACCGGGGGAATGACACAGTATGCGCTCCTATCCCGAATTTTTTCTCAAGTTCCATCGAATGCGCCACAAGCCCCATGACCTCGAAACGCCAGTCATACAAGCCGAACAAAACTCCTAACCCAACGTCATCGATCCCCGCTTCTATAGCCCTGTGCATGCAATACAGCCGCCACCTGTAATCGGCCTTTAAAGTCCCTTTCGGATGCAGCCTTTTATATGTATCGCGGTGATAAGTTTCTTGAAAGACCTGATAAGTACCTATCCCGACTTCATGTAACCTTCGCAGTTCCGCGACAGGCATAGGTGCGGCATTGACATTGACCCTGCGAATAGCCCCCTCACCGTTTTTAGTTTTGACCTTTGTAGAATAGATCGCGCGTATCGTATCTTCCATATATTCTACGCCAGTATCGGGGTGCTCGCCATAGACGACGATCAGCCGTTTGTGGCCTATTTTCCCCGCCAGCGTTTCAGTCTCTTTTTTCACTTCATCTAAAGTAAGTATCTGCCGTTTTGCCCCGTCATTAGAACTCCTGAACCCGCAATAAACGCAATTGTTCACGCATAGATTACCAAGATATAACGGAGCGAAAGTAACAATGCGATTATCATATACTTTCTTTTTAACAAGCCCCGCAGTGTGCTCCATTTCTTCCCATACCTCAGGGTCTCTAACATTAAGTAGCGCTGCCGTTTCCTGAAGCGTCAAAGTTTCGACAGCCATGGATTTCTGCAAAATGTCTTTCACCTTCTTTGGATCAGGTTTAGCGCTCGCGATCTCCCGTTCGATATCAACGTCGGGGATAAAATCATTCCCCTGATCAAGATATTTATCTATTTCATCCTGTTTAACGCGTTCTTTTACCCACCGCTCAACTCTTCCGATTTCCATATATTCCTTCCTTTTTTTTCACTTCGTCATGATACGCTTCCAATGCCGCCGGGAAAGGCTCAAGAACCCTCCCAAGCACGTCCTGCGTAAACGCGATACACAACCCATAGTTCGTGACAGGCACTCCGGCGTTATTTGCTTTTTCTATCCTGGCAAGGGTCTCTCTCCGAGTCAGCATGCAAGACCCGCAATGTATGATCAGTTTATATTTCGCAAGGTCTTCGGGATAATCCCTGCCGGAAGAAACATCCACCCTTAGCTCGCCCCCTACATAATCATTCAACCATTTTGGGATCTTCACTCGTCCGATATCGTCCTCTATCGCGTGATGACTGCATGATTCGGCTATCAATATCCTATCCCCCGGCACGAGTTCACCGATCTTAACGGCCGCTTTGACAGAAGAAACAAGATCGCTTTTGAATCGCGTGAACAAAATAGAGAATGTCGTGCATTTTATATCGACCGGCGTATTTTTCACCATTTTGTCAACCACCTGGGAATCACAAACAACTATATCAGGCTTATTCTTGAGTTCTTTTAACGCCGCCAGATATTTATCCTCCTTGACCACAATACATATACCGTTATGATCTAAAATATCGCGGATAGCCTGAACCTGCGGGAGTATGATCCTCCCCTTCGGCGCCTCAAAATCGATAGGGACTATCAACACGGAGATACCGCTCGGGCCCAAAAGGTCCCCGACTAAAGCCTTCACGCTGAGAAAATCCTCAGGACATACTTCGAGAAGATATTTTTTAAGCTCATTAACATGCCTATCCCGATTTTTCTTATCGGCGCTGGAACATATTATGATCCTTTTCGTCACACGCGCTATACTCCCGATAAATGACGCCGATGGCGTCCTGATATCAGCCTTATTAACCACTACAATGACCGGGGTTTTCCGTTTTTCTGCCTCTTTAGCCAAGGTTTCCTCATATTCTCCCCATATATCCGGCTCGGTTATCAGGACCATTACATCGGCCCGATCAAATATCTTTTTTGTTTTTCCGATCCTCTTTTCCGAAAGTTCGGTGCTATCGTCTATCCCTCCGGTATCCAAAAACACCACAGGACCCACCGGCAGTAATTCCATGGTCTTTTCAACAATATCCGTCGTCGTCCCCGGGATATGCGACGTAATAGCAAAATCCTGTCCGAGGACCATATTGAGAAAACTCGACTTCCCTACATTTGTCCTGCCGAACAGCCCGATCTGTAGCCTTAAAGATTTAGGCGTGTCTTTCATATTGCCCTCATTCCTTACCTTTTTGCAGCGCCGATTTCACGGATACCGAGTTTATTTTCCCCAGTTTACCGGTCATGGCCCCAAGCACATCCGTATCGGCGTTCACCACAAGCGTTATAATAGAACATTTCTTTTCCGCGCATGGTATACCTGTACGGGCAAGGATCATATCGCCGTATTCCGTCAAAACTTCGTTAACCTTTGGCGCGGCGTTTTTCCTATCCTCCACTATTATCCCCACAAAACCCAATCGTTTATCCATTTTATCCTCCTTAAAAACAAAAATCCCGGCCCCATCTCTGCGATGAAGTCGGGAAAAATAAAAACAACCTGTTTTTCTTTCCCCTTAGCTTCAGAGCCAGGCTCCTCACAGCAGGTATGTACTAAAACTTTTTACGACAGTTCTTCTATAGCTTTATCAACCAATGTTACAAATGTCATAACGCTTGATCCGCCCACCAAAACGGCCACCATACACGCTTCGAGCATCTCTTGCTTCGTCCAGCCGGAATCCAGACAATGCTGAACGGCCTTAGGTATACATACGGGGCACTTATTCGTCACGCTGGATACCAAAAGAAGAAGCCATTTCGTTTTCCCCGGCAGTTTACCCGACTTAGTAAGCTGTTCCTTCTGATCAATAAAGGCTTTATACTCAGCCGGGATCGTTTTTCTAATATCCGTCATAAGCGCATTGAACTCTTTTAAAGTCTTTTTCGGTTCGTACTGCATATTTACCCCCTTTATCGATCGTTGAACGAAATTATTATATCACATCTTATAGCCGAACAAGCTATTTTCTTCACAAAGCGATCCTCTCTCAAAACAAGCTCTACCGCACGCACCGTTTCTCGCCAGTAAATATTCGAGTAAAAGCATCTCACTGCATAGCTACGGCGGGCATGTCCGATTCGCCTTTTTATTTCTGATCTCCCGGCGTTTGACTCGCGCTGATGCGTAAATTATTTTTAATCGGATAACGGCAAATCTGACATGCCCACCGTAGCTATGTATCCGATTATTGTGGAGGAGAATGGGAAAAACTCACGATCCCCTGTTGTTACACAGGCGGAACGAGAAGGTATGGAATGAATACTTTTTTCTCGGAGAAGTTTGTGTTCTTTCGGACGTAGCATCGTGAGGCCGAGCGGGCATGTATCCGGCGGAGCGACACATTTTTTTAATTTTATGGATCCCCGCCTAAAGCATGCGGGGATGACTTTTTTGGCAAAGCCGGAGAGCGAGGCCGAACGCTGAGCGAAGTGAGTCGGCCTCGTCCGGAGGCCTCGGCACTCCCTCGGACATTTCGTCCTCGGTCGCCGGGGATTTCGAGCGTCCACGGTAGAAAGAACACAAACTTCTCCGAATAAGGAAATCGTCCATGGCAGATCTTCACGCTTCGCCGAGTGAGACAACAATTGCAGAACCGTTTCTTTCACGCAAATGAAACATTATTTTTTGGATCCGGCACAACTCTCATCTGCCGTCCATACTGATCCGATATTCGTCTATAACATAGGCCTTCCATTTTTGCTCAAAACCGGCGAAACTATCACCCGTCACCGACTCTATCGCCTGTTTAAGCCCCATACCCTGCCCGACTTTTATCAAGACATCGCGAACTCCCGAGTTCCCTGAAGTCCGCTGAAGAAAATCAACTACCAGATAAGCTTCGATGTACATCAAAACGGCCCGGTTCATATCCCGAACCCTGGAAAAATCCGCCGGAAACCCATCGATCGGAATGATACCGTATCTTTCTATATACTTACGTATCACATCCCTGTCTTTGGCCGCGCCAAAATCTTCCGCTTTACTGGCCACACCTTCACTGAACCAATTAGGGCATCTTCCTCGAGCCATATCTAAAATTACCGCGTGCGCGTATTCATGATATATCATCTTTAGGACATCTTCTCCGGAATATTTAATGCGCCTGGCGGGTATCCTGACCTTGCCATCAAACGTAGCCAACCCCCAGGAAGGTCTTCCTCCCAATAATCTCGCGTACGCTTCTTCAGGATAAATGATCACAACGGTTTTATTTCGCGGCGCATGATCAAGGAACATCGCTATCTTTCCATATGCCTCCTCTATCTGCGTCTGAACAAACGATATAGCGTCTCTATCAGTATCCGGCGGACAAGCTAGGACAAAATGCATTGTTTCTACGGTTTCAAGACGATTCTCGACTTTTTCCTCGCCTCGGGCCTTGCGTAACAACTCATTTAAACCGTTTATTTTAGGATTCAAGCTGTAAGCCTTTTCCAAAGCGTCTCTGGCCTTCGACATATCCTGTGTCATATAATACGCCTGTCCGAGATTATAATAGGTATAAGCGATATCGACCCCATAATAAATGGCATTTTCATATTGTTCAATAGCGGACGAATAGTCCCCTTTTTTCATCAGAGAAAAGCCATAATTATTATAGGCGATACAAAGATTCCTCTTTACGGTTTCATTCGACGGAAGATATCGGTGCGCCGTTTTAAGGGCCTCAATAGCCTCCTCAAATCTGCCGGCTTGCATGCATTCTATACCTTTTTGATTATACTGATAGGCAGCCTGTTCATCAGAAAAGGCACTTGTGTTCTTCAAAATCAGGCACAGAATAAATATAAATACGATCGTCGGATTTTTCATATTACCATCTTAAGTATTATACCAAATCCAAAAATAAATGTCTAAAAATCGAGCCTAGACATGCGCACCACTACCATGCGGTAAAGATCAGAGCAAAGCGTTCTGTCGAGGGAATCGCAGTGGCTATCGAAGATGACACACATCTCCATTGGAAAAGCGACATTTTTTGTATATACTTCTTCATATAGCAACGATCGTATCCAAAAAAATTAATTGGTTTACCTGGACTAAAAATGGCCATAATTTTACTTTTTTTCATGGGTCTCATTATCTTACTTCTGGCTATACTTTTTCTGCCATTAGCTGTACGTTTTTTTGGTCCAAGAGAATCTCTGCGTAAACAGATCTCTGACAAAGCCATCCTTCCTCCCCTGCCAAAAATCATAATACAGGACATCATACAGGTAGTTATGGTCGTATTAACGGTATCTCTGATATCAATAATAATCGTGTACAAATCGGCAAACCCTTCTAAAGATTCCGACAAAAAAAGCAACCTTACCGTGCACAAAAAAAACATCCCTGCCGAAATAGGGAAATCTATTAACCTGCCTCCAAAAACAACAAATGTACATGACGCAAAAGGAGGAATAACGGCCGGACAGAAAAATCCGTTTATGAACACCGGCCAAACTCCTCCATCAGCATTAACTGAAAGCCCGACCCGACCCGCTACGGTCCCGGTATCCGGCGGTTCAAATTCCGGGGGAGGGATCAGTGGAGCTTCCGGTGCAGACAAAAAGACCGATGAAAAAGATGAACCCAATCTGTCCGAAGACGGTTCGGCACTATTATCCCCGTTCCAGGACAACAAGAAAAATATTCCGCTGCAAGATAAAGGAACTGTTGAAGGATCATCCCGGGCCCAGGAATCAATAATCGACATAAAACCTATCAGCAATGTGTTTGTCCCGGAATCCGAAAAATTAACGGCACCTACACCGGTCAAAAAGAATGAAGAGATCAGCATATCCGGCGCGATCGCCAAGGTCTCAAACGCCCAAATAACCGATTATTTTGTTTATTCTTTTTTCGACCATCTTACGGATGGACGTTTTGCGCGTTCAGAAAGCCTTTCATTCGTCCCACCTCTCATAACAGGCTCATCTTCGCAACCAATCTCTCTTAGCGGAGCAAAAACAATATCAATCCAAATGCAGATCCCCTCTTTATCTACCGACCAGTCCATACAGTTGCCGTTTCTCCTTAACGGCATAACATCACAAGACGAGTCAATTCTCCGGGATTTCGACATCACACCGAACGGCATTTTGTCCGCGTTGACCAATACAGCTCCCAGAACGTACGAATATAAAATCTCAAAAAAGAACGGCTGCGGCAAATTCATAAATATACAACATGATCCGACGGGATGGCTTGAAAAAGAATTCGCCGATATCCCCGCAGAAATACAGGAGATCCTTTGGAAAAACAAAAATTCCACCGAGGACAACAAGCTATTCGCGGTCGCCACAATAATGAATAAATTTTTTGCCTATCAGGCTGGCGGCACCGACATATATCTGGAACACCAAAAAACATGGAACTCAATGTTATCAGAAAAGATCAGCACAGGAGAACCGTTCATATGCGACTGTGATATACTCACCACATATTCTTTCATATATCTTTCTTACCTCGATCTTTCGCCAGTAATGCTGGTCGGTTTTTTCCCATTGGATAAGAACGGCGAAAAAACACTCAGTATCGAAGAGATGCATGCGACCTTGTTTCTGGGAACACAAAAAGGATGGATAATATTCGAACCGACCTTGTTCTCCCCTCACATAGACCGTATGGAATTAGACGAGGGGAGCACATCCGACGACAATGGCACAGATATAGAATCCGGCTCACTGGCGGTCAAAGAAACCCGTAACAAAAATACTTCTACAATGAAGGAAGCCTCGGAAAACATGGCATTACCTTTCTTTATGCCAAATATCACTGATACAAAAACCGCGGCAACCCCGGAGGCCGATACATTGGGTCTGGATAGGATCAAAAAACGGATCTTCGGCATAATCCAGGATATAACTTCTCAGGTACAAAACTCTTCGATTGATACGTTTACATCAAAAAAAGACACCTCCGCCTACTCTACCGTAATAGCCAAGATCGAAGCCATCCTATTCCTTTTTGGGCTTATATTGGCAAAAATATTGTCACAAATACGCTTCAAGCAAAAAAGTCTTTTATACGTCGGGACATTGCCATCACTTTTTTTTATTTTTGGCATATCTATCATAACTTTAGGGATTTTTTACCCGTCTCTCAACAATTCCTTAGTTTTCACACCCTTCCGAAACCAGCCATGCGAAATGGCCGGGCTCATCCTGATGGCTTTCGGCGGAATGACATCTATCTCCGCATGCATAGGATTTATTCCGACCGAACAAAACCAGATAATATCTTTTTTTCGGGATAAAAAAATTTTTGTAATGTCCTTCGCCATATTCGGAACTGGAGCATTTCTATACACCGCCTCGCTGCCCATAGCAGGAATATCTCTGTTAGCTCTGATCATAGTGATACTGGATAGATCCGCGCGAAAATGAAAATTTAAAAAACCTTGTCCCCACCCTATCGTAATGCTATACTGTTCCAAAACACGTATTTTTACGGAGGATATAATGCTGAAAGCACCTTTCAAGTACAAATTGATAACCGCAGGGCTTGTAACCCTTGTCGGGGCTATCATTATCGTTTCAGTATCACCGGATCTAACAAAGAAAAAAGATCCTGAATACTATAAACCCTACCTTGATTTTTTAGCCACGGTATATGACATAATGGAAAAGGAGTATTATGCCCCGGTCGACCGGTATAAGTACGAACAGTATATAGAGATGTATAAAAGATCCATCCTGTCACAGTTAAACCCGAATGACGGATTCGTCCAGATGATAGCATGGCGCGGAGCAGGCCTTATGATAGAAGGGCTAAGAACCCCTGAAGATCATTTCACGGCATTCATCCCTCCCAAAATAGCCAAAGAATATTCAAAAGAGATATACGGGAAAAAGATGGATATCGGGATCTCCGGAACTATGACCCCAAAAGGATATTCGATAACCTTCGTCGAGAAAAGATCCGAATCTTTTAAACAAGGCATACGCACAGGCGACATGCTGCTGGAGATCAATGACAAGGACGTAAAAGGGCTGAAACCCGAGGATGTGGTTTCCCTACTGCAACCTCTTGAGAATACTAAGGTAAAACTTAAAATCATATCTCCCGTATCAAATGCCGTAAAAATATACGAGATAACACCTAATGAATATTTTAAAGAAACCGTGTTCAAGACTGAAACAAATACCCCAGGCGTATTTTGTCTGCGCATTCCTAAATTTAACCAGATGACATCCCCGGATCTTGAGGAATTTATACGCGATATCAATAAGAGCCAGGCAAAAATGCTGATAATTGACCTGCGCTCTAACCCCGGTGGGCCACCACTCGCCGTAAAAGAATTAGCGGCCATGTTCATCCCGCCACAATATAAACTTTTCTACTATCAAAAGAAGAACACCCCTCTTTTCGGACTTACAACGGCAGGATCAAAAACATACTATACGGGGCCGCTTATGATCATGATTGACCGGGGCAGCGGCAGTGCGTCCGAAGTAATGGCAGGAACATTTAAGGCGTACAAACGCGCCGTTATAGTCGGACAGGAACCTACCGCCGGCATGGCATACCTTAAAAGCACACATAATTTCCCGGATGGCTCGATGCTGGCACTCCTCACAGGGACCTGTTTTCTTTTCAACGGCGAAAAGCTCGGATCAGACGGCGTCATCCCCGATCTCATCGTCCCAAGGGGAATAGCAGATCCGCTTAAGTTTGTTATAGAACAGGTCAAAAAAAATACTTGAACCGTGTTTTTCTGTAAACATTGCATAAATTACCATGGAACACATACTGAAGTCGTGGCTACGAAAAGAAAGCGTCAAATACACCCTGCTGATACTGATAAGTATAGCGGTCGGCATCCATTTTCGGCTTTATGCCGACCTGTATAACCTAAACACACGAAATAACGAACTTTACCGTTTTGTGGTATATTCGAACATACAAAAACAACTCGCCGGCAATATTGAACGCATGTACCCAAACGCGCGGACGGATGAAAAAAAGGCCCTCTTTGAAAAACAATTCCAGTCCGTGCTTCAAAACAACAAAAAAGACATAGATAAGGCCGTAAGGCTAGTGCGGTCAGGGCAGAAAAACGATCTTCTGCGTTTTTATCTACTCGAATCTGACCCGTATTTTTATCTCCAACTCACGACAAATATCATCTCGACCGGAAAAATATCCCCTAAAATAAAAGACGGTAAATACTGGCACCCCCTTATGATGGCGCCATACGGACATTGGAGACTGATAGAACTCCACCCCTATATCGGCTATATCACATATAAGCTATACTCATTATTCAGCCCCGGAGTATCCATAATTTTCTCGCTTGCGACCGTACCGGTAATATTTTTCTGTCTTTCGATGCTTCTGTTTTTTATGATATGTCGTGTTTTGAACATCCCGAATTTTATCGCGTTCATAAGTTCGTTTTTCTTTTCGTTATCACCTATTTTTCTCCAGAGAAGTGCCTTCGGATGGTTTGACACCGACCCCTACAATGTCTTCTTACTGCTCCTTGCCGTTTTTCTGCTGTTAAAGCTAATAATGCCCGGCGAGAAGCACAGCGTCGTATATCTTGTACTGTTATCATTAGCCAGCGCCGTTTATTCCCTTATGTGGCAAGGATGGCTGATCGTCCCACTGCTCATGTCCATTGTTTTTGTTTGCTTGACCATACGGGGCCTATCCGCTCGCCAACCGGGACCTTTCCTGCGTTATTTATTCATCTACTGGATCATTACACCTACAGTAACCGCCATTTTTCTTACTCCGTCAGGTTTCATGTATTCCACAAAAGATATTCTGGATATTTTTTCAGGATTTTTATTTCTAAAATCCGCACCTTGGCCGGATATTTTCCTTACTGTCGGCGAACTCAATGTCCCTTCAATGATCAAGATATTTCACCTGCTTGGCGGAATTTTGCTTCTCCCTCTTTCCGTCCTGGGGACCGCACTTTTATTCCTCAAAGCGCTCAAGGATAAGCACGCGTTTCCGGAACTTTCTCTTGCAGTACTTTTCACTACTTGTTTTTTATTTAGCAAAACGGCTCAAAGATTCGTTCTATTCCTGCTACCTGTGGCTTCATTGTGTTTCGCCTGTGCGCTGAATGAACTTTGGCATTTTTTGAAATCGTTGAAGACGCTACCTGAAAAACACATGTCTTATCTCACAAAGGTTCTCTCCGCCGCACTTTTGGTATCGCTTGCAATGCCCATCACCTACGCACATGTAAGCTCCTACACACAGCTGCCGCTTTTTAACACTGTATGGCAAGAGGCACTTGAAAGCATTAAGAACAATACGCCGGCAGCCAGCATTATTAACACCTGGTGGCCGCCGGGACATTTCATAAAATCGATCGCAGAACGGCGCGTAGTTTTTGACGGCGCAACAATAAATACTCCACAAGCATACTGGATGTCTCTTTTCTTGCTGGATAACAATGAAAAAAGATCCCTCCGCATACTCAGGATGCTGAATCTCAGCGGCAACAGGGCCACTGAGATATTGCTTGAGAACGGTTTAGACATATCGAATACCGTGAACACCATCAGAGCAATGTCTGAAATGGATAAAGGATCCGCGAAAAAATTTCTAAAAAGCATTTTGATCGAAGATAAAACCGTGGATGAAATCCTGCCATTAATGTACGGCCCCCCTCCCCCTGCTTATTGTTTCCTATACAACGATCTCGTAGAAGGAACTCTAGGACTTTGTTATGTCAAAAACTGGGATTTTTCAAAAGCCTTGGACCTTGAAAAAAAACGTTATACCGAATTTAAAAAAGGTAACTTTCTGTGGCGCGGATCACAGAATAACGTGTCCTCAGTTTGGTCTATATCAGGAGGGATGCCTTATTTAAGCGGAGAGATGACGCCTTTGCGAAAAGAAAACGATGTCATAATTTACCCTAACGGTGTCATGCTTAACACAAAACTTATGGAAGCTTTCATTAATAACCTTGAGAACAAGGTGTCGGGAATACCGGAGTCTATCATATACCTAAATGATACCGGCGAATTCACCGAAAAACTCCTTAAAAACTCGAATCTCAGGCTTTCATTGATACTGATACCTTACCCGGCAGGGTACAACTGCATCGTAGGTCCCAGAACCGTACTGACATCCATGTTATTTAGGTTGTACTATCTGAAGGGCTCGGGTTTAAAATGTTTTGAAAAATTCGGAGAAGTCGAAAACCCGATACTCAAAACAAAAATTATCATATACAAAATAAATTGGCCAGGCTCCGAATAAATCCCTCTGTCTCAAAATAAACGCTATCAAATTCACAGGATATTTTCACCGCTGTTATTACCATTTTGTGGCAGGATCTTCTTCAGCCTTCTTCGGCTGGAGTTTCATTTGCGTTCTGAGAGTGGCTTTCATCGTCGCCTTCGGAGATTTGGGCTGTTCGGCTTTCATTTCACCAGGAGATTGAGGCCCAGCGCCGCCCCCTACCATTGCTGAATCTCCGGACGAAGCTCTTTTAGATTCGGTCTTTTTAGCGCCGTCATCAGCAACAGCGGTTTCTGAAACTACTTTATTGGCACATTCTTTATTATAGATCGCTATCATCTCATCGAGAGGGATATTTTCACCGTTATTTTTTCTGCGCATCACATATTCAAGATACGAGGCAAGATATTCTTCCCCCACATCCCTCAATTTTGTCACAAATTCCAGCGCTCTCGGACCATTTCCCTCCAGTATATATGCAACACCCGCGAGGTATATCAGCTTAGGATCTCTGGGGGCCTTTTCCTGCGCAGCCAGTACATATTGAAGCGCTGTAGCAGGATCATTCTTCCGGAAAAGATATATAAAACCGACTTGTGAGTTCATCAGAGCGTCCGTAGGGGCATACTCCAGCCCTTTTTTAAAGCTCTGCAGCTGATTTTCCATGTCTCCCATACTGCTATATGCGTATCCCATACGCATATAGATCTCAGGTTGATCAGACTTAACAAGAAGAGACCTATTAAAACACGATAACGCGCTTTTTGAGTTCCCTTTTATGAAATACGCGCTGCCCATTACGTTGTATGCAGGATAAAATCCCGGATCTATTCCTATAGCTTGTCTGCAATTGGCAAAGCATTCGTCATATTTGCCTTCGTTCAAAAGAGTATAGGCATCCTTAACTAGCCTCATCGCCTCTTTTTGATATGCATAGCCATTTACAGCCGGGAGACCGAACAGCATCACCGCCGCCCACATCGTGACAACTATGCATCTAGCAGATATATGACTCATGATATTTATGCCGTAAAGAAATCTTCGGGGAACTGATATACAATAAATTTTTCTATTTTGATACTCGCCTTCACCGAATAGCTGTCGCGGTCTTTCGGCGCGATATTAAACGATACTACACGCAGTAATTTTTTGGTATTATCGATACCGTATATTAAATTGATAAAATCGTTCATAGTCGCGCTGCATTCCACGGTTAGAGTGTACAGCACGTTCTCGCCTTTCTGCTCAGTATTCACAGGATTTATATTCGTAAGCGAAACCTTAGATTTTGCCGCTAATTCTTCAATTTCATTAAGGAACTCCGCAATCATCTCCTCTTCGGTAAGGCCTTTTTTGGTAAAGTATTTACCGTACATAACGTATTTATCTAGGATCGCGTCCTTATACCGCAATATCAACACATTCTGTTTGATCATATTGGTCTCTGACGAGATCTTATCCCCAATGACTGTGGTTTCTTTCGCGATTGGGCCTATTATCACCCTATCAAACAGAGCAACACCGATAATTATACAAGCGATATAAAAAATCTTCTTCTCGCTTTTTGAAAGTCCTGAAAAAAATGATTTTATGAAATCGTTCATATCCCGTCCTCGACTGTTATTGTAAGACCGAAATCGGCCACTTCCTTATCGTCCACCCTGCGTGTTCTGGTAGAATCCACTTTCACATTACTAAAGTATTTATTATTTTCCAGATCAGTAACAAGCGAAAATACCCTCGACATATTATCCGTAGTCCCGGCGAAAGACAATGTCCTGTCATCACGATACCCAAGACTGTTCAGATAGACTTCCGGAGGAAGGGCGTTGAATAATTCCGTAAGTATCCTTAGAACTTCCCCCTTCTTATTCAGAAAAAGCTCAACCGTACCGGTTTTGGTTGAAGTCATCTTCAGTTTATCCGCCTCGCTCAAATGGGACGTATAGCTCGTACTCAACTTTTCAAGATACAAATTTTTGAATATCATATTAGTCAAAAGCCCGGTGCAGAACAAAAATATAGAAATAAGAGAAAATGCCGCAACTTTAGTCATAAGCCTGGTGTGATCTTTTACAGCCTTTCTTATTTTTACGTCCTCCGGGATAAGGTCCAATTCGAGCTCACCATAAACACACGGCGGAGTGATAATAGAAAGCACGGCCGCCCCCGGCTTCTCACGCGTAATTGTACTATCCTGGCTACCAAGACCTATAAACCATGCCTCTGTCACTACATTGCTTACGATCGATGTAAAAGTCAGCATTTTTTCTTTAAGATCCCCTGCCGCATCCATCATCCCCGTAAAAAATATACTTTGCGGTAAAGACCCTACATTCTCCGACTGATATGACTCTATCGATTTTTTAAGCTCATCAAGGAATTTATCACGTGCCGCTTCTGACTCTAACGCAAAGTTCTTATTCCCCACCGGAATAGACCGGATATAGAGACTTTTGCCTGCATGTCCTACGATAAAGTCCGTATGGACATTATCAACGTTCACAATCGCGACAGGCCGAGGATTAGCATTCTCAGGAGCATGTGAAGTAAAGAAGCATTTCGCCATAGATTCGGCGGAAAGAACGGTCCGGCTCACTTGAAAACCAGCCTTTTTGATCATATCGTATCTTTTTGAAACGATGTCTTTTTTAACTATGACCAAGAGTACTTTCGTATACCGCTCATGTACAGTACCCAGGTTCATATACCCGAGTATGATCTCCTCACGGGAATACGGTGTATGCCGACCCGCCTGCAGATCGATGATATCATTTATCTCTTTTTTATCGACTGACGGGATCTCAATATTCTTGAAAATAAAATAATTACTCGGGACAACATTGACTATTTCCGCTTTTTTTATTCCCTTAAAGCCACTTGTCAGCTCGCTAATCTTCTGCGCCACGTTATCTTCCGGCAATTTCGCGATATCGGCGGTTTTTACGCCTAAGATCTCCGGTTTTCCCCCGTCTATCTTGATATGCGCCACCTTAAGATCATTAGAACCGATCTCTATCGATAAAAAATTACGTTTCCCCTGTTTGTTTTTTTCAGTCATAAAACGCCTTCCGCTTATTGAATAATATACCTGAATCCCCAGTATTTTACATCCCAATTTCTATCAAATATACAAATTGTCTCGCCGCGAACATTTCTGTCAGGAAGTTCACTTATACACACAGCCTTAAACACACCCGATTTCACATCGACATTTCGTTGAACGATAATCGCCAATAATTCGGCTTTTTCCGAGTTTGTAAGCGCCGTATAAGCATTGACCGAATTTATAATATTTTGTGTAGCACTGAACAAATTATCGTCCGGGGTTCCCTCTAATCGGTCGTTCCCGGCACGATACAATATGACCTTTTCCACCAACTGATCCGACAACCCCAGGCTTAACAGTACACTCCTTGACGCAGTATTTATGTTCACCCGCCCGGAACCGAATACTGTCACATAATCGCGTATTTTTACGAATACCTCCGGATCCATTCCTTTGACCAGCAAAAGCTCTTCAACGGCCTTAAAATCCGAATTTTTCGGCGCATTCCCTCCGCCCATACCATAAGTTATGCTTTCGCTAAAAGCATCTTTTCCTTCACCGACGATATCGTCCGCATCACGCCAGTCCACAATAGCGGCGGCAAGTCTAACCGACCTTGAAGGGTCAATCCCCGCCACTTTGTTCAAAAGTCTGTAAAGAACGGTACTGCTTACCGTATTTATATTTAAGTTTCTATCCTCATCAAGAAAACCTGAACATTCGCGGCTTTTTCCGGTCATATTGTCAACATAGTAGAATTGTACATTAAAAGATCCCTCGCCGCATCTTCTTTTTTTAAAAAAGACCTTATTATCAACCCACACATCGTTCAAAGAATCGCTTTCCGGGGAAAGTTCCTTTTCCACATTCGTTTTCATAAAGCTTATGGCATTCGCGATCCCGGACGATCCTATATCGTATAAAAGACGGGATTCTTCAGTTCTTTTCTCAAGAACGATCTCTCCCCTTACTATCCCACTTGCTATCATCCCCAGAACACTTAAAAACATCAACACCCATAATGCGACAACAAGTATCACGCCGTTTTTTTTAATATACAAATCCATTTACATTATCCTGCCAACGGGATCTCTACCCGTCTATAGTAAAGTTTTTCTTCACCATTGCTATCACACATTTTTACGACGATCTCAATAAAACGGGGTACAACACCCTTCCAGCTTTCAATTCTCTGGATTGGAGCATCTTTGGCCGGCAACACATAAAAACAAAAACTTGCGTCTTTGATACCGCTAATAACCCTTGTTTCATGCATAGGGCTTTTTGCGTCATATGCATATTCGTATCTATCTATGGTCCCTTTAGTCGAATCAAAAATATATTCTACTCGTGTAACAGAATCTTTCCCCGTATATCCCGAAGCTGATATATCCTTAAGTGGCATAGACAAAAGCTCGGTTTTATGTACATAAAAGGATATTTTTTCTCCCACACCTACAAATGAATCGGTAGAGATATTAAAGCTGTTCACAAGATCATACGATATTTTATCCATAAACACGTTTATCCTGGAACCTGCACGGTCTTCAGACTGCCAAGCCACAATCGCCATACCGTTAGAGAACGCCTTATAGACCGCCAGCCCAACCAAGACGGTAAGAGCTGAAGCGAGAACGACCTCTATAAGCGTAAAACCGGCAGCAAGCGACCGTTTTCTGACAAAGAACGCCATATATTTACTTTGGGCTATATATCCCCATGGTCCTGTCAAGTGTGATATCCTTTCGCCCTTCTTTCCAGCTGATCTTCACGTTTATTTCACAAAGATCCGGAAAAATATCATTGCGTGTAAGCTTTGAAGAAACATCCATAACAGGCACATCCCCCATATTCTTCCGAGATGAAAAACCGGTCATCTTACCTCGTTCTGTCATCAATTTATTTTTTAGCTGCCACACTTCTTCGTCAAATATGAAACCCGCAGCCTGCCTGTTACAAATATGCCTGTATACCACCGTTACGTCAAAAAGTATACGGAATATCATGGCAATACCCGTGGCAAAAACAGCAACGGTAATCATAACTTCCACAAGCGTAAAACCCCGTTCACTGCCCCTTATCGAAAAAATCATTCCCAATTCCTTATAGCCTTATCGTCATCCTGCCCATTCTTGCCCAAAGAAATAAGATCATAATCGTTATTATGTGTCCCGGGATATTTGTAAACATACGGCCTTCCCCATGGGTCCATAATACTCTTCGCTTCAACATACGGGCCACGCCAGTTTTGAGGAACAGGTTCCTGCGTCGGTTTTTCCGTAAGGGCCTTTAACCCCTGTTCTGTGGTCGGATATCGTCCATTATCCAATTCATACAGTTTTAATGCAGTAGAAATATTAGCCTGTATATCAGCCTTAGCTATCGCTTCTTTAGCCTGTTCTGAGCGCCCTGTAAGGCGAGGCACCACCATTGCCGCGAGTGCGCTTATAATAACTACCACCAAAAGGATCTCTATAAGTGTAAATCCTTTTTCAGAAGCACGTCTATGCCCAAAAACTCTTTTCACCAATTTTCTGCTCATATAACCATCCTTTGCGTATGTGTTTATACCCTTAAAACGTTCATATTCAATATCGGCAACAATACCGCCATAACTATGAACCCCACAACAAGGCCTACGGCAAGCACCATCACCGGTTCTATAAGGTTCGTCATGGTCTCGATAGCTTCCTCACAATCCATTTCATAAGAATCAGCGATATTATTCAACGATTCAACAAGATTCCCGGAACGTTCTCCCACTCCTATTAAACTAGAAACAAAAATCGGGAATGTTTTATTATTTTTAAGTGTCTCACCGAAAGACCCGCCGGCTTCCAATTGTCTCAGGCTCTCTTTAATATCATTTACGATAGCATATTCGTTGATTATCGGTATACATATATTTATCGCCTGTATAACAGGAATACCCGACTGCAATGACATAGCAACAGCCCTTGAAAACTGAGCTATTTCCGACTTCATAAGGACATCCCCAAAAACAGGTATACTAAGTTTAAATTTCGAAAAGTGATACGCAAAGATCTTATTTTTTAATGATCTTTCGAATATCAGAAAAAAGATAAACACCCACAGTAATACCCACATCCAATTATTACGCAAAAAATCACTCATCCAAATCAGCATCCGTGTAGGCAACGGCAGTTTCATGTTAAGATTAACCAATAGAGGAATAACCCTGGGGATAACATTAGTAAAGATAAATACAAGGGTCAATGCTCCAACAACCAGTATAAGTATCGGATATGCCAATGCCGATTTGATTTTTGATACCAGTTGATACCGTTTCGTATAGTAATCAGCGATACGGTTCAACGCAACATCGATCGCACCGGAGTTTTCCCCGGCGCTCAACATGGCACGGTAAAAAGAAGGGAACACCCTGCCGTACTCCCTGAGTCCGGAACTTACCGTCTGACCATGTTTGACATTCTCCGCAATATCCCCTATAACATGCTTAAAATGCGGGTCCCGAGTTTGATCTTGCAGTACAGACAAAGCCTGCAATATCGGAAGTCCAGATTTTATCAAATTTGCGAGCTGACGTGAGAACGAGATCAGCTCCTTTAATCTTACCCCTAAAAAACGGTTCACACCGGCGGAAACCACGCCCTTCTGCTCCTCCATATGCATTTCTTGAACATTGGTCGCCGTCCAGCCCCGGTTATGCAGATTATCGACAACCTCCTGGACCGTATTTGCGTATATCTTCCCTTCTACGATCTGATCGGGACCTGTTTTGGCTTTGTATGTAAATGCTTTCATACTGTTATGTTTTCCCCATTATTTTTTCGCCGAAGCGCAAAATTTTTCGATGATCTGCCGATCTGACTTTGCCATATCCAAATAACAAACAGCGATACGTGTCATATGCGGGAGGTATCGTTCAATACGCACAACCTTAGCCAAACATGTCACATCCCGGCTTTCACCTGGGATCTTTATCGAAAGATCTATCATAGAACCAACAGGCAACACATACTCTGTATTCATAACCAAACCACCAGCGCTTACATTATTTGTCTTTGCCGGAATATCTTTGACTTCATATTCCGATACGATATCGCCTGTTTCCGCCGAGTTAACCGATTCCTCCCCTACGGTTTTACGCACGATACCATCAGAGAATTTATGAAGTTTAAGAATATCACCTTCGCTTTTTTTGACAAGACTGTAACATATCGCTAATGCTTCAATGAATCTCGTATAAACACGTTTATTTGAAGGGTCCGTATCCTGCTGCGCTTCCGGGATATCGGCACCATCCTCTCCTTTAGACAATTCCGGCTGTATTTCTGTTTTTTTCACATCTTTATCTTCCTGCCCTACAGCGGGAATATCCTTAACCGGTTTTAGGATAAAGTCCTTCCCGCTTTCCTGAAGATCCAGCATGAGATCGGAATCTTGACATGCCCGTAAAACCTCTTCCGGGGTCGTTACCCCCTCGGCGACTTTTCGCCATCCGTCTTTCATCAACGTCTTCATACCTTTCGATACTGCTTTCTTTTTTATCTCAGAAGCGGCCGCTCTATCAAGTATCATTTTTCTGATCTCGTTATCCACATTAAGGATCTCATACACGGCCGTTCGACCGTAAAATCCGCTAAAATTACATTTTTCACAACCTTTTCCCCTATAAATTTTCACATCATTCTGCGATATACCCAAATTCTTAGCTATCAGTTCTTTTATTTTCGGATCTATTTTAAGATTCTCAGTTTTACAATCGTTGCATATCACCCTTATAAGCCGCTGCGCAATGAACGTCTGCACGCTTGACGCTATAAGATAAGGCTGTATGCCGATATCCATTAACCGTGTTACCCCGGTAGCCGCGTCATTTGTATGTAGTGTCGAAAAAACAAGGTGTCCCGTTAATGCAACGCGTATCGCGATATCGGCTGTTTCTCTATCCCGAACCTCTCCTACCATCATGATATTCGGATCCTGTCGCAACATGCTCTTTAAGCCTTTAGCAAATGTAAGGCCAACTTCCGGGTTAATCTGTATCTGAACCACACCTTCCATCTCATACTCTACAGGATCTTCAATAGTAATTATTTTTTTATCAATCGTATTCAATTTTTCCAGACATGCATACAAGGTTGTTGTCTTTCCGGATCCTGTCGGGCCCGTTACGAATATGATACCATTGGTGCGTTTCATCAACATTTCAAACTGTTTCATATCTGCTGCGGTCAGACCGAGTTTCTCAAGATCGAACTGCCTTCTGGATGGCAATATTCTGATAACTACACTTTCACCGTGTGGAGTTGGCATAAAAGAAACTCGCAGATCAAGAACCTGATCCTGTATACGAACTATCGCCCTCCCATCCTGCGGGAGCCTGTGTTCAACAATATTAAGATTCGCCATAATCTTTATACGAGATAATATCGGCGACAGAAATTTGCTAAAATCCTCCGGAACCGGCTGTTCATGCAGCTTTCCGTCGATCCTATACCGAACGGATAATTTCCCCCGAAAAGGCTCAATATGTATATCGGTAGAACGTTTTTTAAATGCCTCAAGTATTATCTGGTTCACAAGCCTGATAATAGAGGCATCATCCGCCATTTTTTCAATATCTTCAATTCCTTCATAAGGAGTGCTCTCACTGTATTTTCCATCCGAAGGTCCGCCGACCATTTTATAAACTGTATCAGCCGCAAGCCCGTAATGCATTTTAAGCAAGCTCAGGATCTGATCACGTTTGGCCAAGAGCATAGAGATCTCATACCCCAAACTTAACCGTATCTCGTCCTGACTGCGAACAGACAGTGGCGAATTAACCGCTATCACCAGTTTATTTCCCTCAAGAGATACTGGTATGAATTCATAATGCCAGGCAACTCTTACCGGAACAGCGCGTATGGCGGATTCTTCTATAATCGTTTCTTGCAAACTAACAAAAGGTATACTAGAAAGCTCGGATTCTATCTTCAGAAGATTTTCTTCAGGGACTAAATTATTAGACTGGAGATATAAAAGAAACGGGACTTTTTCATTCTTCGATAGTTCAATAGCCTTATTAATCACTTCTTCGGACAAAAGCCCGAACCGGACTATTTCGTTGCAAACGTCTTGATCGAATTTTCTCATCTTCGCTTAGCCCTGCCTATCATGTAAAAATCACGCGCGCTCATATCGTCGAACTCCCCACTCATGATCCTTTCACATCCATCTATAGTGTCTTCAACGGGCACATATTCGCCCTTGATCCCAGTAAACACCTCCGAAACAAAAAATGGCTGTGTCATAAACTGCAGTAACTTATCGGCCCTCAGATAATCCGTTTGATCCTGAGGAGTCAGCTCTTCAAGGCCTATAACCTGCACTATCTTATCTAACTGTCTAAATTTGCTTATAAGATATACAACTTTCTGGGCTACATTAAAATGACGCCACCCGATAATGTCAGAGTCCATGTTCGAGCTGGAACTTCCTATGGGATCTACTGCCGGATAGAAACCTTTCGCAGCAAGATCCCTGGAAAGTTTTATAGACGAATCAAGATAACTATATATGGCCACAACCGACGGGTCAGTCATATCATCCGCGGGCACATATACTGCTTGAAACGCCGTAATCGAACCCCCGCCTTTAATAGAACGTATCCGCTGCTGTACCGCCGATACTTCAGATGCCATAGTCGGCTGATATCCGGTCTCAGACGGCACACGTCCCAAAAGAGTGGATACTTCCTGCCCCCCTTGGACAAAACGGAATATATTATCCATAAAGAGCAAAACATCCTTACTTTTACTTTGTAAAAACTCGGCCAAAGTTATACCCGTATTCACAACCTCAAACCGAGCGCCAGGCGGTTCATTCATCTGCCCGAACACCATCATAACCCTTTCGAGAAGATTGTGTTCCTTAAGTTCGTAATAGAGATCGTTCCCTTCCCTTATACGTTCCCCTATCCCTGTAAAAACGCACGCCCCGTTATGTTTTGTTATGATGTTGTTTATCAGTTCAAGAATAACAACTGTCTTCCCGCAACCGGCTCCTCCGAGTATTCCGGTTTTACTCCCCTTGGTCAAAGGGAACAAAAGATCAATTATTTTTATCCCGGTTTCGAGAATTTCCGGTTTTTCTATCTCTTTTGAAGAAAGATCATAAACAGGTTTCGGAGGAGGACGTCTTGTCGGCCATCTTTCATTGGTAACAACCTCGGGACCATTATCGAGAGGGCGCCCGAATACATTGATGATTCTACCAAAAAGTTCGTCCCCGACAGGCGCCGTTATCGTAGTCCCAGTTCGATACACAACAGCATTATTTTGGAGATTCAGCGTCGATTCAAGTGATATACATCTGATAATATCTCCCGGTAAATGCTCCGCGACCTCCAATAACACCTCGGTGCCGTCAAAAGCCGTTGTACGGATAACTTCATAAAGAGACGGTGACGTTTTTGCTTTATCAAATTTCACGTCAACGACAGGGCCTTGGACGCTGACCACACGCCCCTGCATTTCATTCGGATCGTTCCTCACACTTTCTGATATATTTTCGAATTGATCGCTCATATCCAGCCTTTTCCGACTATTTACCTTCGTTCATAAGTGACGCTGTAAAAACCTCACGAAGGCTTTTGTCTATATCCCCTCTTTTTGCTTTCCGAAAGTTCATCATCATTTTCTTTTTTATATTATTCAACGTTTCCAAACTGGACTCAAGCTGTTGAGCCTGCGCAGCATAACCTGAAACACTGCAATCCTCCAGCATCTGATACACTCTAAATGATATCCACACACCTGCCAGATACGAAACAAGCTCACTCGGATCCGACTCAAAAATAATCTTTTCTGTCGTTGTTTTGACAGGAGACTTAACCTGCCCCTGCTTAGCCAAAAGATCCTCCGGCGGAAAAAGTTTTACGACATTATTCTTGATCAAGCTAATGGTCTTTGCTCTCGGATAGACCGCGACCAATTCAGTTATTTTTTTCTCTTTAACAAGTTGAAGAACATGATCCTTGATCCCAACAGATATCTCATAGAAACCTTTTCGTTCAACTTCAGCGAATAATGTAACCGGTTTGTCCGTAAGTGGAGTTATCTTATCATACCCTTTTTTCCCGACGATTATGAACTCAGCAACATCCATACGTGCAGCCTCTGTAATCGCCGTACGTACGATTTTTGCGGTCAGATCCGCCATAAAGCCACCTTCCGACGTAAATGCAAGTATGGCCACCTTCCCTTTTTCCTCGGAGTTTAAGATAAGCCTCCCCTCGGGCACATTGGTCGCTATCTGAAAAAAATCGTCAAATACCCTTTCAAATTCATCTTTTTTCCCTTTTTTCCTGAATATTTTATAAAAATGGTTCGACGCTATATCCTTAAGGATCTCTATTATCCCCATCAGCGCGGTCGTACTATCAAGGTCAGCTTTAACTTGAGTCGTTTTAGACATCTTTACCTCGCCATTTTTTCAGCTGTTTTTTCCTTGATCCTACTTGCCAGACTCCCATCCAGAACCAAACTCCCGAACTTCAGAATAACACCGCCTACTATGTTCCGATCTACCGTCATTTCCGATTTAATTGACGCGGACATCTTTTCGTTCAATGCATCCGATATTTTCTTAAAAACCACATCCGACACTTTGCGGCTTGTTATTATTTCTACTTGGGAAGTCCCCGCCGGGATACGGGACTTATCGACTTTTTTGAAATCATCAAGAAAATCTTCAATAAATATGTTATCCATTTTTTCATTTAGGGCGTCCCCCATCATGCCATTGATAAGCCCCGCACAGGTCCCCAACATTCTATCCTCTTCTTCTTTGCGGATCTCTTCTCTGATCTTTCCTTTCATATTCTGCGCGTCTGTGACTATTCTTTCAGCTTCTTCTTTGGCCTTTTTAACCATGGCATCTTTCTTTTCACTCATTTCTTTTTCAGCGGCATCTTTATATGCGGCCGCCAACTTTTCAGCTTTTTCTTTCATAGTGTTATATTCTTTCTCCATTTCAAACATCTTGTCTGCCATTTCCTGTTTTTTCTGTGTTAGCTCCTTATAGGTAGCATCCAGCCGGCCCATTGCACTTTCAGTATCGCCATAAAGAACTTTTTTAAGTAAAAATATAACCACGCCAAAAATTATTATTTGTATGATTACAAGCTGTGCTAAAAACATATTGCACCCTCCACGTTAAATTATGAGGCAAATAAATGAAATATAACCAAAAGCGCTATAATCGATATCGCCTCGATGAACACAAGAAACACAATAGTCCCCATGAATATCTTGGATGCCGATGACGGATTTCTGCCCAACGACATTATTGTAGCATATCCCAAAACGGCAATAACAGCAGCCGGTCCAAGTACTACTATAGTCATTATCACAAGGAGCAAAAATGTATGCATATAAGTCTCCTTTTACAATTCCACTATCGCTATACAATCATTTTCGGAGAATTTTATTATTCCACTCTTTACCGGAATATACTTTTGCCAGTCAATTATGATCCTCCCGGGCGCAAGTATGCTCATCAATGGATAATGATACGCCAAAAGCTCGAACTCCCCCTTATCCCCTTGCACAAAAACACTTCCAACTGGCCCCTCAAACAAGGTCTTATCGGGATTCATAACCCTTAATTTAAATTTCCCGGTCATAGATAACATTCTCCCGTTCACGCCGTTTTATTCTGTGCCACACTCTTAAAATACTGTGCGAAAATATTGTCCATCTGTTTTTCAAACTGCGGCAAAAGCTCTTTTTTTTCAGAAAACTCACGAACGAAATCCGGAAAATTCTTTACAGTAAAATCATATATTTGGGTCTTCATGGTCCGGATCTGCTCCATCTCCAGATTATGAAAAATTTTCTTATTAAGTCCATAAAAAAGCATAATCTGCTCAACCATGGGCCGTGGGTTATCTTTGTCCTGTATAAGCAGTTCCGTTAAGATCTCCCCTTCTTTCATCTGCTCGATAAACTCCTTACTTCTTTCACCACTTTGTAATTTTGACATCTGTAGTTTCTGTCTATACTGCAGATAGTTCAACCTTAGTTTACCGGCGACTTTTCTCATAGCTTTCCATTGCACTTTACTTCCGATACGTGAAACCGAAAGTCCTAGATCTATCGCGGGTTTAAACCCCTCACTAAACAACTGAGTACTTAAAAGTATCTGTCCATCGGTCATTGAAATAAGATTAGTAGGAATGTAACCTGTGACATCTCCTTCCAACAATTCAACCATCGGGAAAAAGGTCATCGACCCTCCGCCCAGTTTTTTAGAAAGCTGGGCCGCCCTTTCTATCATTCTTGAATGAAGATAAAACACATCTCCTGGATAGGACTCACGTCCCGGCGGCCGTCCCATAAGTAGTGATACTTCCCTATAAGCCCATGCATGTTTGGTAAAATCGTCAAAAATCGCTATAACATGCTGCCCCTTGTTCATGAAATATTCTCCAAACGAACTAGCTACATACGGCGCCAGATACTGCTGTCCGGGAGATTGTCCTGCCAAAGCCGCCACAATTATCGTATAATCCAAGGCACCACGACTCTTGAATAAAGCGACCAACCTGTCCAAAGCGGTAGTACTTTTTCCGATACAACAATATATACAAATTACACCCTTCCCCTTTTGATTGAGAACGATATCCGTACCTATCGTTGTTTTCCCAGACATTTTATCGCCAAGAATAAGCTGACGCTGCCCACGCCCTATCGGGATCGCAGCGTCTACCGTCTTAAGTCCCGTTTCAACCGTAACTTCTACCCCATCCCTCTCTAGAACGGATGGAACACGCGGGAATATCGGCGCATACTGTTTTACATTTATCGGTCCGAGATTATCCATCGGTTCACCCAGAACATTAACTACGCGACCGATAAACTCATCTCCAACCGGGGTATTAAACGGTTCAAGTGTCATTACCGCCTTATCGCCGGTTTTAGGGGGATTTTTCTCTTTGATGAGCAATATCCCGCTCTGATCGTCCGTAAAACCCATTATAATGCCTTCAGTTCCGGGGCCAAAACGAACCAACTGCCCATTTATGCAGTTTTTGAGCCCCTGCACCTGAATAATACACCCTCGGATTTTCTGTACTGTTCCATATTCTTTGTATTGTAATGGGGACATATACCTTCCTGTTTTTGATATAACTAATAATATATAATGTTTACTTCATAAGCAAGACATGTCGATCAAGTTGATTTCTTTTTTGCATCTTCAGCCGGCTGCACTCCTGAATTTTCTTTTAATATATTTTGATAATTATCCTTATCTTTCTGAAATTTCTGGTACCAGGCAAAAAGAGCCACACTGGTGACTACCGCCACAAAGATCAACACCCCTAATATCATTTTAAAAAGAGATATTTTACCTTCCTGAAAAATCTTTTTCAAAAGAACATCAGATATTTGTTTTATTTCCTCCATCAATTTCATATCCCTCAACACATTGTGCTTTTTAGCTGTATCTTTGCTGGCAAGACTTTGCAACTTAAGAAGATCGTCTTTGATAAGATTAAAGCGGTTTTGATTTACCTTATACGCCTCAATCGCCTTATCTATCGTATCCGCCTCTTTTTGGCTAGAAAGGATATAGCCCCCTTCCCGTTTTATTTCGTCCAAAAGCGCCTGACTCAACTCACGGAATTTCGAATGCTCATAATTCACCCGTGTTTTTTCGGCTTCGTCGATAAGATTCTCTACCTCGTTATCCCGGTATACCCAGCGATTTCGAACTTTGACATCCCAGCGTTTGGTCTGTTGAGGCTCAAATGTTTCTTTTTTTTCAAGATATGACCGGCCTTTTTCAACATCATATTTAAAATCGAACCCAGCAAAATCAAGAATATCTTCCGGATGGACATCGTTTGAAAGATAATATTTTAGTGGGATTTCTAATTTGTCAGGAGTAGGATTCTGAGCCTGAATAATCAATTTCAATGTTTCATCAGCCCGAGTACTCTCAGCTTCTTTATTTTTGGCCAGACGATCCATAGCAAAAATATCGTCTTTGATCGTATTTATCTCTTTCAATGCTACATAATATTTCTGAACACGTTTTTCTATATCTGACTCGAACTCCTGTTGCTCTTTTTCAATGACCGAGATACGATCCTTTATATCCTGGCTTGCCGCTTCGGCGATCTTTTTCTTTTCCGGCTCCTCAACCGCCTCAACAGTTTTTTCCAAATAATCCTTCAGGGTTTTGATCTTTTCTTCCGGGATTATCCAGATATCATTCACGACCAACTTTAGGACTCTGTTCTCTTTCGGGCCTAATTTTAGAGAACCTGCAACATAATACACACCCAATTGAGAATCATATTCCACTTTCAATCCACCGGCATCTTTTACATCTTCAAGCTTTAACCCAGGCGGAAGATCGTACTTGACCGGGACTTCTCTTTCTTCCGAATCAGACGGGTTAACCACTACAACTTTTATTGCGACCTCCGAATGCGCCTCACGGCCGCAAAAAAGCATTAACGCAATCGCGTATAATGCTATTTTCTTAAAATAAATATTGGAGTAATTATTCTTTTTCATACCACGATTTAACAACAACCTCTTCTTCTCCTTTGGCTTTCCTTATAAGATCTAATATCTGTTTAATCTCGTCTACTTTGCTTTTCACAAGCGCAGTATCTTTTATCTCCTGTTCAGTCAGCGTCTTCACAGATTCTACTTTTAAATTCAATGATTCCGCGGCTTTATTTACAGCATTTGTCAATCCATCAATAACCGCTTTCTTCAATTCATCGGCATCGGCCTTTGTCGCCATATTTTGTGTAGATTTCATTACATTCGCAATATTAGTCTGCAAACTTTTCAATAAGGTATATGCGTCATCTATCCCAACACCTTCCTGCCCTTCTATTATTGCCCTTATGGCCTGGGTATCATCATATGCGTTAAGTGCATTAGATTTCGCTGACCTTATCTGCCCAAATAAAGTATCCGCGTTAGAAGCATCACTCGGAGAACCTATAAGTTCAGCATAACCTTGAACATCGTTAAGTTTTCCAAACACGGTCGCCTGTGAGGCCATATCGGACGCAGTGCCTAAAAGATCCAATATTTCATCTATACCATCCAAATTCAAATCTTCGATCGTTTCAAACAAAGTTTTGGCCGGAACCGCACTAGATACCCCCAGCCTGTCTTTAATATCTTTAACGTTCTGATCAATATCACCAAGATCAAAACTATCCACGGTATCTTTGATATTCTTACACAGGCCAAAAAGCGTACCGGTTCCAACAGACGCCGATGTCCCTATAGTATCGCGCAAGTTCGTGACAATTAAATCTATATCGTTGATATCTTCGTATATTTCCTCTATATGGTCACCCAAATATTTAATACCATCCCAGTTTATGCCGGCACTGGTCATTCGCGCCAGATCAGTCCAATTGATTTTAGAAATAGTTTGTCCATGCACATCGGTCCAGTTTATCCCGGAGCCTGTCATATATGCCATATCCTGCCAGTTAATGGCCGCCTTTGACATTTTAGCAGTATCAGTCCAATTGACGCCGCTCTCCGTCATAACACCTATATTTTCCCAATTGATTCCACCTTCAGTAACACGGCGCATATCTTCCCAGTTGATCCCGGCATCCGCCATATCACCTAATACCGACCAGTTCACGCCAGCTTCAGTCATACGCGATACGTTTTCCCAGTTTATACCCGTCTCTGACATTTCACCGATATTAGACCAGTTTATGCCTTTTTCACTGAGGCTAACGATATCATCCCAATTTACACCGGCGGAAGCAAGAGTTGCCAAACTTTGCCAGTTAACTCCGCTGGATGTTAACGCTCCAAAGTCACTCCAGTTGATACCCGAACTTGCTAAAACCGACATATCGCTCCAATTGATACCCGACTCTGTCATAGATTGTACATTCGACCAATTAATGCCAACCGATGCCATCATCCCCAGATCTGCCCAATTTATCCCTTCCTCGGTCATTGACATAATGCTAGCCCAGTTTATTCCGGTCTCGGACATCATCTGGATATTACCCCAATTTATCCCGACCGTACTCATTAACTGTATGTTAGACCAGTTTATTCCTGTTTCTGTCATTGATTGTATATTTGCCCAATTTATACCAGATTCTGAAAATAGCTGTATATTGCTCCAGTTTATCCCCGATTTTGTCATATCTCCTAATGATGCCCAATTAATACCGACTTCTGTCATACCTTGAATATTAGCCCAGTTTATTCCTGTTTCGGTTAATGCCTGTAAAGTTGCCCAGTTTATCCCTGCCTGAGTCATAACCTGTAAATTCGACCAGTTTATTCCTGTTTCTGTCATATTGCCGATATCCGCCCAGTTTATCCCTGTCGCAGTCAACTGCTTAAATTCTGCCCAGTTAATCCCTGTCTGGGTCATAAGTTCCATATCTGACCAATTGATTCCAACACTACTCATGGCGCTAATATCATCCCAATTTATACCGGTTTGTGATAATGCTTGTAAACCAGCCCAGTTTATTCCCACAGTCGTCATTGCTTGAAAACTATACCAATTTACCCCAGCTTGCGACAGCTCACCCAAGTTTGCCCAGTTTATTCCGGTCTTAGTAAAGTCTTGGAATCCTGCCCAATTTATCCCCGATACTGAAAGGTCTCGTATTCCATACCAATTGAGCCCTGATCGCGTCATATCCAGCAAATTTGCCCAGTTTATTCCGCTTTCCGTCATTGTCTGGAAATCATTCCAATTAATCCCTGAACGAGTTAGCCCATTAAGGTCTGCCCAATTTATACCTGATTCGGTTAACGGTTGCAAATTCGCCCAGTTTATGCCACGCTCGGTCATCACTTCCAGGTCTCCCCAGTTAATCCCTGCTTCTGTCATAAACTGTATCGCACTCCAG